>Ga0307477_10002921_pt1 | contig 12934 bp, 12 predicted proteins | sample atmos_gasesECM2C_FD_203316 | JGI IMG/M metagenome (GOLD analysis project Ga0307477, IMG submission 203316) | Hardwood forest soil microbial communities from Morgan-Monroe State Forest, Indiana, United States - atmos_gasesECM2C_515 | ecosystem: Environmental > Terrestrial > Soil > Temperate...
CGTCCCCAACGCGGTCGACACCTCCCTCTTCAAGCCCGGACGTTCTGCATTCCGAGAAACTACTCTGCGGGGCTCTTCTCCGGTCGTGGGCTTCCTAGGGAACGTCTCGAGGCACCAAGGGTTCTGGGAGCTGATGGACGCGTTCAAGGCGGTCTCCGCCGAGGAAAGGGGCGCGACCTTGCTCGCCGTGGGAGGCGGGGAGGTGGAGGAGGCGAGGAAGTACGCGCGCGGCTTGGGGATCGCGGACGCCGTCGTCTTCACTGGCCCTGGGAGGGTGCCAGCGGAGCAAGTGCCCGACATGGTCAACGCCATGGATGTCGCGGTCTCGCCCCTGCAGAGGGAGCCGGCGTACCAGGAATACGCGCAGCCCCTCAAGGTCCTTGAGTATCTGGCGTGCGGGGTGCCAGTGGTGGTGACGCCGCTGACGGAGCAGGAGGACATGGTGAGGCGCTCCGGGGGCGGGGTGGTCGCGGCGGGCTTCGGGGGGGCCGAGATAGCGGCGGCTGTCCTCGAGGCGCTGCGGGGAAAGACAACTGCACGGAGGGTCGATTCCTCCGAGTTCGTCTCGGCGAACTTCGCGACCGAGATCGTCATCAAGAGGCTGATGGGCGCCTATGAGGCCGTCATCGGATGACGCCGCCGAAGCAAGCGCTCTTCGTGCGCATAAGGAAGGGATAGAAACCGGGTGCGCTCGTGATCCTGTCTTGGGAATCCAGAAAATGGTAATGCCCTTCCCCGGAGGAGGGCGAGCCTGAAACGGATAGGTCAGGAATCGCCAGGGCCGTTCTCTTCAGGGTCGCGTCGCGTACTCCCAGGGAGATAGCGTCTTCTTTCTTGGCGGTCATGGGAGACGCGTACTGCGTGGCCGTCCCGTCTCTCGGGAGGATTAGGAGCGTGCAGGCGGCAAGAGCGCTCGCAGCCTCGAGGCCGAGATCGAGGGACGTCGCGCAGTCCGTGAGAGTCGCTTTCGAGTTCAGGGCCGCAGGGATCAGGATAGTGCCCCAGCAGATCCCTGCAGAGATATCGGCATTCCTCGACCTATGCGCCCCGTTGAACCCGAAGAGCATACTCGAGGTAGGGACGGACTCGGGCGGGACGCTCTTCCTCCTCTCGTCGGTCGCGGACCCCAGCGCCAAGCTGGTCAGCGTCGACCTCTTCGGATACCCTGGGTGGAAGGCCCCTCTCTACGCTTCCTTCGCGCGAGGCGGCCAGAGCTTGAGACTGATCCGGGGCGACTCGCACTCTCCGGAGACCATCCATCAAGTCAAGGGAGCGCTCGGAGACGCGAAGCTCGATCTCCTGTTCTTGGACGGCGACCACTCGTACGCAGGGGTGAAGAAAGACTTTGAGACCTACTCGCCTATGGTTAGAGAAGGGGGGATCATAGCACTCCACGACATCGTCCCGACGGACCCCCGCAGCGGCGCCTTTGCCTGCAAATTCTGGGCAGAGGTGAAAGAGGGCAGGAAGCACACGGAGATAGTCGAGAACTGGGGGCAAGGAGCGGCAGGGATAGGATTGCTCTATGCTTGAACGATGGGATCCAACCGAGAGTCTTTAAAACGACGGGCACAAAGGCCCGATTTCTGCCATGAAGGAAGAGATCCGCATCTCTGGCGACGTCGCCTCTCGCCTCCGCCGGGCCGCCGAGCAGTACGGGTTCGACCCGGAAGGCTTCGTCGACTACCTGCTCACGGTCCTACTGGCGACGGCGCCGGTCACGCAGAGCAAGGTACATGGCCAGGACGACTACACCGAGGTCCTCGAACGACTGAAGAAACTTGGCTATACGTGAACGCCCGAACGTAGTCGTCATAGTGATTGACACTCTGAGATACGACAAGGCAGCCACGCTCACGGGGGTGCTCGAAGGGATCAAGGACTATGGGTGGGCGGTAACCCCCGCACCCTGGACCCTCCCCGCCCACGTCTCGCTGCTTACGGGGCTCTATCCTTCCGTCCACGGGAGCCACGAGACGGTCGACGTGAAGTGGCAGGACATCGCGGCCATCCGGAACAGGAGCCCCACCCTGATGATGCGCCTAAAGGCGCTCGGTTACACGAGCTATGGGTTCTCGGCCAACGCGTTCATCTCGAGGGAGTTCGGGTTCGACGGGTTCGACGACCTGGTGAACTGGAACTCGAACCCGATCCTGGCTCTGACCCAGCTCCTGCGGTCGATGGACGAGCGGTCGCTCGCACTCTTCATGCAGTTCTGGGATTCGAGCAGAGGCAGCGACCTGGTTTCGCTGATGGTGTACCTGCTGCATCAGGACCCCAGGCTCCTTTCCAAGTTCATCCTCGAGATCTTGCGCATCGTCGTGATGGCCTTGAAGGGCGACTTTGTGAGAGGCAAGGGCACGAAGCAGGCCACCAAGTTCCTGAAGCGGACGTCGTTCCGGGAGCCGTTCTTCCTTTTCATGAACCTCCTGGACGTCCACGAGCCGTACCTCAGGGACGATCTGGTGTTCGCGAAGGGCGACTCGGTGAAGAGCACCGAGGCCATCCCAAAGCCCGACCTGGACGCCTGGGTGAGCGGGTACGACTCGCAGGCGAAAGGACTGAGCAAGGTTGTCTCGACCCAGCTTGGCATCCTCAAGGAGAGAGGTCTGCTCGACAACTCGCTCGTCATAATCACGAGCGACCACGGCCAGCTGCTGGGGGAGCACAACTGGGTCGGGCACGGCGTCTTCCTATTCGACGAACTCGTCAAGGTCCCGCTCCTGGTAAAGTACCCTTCTGACGTGGAGCTCACACCTCGGCGCGGTCATATCAGCCTGACCTCGATCCCCCGGCTGGTGCTCGACATCGTCCAGGGCCGAGCAGACGACTCCAGCCTGTATTCGGCACGGGTGTTCTCAGAGTCGTGGGGGTCCTATGAGCGGACCGGCGCGAAGACGGAAGGGGCCCCGGGAGCGAGCCTCCTCAAGGAGAGGCGGACATGCGTCTTCACCGACTCGGGCAAAGTCACCTACAACTTCTCGAGGGGGGAGGTGGAGGAGGCGGTCCTCGAGGCGGGCGCGGATGGGGGCGAGGTAGAGAAGATGGCCGGAGCGTGCATCGGGTTCGAGGACCTTAACGAGAGGATTCGAAGGGCGCTCGCGTAGGTCGGCCGAAAGTCGACCGGGTCCCCGGAAAGCCGGGGGAAGAATTATACATCTGTAACGAGCGGCGAGCAAAAGGCGACTCTGGGAGTGAACCCTGTCGAAGTCCGAGATCTCAGGAAACGGTTCGAATACCGGACGTCCCTCACAAGGAAGAGGACCGCAGTCGCCGTCGACGGCCTCGACTTCCACATAGGTCGGGGTGAGGTATTCAGCCTCCTTGGCCCGAACGGGGCGGGGAAGACCACGACGATAAAGATGCTCTGTACGCTCGTCAAGCCGACCTCGGGCGACGCCGTCATAGACGGCGAGAGCGTCGTCGAGAGGCCCGACGAGGTGAGGAAGCACATCGGGGTGATGCTCGCGGGCGACAGGAACATGTACTGGAAGCTCACGGGGAGGGACAACCTGCAGTACTTCGCCGCGCTCTACCACCTGGAGCCGGAAAAGGCCAGGGAGAGGATCTCCGAGCTCCTGAAGCTGGTCTCCCTCGAGGAGCACGCGAATGTCCCGGTCGAGAACTATTCGACTGGGATGAGGATCCGCCTCTCCTTCGTCAAGGCCTTACTCAACGACGCCCCCGTCCTCATGTTCGACGAGCCTACCTCCAACCTCGATCCGCAGTCGGCGAGGCTGGTGAGGGGAGAGATCCGGAGGCTCAGGGATCAGGGCAAGGCTATCCTGCTGACCACTCACAACCTGACGGAGGCCGACAGGCTTAGCGACAGGATAGGGATAATGGACCACGGCAAGATCATAGCCACGGGCAGCCCCTCGGAGCTGAAACGCTCGCGGGAGGGCATCGCCACCATCAGGATCACGCTGATGAGGAAGATCGAGACCATCCCCGCGGCGCTGTCCGCAGTCGCGGGTGTGGACAAGGTCTCGATGATCTCGGACCCGGACACAGCAGCGACGGTCCTCAGCATCACCGCGACCGCCGATCCCGAGCTGGTACCCTATCTGTTGAAGGCGCTGAAGGACGCCAAGCTTGAGGTGGAGAGCATGACGCGCGAAGAACCGACCCTCGAGGACGTCTTCATCCGGCTTACCGGAAGAGAGCTTAGGGACTAGGCGGCCTTGACCCAGTCACTGAATGAGCCTTCTCCCACGCGTCCCATCGTCGCCTGACGGTCAGGATGCGCCACAGGCGGAGCCTCTCGGAGAGGTCCCAAAGGCCGAGGTTGGCCCTTCCAAAGAGGTTCTGGAGAACGTAGTGGCCTGGCGCGGCGATCAGAGAGAGCTTCTCGGCCAGGGGCCCCGGCGACCGGTCGACCTGCTCGGAGTAGCCCACGCCCGTGACACGTTCGCCTTCAAGCGTCCCCTCGAAGCTGCAGCAACCTTCCCAAAACCCTCGGTGGAACTCTTGCTCCTCGAAATCGACCGTTATCGCGACGTCCAGGACACCTGGCGAGACCAGGGTCCATCTCTTCCCGTAGGCCAGTCCTGACGAGCCGCTCGTCCAGGACTCGACGCGCCGTATTGAGAAGTTCTCAGAATGGAACCCGCTGGAGTCCTTCCGCTTCAGCGTCATGACTTTGGAGCACGGGCGCCTGGTCACCGGCGAGTAGATCTGGGTGGCGAGCACCTCGCAACCGTTCGAGAACTGGAGGCTGAACCACTCCCAGCCGCCAATCCCCATGTCCTCCCACCTCCCCCACTGCCTGTCGACCCAAGCGACGCCCGAGACCTTCCTCTCTTCGCCGTCGAGGAGAAGCCGCCCACTGGCTGATACACTCGTCAGGGCGTAGTACCATGAGTCTCCGAGGAGCCCTTCTCGTATCTTCCCCATTCCGTTGACGAGCATGGGGTCCTTGGTCGCCTCGAGGCTCAGGTCTAAGGCGACGTCAGCGGAGGTGTATCTCAGAGAGTATGAGCCTGGACTCCCGGCTCCCAGAAAGTAGTTCCCATTCAGCTTCACCCCGGTCCTCACGGAGGCGAGCCTTCGCCCCCTCAAGACCTCCGCTCTTGCCATTCGTCTTCCCTGCTTGTCGGCCAGCCCGAAGAGCATGTAGTCGGGGAAGAAGGAGATGACGGCTCCGAAGCGTCTCCCGACCTGGTCGGTCAGGTGGGAGTTGACGTACCACCATTCGTGCAGGGCGTCTCGGTGGACCCATTCATCTTCGGCAAGGCTCAGGCCCTTCCTAACCACTAGGAAACCCCATCCCCGCGTTCGATCTATGCCCAAGGGCGCGCTTCATAGGCAGATGGCCCGGTCGGCTTGCGGGATTTTTCAGTCTTCTATCCGTCCTGCTAGCCAGGGGGACGCTTCGCGATGCAATTCTCATGTAGATTCGCGGCTCGCAGCAGAAAATATCTGGTGTGAACTCGGGAAAGTCTAAATACGCTCGGGAGCAGTTCCGGTTGAGGTTCTAGGCAAATTGCACGATTGGAGTGTTATAGTGATAGGAGCTGGCCCTGGCGGGTCTTGTGCCGCGGCCGAGATAGCTAGCCGCGGAATCGACGTCGCACTCATCGAAAAGGACGACTATCCCGGAGAGACGAGCGTCTGCGGCGCGGTAACCCCCAAGTCTAACACTGACGAGTTCGAGGTCCCGAGCTACGTCATCGAGCGGACGCTCTCAAAGTGGGTCTGCTACTTCCCTGACGAGACGGTCGTCTTCGAGGTCCCGTTCGCCTCGTTCCAGAGGAAGAACTTCGACAAGTACCTGGGCGAAAGGGCCGTCTCAAAGGGGGCGAGGCTCATCACAAAGACGGTCGCGACGGACGTGAACTTCGACGACGACGGCGTCACCGTGAGGCTGCTCGACAGGCGCGACAACCGCGAATACGACCTCAGGTCGAAGATGGTGGTCTTCGCGGACGGGGCGGACACGATAGCTGCGAAGAAGTTCAGGGGAGTAGGGTTCCAGCGCAGGCTCAAGCGGACCATGCACGGCCTGGTCTATGAGTACGACTGGAAGGACAACCCGCTGGATGCGTTCGACCTCTACTTCGACGCGAAGATAGGGCCGTGGGGCTACGGATGGATCTTCCCGAAGAAGGACATACTCAACGTCGGAATCGGCTGCCTGCTGTCCACGGTGTCGCCGAAGTTCGGCCAGAGTATGCGTGGGAGGCTCGACTACTTCGTCAAGCAGTACGAGCCCGCGGTGAAGAAGCTCGACGGCCACAAGATCTCTAGGATCCAGGCGGCCATCATACCCGTGGAGGTGGCGCCAAAGATGTACGGGAAGAGGATGCTCCTGGTGGGCGACGCCGCGGGGATGGTCGAGCCGTTCTCGGCCGGGGGCAACGAGTACGCGATGAGGGGAGGGGTCGTCGCGGGGAAGGTGGTAGCCGACGCCTTGAAGCAGAACAGGTACGACGAAGGGTTCCTCTCGGCCTACGACAAGACCTGGAGGCGGACCCAGGACGGGAAGATACTCTCGGACATGCAGAGGCTCTTCAGCCTAGGGTACCTGTACTACAAGGTCGACAAGCTGGCGGGCTTGAAGTTCTACCAATACTACATCCACAAGGTGAGGGACCTCTATCCCGAGGGAGGCGTCAAGAACAAGGTGGCCGAGCCGCCCACGGTCATCGCCTCCTAGCCAAGCACCAAGAACACGGGAGTCTGCCACAACGGCGAGCCGGGGTCAGTAGGTCCCCGTCGTCCCCTGTTCCCTTACGATCCTGTCCATCAAGCCGAAGACATTCCAGCCTATGACCAATATCGCCACGGAGAAGACGCAGAGGAGGCCACCCTCGACGGTGGAGCCCAGGATGGTCGGTGTCCCGACCGCAAAGTGCTTGATCATGTCCACGTAGTATGTCGTCGGAAGGATCAGCGAGAGGCCCTCGAGGGAGGCGGGGAAGGCTGTGACAGGGAAGAAGACCCCCGAGAAGATGACCACACCGAACCAGAGATAGTTGATTGCTGAGACGACGCCCTTGAGCCTCAAGGTCACCCCCGCGAAGGTGAGACCGAGCCCCAGGAGGGCGGCCTCCAGGAGGCCGAGGACAGCCGCGAGGGAGAGTGGATGTTGGAGCTGGATCCCGACGTGCTGCGACGCGACCAAAAAGAGCGCGGTCGACGAGAGGATGATGGTGTCGGTGACAATGGCCATGGCCCACCGGCCAGCCACGATCGTGAGGCGGTTGATCGGCGCCATCAGTATCTGCTCCAGGGTTCCCGATGTCTGCTCGATTACCATGTACTGGCCGATCCCGACGACTCCCGTATTGAAGAGCATGACGAAAGTGTAACCCCAGAAGAAGCTGCTCAGGGTCTGGGCCATATCGGATGAGGTCAGGCTCGAGGGCGGGGAAAAGATGTACACTGAGAGGACGAAGAAAAGGAACCAGAGGGGGGCGACGAGAACGTCCCCCAGGACCCATGACGGGTACCTCGAGTATATCTTGATGTCCTTGAGAAAGGCGGCCCTGAACTCCTCCAGGACCCTGGACACCCCTTCAAAACTTCGAGAGATCTCCGCTCACCGTCGTCCTGTCGAGGAAGAACTTGAAAGCGAGGAATCCAAGGAACGGGTAGACGACCGCCATGAGCGCTAGTATCGCGTAGGTCTCTTGGAGGCCCACCAGGGGCGCGTTCCCCAGGAGGATTTGTCGCATCGCCGCGAGCGCGTAGGTCTGAGGGAGCAGCCTCGAGGCGACCTGGGCCCAAGAGGGGAGTATGGTTATCGGGTAGTAGGTCCCGATAAGGATCGAGAAGAGCAGGTTCGCCACGTTGATGAAGGCGTAGGGCTCCTTGAGGCGAACCACAAGGCCGGCGAAGAGGAAGCTTATCCCCCAGAGGGGGACGAGCCCCAGGCAGAGAACTAGGAACGACTGCGGGAGGCCCCCCACGGCCTGCCCGTCGAACAGCCAGATCGAGAGGGAGATCACGACCAGGAACGTTATCCCGAACGTCACGAACTGGACCAGCGCCTTTGATATCAGGAGGAGGAAGCGGTTGACGGGGGCCATGTAGACCTGCTCGAGGGTCCCCGAGATCCGCTCCTCGCGGAGAGATGAGCCGACCCTGTCGATGATTATCCAGCTGAGGAGCCAGATGGCCCCGCCAAGTACCTGGTAGACGAAGACGTTCGTCGTCCCGGTCTGCTGCGCAAAGTACTCGGCGTATCTTGCGCCACCCACGTAGTTGCCCATGGTGTGGACTAAGAGGGCGAAGAGGAAGGGGAGGGCGAAGAGCATGATTATCTGGGTGGGGTACCTCGTCGCCTGCCTCAGGTCCTTCGCGAAGATGGCCCTGAGGACCCGGAGGTTCGAGGCGAGTCCTGAGCTCATATCAGAACACGAGGGCCGCCCCTAGGGGCCCGTGCTGTCCCAGGCCACGGTGAAGCTGGTGCCCCCGGAGGTCGGGGCGGAGGGGAGCGCCTTTAGAGTCGTTCCGGACTGGCTCACCATCGCGATGTAGTTGACCTGAGCGGGGATCTTCGTTATCGAGCCGGCGACGCCGCCGTTCACGAGGCCGCAGGTGAGGGAGACGCCGGTGTTTCCCTGCCCGAACCCGACCTGCCCGAAGTTGGAGAGCGCCACGAGCTGGCAGCCGGAGATGAGGCTGCAGATCTCGGGGGCCTCGACTATGAACTCGGCGGAGTCCCTGAGGGCCCCGCTCACCGTGCCCGTCTTGGTGAAGACCTGGCCTGTGGTCTTGTCTTTTATCGCGAGCGTGAACTGGCCGTTGGAGAAGGCCACGACCCCGACCATGATGTCGCCTGGGGTCACGTGGATGGTAGGTATCGTGACGGAGACAGCAGGGAAGAACTCGTACCACGCGGAGTAGGTCGCGGTGCCGCTGATGCAGTCAGAGTCGGTCCCCGTCTGCTCCACAGTGGTGGAGGTGAACCCGTCCATCCCTAGCCAATAGGACGAGTAGGTGCTCCCCGTGGAGGGGCACGTGACGGCCGGGACCTTCCATGAGGCGGTCGCCAGGGTTATCGAGTTGGTCGCCCCCGTGACCGCGTAGCCTCCCCAGTTGGTGCTCGCGCCGACGGGGTTGATGGCGTGGATCATGAGTCCCGTCTGCACCCTGGACGCAGTGGCCAGCGGCATCGCGGCTGATGCGACGAGCATCGGGAGGACGACGAGCGCGAGGACCGAGCAGACAGCGGCGGACCTCTTCAAACGCTCCACGGAGCGCGACTTGATTATTTAAGTGAAAGTCGTCGAGTAACTGGTAACCCCTTGGCGCATGGGCGGTTTTATACGATTCTGACGTAGACTTACATTGCGAGCAACAAGATGTGTGACGCAAACATGCCACGACGAGCAGCTCTGCAACCTGCTCGCCGAGTGCCTCACTGTGACCAACAACGCCATCGCGTACGCCGAAGAGCATGGGATCAATAACCGTAGGCGCATGAAGGGTTTCTACCAGACGCTGAAGGGTATGGAGCTGCCTTCATGCTACAAGCTCGCCTCAATAACGCGGGCTTGCGCTGTGGTCAAAAGCCACAACAAGAGCGAGAAGCGAGGTTTCAAGGTCTGCCATCCCAAATCCCTGAGACCGGTTGTGTGCATTGTATCAGGCTTCTTCATCACGATGAAGGGGAGGCTCTTCGTCCCGCTGCGACGGGACAAATATTTCGACATCCAACTTAACCAGTATGCGCAGAAGAAGCTCGCTGGTACGACAATGAGGAGCCTCACAATAACGCCCGACTCACTCTCATTCTGCTACTCCGAGGACATCGAGCCTGGTCCGGTCAAGAGAATCTATGGCGTGGACAGGAACGAGAAGAACATCACGTTCGGAGATAATGAAATGATCAAAATGGTAGATATGACCAAGGCAGTCAAGATCAGGCAGACGACGAGGGAGATAGTCGCCTCTTTCAAGAGGAATGACTCCAGGATACGAAGGAAGATTGCTCGCAAGTACTGGACGAGAGCTCTCCATAGGACAGACCAAATCCTCCATGCAATCACAAACGATATCATAAGTAGCGCTTCCAAGGGGGGCGCTGCACTAGCAATCGAAGACTTGAGAGGCATCAGGAAGATGTATCATAGAGGAAACGGGAAAGGATCGGATTACAGGTTCAGGCTCAACTCGTGGTCCCAGGGGAAGGCGAAGATGATGCTCGAATACAAGGCAGCTTGGGAAGGAGTAACGGTAATTCAGCTTACAAAGTCTGAGACCTACGGCTCTTCGTCAACGTGCTCGGCGTGTGGGGAGAAGCTCCATAGCCCCGCTAAGGGGGATGTCGCGCACGCGAGGATGCTGTGGTGTCCGAGATGTAAGACGTGGATCCACAGGGATGTGAACGCGACCCTGGAGCTATCCGCGCGGGGGCGGTCAAGGTTCGACCGTTCCCTTTCTTCCCGGTCGGAGTCGGTGGAGGAGAGTCGCTCGCAACAAGTTGCTCCCTCCCTCAATCCGACCGAGAGGGAGAAAGGGCTGGCAGGTGAAGCAGTGACGGGGAACGGGACGACTACCCTAGTCCTCCGAGTCGATGCCAGCAAGTTGACTCAACGGCGAGAGCCGGAGAGTTAGCAGAACCGTCGTCGCTGCCTTTTAAGTCCAGGGTCTGGCCCCGGGCGCTCCCCTTGAAGTCCGCAACCCTCCGGGGTAGGCGTTAGGCAAGGAGACGCGTTGTCGAGCATACTAGGGCTGAGGGCTTGGCAGATGGCCTTCTTCGGCCCCGTCGAGATCTGGTACTTCTCGGTCTTCTACCTCCTCCTCGTGACGAGGTTCGGCCTGCCCGTCCTCGAGGTGCTGGCGGTGCTGGGTTCGCTCATGCTCTACGAGGCGTGGGGCGTCCTCCTGAACGACATCTTCGACAGGGAGGTGGACATCGTGGCGGGCAAGTCCGGCCGGAAGAGGGGCCACGACCTCGGCGTCGGGGTGATGTGGGGGCTCGTCTTGCTCACGGCGGTAGCAAGCTGGGCTCTCATCGTCCTCGCCGGAGGGACGCCTCTGCTCTACGGGACCTGGGCATTCGCGTACGTCCTCGGGTTCCTCTACTCGACCCCTCCCTTCAGACTCAAGGACAGGGGCACCCTGAGCCTGTTCTGCAACTCGGTGCTCGAGAGGCCGCTGCCGGTCCTCATCATCTTCCTCTTCTTCCGCTACTACGGGCCTGAGGCGGTCGTCTTCCCGATCCTCTCGGAGCTGGTCTGGAGCGTCTTCAAGCACCAGGTCCACGACTACCACGAGGACCTGAAGGCCAACGTGAAGACCTACGCGGTCAAGATCGGCGAGGCTGCCTCCCACAAGATAGTGAAGTTCGTCGTGAACCCGCTGAGCGTGGCGTCGGTCCTCTCGTTCGCGCTTATCGCGGCGAGGACCCTGCCCCAGTACTCCGGCTACTTCTTGGCCGGTGCGGGGATGACCGCGGCGGGCGTCGCCGGGCTGCTCGTCCTGGAGCGCCGCTCGCTCGTCTACACTGACCCCCTCGACCCGCCGTACATCCTGTTCCTCAACCTCTCGTTCCTGGTCACGGTCGTGCTCCTCATGGGGGCGGCGGTGGTGGTGACACAGCCCGCCTACTTCCCCCCGGTGGCGCTCTTCCTCCTATCCCTGGTCCCCCACATGAGGTATTATGGGCCCATGGTGCCCCGGGTACTGAGGAAGGTCTCGCGGCAGCTACCCGCCCGCGGGCGCCCCTGAGGCGGCGTAACGGAATAGATCAGGGAAGAGGCGGGCGAAGCCCTTCAGGTACACCGCGATCGAGAACAGGATGAGGAGAGAGAGGAGCGCGAACCCCGGCTGCGCGACCGCGAGCCCCAGGGCGAGGCCGCCGAGGAAGAAGGCCCTGAACGAGAAGTCGAGGTAGCCCACCACGGGCGGGTCCTGGAAGGGGAACCCCTGCCTCATCCTCCCCCTGCGCTCCAGGAAGACCGTCGCACCGAGCCCCAGCAGCAAGATCGCAACGGAGGCGGAGGTGAACAAGCGTACCCCTGGCAAGAAGAACAACGCCGTCGCCACCAGCGCGGCCACAGCGAGGATGTTGAGCGGGTGGACGATTGCCTGGACGGCCGAGTCCGACCGCTCCCTCCCAAGGGCGACTGCGAAGGTCCTCATGCCGACTTTCGTGTCTAGGTCGTAGTCCTCGACCTGGTGCTTGAAGACGCTGTCCATCAGCTCGGCGCACGCCGCGAAAAGGAAGGCCTCGGGACCGTAATACCCGAAGAGCGAGAAGACGATCAGGACGGGGAGAGGCTTCTCGATGAGGGAGTCAGCGACGAGCCCCAAAAACCCCCTCGCCCTCAGCCGGGCCGGGGGCGCAGAGTAGAGGGTCGCGAGGGCGAAGGCCAAGGCCCACAACGTGTCGAAGACGGGCCCGCCGCCGATGGCCGCGACCAGGACCAGGCTCGACAGGAGGAGGAGGGCGAGCAAAAGGCCGAGCTCCCTCTCCGTGAGAGTGTGGCCGCGCTTGGGCGAGGACTTGCCCGCTGCGATGTCGACCTGGCGGTCGAAGAGATCGTTTACGATGACCCCGTACGCGAAGTAGAGCTCGAAGCAGAGGACCAGCAGTAGGAGGTCGAGGAGCGAAGGGCGGGGGACTCCCCTCAGCAGCATGTACCCCATCGCGAAGTAGCACATGTGGATGGGGAGCGAGAAGAGTCCGACACCCCACCCCCTCAGAGACCATATTCCGAGGAGCCTGCGGTCCGAGGTCATGGGGCGGGCGGCGAAAAACTGCAGCACATTTGAAGGTTCGTCCGTCTGTCCTACTTTCACGGCGGTTGAACACCTCGCCGTAAGGCGCTAGAGTCGCATCAAACGAACGTATTTATATATCCGATAATTCGTACATATGTCCGATAATTCGCACATATGAAACTGCGTGCCTATCTAGAGGATGTCATCGGGAGTAAGACTGCCATCTCCCTAATCAGGGCTTTGCTCACGCATCAAG
>Ga0307477_10002922_pt1 | contig 12933 bp, 20 predicted proteins | sample atmos_gasesECM2C_FD_203316 | JGI IMG/M metagenome (GOLD analysis project Ga0307477, IMG submission 203316) | Hardwood forest soil microbial communities from Morgan-Monroe State Forest, Indiana, United States - atmos_gasesECM2C_515 | ecosystem: Environmental > Terrestrial > Soil > Temperate...
GTGCGAAGGCATATCCGTGCAGGCGAGCTTCATTACATTGGTAGAGAAGCTTCGACACGCTGGGCGACCGGCCCCGACCTCTCGATGATGGCGGAAGCGGGAATCCTAGATTCAACACATGAAACATTCCGCGATGTACGAAAGAATCGTTGACCCAATATATCTTGAAGAAATCCGCACAGCATCAAGGATGGCTGACGAAACCGGGATGTTACGCCAATCCGCGACAGCACTTCCGGATCAATCGACGGTCGCCCCGTTTCGCTGTATGGATGCACGCAACTTCTCACGCACAAAATCGAAACTGACGTAGCGGTCGATGAAACGTAACAAGTGGTTTTCAGGAACCTGATCTTCGATGCGGAAGTAGTAGAACAGCGACTCCGAACGGTCATGTTGCCCCATCATAAGCAGCCAGCCTCCGAGATTGGCGATTGCCTGCAGCATCACTAGCTCTCGTCTGCTTATAACCTTGCTGTTGTCGCCCTCGCAAGCACCAACTTGGTGACTTTTTCAAAGAGTACGGGCATTCGTCCAGTTGACAAAACCCGCATTCAACCAGCGCCCGGTAGGTTGCAGCGCGGCATGAGTGGGTGTAGATTTGTCCCGCGCATTTAGGAGGCCATTCCGATGTACCCGTTCCCTTCGCAATGGCGCACGCTGAGCTTCGTCATCCTTGCTGGCTTGTTGTCCGCTCGCGTGGGCGCTGCTGCAGATGAACTCGCGCTAACGAAAGAACAGATAAAACAATTTCTCTTGACTGCCAAAGTAATCAAGAGCGGGCCAGCCCACAAAGGCATTACCCATACTCTGCGGCTCACTTTAACGGATGGCACAATCACGCATGATGCTCACTTCCAGCCCATCGATGAACACGCGATGAACAAGGAGCTGGCCAGCGGACGCAGAGAAATGAAATTCGTGGACTCCTACAAGTACAACATCGCTGCCTACGAACTCGCGGCCATGCTGGGCTTGGATGACATGGTGCCAGTCTACGTGCAACGAAAGTATGCCGGAGACATGGGCTCGTTTGGCTGGTGGCTGCCGGTGAAAATGGATGAGGCGGACCGTGTAAAACAAAAAATACCTGTACCCGACCCCGATAGTTGGGACAAACAGATGTATAGGGTTCGTGTGTTGGACCAGCTAGTCTATGACACTGATGCTAACCTCACTAACGTGCAGATTGGCGAGGACTGGAAGATCTACAGAATTGATTTCAGTCGAGCATTCCGCCTTGAGAAAAATCTGCAAAGGCCACAGGATTTGGTGCAATGCGACCGGCAGCTCTTCACCAAACTGAAAGCACTCGATGGCAACGAACTGGCAGTAAGAACGAAAGGGTTTCTCACTAAACAAGAAGTTCAGGCGGTCATGACTCGGCGCGACAAGATTGTTGACCATTTCCAAAAGCAGATCGCCGAAAAAGGTGAGAACGAAATTCTGTACTAGTCGCTGCGGATACCAGGCCGACTTACATAGCGCACGTTTCCACAACCCAGTAAAGGAAGGTTTGCCGACCACCCGCCCAGAATCGCGGCATCCTCTACATCGCGCTGCTCAGCGCTATAATTGCGCGCACTTATGTCTCTAGCGACGGGCATCAAACTTGGGCCGTATGAAATTCAGTCACCGCTGGGTGCGGGCGGCATGGGCGAAGTATATCGCGCGCGGGACACGCGGCTTGACCGCGAGGTTGCGATTAAAGTTCTGCCAGCTCGTCTTTCCTCCGACGCTTCTCTCAAACAGCGGCTGGAACGTGAAGCCAAGGCTGTCTCCAGACTCTCGCATCCTCACATCTGCACCCTCCATGACATTGGCCATCAGGACGGCGTGGATTTTCTGGTCATGGAGTACCTGGAAGGCGAAACCCTGGAACAGCGGCTCATCCGGGGTCCGCTGCCGCCGGAGCAGACCTTGCGCTACGCCGCACAGATTGCCGACGCATTGGCCAAAGCGCACAAGCTGGGGATCACGCATCGCGATCTGAAGCCCGCCAACGTCATGCTGACCAAGAGCGGCGCCAAGCTGATGGACTTCGGCTTGGCCAAGCAATCGGGCACGGCGCCGCTGGCGGGCGCCCTGACCGAGATGACCCTGGAGCAGGCGAAACTGACCAGCGACGGCATGATCGTCGGCACTTTCCAGTACATGGCGCCCGAGCAGTTGGAAGGGAAAGAGGCGGACGCGCGCACCGACATTTTTGCGCTTGGCGAAGTGATTTACGAGATGGCGACAGGCAAGCCGGCATTCAGCGGGAAGAGTCGGGCCAGTCTGATCGCCGCCATCTTGACCACGGAGCCTCCTCCGATCACGCAGTTGCAACCGCTGACGCCGTCGGCGTTGGAGCGCGTAGTCAAGAAATGCCTAGCCAAAGATCCCGACGACCGCTGGCAGAGCGCGAGCGACCTGGCGAGCGAAATAACCTGGATCGCCGAAGGCGGATCACAAGCGAGCGTGTCCCTGCCGGCAGTAAGTAAGCAAAAGCATCGCGAGCGAGTGGCATGGGCGCTGGCGGCGGTAGCGCTCGTTGCGGCGGCGATACTGGCGGCTATCCATTTCCGGGGAACCACCGAGCCAGCGCGGGTTGTGCGTTCGCTGATTCTGCCGGAGGAAAATACCTTCCCCATCCTGACCGGGGACTTTGCCGGCCCACCGGTTCTTTCACCGGACGGAACCGCTATGGCCTTTGTGGCAGCGCGAGAGCAAGGAGCAGTGTTCTTGTGGGTCAGGCCGCTAAACGCTCTTCACGCCCGAGCGTTGGCGGGAACGGAGGGCGCGACCTTTCCGTTCTGGTCGGCTGATAGCCGCTCCCTAGGCTTCTTCACGGGCGGCAAGCTTAAGACTGTGTCGGTTGAAGGAGGCACGCCTTCGGATGTGTGTGCCGCTCCCGTCGGCCGGGGAGGGGCCTGGAGTGCGAGCGGAATCATTGTCTTTGCTCCTGATTTCCAGAGTGCTCTGATGCAAGTCTCGGCTTCCGGAGGGACGCCTAAACGAGTGACCGTGATGGACACCTCGAAGTACGACAGCCATCGTTGGCCCCAGTTCCTTCCCGATGGCAACCACTTTCTGTATCTGGCAGTCAGCCATGCCGGCCCCCGCGATCCCAACACCGGTGTCTACTTCGCATCTCTGGACGGAAAAGAAAACCATCTGGTGATGCGGGGACTCACGAACGTCGCGTATGCGGCCGGGCGCCTGCTATTTACGCGCGACAGCGCGCTGATGGCACAACCGTTCGATCCGCGGACGGGCGCGCTGGAGGGAGAGGCAGAGCGACTGGCGGAGGACGTGCTCGTGGATGGAACCACCTGGAGAGCGGAATTTGACGCGTCCACCGGCGGGCTTCTGGCCTACGCTTCCGGCGGGTTGATGCCATGGCAAGCGATGTGGTACGACCGCGCCGGAAAGGAACTGGGTGCGGCGGGCGAGAAAGTATCCAACCTGCTTTCCGTGCGGTTTTCTCCCGATGGGACTCGGCTGGCGACCGAGGCTGGCGACACCCAGAGCGATATATGGATTTACGATCGCACGCGGCAAGTGAATACTCGCCTTACTTTTCCTCCCGGATCCAGTTCTTCGCCGGTCTGGTCGCCCGACGGAAAGTGGATAGCGTACGTGGGATTTCGCGGCGGCAAAGTCAACCTCTATCGCAAACCTGCCAATGGCGTGGGCCAGGAAGAGTTACTGCTCGAGGGCGACAACACCAACAGGAGCCCTTTTGACTGGTCGTCGGATGGCAAGTCGTTGTTGTTTGGTGTCGGTGATTTGTCTTCCACTGGCAAGATCTGGGTGCTTCCTTTAACGGGAGATCGCAAGCCCGTGCTTTTGACGCAAACAACGTTTGAGACACTCACTGCCAGGTTTTCGCCCGACGGCCACTGGGTGGCCTATAGCTCGAACGAATCGGGCAGGCAGGAAGTGTACGTGATGCCTTTTGGTGGTGGGACTGGGAAGTGGCAGGTTTCCGGTACGGGAGGGGTCCAACCCCTGTGGCGGCGTGACGGAAAAGAACTATTCTATTGGTCTGCCGATAACACCCTGATGTCGGTTCCCATTACCCTCAAGCCGGGAATCGCGGAAGTGGGCGCGGCCCATCCACTGTTTCGTTTTAATAATCCTGTGGGAATTGTGGGAATTGTTAGCCCCTACGACGTCACGGCTGATGGCCAGCGCTTCGCTTTGATCACCATGCCGCAGCAGGCGTCGAAACCGATCACTCTGGTCACCAACTGGACGGCGGAGTTGAAAAAGTAAGCTCTGACTCCACGGGGTTCACTCTCAACCTGCAACTGCCAAGTAAGAGGTAATGTACTAATGTATTGCCGGATCCTCTGTATTCCGCGATAGTGCGAGGATAAAATGGCACTTGTGAACTCACAGTCGGTCGTCATTCTTGTACTAGCCAGTCTCTGCCTGGCGGCAAATGCCCAATCGCCAGCGGGAGACTCGAAGTCTGTCGAACAGGTTCGACGCATTATCCTCCGCAGTCAGCATCCAGGTGCGCACGGAATGGGCTACAACCGTCAGTCACAGAACGTGCTTTCTCAGAAGCTCACTCCGGCCGATGTTCCAACTTTGATTAGCCTTGTGACGGATGAACACCTCCACGTCGGAGTACAGTTTGCGTTGGCCTCGCAATGCGAAGCGGCGATCATTCCTGTTCGCGAAGCTGTAGTAGATCACAAGATGCTTTTCCTCGATGCCGAGGACGTTATGCGTCTGATCGAGGAGTTTCCTGTCTGCACACCGGAGACACGGCAGAGAGCGTCTGCGATGCGCTCCGAAATTCACTCGCTGGGTGAGGCAGAGCAGACGCGGTTGGAGCAGGAAGCAAAAGAGAAGGCGGCCGAGATCCAGCGAAACGCTCTCAAGATGACGGATCCCACGCAAGCCAAGGAATTGACACGTCAAGAGCGCGAAGAAGTCTACAGGCGTTCCCTAAAGGCGATGGGTTTGAAAGAAGATGGCCCATTGACGCCGGCACAAAAAGACTTGATCGAGCGGATGTACCGCACCATGGTTTTGGGCGAATCTGGCAATAGACCGCCAAATTAATGGTTGAAAAACACTGTTCTTGTGTCACCGAGGTTAATCAGATCACAAATCTGCACCACATACATTGATGTCGAAAACGCTGATCGCCGCTATTGCTTACTCCATTTTTTATTTTGTCAGACTTGCCCGTCTTGCCCACGGACCATGGCCTTCCGATACATGTCTCCGCAGAAGTCCCCGCCTAGCATAAAGACGTCGTAAGAAAATCCAAAGAGTTTGGGAGCAACTGATGAAGCTCTATTTCAGACCGACGCTTGCGATTGTGCTATTGGCAATGCTGGGGACTTTGGCAGCGATGGCAGAGGTGAATGCCAGGATTCCGGCGGGGACGTCGGTGCAGGTGCGGATCACCGAGAATCTCAGCAGCGAGACCGCCAACGTAGGCGAGGTATTCCACGGAAGCCTCGGTGCTCCAGTGGTTGCGAACGGCAGGAAATTGTTTCCGCGAGGGGCCTATGTAACCGGAGAAGTAGTGAACGTGGAGCGGTCGGGACGCCTCAGCACTCCGGGAGAATTACACCTGACTCTACGGACCATCCGAAATGGCGGGCGCACATATGCTGTCTCGGTCGGAACCTTGGTTCTCAAGGGTGAGTCCCACACCAAGTCAAATGTGACCAAGATCGGTGGCGGTGCTGCACTTGGTGCCATGATCGGTGCCATGGCGGGTGGCGGCAAGGGGGCAGGCATTGGTGCCGGAGTTGGAGCAGCGGCTGGGACCGGAGTGGCTGCGGGTACCGGCAAGAAACCAGCGGAAGTACGATCGGAAACGCTGCTGGCATGGGTCGTGCCGGATGACCGAGCCGTCGAATCGCCGCAAGAGCAAGCTCCGCGGCAATCCAGCGGCGAGTATGAATCCGAGCGGGTGGAGCATTATGTCGATAAACCCTATTCCCACGATGACGATCAACATGCAGACTACAGTGGTCAAGGTCCGAGCGAATTTTCAGATCAAGAGCGACAGGTAATCGGCGACTGTTTCGTGAATGACCGCGCTGGTCTGCCACCCGGACTGGCGAAGAAGAATCACCTGCCTCCGGGGCTGGAACGGCAGCTGCAGCGCAACGGAACCTTACCTCCGGGATTGCAGAAGCGAGTGCAGCCGTTGCCCGGGTCGTGCGAAGCTCAGTTGCCGCGATTGCCGCGAGATTGGGCACGAGTCGTGCTGAGCGGCCGGATCATTCTGCTCGATCCGCAGCGGAGAATTGTGGACTTATTCTGGCTGGAGAGAGATTAGCCCGATAAGTCGCTCGACGGGTTCCCCTAGGGGGCTCATGCGCTTCTCCTCTCGCAACTTGGTAATCTAGAGCGACACCTCAACCACTAGGCGGGATGAACTGACATGGACGTTAGCGGTCTACTCCGCTGGGTTGGGGTCTGCTGCAGCCCAAGCGAAGGTGGCGAACAAGAGCAGGAAAGCAAGCCTAACCTTCTTCATGGAGTGCCTCGTTTCTGTTTGTGGGGATCGACCGGGCACTCAGCAACTGACTAGAAGCACGAAAGCCTGCCGCATATCCACAGCAGGCTCCCCAAGCTACTACGCCGCTTTCTTCTTCGCCGCGTCGCTGAGCACACTTCTAACGGCATGCAATGTGCCCCAGCGTGCGAGTAGCCGCTCTGTTTCCGTTGACCGCCTGTCCAAGCTCAGGGCTCAACAACTGCTTGTTGGTCGGCAGGATTACAAGCAGTTTGAATGGGATGACCGAGCCCAGCAGTGCTCCTGCAACAACCCGTAAAAAAGTCGCTCCGGCGAGCCATGCCGCGATGGAAGAGATCAGCCCCACGGCTGCTAGGCTCGCCTGCATGACCGTGGCTCGACGATAGCTGGGCGCAAATTCGGTAGCAGCCAGTTCCACGCCGCATTCCATTCTGGCCGGATGTTCAACGAAACTCAGGTAGACGGCGGCTCCCGTGAACAAGCTGCATGCGAGGACAGCGATGAATTCAGCAATTTGGCGCATCAGTTACTCTCCGCACGAAGCTCTGCTCCACATTAAGCCTGCCGCTTGGTCAGCGCATGAAGCAAGTACCCTATAGGAAACAGTGTCAAACCGAGAACAGCACTCCAGAGATCGAGGTAGTGACCGACGCTATGCTCCGAGCCCCAGTGCATCCAAGGAAAAACATGAAGTGCTTCGCAGATATGGGTGAGCACGACCATCACGAGACATCCTGCGCCGAGAATCTGTAGGAAAGAGCCGACACTCTTTTCTCTAAAGAACAAGACTACAGAACCAACAAAAAGAATGGCTACTGGCACTAGCGCAACCAGTGATTTAAATAAGGTGGCGTTCATAACGCGGCTCTGAGGAGAGAAGATTTCAATTTTCGACCCTTCGACACCGACATTCGACACATGACCTACGGGCGAACGCGAAACGGAACAAGACCATAGTGCCGACTGGCATCTCGTGCAGCGCGATCTTGCCAAAGAAAAAGCCTGTTCCCCAAAGGCAACCAGCCGTTGCAAGGGCAAGTATGGGGAGGGTATGAACGTGCCGCTTGAGCATTGTTTTCGATTCTAAGGTAGGGCGCAGTGAGCCTGCCCAGTGGACGCTAAGGCTGCTTCTTTTTCAGACGCCACATGATGGTGAGCGGGTCGCGACCTTTGCTGGGGCTGATGAGTCCGCGCTGTTCCATCGCCTTGATGGTATTGCGATTGGCGGACAGAGGGCGCATTTCTTCATTATCCTTCAACAAAACCGGGTTCCCGCCGAGCGAATCAGTTTCAAGCTGGTATCCCTGTTGCATGTGCGACAGCAGGTCTTGTTCAACCTCTGTGAGTTTCGGCGGGAGACTAGCACTTTTCTTCTTCGCCATTCTTCACGTCCGTTCGGGGAGGTTAGTTCTCAACCTCGCCCAGTCGGATTACCGGGGACTCCGGTCGGCAACAGACGCCATACCGTTGCCAAAGCTGAAACCAAGGGCTATTCGCGAGCATTTCGTCGTGCCTTCGATTCGCAGTCGAGAGGTCGCTTGCGCTGAGTGGCCTAATATCGGGTGCCTCGAACATTTCCTCTAGCTGTTCGATGTCGTCAATAGTGCGTTCAACGTCCATGCCGTCTCAATATCCAACATAGGCGTGGCAATCGTCAAACGGAGCGTCCAGTGCATGCGCCTACATCCACAGATTGGTCCCGAGCTTCGTCGCAAGCGAATACTCGACTTGTGCTTCCGGGAACGTGGTCGCCGATTAGGATTTGCGCGGTTGACAATGCTCATTGACTGGTTCTGAGCACTATCCCTGATTTCAACAGTTAGCCGGATTACACTTGAGGATGATCCAAATATGTCGTTGAGGAACCCAGCATGGAAGCAGTCTCAGAACTGAAAGAAATAGTGGTACAAGCGCCCGCTTTGCTGAGGGCGATTTCACCGGAATACGTGGCGAAACAACCAGCACCCGGAAACTGGTCAAAGAAGCAGGAACTGGGACACTTGGTGGATTCCGCCTGCAACAACCACCAGCGAATCGTGCGTGCCCAACTCGAAACGGAGCCGTCACTTCCCGGCTATGACGGAGACCGCTGGGTGGCGCTGCACAATTATCTGGAAATGGACTGGGTCGAAATTATCGAGTTCTGGCGAATGATGAACCAGCAGCTCATCCGGTCAGCGAACGCCATTTCGCCGCAGGCTGCCGAACGCAAGCTCACGGTTGGAGGAGGCCAGCCGATCACGCTCGATTTCCTCGTCCGTGACTACGTGGATCATCTGCTCCATCATCTGCGCCACATTGGGATCGAGGTTAGGACTTAGACCGAGAATTTCCAGCACTGACATCCTGAGTCTCACAAAAATCGGGCTATGCGGCGCGATTACTTCATCGCGGTGCCTAACCGTTATCGTAATTTGTTATCTGAATCTTTTTGACAGCGTGTGCTCACGTTGCTATCATCGCATCCGTGGGGGCGACGCGGTGATGCGAACACTCTGGGCGTTCGTTCTGTTCTTGCTAGCCAGCGTGGCGTTGGTCTCCGCGATTCCGCAAACCGACCTCCCTGAAACGCTCTATAACGAAGTTGACATCCCGGTAAATCAGGCGCCTCCTGCGGTATCTGGTGCCAGGTCTGTCCGCCCCGCCGTCGCCCCGGTTATTCTGCCAAAGCACGTTTGTGAAACAGGACGCGGCGCCAGATGTCAATCGCTCGATCGGAAGTCGGCTACCCCACTTGTTCGGCGTGATCAACATTCTCTCCAGGATCTCCTCTGCACGTTTCTGATCTGAAATACATCGTTTGAATTGGGATTGACAACTCCGCTTGGACGTAGGGTCGTGATCTCGTAAAGCTCTCGGAGTACAAGGTAAACAAAGTTTGCCCTGCGTCATGTTCGTGGGTCTCCGTTAGTGGCGCAGAGCGTGGCTAGGAGTCCGACCGCTTTAGAGTGAACGTTCTGGGGAGGGCGACACCCTGAAACGGTCGGACATAGCCGCCGCACCCGCTCGCGGCAGCTTAATCTTGTCGCGGAGTTACTGTGCGGAAATCAGACTGTCATGGGCATTCCGGAGACGAAGTTTGTGAAAGGGTCATGTCCAATGGAGCAGTTAGCACGTATCGCTCCGCCTTGTTCGTTGGCTTGTATGACTCGGTGGGTGTATCGCATGGGACCGTGCCACCGCTTGATCAGCTACCGCAGCAAACCAACCGGGAAGCAAGATGATTGACCGGCAAACGATGCGCCGCTCGTCGAATTTTATGGACCCACGGCAACAAAAAGAATCCTTCGCCTATCGCATTCAATGGTAGACTTCCGTCGTGCGATCTCGCCGCAAACCATGAAAAGGAAATTTGTCCGGATATTATTCGTGGTTCTCGCCGCCTTTGCGATGTTCGCGTTTGTCTACCCTGACGATCTCTCGGAAGACGACTCTGCGAACAGCCAAAGTGAGATGCTGCAAGTGTCGCCCGTAAGAATCCCCACTCACCGGGACCAGCAGGGCCTTGTTGTGGACTCCCCAAGGTTGTTCGCCGCGCACGAGAGTGCGCGCTCTCTAAGTTCTTCACGGAGAACAGCCCCTCCAACACTGCTATCTCTCGCCGCTTGTGTTCTCCGTTGCTGAGACTCATCCGACCTCAAATTTGAGTTGCCACAGCCGCAGGCATTAGCTCTGCCGGGTCGGCTTACGTTTGGCCGGAAAGTCTCACTATGCAATCTGGAGGTGTTTCATGCAGGTCTCACAAGCCAGGAATCAGTCCATTTGGAAGAAGGTTTTCCATGACGCGCTGTTTGAGCTCGATCAAACACGTTTTAGACCCAAACTGGAAGCGGCATTCAAGGCGGTGCAGGATCGGTTGCTTGAAGTGCGCTCTGATCCTACCTACCGTCGCGAACTGATGGAACTCGAAGATGCGAAACGCGCAATCGCGTTCCTAGGAACGCGAGCTGGAATAAATCTGAGAAATGTCAGATGACGTGGGAGGCGTTGGCCGGGGTCGTGAACATAGGTTCCAACACCAACGCCTTATACCTAACCACACCTGCAAGACGATTCGTTCGTTTTTGAAAGGAATTTCCCATGACTGACCTGCCTTTCAAATTCTGGACAGACGATGTAGCCCAAGATATTGCGGAGTACGCCATGATGCTCGCTGTGATCTTGGTATCAGTAGTTGGCACCATCGTTGGCTCAAACGCGAACATCGCCTTTTCCACCGCTGCCACCACGATTCAGTAGGCGATCTCCCTGAGGAGGCAACATGAGCGAAATGAGAGTTGAGCTTCCCTGTAAGAACTGCGGCAACGTCTTTTCGACCAAGGGAAACATTACGCGCCCAGCTTGCGGCCGACTTCACGAGTACAACTTAGCTGACATCACTAAGGTGCTGCCTTGACTCACTGAGCAGGTCGTGACACGGGCTTGGCAAGATTCGAGTCTGCCTGGTGAGCACCCCTAGGGATTTGCAGGATGCGCGAATCGAACCCGCCGAACTAATAGCCAGAGGTTGGAGTTGGAATGCTCCAGTACGAAGTAAAGCCGGCCACGCACGTCAGCCTTGTCACCGGATGGTTACTCACGATCGGAGGAATCATCGGCTTAGTACTCCCTATTTTGCCGGGCTTGCCCTTTCTCCTGCTCGGGCTGGCGATTTTAAGCAAGCGTTATGGATGGGTGCAATGGGTCACGACGTGGCTGCATTCATTGTTTCGTCGATCAACCGACACCTCAAAAGACTGAAAAGGACGGAGGACTTCCATGTTGCAGTTGGCAACCCAACGTTCAGACGACGTCACAACTAGTTGGTGTAAGGGTCGAATCGTCTTCGGAGACGATCTTCATCGCTTAAGGGTTGCGACATGGTCCCAGAACACACCTGAAGTGATACTGGATCTATCGAGCGTCAATCTGATCGATGCCGCGGGCCTCGGTGCTCTCGTTGACGTACACAACCGATTCCAATGTGCAGATAAGAAGATGGAACTGAGGGATCCTACACGCTTTGTATCTCAAGCCGTCAGAATAACAGGTCTGGATAGAGTGTTTCACATCCTACGTACCCGGCAGATGGCGGGGTCTCGCACAATGGTTACAAGCATTGGTCAAGGTCGTTCAACCTCTTGAAACTCTCATTCTAGGTGGTCCAGTTTTCGGGGGCTAGGTCACTACCTTGCAAGCTCAAAATGGTCTCAGATTGAGGTTCCCGTATCAAGCTAACCGTTGTCAGTGCAAGCTCTCAGTCCACTGTACGATATTACGAGATGTGGGAGGTCTCATCATGCCATCATCCTTTACTGGCGAGAAGCGCACGGTAGTGCGCGGCCTCGGCGAGATCGCGTTTCGCGTCAACAATCTGGACGCGATGCAGAAGTTTTACGAGGAAGTCATCGGTCTGTCGCTGATGACCCGATTTCCGAACTCCGCATTCTTCAAGATCGCTGACGGGTACGGTGGTCACACTCAAGTGCTTGCGTTGTTCGATCGTTGCGACACCCCCGGTTATGGTGAGGTGGACGGAAAGACCTCAACCGTTGATCACATCGCTTTCGAGATTCCTCTCCCCGATTTCGGAGGTGAAAGGAAGAGGCTGGAGGAGTTGGGGCTTCACGTCGAAACAGCCGAACACGCGTGGGTCCATTGGCGCTCCCTTTATGTGAACGATCCGGAGGGCAATCAAGTGGAACTGGTCTGTTACGACGGCAGTGTGTAACCAGCACGAGAATGTCTTGGGCAAGGAGTCGCATTCGTTATTGGAACCTTCGAGACGTTTCCAATGCCCTGGCTGCCGGGAAAAGAACCAAAGGATGATCCTCGCGTCGAAGCAATCGCGGCGGCGGCGCGTGAACTCGTAAAGAAGCGCGACGATTGGATCAATCCGCCCGATGCCTCTACGGAGGAATTGAAGAAGCGCACACTGACGAACCTGTACAACGAAAATCCAACTTGGCTACAGGATGCGCATCGGACCTTAGATGAGGCGGTTTTTGCCTCCTATGGCTGGCCCAACGATATGTCCGACCAAGAAATCTTGACGAGACTTCTTCAGTTGAATGCTGAACGGGCGTCGAAGGAATAAGCTCAAACAGTTTCTAGCTCTTCTTCGTGATCCTTTACCGCTTTCCCACAAACTCACTGGACCCGGTGGTGCGCCCCGCGCGCAAAGTGGGAGTTGTTTCCCGTGGTGTTGGTGATACGCTCGCATGCGGCAATGTGCATCTCGCCCCTGAGCGGCCTGTGCTGCCCCTTGGCTGGTGGCGCAGGCTACACCGCTGAGCCTCGTTCCCTAACCGATACGACGAAGCGCGGCCTACCGTCCATGAGTTGCCACTCGTGCGTGCCTTCCGCCCATCACCCGTGGAGAAAAAACCGCTATCAACAGATGAAGACACCAGCTTTTTCTTCGGCTTGGTGAAACCACAACCAGGGATACTTCT
>Ga0307477_10002923_pt1 | contig 12930 bp, 10 predicted proteins | sample atmos_gasesECM2C_FD_203316 | JGI IMG/M metagenome (GOLD analysis project Ga0307477, IMG submission 203316) | Hardwood forest soil microbial communities from Morgan-Monroe State Forest, Indiana, United States - atmos_gasesECM2C_515 | ecosystem: Environmental > Terrestrial > Soil > Temperate...
GCTGGGTGTCGAGGCTGCCCGTCGGCTCATCCGCGAGCAACAGGCGCGGCTCGGTCGACAGCGCCCGCGCGATCATCACGCGCTGGCGCTCGCCCATCGACAGGTGCTCGGCGCGGTGGCGCAAGCGCTCGCCCAGGCCCAACCGCTCAAGCAGCGGTGCGACACGGTCGTGCGCGTCGCGCCAGCGCATCGTTTTCAAGAGCTTCAGCACCGCGTTGTCGATCGCGCTGACGCCCGGCAGCAGGTCGAAGTTCTGGCGGATGAACCCCAGTTCGGCCAGACGAAAGTGCGAGGCCTCGCTTTGCGAGAGCGAGGACACGTCGCGCCCGCCGATCAGCACCGCCCCGTCGGTTGGCGCGAGCAGTGTGGCGATCATCAACAGCAGCGTCGTCTTGCCTGACCCGCTGGGCCCATACAGCGCGACGATCTCTCCGGGCGCGACCGACAGCGACACGCCGTCGACGGCGCGCACCGTCTCCCCGCCGACGGCGGGATAGTGCTTGACCAGGTCGCGCAGCTCAAGCATCGTGTCTCGATTCGAATCGAGACACTAGCTGTGAACCCGTTCCGCCGGTGCGGGGATCACCAGCTCCGCCCCGTGCGCTCTGTGCCCGGACGCTCCCGGCGCCAGACGCCGCACCGCTAAGCGTGCCCGGAACACGACCATCGCCATCGTCGCCGGGCCGTCGAGCGTGTCCAGAACCGCATTGCTCACCCCTAGCGCTTGCGGCGTGGAGGCCTCTGGAGTGCACAGGTAGAAGCTCGCCATCGCCGCCAGCGTCAGCGTATGCCCACGTCCGCCGGGCAGCGCCGCGGCGGCGCGCCACGAACGCTCGGCGAGCCAGCGCATGCGCACAGCCGCCTCCTGCCGCGAGGAGTAGGCACCGATCAGGCTGTGCTGCCCGGTCGCGCGATCCTCGGTCTCATCGACGAGATTGTCGAGCAGTGAGTGCAGCGCTCCGATCCAGGGAAAGTACGCGTCCGCGACGGCCGCGGGTGCCGAGGAGTCGAGCGCGGGATCGGCCGCGAGCGCGATCAGCGCGTATATGCACAGCGACGATCCACCCGCCGCCGCGACCTCCCACCAGCGCAGGTCGGACCCCGACGGTGTCGTCGCGCGCGCCCAGCGCTCCAGCGCCTGCAGGTCGCCCTGGCGCTCGCCGGTGTTGCAGCTCTGAAACTCGACGATCCGCGTCGCCGCCCGCAGCGCCGCCGGCGCGACCGCGGAAGAGGACGGCAGCTCGGCCAGCGCCGCGCGGCAGGAGTCGACGATCTCGCACAGATAACCGCCGTCCTCGCGTTGAGGACAGTGGGCGTAGTAGTCCACGTGCGACGCCTCGGGGTCGAGCGCCACGAGCAGCGCCTGGTGCAGTTGCCGCCCGTTGGCGGCCGGCTCAGAGCTCGGCTGCTCGCCGAGCACGTCCAGATAGTTGTAGGCCTCCTGCAGGCACATCATCGCGCGCGCCGCCGCGCGACGATGGCGGCGCCCTACGAACGCGGCGAACGCGGCCGCGCCCTCGACATTGCCCCACTTGCATTGAGATTGCAGCGCGACGCGGCGCAACAGCGGATCGGGGATTGCCAGCGCGCGCGCCCGGCGGCGACGGCGCTCGACGCACACGCCCGGGAACACGCCCAGCCAGTAGCGTCGCGCGGCGCCCGCGAAGGACACGGCGAGCGCGATCCGACGACCGTCCCCGTCAGCTGGCATGTCCGTTTGCACGACCCTCCCCGACCCCAACGCAGCGATCATTTCGATCGTGCAGTCCCTCAATCATAGACATGCGCCGCACGTGATGTCTAGGGAACGCACCACTACATCCGGAGGTCATAGAGTGCAACCTATATGGAACCCACCACGACCGCGATCGGCACTTGGAGCGGCGGACGCTACATGCGCTTCGGCGAGCCGCTGCAGGACGCGCGGCTGCTGTCACTACTACGTCCTGGAGAGGGCATCGACACGGTCATCACCGCCGACGCCTACGGGGCGGGTGAGGCGGACAGCATGCTCGGCCGCGCCCTGGAGGGAGTCGATCGCGAGGACTACTGCCTGATCGGTGCGATCGGGCACGACTTCTACAGCGGCGAGCGCGACGGCGCCCGCGGATATCCCCGCTTCACCGACCCGAGCCTGCGCGGCGAAGAGGAGTACGCCGACTACATCAAGATGGCCGCCGAGCGCAGCCTGAAACGTTGTGGGGTGCGGCAGTTCGACCTGCTGATGCTGCATAACCCCGACCGCATCGGCTATACGAGTGCGGCGGTGTGGGAGGGCATGACGGCCATCCGCGACGCCGGCCTGACGCGCATGCTCGGTCTTGCTCCGGGACCCGCGAACGGGTTCACGCTGGATGTGATCGACTGCCTGGAGCGCTACGGCGAGCTGATCGACTGGGCGATGATCATCCTCAACCCGCTGGAGCCCTGGCCCGGCGAGCTGGTGCTCGGCGCCGCGCAGGCCAACGACGTCAGCCTGATCGCACGAGTTGTGGACTACGGCGGCCTGTTCCACGACGACGTCCTCCCCGGCCACTCCTTCGCCGAGCACGACCATCGCATGTTCCGCCCCGAGGGTTGGATCGAGGCCGGGCGCGAGCGACTGGAGCAGATGCGCCCGATCGCGCGCGCACACGGGATGTCGATGCTGCAACTGGCGTGCGCCTGGGATCTGGCGCAGACGCCGGTGTGCTGCGTCGCGCCGACGTTGATCCAGGAGCCCGGTCCGCGGGCGCGCGCGATCGAGGACAAGCGCGCCGCGCTGGCGGCCGTGCCCGAGCTGATCGCGCGCGCGCCGCTGAGCGCCGAGGAGCTGCGCCGGCTGCGGGAGCTCGGCGAGAACACCGGCTGCATGGCGTTGAAGGGCGCCAACCCCGCGCACGAGGGACCGGCGCGCCCGGACCGCTGGGGGCTCGACGGCGACCTGGAGGCGCTCGCCGGGCGCTGGGGCATCGACCCCGCGCGCGACCTGCGCCACGCGGCGTAATCCCTGCCGGCCGGCGTGCGACACGCGGATGTGGTCGCGGGGCGCCGCCGCGGTGCGAGCGCGGGTGAGATACGGACGCCGGTGTGGGGTGCTCTCAGAACCGCGACCGCGGAGAGCGCGCGTCGTCGATGTTCAGCACCGTGGTCAGCGCCTGCAGCTCATCGACGATGTCCCCGTCCAGGCGCACGGCGGCGAGCCGGTCCAGCGGCGTGCGGCCCTGCGTGAGGATCGCGATCGCCCCGCCAGACTGGAGGGTGATCAGCGGCAGCGAACCCACCGGTTGCACCTCCAGGGAGGAGCCGATGCAGAGGATCAGGTCCGCGGCGGCGCACAGCTCGCGCGCGCGTTCCATCGCTCGTTCGGAGAGCGGCTCACCGAACAGCACGACTTCGGGGCGCAATGGCCCGCCGCAGACTTCGCAGCGGGGGATGCCGTCGGGATCGCCCAGCCGGCGCGCGCGCACCTCCAACTGGGGGATGTTGCCGCCGCAGTCCGGGCAGGTGCAGCGCGCGATCGAGCCGTGCACCTCGATCAACTGCGTGGTGCCGGCCTTGCGGTGGAGCATGTCGACGTTCTGGGTGATCACCCCGTCGAGCATCTCGCGGCGCTCCATCGCCACGAGCGCACGGTGGGCGTCGTTGGGGCGCTTGCCGCCGAGCGAGGCGAAGCGCTCGCCGTAGAAGTGCCAGAAGCGCATCGGGTCGGCGACGAAGGAGTCGACGTGGGCTACCTTCATCGGGTCGACTTTCGTCCACGTGCCCGTGCCGGGCGAGCGGAAGTCGGGGATACCCGACGGCACCGAGATGCCGGCGCCGGTCAGCGCCACGACCGAGCCGGCCTCGCGCACCAGCTCGGCCAGGCGGGCGATCTCCTCGGCTTTGCGACTATTGCTCGCACAGGCCGCCATCGCTAGCGCTCCACCAGATCCGTCACCGCTGCACCGTCCTTATCGATCCGACCCTCGCCGTGCTCGACGAGGGGCACGACCTCCATGACTAGTGTCCCGCAAATCGCGGCGTCCGTTTGGCGAGGAACGCGGAGATGCCCTCGCGCGCGTCGTCGCTGGCAAGCACGGTGGCGAAACCTTCCTGCTCGGAGACGATGCCGGCGTCGATGTCGCCGACGCCGGAGACCCGCTTGATCTGCTCGATCGCCAGCGGCGCCGCGGCCGCCATCCGCCGCGCCCAGGCCAGCGCCGTGTCGAGCAGTTCATGATCCTCGACCACGCGGTTGACGAGCCCCAGCTCGAACGCCTCCTCGGCGAGGATCGGATCGCCGACGAGGTTCATCTCCAGCGCCTTGTTCTCGCCGACGAGCCGCGGCAGCCGCTGGGTGCCTCCGAATCCCGGAATGATCCCAAGCTTGATCTCGGGCTGCCCGAACAGCGCGGAGCGCGCGGCTATGCGGATATCGCAGGCCATCGCCAGCTCGCAGCCGCCGCCGAAGGCCAGGCCGTTGACCGCCGCGATCGTGGCGACGCCGGACGTTCCGATCTCACGTAGCAGCCCGTGCATGCCCGCGAGCAGCTCGCGCCCGCCGGCCTGGTCCATCGTCGTGAAGGCCTTGATGTCGGCGCCGGCGCTGAACAGGAACGGGTTGGAGGAGGCGATCACGAGCGCACATACACCGCTGTCCTTGACCTGCGCCCAGACGCTCGCGAGGTCCTGGACGACCTGCGGAGAGATCGAGTTCATCTGCCCGTTCGCCAGCCACGCGATCACTACGCCGCTCTGCTCCTCACCGCCGAAACCGGCGCGGGCGGAGTCGCCGGAGAATGTCTCCAACTTGACTGTCTCCGCGTGCTGCTGGGTATCGGGACGCGGATAGGCGTAGAAGCCCTGACCGCTCGACTGGCCGAGGCGACCCTGCGCGACGAGGCGGCGCAGGATCGTCGGCGGGGTGAAGCGCTCGCCGTGGTGCTCGGCCGCGTTCTCCATCCGCTCCAGGACCTTGTCGAGCCCTTCGCTGTCGGCCTTCATGAACGGCGGCATCAGCCCGCGGCGAGGATCGAGGCCGGCGCCGGCCATCATCCCGAAGTCGATGTCGCGGTGGGTGGCGACGCCCTCCTCCAAGACGAGGCAGGCCTCGATGAAGGTCTTCAGCGACAGCAGCTCCACCAGCAGCTCGACGTCGGGCGCGGCCTCGCCGGGCACGTTGGGCTCCCCCTGAGGGTCATAGAAGCCATCGCCGCCGGTCTTCGCGCCGAGCTTGCGTTCGGAGACAAGCTTCTGCATGCCCGCGGGGACGTAGAAGCGCTCGTCGCCGTAGGACTCGGCCAGGTGCTCGGCGACGTGCAGGACGGTGTCCAGGCCGAGCAGGTTCACGAGATGGTAGGGACCGACCGGCACGACGCCCGCGGCGCCGACGCCCTCGTCGATCGCCTTGATCGACAGCCCCTGCTCCTCCTGCGCGCGCCACACCTCGGAGATGCCCGAGTTGAGGATGCGGTTGACGACAAAGCCGGGGACCTCCGCGCAGGTGATCGGCTGCTTGCGGATCGACTGCGCGAACGTGACGGCCGCGGTGACGGTCTCCGCGGAGGTCTCCTCGCCCTCGACGATCTCGATCAGGGGCATCAGCGAGGCCGGGTAGAAGTAGTGAAAGCCCACGACCTTCTCCGGGCGCAAAGTGGCTTCGCCGATCTCGGTGATCGACAGCGAGGAGGTGTTCGAGGCGAGGATCGCGTGGCCGGGCGTGGCCGCGTCGAGCTCGGCGAACACGGCCTGCTTGATCTCCATGCGCTCGGGGACGGCCTCGATCACGAGGTCGACGTCGCCGAACTCCGCATAGGAGGTCGTGCCGTTAATGCGCCCGAGCACCTCCCCGATCCGCTCCTCGCCCTGCTCGGAGGTGAGCTTGCCGCGCTCGACGAGCTTTGCGACCTGCCCGGAGGTGACGTTACGCGCCTCCTCCAGACCGGCCTGCACGAGCGCGTCGTCGATGTCCTTCAGCACGACCGGAATGCCGGCGGCGGCGATCGTCTGCGCGATCTGCCCGCCCATCGTTCCGGCGCCTGCTACTGCGGTCTTGAAAACGAACATGTGATGAGCTCCTGGCTGTTAGAGGTCGCTGGTGAAAGACCGCATCGAAGGGGCACGAGGCGGGTTATGAGGGATGCAAGTCGGGGGGACGCTGCCTCCGGCCGGAATCGGAGAGGGTTCGGCCGGAGGCGCGATTGTGTGAGGCAGGGACGCCGCACACGCGCCGAGACGGAATCGCCGCATGCTTGGCCAGGCCGGGGCCGCATGACAACCGATCGGCTCATCAGCCATGCGGCACGCGATTCGACCGAACTACGCCGGAACCGCGGCCGGCTCCTCCACCCTGCGCGGGAGCAGCGTTTCGCGGGCGATCACCAGGCGCTGGATCTGCGAGGTGCCCTCGTACAGCTGCATGATCTTCGCGTCGCGGAAGAGCTTCTCCACGGGGTACTCCTTGATGAAGCCGTAGCCGCCATAGACCTGCACGGCGTCGGTGGCGATCTTCATCGCCGCGTCGGCGGCGAAGCGCTTGGCGTGCGAGGAGACGAGCGTGTTGCGTTCGCCGTTGTCGAGCATGAACGCCGACTTCCACGTCAACAGGCGCGCCGCTTCGATTTCGGTGGCCATGTCGGCGATCATGAACTGGATCGCCTGGTGCATCGCGATCGGCACGCCGAACTGCACGCGTTCCTTGGCGTACTCGGTCGCGAACTCGCAGGCCGCGCGGGCGATGCCCGTGGCCATCGCCGCGACGCCCGGGCGGGTGCGGTCGAGCGTGGCCATCGCCAGCTTGAAGCCGTGGTTTTCCTCGCCGAGCAGGTTCTCGGCCGGGACCTCGACGTCGTTGAAGGAGATCGTCGCCGTGTTCGAGGCGCGCTGCCCGAGCTTGTCCTCCTTCTTATCGACGATGACGCCCCAGTCGCGCTCGACCACGAACGCGCTGATGCCGCGGTGGCCGGCGTCCTTGTCGGTCTTCGCGTAGACGGTGTAGTAGTCGGCGTAGCCGCCGTTGGTGATGAAGCACTTCGAGCCGTTGATCACGTACTTGTCGCCCTGCTTCACGGCCGTCGTGCGCATCCCGGAGACATCCGAGCCGGCGTCGGGCTCGGTCAGGCAGAAGGAGGCGAGCTTGGGCGCTTCGGTGAGCATGCTGAGGTACTTCTTCTTGACCTCCTCCGAGCCCCCCAGCGCGATCGGCGTCATCGCCAGGCCGTTGCAGCCGAGCGAGGTCTGGATGCCCGAGCAGCCCCACGAGAGCTCTTCCTCGATCAGACAACCGTCGAGATAGCCCGCGCCGGCGCCGCCGTACTCCTCCTCGATGTGGGAGTTCATCAGGCCGAGCGCCCAGGCTTTCTCGATGATGTCTCCGGGCCAGGTGCCGTCCTTGTCGTACTCCCAGGCGACGGGGCGAATCTCTTTTTCGGCGAAGTCGTGCGCCATTTCGCGCAGGCTCTGCTGCTCGTTTGTCAACGTGAAATCGACCATTTCTCTGCTCTCGCGCCTCCGTAGATTGACCAGTCAGTCAACGAGCAGGGTAGCGGAGGGACGGCGCGCGGGCAATCGGCTCGCTCGCGGTCCCCACGGTGGACGTACAATCGGTCGATGCAGAGCGCATTTCCGATCGTCGTGTTCGGCACCGTGGGGCTGTCGGTGGTGATGTCGATCGTGTTCCTGCTCAGCAAAGGGAGCATGTATGACGAGATCGGCTCGGGCGGGTTCCCGAGTGAGGGCGAGTCCTCAGGCAATGGTTCGCCGTTCGGGCAGAGCGTGCCCGCTTACGACTCGATCTCGATGAACCCCGAGCTCCAGCGGGCCGAGCGCGAGCAGGAAATCAGACAGATGTTGCAGGCGCGCAGCGAACGAGGCGTACGCCGCGGCGAGCCCGCGCTCGACATCGACGCCGAGGTCGCGCGGCTGATGACCGTCCAGCCCGCCAGCACCGGGCACGATCCGGGGATCGCCGAAGAGGTGCTGCAACTCGTCGTCGCCCGCAACGAACGGCGCGAACGCCAAGGACTCGAGCCGCTGGACATCGAGGCGGAGGTGCAGCGCACCCTCGCCGAGCTCGACCCCTGAGCACGCATGGCGGCGCTGGATCGGCGTCCTCACCGATGGAGGTCACGCGACCTTCAATCGGCCAGCACGCGTACCGAGTACGCCAAAGCGCTCCCTCGCGTCCTGTTGCCCAGCTTGCCCTGCGTGCTCGGGAGCGCGGTTGCGCGCACGGGGGCGGCGGCCTGCATCGGTATGGCGCTCTCGGGTATAAACGCGCCATGGCCGAGCACCGCACGTTCGAGCTGGACGAGCTGACGATCCGTCCGGGGACCTACTTCAATCCTCAGACGGAGGTGCTGCTGGTCGTCGACGACTCGCCCGACCTCGACCATGAGATCTTCAACATGGAGGACTTCGAGGGCGACGAATGGGTGCTCGTCTCCGACGAGTCCCCCGTCGACGAGCACCGCCGCGACGAGCTGATCGAGCGCTTCCAGGTGACCTACCACCCCGGCGGCGAGCACTCGATCGAGGGCGACGCTGACGACGAGGAGGAAGACGTGCTGGAAGCCGACGACCAAGAGGTAGGCCGCGAGGACCAGTAGGCAGGGCTGTGCAACCGCGGCGACGGCGCAACTGCGGGAGCGCGGGGGGTTTGAGGGGGCATGCGCAAACGTGCCGGCGAGCGACTGCAAAGGGCCGTGCAGATAGGGTCCGCGACGGCCGCGACTCGTAGCATCCGCGCGATGCCCGGCCCGCACGTCCGGCGCGCTCGTGCGCGCCTGCTCCCGCTGCTCCTCCTGAGTGGCTCGATCGTCGCGCTGCTGATCCCCGCCCAGGCGGGAGCCCGCGGACCGAGCGTGACCGCCGCGCTGAGCGCCCTCAAGAGCAGCGGCGCGATCACCGAAGCCGCCTACCGGCAGTACGCCGGGGCCTATGCGGCGGCGAACAGCTCGCTGAAGAAGCTCAGCGGGACGCGGCGCGCCGAACTCGCCGCGGTGATCGCCAACACGCAGGGCATGGCCGCCGCGGGCGCCTTCATCCCCACGCGCCTGCCCGTGATCTTCCTGACGCTCGAAAAGAACCGCCAATGGTGGACGACCCAACCGCTCGTCAGCTCGCGCGTGCGCGTGAGCTTTCCTCAGAGCTTGCTCGTGTGGGAGTACTACGCCGGTCAGGGCATCCAGATCCAGTGGCTGGGAACCTTCGGCGAGGCCAACGGCTACTACCTGTCGGGGCACGAAAACACGAACCTGCGCCAGCTGCTCGGCGAAGTGCTGCCGCTGGCCACCAAGCGCGCCGGCGGCATCGCGTGGGAGTACATGTTCCACTTCGACGGCGGCTCACCCCCGTGGACGAGCGGGCTGTCACAGGGCACCGCCCTGCAGGTGATGGCGCGCGCGTGGTCGCGCTTGAAGGAACCGGCCTATCTGACCGCGGCCCAGCAGGCGCTCGGCATCTTCCAGACGGCGCCCGCGACGGGGGTGCGCGTGAAGACCGTCGCCGGCGCGGAGTACGCCGAGTACACCTACGCCCCCAGCGACCGCATCCTCAATGGCTTCATCCAGGCCGATGTGGGGCTCTACGACTACACCTCGATCACCCACGACCCGCTCGGGCTGCGGCTGTTCGAAGCAGGCGACGCCGAGGCCCGCACCGAGGTTCCCCACTACGACACGGGCGCCTGGTCGATGTATGACCAGTACGGCGAATCGGACCTGAACTACCACGAACTGCTGACCGAATTCCTGCAGCACCTGTGCGAACGCACGCGCAAAGGCCCGCCCACGAGCACCCCTGTCACTCCCGCGCCCTCCCCTACCCCGCCGAGCCCGCCTGCTGGTGGAGCCGGGGCGCCCGGCGGTGGCTCGGAAACGGGCGGCGCGAGCGCGGCCGTGGCCAGAGCGCCCGAACACCTCGTGGCGAGCGCCGCCGCGAGCCCGGCGACGCCGATCGCCGGCGACGCCATCTACTGCACGACCGCCCAGCGCTTCACGGCCGACCTGCACACGCCGCCGGTCGTCTCGCTGATCACAAGCACGCTGCGCAGCGGCTCGCGCGCGGGCGTGCAGGTCTCGCTGTCGAAGATCGCCACCGTCAAAATCTCGATCAAGCAGGGCGGCAGGACCGTGTGGAGCAACGGCGCGACCCTCGAACGGGGCAAGCCGAAGCTGCTCTGGGTGACCCCCTCGCAGACCGGCGCCTACCAGGTCACGCTCACTGCCACCGATCTCGCGGGGAACTTCTCGACCGCCAACGGCACGATCGTGCTGAGCAAGCACTGACGCTCGCGGCGACGGCTGGTGGCGCGCCTAGACTGACTGGACATGACGCGCAACATCACGATCGAACGCGGGGGCGAGTCGGCTCGATGACACGGCTGACGCGCGACTGGCGCGCGCTCGAGCCCGACCAGCACCTGGCCGCCGGCGCGGCGCTGGCGCTGTTCGTGACGATGCTGCTGCCGTGGTATCAGCAGAACGCGGTCGTCAACGCGCCCCGCACCACGCCGCTGCAGAGCCGCAATCTGAACGCGTTCGGAGCCTTCTCGTTCGTCGAGGCAGCGGTGCTGCTGGTCGCGGTGGCGGTGATCTACCTGCTGTATGCGCGAGCCGAGGGACGCGAATTCCACCTGCCCGGCAGCGATGGCGCCGTCGTGATGGCCGCCGGTCTGTGGACGGCGCTGCTGCTCGTGTTCAGGCTGTTCGACAAGCCCGGCATCTCCAGTCATGGCGTGGCGGGGAACGTCGGAGTGCAATGGGGGATCTTCTTCGCGCTCGGGGCCGCGGGACTGCTGGCTTATGCCGGCTCACGCATGCGCAGCTCCTCTCGCCCGCTGGAACCGCCGATCACGCGTCCCTCGCGCGGGGAGCGCGTCGCGCATACCCGTCCGCGCCTCCCGCCCGCGCCGCCATCCGCACCCTCGCCGGCGCCGCCCTCGCCGCTGCCCGTATACAAGGCGCCGCGCGCCGCGCGCCGACCGGTGCCCGCCGACCCCGCGAGCGAGCAGCTGTCGTTCGAGGACGCGCCGACCGAGCCCGAGCAGCGCTCGGCCTGAGCGTTCCGCACGAGCCGCTCGCGCGGGCGGGCCCTATCATGGTGCCGACGATGCCTCCGTCCCCGTCCGCCCCTCCCGACACGAGCACCCCGGGGCCGGCCTCCGTTCAGGCAGTCGCCGCGGGACTGCGCGAGGTGGGGTATCTGCCCGGCGAGTCCACCGCACTCGTGGCCTACCTGGCGACCAAGCTCGGCAAGCCCGTGCTCGTGGAGGGCCCCGCGGGCGTCGGCAAGACCGAGCTGGCGAAGGCGCTCGCCGCTTACCTGAACCGCGAGCTCGTGCGACTGCAGTGCTACGAGGGCCTGGACGAGGCCAAGGCGCTGTATGAGTGGAACTACCGCAAGCAGCTCTTGCGCATCCAGGCCGAGGCCGACGGGGCCGGATGGGAGGCGGTGCAGGAGGACATCTTCGGCGAGGAGTTCCTGCTCGCGCGCCCGCTGATGAGCGCGATCGCCTCCGAGCGCCCGGTGGTGCTGCTGATCGACGAGATCGACAAGACCGACCAGGAGTTCGAGGCGATGCTGCTGGAGGTGCTGTCCGATTTCCAGATCTCGATCCCCGAGCTGGGGCGCGTGGAGTCGCGCACGCACCCGGTCGTGCTGCTGACCTCGAACAACTCGCGCGAGCTGACCGAGGCGCTCAAGCGCCGCTGCCTGTACCTGTGGCTCGACTACCCCGAGCTCGAGCACGAGCTCGAGATCGTGCGCCTGCACGCGCCCGATCTCTCAGAGACCGTCGCGCGGCGCCTGGTCGAGGTGATCGGGATGGTGCGTGAGCTCGACCTGAAGAAGCCGCCGTCGATCGCTGAGTCGATCGATTGGGCGCGGGCGCTGCTGCTGCTCGGCGTGGACGACATCGACGAGCAGACGTTCACAGACACGATGTCGGTGATCGTCAAGCACCGCACCGACATGGACCTCGTGGCCGAGCGCGTCGGGGTCAAGCTCGGTGCGGGAGTGAGCGCCGCGCCGGCCGATGTCACCTGAGATGCGGGTGTTCTATTTTTTAACGCAGCGTGCACCATGGTATCCGGGTATATACGTAAGAGCACGTTGAGGCGTGGGTATGTATATATAATTTTTGTAGATTGTGCGCCATCGTATATATCGTAGATACATAAGAGCACAAACTGTGGAAATTAATACGTATAAGCCCATCCCTTCATCGCCCTCACCGCCCCCGGCGGGGTTCGCCGCACGCGTACTGGAGCTGGGCGAGGAGTTGCGCCGCGAAGGCGTGGCCGTGGGGACCTCAGAGCTGCTGGACGCGTTCGCGGTGCTGGGCGAGATCGACTGGACTGAGCAGGATGATTTCCGCGAGGCGCTCGCGGCGACGCTCGCCAAGAGCCAGGAGGACCGGCGCGTGTTCGAGCTGGTGTTCGAGCGCTTCATGTTCCGTGCGGTCGAGCTTCAGGCGATCCGCGAGGACGTGCGCGAGCAGACCGACGAGCCCGGGTCCGGCGGACTGGACCTCGACGAGCTGACCGACGAAGAGCTCGAGGGCCTGCGCGCGCAGATCGCCGCCGCGCTGCTGGCCGATCTCCGATCGGCGGCTTCGGAGGGCGCCATGCGCGACCTCGCGCGCATGGCGATCGCCGCGTTCGCCCGCCGCCAGGAGGGGTCGGGCGTGATCGGCGTGGATGTGCAGCGCATCCGCCGCGCGCTAGGTCTGCGCTCCGAGCCCCAACCGGATCTGCCCGCGAACGACCCGCGCCGCGACGGGCTGCCGCGCGAGGCGCTCAGGCGGTTCGAGGCGCTGCTGCGGCGCGAGCTCGAACGCGCCCAGATCGAGCGCACCGGCTCGCTGCCCCCCGCCCGTCCGCTGGGCGAGCTCGACCGCGCGCTGCCCTCCGGCCCGCTGCAGGACCTCGCCGCCGTACACCGCGTCGTCGCGCAGCTGCGCCGGCGGCT
>Ga0307477_10002925_pt1 | contig 12925 bp, 13 predicted proteins | sample atmos_gasesECM2C_FD_203316 | JGI IMG/M metagenome (GOLD analysis project Ga0307477, IMG submission 203316) | Hardwood forest soil microbial communities from Morgan-Monroe State Forest, Indiana, United States - atmos_gasesECM2C_515 | ecosystem: Environmental > Terrestrial > Soil > Temperate...
ACAGTGCTCGCCGAAGGCCCGCGCGGCTCATTGACCAAAGAGCTAGTCAATCGGCTGAAGCTCGACGGCCTCAACCCGCAAGTCTACGGCATCGGAATCAAGGAACTCTGGGACGTGCAGCCGGGACGGATCGACACAGGATACGTGGCGCACACGCTAGGCTGGCCGCTCAGGTCCGATCTGTATGGCGGCGGCTGGATTTACGGCATGCAGAATAATCGCGTGTCGCTCGGCATGGTTGTCGCGCTCGAATATCACGATCCGCTCTTCGATCCGCATGCCGTGTTTCAAAAATTCAAAACGCATCCCTACGTTAAGAAACTTCTCGAAGGCGGCAAGCTCGTCCGCTACGGCGCGAAGACGGTTCCCTATGGTGGCTGGTATTCGATGCCAAAAAGTTTTATCGACGGCGGCCTGATCATCGGCGATTCCGCCAGTCTGCTGAATTCGCAGCGCCTCAAAGGCATTCACACCGCCATCAAAAGCGGGATGCTCGCCGCCGAAACAATCTACGAAGCTCTTTGCGCCGGCGATACTTCAGCCGCGAAACTTGCCGCCTACCAGCAGAAACTCGATCAGAGCTGGATCAAAAAAGAATTGTGGGCCGTGCGAAATTTCCACCAGGCATTTCACGGCGGCCTATATCCCGGGTTGGTGCAAGCGGGACTGCAGTTCGTCACCGGCGGCCGCGGCCTCGTGGATCCAATGCATTCGGAAGCCGGCTACAAGGAATATCACAAGCTGAATCGCGACCGCGTGCTAGTCGATCAATCGGCGCGGTACAAAGGCGACGGCAAAATCACCTTCGATCGACTAACCGACGTCTATCACTCCGGCACGCGCCACGAAGAAGACCAGCCCTGCCACCTGATCGTTCTCGATCCGAGCATTTGCGTAGACCGCTGCGTCCGCGAATATGGAAACCCCTGCCAGTATTTCTGTCCTGCTGCGGTGTACGAAATGGCGATGGAAAAAGATCAGCCAAGACTCAAAATCAATTTCTCGAATTGCGTTCACTGCAAGACGTGCGACATTGCCGACCCTTACCAGATCATCAACTGGGTTCCACCCGAAGGTGGCGGCGGCCCCAACTACGAAGGCATGTAAACCGTGCGCACTCACGATTTCAAAAATCGTGATCGGAAATTATCGCGGCGGCGAAATTCTAAAAATCGTTTCTGATTGCACGGGCACGCCGCGGCAAGTAGCGGGCTGATTTCGAAACGCGCTCAATTTATCAAGCATCAAAAATGCCGCTTTGAAATCCGAGCTTTCGAGCACGCTCAGGTCGCTCCAGAAACCATCCTTGCCGATCACTCCGTAAACGATCGCACCAATGATCGGCGTCGGTCCAGCCGGCGCGTTGGGGTCGGGAAGCGCTGCGCTCTCAACCGCATTGCTCATCTGCGCCGGTCTCATATCCGCGCACCATTCGCGCGGCGTCGCCTCTGCAGGGGGCACAATCCATTTCGCTTCCGGAGGGGCGCTGGCCACATTCGCGATCTCGATCTGCATCACCGCTTCCGTTCCAGAGAGCCCTTTGATCGTTCGTGGATACCAGTGATTGCCCCATTGCGCCCAATCGCCAAACAGATACTGAATGTGGAGCGTCGAATCGTATTGCAGCAAAGGGAAGCCGGTCCTCGTGTCGAGGCAAAGCTCCTGCGTCAGATGCACGCCGCCGTTTCTCGCGCACACCACGTTGCGTCCGCTCACCTGCGCAATCTCGATGCGAGTCCGTGAGTCGAAGTGATAAACGACGCCGCGCATAATCTCCATCGCATTATGCGTCCACCAATAACTGAATGAGGGGAAGGGAGCGTTGCGCTTCGTCCACAGCGTACTGCCATTGGCGATCTCGGTTTGCTTCAGGTGCAACAGTTCAGCGTCCTCACGCCATTTGTCGGCAGACTGCCACGTGAGCGTGTAGCTGCCTCGCGCCGGCGGAACGCGCGGATCGCCGCTGGGGTCATTGAAGAACAGCGACGCGCGAAGGATGAAAGGTGCGCTGCCCACCGCGGTGAGGTTCGTCAGCTCGTGCGATTTCGCGACGAGCCTTTCGGTATCCGTTTCATCGTCGAATGCTGCTTCGAGGTTGGCCGTGCTCGGCAACGGCTCCGGTCGCCGCATCGCAAGCCGGGCGAACGAAGCGCGAGGCGCGCGGTCCGTCATTGCCGCGCGAGCGCTAGCGTGACCGCCGCCGTAGAGTGTGGCCGCGGCGAGAAGCGCCGCCAGTGTGGTTGCGAGGTGCATCGAAAGGGGCGCAAGAGGCCGTGGCGCCGCGTGAATTATAGGGGCGGGAATTCAAAAGCGAAAGCGCTGGAATAAATTCCGTTCAATGGGGGACGCCGCCGTTGTTGCACCGGCAGCCCGTCAGTTCTGGGTTTCGTCACCACCGCCGCCGAACGCCCGCTTCAAGGCGGCCCAGAAGCCGCCCTTCTTCTTTTGCGAAGAGTGCGGCGCCGAAGAGCTTCGAGTCGGCTCGCGCGCAGAGACCTGCTCGAGTTGCGGCGCTTCGACGCGGCCTTTGAACTGCCACTCGGGCTCCACATGCGCGATGCGTACGAGAAGAATCATGTCGGTTGAGGGTTCGCCGGGAGGCGCCGGCGCATTGGCGGAAAACGTAAGCGGCGGCATCACCACTTTATAGATCGGAATCGAGACGGCCGGCGCATCTGGAACCTCGTTCGCTGGCGTCTGCGGATTCGGATGAAGCTGGTTGGCGTCGGCGAGCTGCCGGATTTGAATTGCGGGAGGTGCAGCATGAACTTCAGCAGGAGGCGGCGGCTCCGGTTGTGGCAGCACGGGCGGATTTGAAGCGACGTCGGAAACGGGCGGCGGTTCAGGTTGCGGCTTTGACGTCAGGCCCATTTCCGGCGATCGAGGAAGCGGCTGCGATGGCGGCGCCGAGTTCCGAGCCTGAAGCGAGGCACACTGGCAACTGCCCGCTACTCCTGCAACCGGCAAAAGCTTGCCGGCAGCAAGAAAGAATTCGCCCGACTGCGGCACGATGAGGCCTTCGCCAGTGAATTGATGTTCGAGCCTAAGCGCGCCACTCGTCGCGACGACGCAGAGCGAATCGCTCAAATCGAGCCCGACGGTGAAATCTCGCGGCGCGCCGCCGATATCGATCGGGGTGGCGACGATGGTCGGCGTGAAGATTCTGAGTTGCGCGGTGGCAGGAAGCTGCACGCGCATGCGGCCGAAATTCAGCGCCAGCGTGACGGCTGCGCCGGATTGAAGCAGGGTAAATTTCGCGGGGCCGCAGATATCGATTTCGCCGCCGCCGGCAAGAGTCATTCGGGCTTGACCAGAGTGGACGGTGATTACGCTGCCATTCACAACGAACATGCTGGGGGCGCTGGTTGCGGTTCCGTTTGTTGCCGCAGAACCGCCTTCGATGGAAACGTCATTGCCTTCTACGCGGCCGATCGTGCCAGGCGGCGGAGATTGCTGGGCGCTGAGCGGTGCGAAGCAAGGAGTGAGACCAGCGAGAAGCAGGAAGAGGAGCGGCAGGCATCGGCGAACGCGCGAATACTCTGCGATTCTCTCGCAAGCGGATTGGAGATTAGCTGCCAACGGACGCGTTCCCGGTTCGCCTATACTATACAGCAGTGAATAACGCCGCGAAATCCGGCCCTGCCGAAATGACGCCGAATTCGAACGTCCTTTCCGCGATTGAGATGCCAAAGCTCTCGCGGTGGCGGCGAATGCAAATTCCTGTGATTGCGTGGGCAGCGTATTGGTTGGTCAGACTGCTGGGGCCGACGCTGCGCCTCGAAATTCTGGGAGTGCAAAACGCGGTGCAGATTCGCAACTCGGGCGAGCAGGCGATCGGGGCGTTCTGGCATCGCAGTATTTTCCCGGCGATCTGGATTTGGCGGAATCGCGGGATCGTGGTGATGAACACGGTGAATTTCGACGGGCAATGGACGCGCCGGGTGATCGAGAGGCTGGGCTTCGGGACGGCGCAGGGAAGCTCATCGCGCGGCGCGATTGAAGGACTTACGGTGATGGCGCGGCGACTCGAAGAAGGGGACCATGTGGCGTTTACGATTGACGGGCCTCGCGGACCGCGCTACGTGGCGAAGCCCGGGCCGGTGATCCTGGCGCGGCGGACGGGAAAGCCGATATCGGTTTTTCACGTCGGGCTCAAGCGGGCGCACACATTCAAGAAATCCTGGGATTTATTTCAGGTTCCTTATCCTTTTTCGCGCGCGGTGATGTTTGTCGCGCCGCCGATCTATGTGCCGGTTGATGCGGATAGCGAAGTGATTCATGCGAAGCAGCGAGAGATGCAAGGCGCGCTCGAGCGCGTGCGCGACGCGGCGGAATCATGGTTCAGTTTGAGTGGGGAGGAGCAGGACCGTTTGCGCGAAGAGTGGAGTGACCGGCGAAGTGTGGTAACGGCTCGGCCAGAGGAAAGCCGGCCATCCAGCGCTGCCAGGCCGTGAATCGTTGAGCCATTGTTGCGGGTGAATTTGAAGGAAAACAGTGGAAGCGCGGTTTTGTTGGATGGCGTGCGATTGCTTGTGGCGCGTTCGGGCACGGCATGCCGTGCCCCTGCTGAGGAAAAGGCGACAGAACGATGTGGCGATGCGCGGCAAGCATTGCGAGTTGTGGTGTGTTCTTACGTTGGCGCAGGCTGAAGCCTACGCTATTGAAAGGAAACTGCGCCGGCCAGAGGCCAGCGGTGCAAAACGAAAGCGAAAGAACGATGCCGCGATGCGTGCTTGTCTAGCGCGATCGTGCTGCGGCGATTCGTTGGCACAGGCAGGAATGCCTGTGCTACTGAAACCTATTGGGTGAGGGTGTCGTGGCCTTCGCCTAGTTTCACCGGGACTGTGATTTTCTTTCCTTCACGGATGAGTGCGAGGGTAACGGAGTCGCCTGGCCAGGCGCGATTGAGCAGGAGAGTCAAATCTGTTTGGCTTGCGAGCGGTTTGTCGTCCCAGGCTACGAGGACATCGCCGCCGGTGCGCAGTTCTTGCAGGCCCGCTACCATGGAGTGAGTGCCACCGCGAATGCCCGCTTGTGCGGCGGGGCCACCGGGCGTGACGCGTTCGACTAGGATTCCTTGCTGCACGGAAAGGTGCAGCGCCTCTGCGAGACCCGGCCACAAGCCGCGGCCTTCGATACCTAGTGTGGCGCGGCGGACGCGGCCGGTTTTGATGAGATCTTCGGCGACGCGGCGCGCGGTGTTGACTGGAATCGCGAAGCCGATTCCGGCTGTGGTGCCTGTGGGCGCATAAATCGCGCTGTTGATGCCGATTACTTCGCCGTGTGAATTGAGCAGCGGCCCGCCTGAATTGCCTCGATTGATTGCTGCGTCCGTCTGAATTGCTTCGTCAATGAAAGTGTTTTCGCCGGTTTGCACGGTGCGGCCGAGGGAGCTGACGACGCCGGTGGTCAGCGTACTTTGAAAACCGAAAGGATTGCCGATGGCGAGGACTCGCTGGCCGACGAGCAGATTGCGCGAATCGCCGAGCGGGAGTGTGGTGAGTTTGCGTCCCGCGGGATCAATTTTGATGAGGGCGAGGTCGTTGCGTGTATCGACGCCGATGAGTTTGGCTTTGAAGCGCGAACGATCGCCGAGAGTGACTTCAATCGTCTGCGCGCCTTGGATCACATGGTAGTTCGTGAGGATGTGGCCTTCGGTATCGATCACGAAGCCCGAACCGGCGCCTTCGACGGGAACCGGATTGAAGAAGAAATCATATTCAACGGTGCGGGTGACCACGTTGGCGACAGCGGGCGAAGCCTGGCGGTAGATGCGGACGTTTTCCGCTTCAAAGGCATCGAGCGTGTTGTCGGATGGGGTGGCGTTGAGCCGGAGGGCATCGACCGAGCGCGGGGAGGGTTTGCCGTAACGCGAGCCGAGCCAGTAGGCGCCGAGCCCGATGATCAGGCCGATGGCGAGGAGACGGATGGCGCTTCGGTCATTTTTTCCGGTGGTCACGGATCAACCTTAATCAACCTTCGGTTCGTGCTTCAGGTCATCTTCAAGTTTCATCTTCAAGCTTCGTTTTCAAGCTGCGCGCCAAGAGTAGCTGGAATCATCTCATATATTTTCGGCTTGATGCGAGAGGCCTCTCGAATTGGTACGCGCTGAGGCCGGGGAAAGTTTCTTCAGGGCGCGGATAATTGCTTGAGATGCTCGACCAGGTTTTTCACCTGGCGTTCGGTTTCTTCCATCGAGCCTGAGCAATCGACCACTTCATCGGCGAGTTGGCGCTTTTCTTCCGCGGGCATTTGCGAGGAGATGCGGAGCTGGGCTTGCTCGCGAGTGAGACCGCGCGCGATGAGGCGTTCCATTTGCTGTGCGGGAGTGCACCAGCAGACGATCAGGTTATCGAGCTGTTTGTGGAAGCCGGACTCGACGATGAGTGCGGCCTCGACGACGGCGAATTCCGGGCCGCCGGGGCGATCGAGCGCGGCAAACCATTTGAGGACGACATCGAGGATGCGCGGGTGGAGGATCTGGTTGAGGCGGGCGCGTTTTGCGGGATCGGCAAAAACGATGGCACCGAGTTTGGAGCGATCGATGGCATCACCGAGGCCGAGGATGGATTTGCCGAACTCGCGCACGACTTCGTCATAGGGGGATTGACCGGGCCCTAGCAGCTCGTGGCCTAGCGGATCCATTTCGAGGACCATGCACTCTTGGTCGCGCAGGAGAGAGGCGACGGTGGATTTGCCGGAGGCGATGCCGCCGGTGAGTCCGACTTTAAGCATATTCGTGCGGGCGTCGCGGCATTTCATTCAGCTGCGGGCTGCCGCCGAGATTCGGGCTCCGCGGCGCAGCCGCGCGGCTCGCACCGTGTTGCTCATGAGCATAGCGATGGTGAGCGGGCCGACGCCACCGGGAACGGGCGTGATCGCGCCGGCGATATTTGCGACGTCGGGATGCACGTCACCCACGACTGCGGAGCCTTTCGCGCGGAACGACGCGAGGCGCTCCGGGAGATGCGCGAATATGCTTTCGGCTTGGGCGGCGTCGGTGACGCGATTGATGCCGACGTCAATTACGGTGGCGCCGGGCGCGATGTGATCGGGAGTGACCATGGCGGTGCGTCCCATGGCGGCGATCACGATGTCGGCGCGGTGGACGGTTTCCGGCAGGTTGCGCGTTTTGGAGTGGCAGACGGTGACGGTGGCGTTGGCGTGCATAAGGAGAAGCGCCATAGGCTTGCCGACGATATCGCTGCGGCCGAGAACGGCTGCGTTCGCGCCTTCGATTGGAATTTCGCTGCGGCGCAGAATTTCCATCACACCGAGAGGGGTGCAGGCGACGAGATTGGGGCGTCCGGCGACGAGGCGGCCGACGTTAAGGGGGTGGAAGCCGTCGACATCTTTGGCGGGGTCGACCGCTTCGAGGATTTTCTTTGCGTCGATTTGTGAGGGGAGCGGGAGCTGGACGAGAATGCCGTCGACGTCGTCGCGGCGATTCAGATCTTCGACGATGGCGAGCAGTTCGCTGGTGCTGATTGTGGCTGGCGGAGTGATGTTGAAACTGGCGAGGCCGAGCTTTTCGGTGGCGGCGATTTTGCTGGAGACGTAGATTTTGGAGGCGGGATTTTCACCGACGAGGACGGCGGCGAGACCTGGGCGGATTCCGGAGGCGCTGAGCGCGGCGATTTCGCCGGAGAGCTCCGAGTAGATTTGATCGCGGATAGCGTTGCCGTTGAGTATGCGAGCAGGCAATCTGGCTCCCTATGCGGCATATTGGGCCGCGGAAGCGCCATGATAGCACACGCGTTTGCAGTCAAAATGATGTCGACACGGGCATGGATTCTTTCGGCCTAAGGTGAAGCCTACGCGGGGCATGGTGCAATGTGGTGCATGGTGGTGTAGAATGCATATTATGGCTAAGACAGAAAAATCCGTTCGGCAGAGCGTGTCACTTCCGCATCGCATTGCCAAGCATGTGCAGGCGATTGCCAAGGTGCGAAAAACCAGCGCGAATCGCGTTCTCGTGGATTTGATTGAAGCGGGGTTGGAATCCAAGGAAAGCGAGAAGGAAAGATTTTTCGCGCTCGCGAACCGGCTCTCGGAGGCGACGGAGCCGCGCGAGCGAGAGCGCCTGAAGAAAGAGTTGGCTCGCATGACGTTCGGTGATTAGTGCCGAAGATTCAATGGACGAATCTTCCCTCGGCTCTGCGGGAACATCTCTTTGACCGGCTCGTCGAACGCCAGATCACCGCTGAAGACCTCTATCAACTGAAGCTTTGGAGAGAGTCTGAACCAGATGCGCCGGAAGGAGAGTGGTACAAGGATTTTGGATCGTTCAAGATTTGCGGTGAAGGCAAGTTCCCGAAGACATTTCTTATGAAGGGACAGGCTGCAAGAGGGCGAGCGCTCTAGCGAGACGGTGTAAGGAGACTGTGATGTTTGGTGAGGGGAGCGAGAGGAAGATTCAGGAACGGGCGATGCGGGAGGCGGGGAGGTTGCCGCCGGGGCAATCCTTAACATTGAAGTGGCCGGTGCTGCATGAAGGGACTGTGCCGCGATTCGATCCGCAGACTTGGGATTTTCGCGTGACTGGGCTGGTGAACAAGCCGCTGCGGCTGAGTTGGGATGAATTTACATTGCTGCCGATGAAGCAAGTGACTGCGGATATGCATTGCGTGACGCGATGGAGCCGGTTTGATGTGCGGTGGGAAGGCGTGCCGTTTACGGAAGTGATGAAACTGATTGACGCGAAGCCGGAAGCGAAATACGTGATGGTGTTGGCCGAGCAGGGATACACGTCGAATGTGCCGCTCGAGAATTTGATGCATCCTACGACGCTTTTTGCGCTGAAGCACAACGGCGAGCCGCTGTCGGCGGAGCATGGGTATCCTGTGCGGCTGGTGGTGCCAGAGCTGTATGCGTGGAAGAGCGTTAAATGGGTGCGAGGATTGGAATTCATGGAGAAGGATGAGCCGGGATTCTGGGAGCAGAACGGGTATCACATTTATGGGGATCCGTTCAAAGAGCAGAGATTCGATACGGATTGAAGCGACCTCGATTTGTCATTTTAGTTTGAGTTCAAGATGACGTGCTCTTCGGTGACGAAGTAGGCGACCTTCGAGTGATCTACGAAGTTGGCTTCGTCCGCGGTTGAGGCTCGCCATTCGGGCGATTGGCGGGCGGCGAGCAGGTCTTCTAAGGTGTCGAACCAGAGTTCTGCCATGCCGTCGTACGCGGGCGGGTGTTTATCTTCTGGGATGTTGATGCGGTGGCTTTGGACGAGTTTGCGGAGGCGGGGGATTCTCGCGCCGATGGGGCCGTGGATATTTTTCCAGTAGCGAAAGAATTCTTCGTCGGATAGTTCTGGCTTCTTGGTGATGCAGTAGACGAGTTTGATCATGGATGTTTGCTCGCGTTGTCCTTCATATGATTGCTTCCCGCTGAATCCACTTTGGTAAATCTTACTTTGAATTTTAGCGATGTGGTGGGCGCTCGTTTTGAGTTGAGGCGGCGAGGATGAGCGAGGCGCCACCCATGCCCATTGCCACAAAGAGGCTGCTCCATTGGTTTCCGTTGTTGAGATGGGTGGCGACGAGCGGAGCATGCAGAACTAAAACCCATAGGAAGAACATGGCTGCGAGCATAAGGCAGGCTAAGCGCGTGTAAGTTCCGGTGATGATGGCGAGAGCGACTGCGATCATGCCGACGCCCGTGAGATAGGTCCAGAAAAGTTTGAAGGGGATCCAGGACGTGATGAGAGTGGCGATGAATTCCGCGTACATGAAATGCTGAATGCCGAAGACGATCAATGCGAACACGAAGACACAGCGGCCGATTTTGGCGAGAAGGGCAATGAGATTTTCTCGACCGCGAAAGCTGGAAGCTCCTGCGGGGATGGCTCCGGCCAGTACCCAGGCTGCGGCGGCGAGTGCCGTCGGCTCGACTGCGCGAGTGCGATCATTTCCGCGGTGGATTATGTCGTGCAGATGAAAGGAGTGAAGAAACAGAACGCAGAAGAAAAGAAACGCGCCCAGGAGGATCGCGGACAGGCGGGCGTATTTCTTGGTGAGGAGGCCTGCGCTGAGGGCGAGCAGAATTGCGCCGGTGACGTAGGCGAGAACGGAGCCACCTGGAATCCAGGGAGGAACGACAGGCAGGCCTCCCTCGAGATGTCCGTAGATGAAATATTGAACGCCAAAAACACCGATGGGAATTGCGAGAAAGACGCGGCCGAAATCGAGCAAAGTGTTCACGCTTGCCTCTTGATGTTCGCCGTGGGAAGGCGGGATTTGCCGCGCGCGGTTGTTAGACGTTGGAAACAGATGAAGGGTTTGCGAGCGGGGCGCGGAGGTGCGGTGGGCGGAGTGGAGGTATTGTCGGGGGAGGACTCTGGATTACAATGCGCGCAGGGCACAGAGGAGGCACAATGCGAGCGGACGAGGTGGAAGTGTCGTGGGACGAGGCGAAGTCGAAATGGCTGGTGCGAATTGTGGTGGGCGAAGAAGTGGTGAGGCGGTATTGCGACGCGGGGAAAAATGCGGACGACGCCTCGCTGCGTTCGGCGGCGATGAAGACGATGCCGGATGAAGGCTATGAGGCGGACGCGTCTATCGTCGTGATCAAGCGTTAGTGGGCATTGATGGACGTTAAGGGCGCTAGTGGGCGCTGAAGGCAGTGGCCTCAAATTCGTGAAACATCCATCCCTTAAATTATTGTGTGCATTTGTGTGCGCTGCGGTGGCGGCATTCACAGCCGGCGCGCAAAGCCCATCAAAGGCGTCCATTGCGAAGCCGCCAGGCGCGTCCGCGGCGGAAGAGCGTACGGCAAAATATCTGGCGTCAGTACGAGAAAGGCCGCTCGAACTGATGGGCTTTCTCGATCGGATGCCGAAGGGCGGCGACCTGCACAATCACCTGACCGGGGCGGTGTATGCGGAGAGCTACATCAATTACGCGGTGGAAGATGGAGATTGTATCGACCGCACGACGTTCAAAATATTGCCGCCGCCGTGCGATCCGGCTCGGGGATTGTTGCCAGCCTCGCAGGCGATCAGCGATTTTGTTTTTCGCAACCTTGTGATTGACGCGTTATCCATCCGGAATTTTCATCCGACGGCTGAAGACCGCGACGTCCGGCTGCATTTTTTCGCGACGTTCGGGAAATTCGATCTGGTGACGAATAAGCACTGGGGCGAAATGCTGGCGGAGGTGACTCATCGGGCGGGAGCGCAGAACGAAGTCTACCTCGAGACAATGCTGACGCCAGATCAGGGCGAGGCGATTCAACTTGGAAAGCAGGTGGGCTGGAACGACGATTTTGGCGCGATGCGTTCGCAGATACTGGCCGGTGGCATGGCGAAAGTGGTGGCGGATGGACGGAAGAACCTGGATGACGCCGAAGCGAAAATGCGAAAGGTGCTGGGCTGCGATGCGGCACAGCCGGACGTTGGATGCGCGGTGACGCTTCGCTATTCGAATCAGGTGCTGCGCGCGTTTCCGAGGGAGCAGGTATTCGCGCAGATGCTGGCTGGATTTGAGATTGCGAGCGCTGATCCGCGCGTGGTGGGAATCAATCTTGTGCAGTCGCAGGATGAGTTCAATGCGCTGAACGATTTCGATTTGCAGACGCGGATGCTGGATTATCTGCATGGCGTCTATCCCAAGGTGCACATCACGCTGCATGCGGGCGAATTGACGCCGGGCGAGGTGAAGCCGGAAGAACTGTACGCGTCGCACATTCGGAAATCGATCGAGATCGGGCATGCCGAGCGAATCGGACACGGTCTCGACGTGATTTACGAGCAGGATCCGGTCGGCCTTGTCGCGTTGATGGCGCGGAAGCACATTCTGGTGGAGGACTGCCTCTACAGTCATGAACTGGTGCGCGATATGAAGGGATCGGAGAACGTGCTGCCGACGTACTTGCGCGGGGGCGTGCCGGTATCGCTGGCGACGGATGATGAGGCGATCGTGCGGTCGGAGCTGACTTGGTATTTCCGGCGGGCGGTGGAGGGTTACAACGTTGATTACCACACATTGAAGCGGATGGTGCGCGACAGCCTGGAGCACGCGTTTTTGCCAGGCGCAAGTTTGTGGGTGGCGCCGGAAGATTTCAGGATGGTGGCAGCGTGCGCGAAAGAAAAATTGAGTGATAGGCCTGCCGCTGCGTTATGCCGCGAATTTCTTGCGAGTAGTGAGAAGGCGCGATTGCAATGGAAGGAAGAGAACGAGTTCGCGCGATTCGAATCGAAATTCTAGTCGGAGGGCGCGGCGTTTGGAACTCACTGGGAATTCGCTAGCGACTGCTTCGCCAAAGCTTGCATGCCGTCGAACAGATAGATGTGACGACCGGGCGCAGCGCGTTTGACCGCTGCGATCATAGCTGCAGCAACCATGGAAGCTGGAATCGGTCGATACTTGCTTGAGCCGCCGATGAACGCGAATTGCAGTGCTTTCGCGAGAGCAAGGCCGATGCCCTCACCGGCGCGTTGTTCGGTGCGCGAGCCCATCAGGAAGCTGGGCTGAAAGATGTGAAGGGAATTGAAGGGCATCGCTGTGACTACTTCTTCGATCTGGCCTTTTGTGCGGAGATAAAAAGCCCGCGAACGAGCGTTTGCGCCCACCGACGACACCAGTACGAATTGTTGCGCGCCTCCTCCCAGAGCAAATTCCGCGAAGGCCTTCGAATAGCCGAAGTCGATTTTGCGATAGGCTTCCCGGGAACCGGCTTTGCCATTTGTGGTGCCCATTGCGCAGAAGGCGTCGTTCGCGGCAATCGGAGCCAGCTGGCTGAGGTTATCGAACTCTACGATTTTCTGGACGAGCTTCGGATGCGATTCGGATGCCGGCCGGCGCGAGATCGAGATCACTTGCGCGTAAGCGGGATCGTCGAGCAGCTGCTTCAGGCAGAGGGAGCCATCGAGTCCGGTGGCCCCTGCAATCAAAGCAATTCGCTGCGACATGATTTGAGGGTA
>Ga0307477_10002926_pt1 | contig 12923 bp, 11 predicted proteins | sample atmos_gasesECM2C_FD_203316 | JGI IMG/M metagenome (GOLD analysis project Ga0307477, IMG submission 203316) | Hardwood forest soil microbial communities from Morgan-Monroe State Forest, Indiana, United States - atmos_gasesECM2C_515 | ecosystem: Environmental > Terrestrial > Soil > Temperate...
ACACCGACCTCGAACTCCGCCGCCAGTTCAACGATGAAGTTCCCGTGGTCTTCATCGACGGCCGCAAGGCCTTCAAGTATCACATGAACGAACAAGAATTTCTCAGGAAGCTGGCCAGCTAAGTCAGGACGCCTTTTTCCCATTCGGAATCGCCGGGTTTTCCGCTACAATCCCTCCCGGCATGTTGCGCACGCAACTTTACGCGGATCCGCAGAACCTCTTCCTCTATGACTTGATACTCGACTCCTGCCGTCGAAATGCGGATAAGACCGCGATCGTAGACTGTTCGTGTGGACGCCGTCTCACCTACGCCCAGTACGGAGAAATCGTCGAGTCTCTCGCGCGCGGTCTCACCGCTGCCGGCGTCAAGCCGGGCGAGATGGTCGCGATATTCCTGTGCAACTCCTGGGAATTCTGCGCGACCTTCCACGCCACGCAACTCGCTGGAGCCATCCCGACTCTGCTGAATCCCACCTACCGCGAACGCGAGGTGCGATATCAACTGGAGAACTCGGGCGCGGTCATGTTGATCACTGATGGCGGGAATATCGTTGGGATGAATCTCACTGGCTTGCCCAACCTGCGACGCGTATACACCACACGAATTGCAGCGGCGGCCGCCGAACCATTCGCGAATCTGCTTAAGAAGGTGTCCGCCGCATGTCCCACGTTGGAATCTTCTTCGCAGCAGACGCTGGCGGCCCTTCCCTATTCCAGCGGGACGACCGGACTTCCCAAGGGAGTCATGCTCTCACACTACAACCTGGTCGCTAACATCTATCAACTGCTCGGTCCGAACGCGACTACGCTCAACCCTGCGGACAACATCCTGTGCTGCCTGCCGCTCTATCACATCTACGGTTTGAATGTGATGCTCAATCCTGCGCTCGTGCTGGGGGCGAAGCTGGTGCTGATGCCGCGCTTCCAGGTGGAACAACTCACGAATCTGATGGTCGATGAAGCCATCACGATGATGCCGCTTGTGCCGCCTGCCGTTAATGCGCTCTGCCAGGCGGCCGAAGCGGGAAAATTTCCGCGCGAGCATCAGGTGCGATGGGTGAAGTCAGGTGCAGCGCCACTCGCACCCGAACTTCCCCGGCGCTTCACAGCGCTGACGAATATTCTCGTCTGCCAGGGCTACGGCATGACCGAAGCCTCTCCGGTTACACATGTCGGATTCCTGGAACCTGAACTCTATCACCCGGATTCGATCGGGCAACCTCTCGCGCAAACCGACTGTCGTGTGCTGGCGCAATCTGAAATTGATCCCGCGGACAGGCCGGACGACCTTAGCGAAGCGCCATCCGGCTTACCCGGAGAACTGGTGATGCGCGGACCTCAGTTCATGCTGGGTTACTGGAAAGAGCCCGCGGCTACAGCCGCCGTGTTGCGCGACGGGTGGTACTGGTCAGGAGACGTCGTCACGCGCGATCGCGAGGGCTTCTACCGCGTCGTCGATCGCCGCAAAGAGATGATCAAGTACAAGGGATTCGCCGTGGCGCCCGCCGAAGTCGAAGCGGTGCTGCTCGAGCATCCCGCGGTGAAAGAGTGCGGAGTGGTGGGCCGTCCATGCGAGGAGGCAGGCGAGGTCCCGGTGGCGTTCGTCGCCCTGCGAGACGGATTCGTCGAAAGCGGCAAACTCCAGGAGGAGCTTCGCTCGTTCGTGGCTGATCGCCTCACGCACTACAAGCAACCGCGTGAAGTGCACTTCCTCGATGCGGTTCCCAAAACCGCGTCCGGCAAGATTCTTCGACGGGAACTGCGCAAGGAATTGGCCTGATTTTCTGAAGAAGTGACAGCATTTTGACAATCCTCTGACAATTTCTCGCCATTGAGATCACAGACTCCTCGCCAGCACGCCTCGCCGGAGCAAACCGCCCGCGCCCGTGCCCGCAAAGGCCGTTCCCTGCACCTCATTTTCGCGGGATAACGGCGAATTGCAAGGAGGATCGTCATGAATTTGTCTTGTCTCAAAACTTGGGTCTGCGCAGCCTTTCTTGCCGCCGCTTGCGCCGTCACTGCCCAAGCTCAAGGTGGCTTTAACGCTCCCGGAAACGTTCTGATTTCGGACCAGTACAACAATCGTGTGCTCGAAGTAAATCCCAACAACCACAGAGTTGTTTGGCGCTTTGGGAATGGCTCGAGCGTGGCCGGGCCACACTCGGTGGTGGGTGTCAATGACGCCCAGCGGGTGGGATTTCTTACGCTTATCGCCGGCACCGGCGTGCCCGCCGGCGCAGAGCCAACCTGCCCTAACGGTTGCGCCGATAACCGCGTCATGCTGGTTGGCCCCGACAGCCAAATATGGTGGCAGTACGGGGAGGCTGGCGTCACCGGATCGGGACCCAATCAACTCAACACGCCCGTGCAGAATACCTGGCTGCCGAACTGGCACATTCTGATCACCGACCAGGCGAATGAACGGATCATTGAGGTCAACCTCAACAAAAAGATCGTGTGGCAGTACGGCCAGACGGGCGTGACCGGCGACGGCTTCAACCTGCTTAACAACCCGAACAGCGCCGAATTGCTGGCGAACGGCCATATCCTCATCGCCGATGAGAACAACAACCGGGTGATCGAAGTGAATCGGCGCCACAGCGTCGTGTGGAGTTACGGTTGCGCAACTTGCACGCAACTAAGCGGCGCTGCTTTTGCCAGTCGCCTGCCCAACGGCCATACTCTTATCACCGACTCCAATAACAACCGTATCCTCGAAGTGGACAAAGGCGGCAACGTCGTTTGGAGCTACGTCACGAATGCTCGTCCCGGGAGCGTTTCCAATCCGCTTCCCACCCGCGCTGTCCGCCTGAAGAACGGGAACACACTCATCAGCGACCAATACAACATGCAAGTCATTGAGGTCGACACCAAAGGAAATATCGTCTGGAGCCAGGGCCAAGTTGGTGTCGCTGGCAAAACCTTCGATATGCTCAACGGGCCGTACGACGCGAAGGTGAACGGAGACTATACGGGTCTCACTCCACCATTCTGACGACACCGCATCAGGAACAAATTGCTCCCGTTCGTCGTTTAACAAACAAAAAACGCCCAGTCTGAGAACAGGCTGGGCGATTTTATTTCGGCCAAATCATTTCACGTCAGAGCACAACATGAACTTGTGGGCCCTTGACCCCAATTTGCGCAAGGAATAGATTCCCCCGCAATGTTGTCCCATTCTTTCCTCATCCGAGGATAGAAATCCATTTGGGGCTCCCATCTCTCCCATAACGCTGTTCGTTCGCGGTGGGGCGCGGGACCGGTTTCGTTGTGGCCGGCTCGCAGCTTGATCAGAACAGCGGATAGACCCCGCGCCGCTTCGCAAAATGTGCCGCACTCTCAAGGCACACGTGTGTCCATCCCCAGGAGGTTGTTCATGAAGTGTCGAAAGCTCTCCCCGGTCGCTTTCTGCTTTGCCACAGTTCTCCTCGCAAGTTTGGATCTCTCCGCACAGAACGATCCAGGGCCGCGTCCCGGCCCCGCAGCTGCAGGCAGTTTCTTTCCAACCCTAAACGGCAATGAGCAGGCGTTGTTCAACCAGGCATCGCAAGTGCTGCAGGAAATCGATTCGGTCTCTGGCACGATCGCAGGCGAACCCGGCTCCGGCCTTGGCCCTACGTTCAACGGCAATAGTTGTACGCAGTGTCATGCCCAACCGGCTCCCGGCGGCAGCAGTCCGGGGCTTAACAGCCAGCAAAATGCAATCACAAATCCGCAGATCGCGCTGGCCACGCTAGGCAGCGCGACGAACGCCATTCCATCGTTCGTCACGGCAAACGGACCGATGCTGGAAGCGCGATTCGTCAAGAACCCGAATGGCACACCGGACGGCGGCGTGCACGATCTCTACACCATCCAGGGCCGTCCGGATGCGCCGGGCTGCACGCTGGCGCAGCCGGATTTCGCTACTGCGGTGGCGCAAGGCAACGTGATCTTCCGCATTCCTACGCCCCTGTTTGGACTCGGTTTGGTCGAAGCGACCTCCGACCAAGCTTTGAGCAACAACCTGAATGCCACAGCCGCTGCCCGCTCGACGCTAGGAATCGGAGGTTCTTTCAACACCAGCGGAAACGACGGCAGCATCACCCGCTTTGGCTGGAAAGCGCAGAACAAGTCTCTCCTGATGTTTGCCGGAGAGGCTTACAACGTCGAGATGGGCGTCTCCAACGAGTTGTTTCCGAACGAGCGCAGCGCCGTTGCAGGCTGCGTCTTCAACAGGAGCCCGGAAGATTTAACTCACGCCGTGAATGGAAGCGGCGGGACTACCGGGACAGCCTCGGAAATGTCCTCTGACGTGGTTAACTTTGCGCTGTTCGCCCGTTTATCGGCGCCGCCGACGCCTGCCCTGTCAACCGCCTCCACCTTGAATGGCGCAGCGTTGTTCTCGTCGATCGGCTGTTCCCTTTGCCACACGCCAACGCTCACGACCGGCCAATCGCCATATACCGGCATGTCGAACGTGAACTACAACCCTTATTCGGATTTCGCACTGCACAAGATGGGCATCGATTTACAGGATGGCATCGCTCAAGGCGCGGCCAGCGGCAAGCAGTTCCGCACCGGCCCCCTGTGGGGACTTGGGCAACGCCTGTTCTTCCTGCACGATGGCCGCACCACTGATCTCATCCAAGCCATTCAAGCGCACAGCAGCAGTGGGTCTGAGGCAATTAAGGTCATTGGCAATTACAACCGGTTAAAAGCCTCACAGAAGCAAGACCTGCTGAATTTCCTGCGATCGCTTTAGTGAGGAGCTTTGTCCCAGACGAATCGCGAAGGATCGCAACACCTCCGCGATTCGATTTCCAACTTAATGGAACTTCCGCGCCTGCCTCTGCGTACCTTCAACCAGAAAGCGGAATTGGACAGACGCAACCGGGAACACCCGGAAGGGAGATACTAAAATGGGAGAACTCACCGGCTTCGCAGCAGTGGTCATGCTCTTTGCGATACCAATGGCAGTCGTTGGAATGTATACCTTTTACCGCGTGCGCAAGCTGCGCACCGACGAGCGTCTGGCCGCGATGGCGCGTGGCGTCGAGGTCCCCATGCAAGCGGAACTCTCCGAATCGCAAAAGTCCCGCCGTGCAGGAATTTTGCTGGTCGCAGGCGCGGTTGGCTACATGCTGGCTTTCACCATCGTGGCTCGCTACGAGCCTGATGCAATGATCGCCGCCGCCTTCGGCGCCATCCCGTTCACGCTGGGCTTGGGATATTTCCTGGATTCAACGCTGATCCACCGCGACGCGCGAACCTCGTCGTAAGGACGGCCCTAGACCTTAACGACGCCGCAACTTCGCATTCAGCAGAGTTTGCAACTGATCCCCGCGTCCGGCGGGGATCGCTCTTTTCGGCAGCGTCCAGAAAGATGCGCCGTTTGTCTGGATCAGGATGATCGTCGGCGTTTCCTGGAAGAATGAAAAGTCTTTCCACTGCTTCTGCTGCCGCAGCCGGCCGTGCGTGATATCGATGCCGCGATGGCTGATGCAGATGCGCCGCTCCACGTCGAGCCGGTTGGCCATGCGATTCAGCGTCATCATTCCTGGCTGGCCTAGCACGATGTAAATGTCCAGGAGCAGCAACGCTCCCCAAAAAATAAACGCCTCGGGCCGGTGGTGCCACCAGATCGACCAAGTTGCGCCTTTGAGGTAAGGAATGAACGCGGCATACACCGCGCCCAGTGCGCATATAGTCCGCATCAGAGCTTTGTGCGATTTCTGGTTACTCTTGACGTTTCGGATAGTGGCGGCTTCGTCGAGTTCTTCCGGCTTCAGAAAGAAGCGAACATCCACGACTTCTCTCGGATCCAATCCGTTCAGGTCGTTCGGGCTTTGATTGGGAACTGGCGTTCCCATGCCGGATTCTTTTGCCAGTTTTGCCGCCAGACCGTCCATGTGCCCCTCCGGAAATACCTTGGAAAGACATTGTCGGAAGCGGTTTTCAGCGTCGCAAGTGACTTATGTAACGCAGGGGAATCGGTCTGGATAGGTACGTAGGGGTACTTATTCCCCCGTGAAGAACTTGTACTGTCGATCGTTAAGCGGAACCACGCTGAGCCTCCCCTGCCGCACCAGCGGAGACTCGGCGAACACATCATTGGCCTTCACCTCGGCAAGCGTAACCGGCTTGGCAAGCGCTTTGCCCACCTTAATCTTGACCTGGGGATTCTGCGCGTCGGAGACGTCGACGGAGACCACGCTCGCCGTTCCGACGGCGCTCTTCTCATCCCCGGTGTGGTAGATCACCAACCGCTCGCCCGGCTTCATTCCGCGAAGGTGTTTCAACGCCACCGGATTCGAAACTCCATCCCAGACCGTGGTCTTCTCGCGTTGCAGGTCGGAAAAGGAATAGGTGGAGGGCTCAGTTTTCAGTAGATAGTCCATAGGTCAATTTCAGATTGGAGATTTCAGATTGCAGATTGGAAAACCTGATCTCAATCTACAACCTGAAATCTTAAATCTGCAATCTGATGCCTCAGTTCGGTTTCTTATCCTTCTGATCGGGCGGCGGCGCGTCCTGCTTCGGCGCGGCGTTCGGATCGTTCGGGCGATCGTCATACACCGAGAATTGCCCCTGTGGCTGCTTCAACTTGATGGTGATCTCGGTCTTCGGCTTTTGGATGTCGAAGTCCTCGCCGTAGGTCTGAAACCCATGCGCCAGAACTTGCACACGCAACACACCGTAGGGAACGCCGTCAAAGTCACACTTTCCTTCCGGACTGGTTTTCAACTCTAACCCGCCTCGGGACTGCTTTCCCTTGGCGTTCACCGGATGCATGATCACGGCCGCATTGCGCACCGGCTTTCCGTTGTCATCCTTGACCACCACAAAGTAAAGCCACGAGGTTGGCTCGTCGTCTTTATCTTTCTGTGCAAAAAGCGGGACCGCCGTATCGAGCATCGCGAGCAGCAGTGTCGCCCCAACCAGATACTTGTTCATGCGGTTCATTTTATTAGGCCGCGCAAGCGCTGTCACCTAGCTTGGGGCAGTGTGCCTTTCTCTGCGGCCTCCGCGGATTTTCTCCGCGCCCTCTGCGGTAAGAAGCTTGAACCGCAGACACCGCAGAGGACCGGCCCGATCTCCGAGTGAATCTGGAGCCAGTTCGCCGAGTCTCTACTCCTCTACAATTGCTACCGTGAAGAGTTGGGACGTCATCATCATCGGCGGAGGTATCATCGGCCTCTCGCTCTCCATCGCCCTTCGGAAGCGCGGTGCGTCCGTGCTGGTAGTCGAGCGCGGTGAACCGGGTCGAGAATCCTCTCACGCCGCCGGCGGCATGCTGGTCGATAGCCCGCTCGAAACTGCGACGGTTCTGCAGTCATTGGCGATCGCCAGTGCTCGCCTGTATCCCGAGTTCGCTCACGAAGTGCAACTCGAATCTGGCATGACGGTTGACCTTCGCGATGCTGGCACGATCGTCTTCCCATCGCAGAAGCACCTTCATGAGCATTCCGGATTCGCCCCCGCAAGCCTTGCGCCAGCGGCCTTGAGCGAACTGGAACCTGCCTTGGCAGATAGCACGCATCCGGCCTTTTACTTGAAAGAACGCAGCGTTGATCCCCGCGCACTCACTGCAGCTACAGCCAAGACGGCGAAAAAACGTAACGTGGATTTCTCATCCGGTGATGCCGTAACTTCGGTGAATGTTTCGGCAGGACGGTCCACGGGCGTGACCACAGCGAAAACATCTTTCCTGGCGTCCAAAGTCGTGAATTGCGCGGGATGCTGGTCGGGCCAAATATCACCCTCCCGGCTCCCCACGCGGCCCGTCAAGGGCCAGATGCTTTGCCTGGTGACGCATCCGCGGAATCTACTCAAGCATGTAATCCGGACGCCGGATGTCTATCTCATCCCGCGCAGTGACGGGCGACTCCTGGTCGGTGCGACCGTCGAGGAAGCGGGATTCGACAAGCGAACCGATCCTGATACGATCCTGCGACTGCATCGTGCTGCACTCAAGCTCTTTCCCAAACTCGCGGACGCAAAGATCTTGGAAGACTGGGCCGGCCTGCGCCCCGGAACGCCGGACAACCTCCCCATCCTGGGCGCAACGGACATCCCCGGATACTACGTCGCCACGGGCCATTTCCGGGACGGCATCTTGCTCGCCCCGGTCACAGCCCAGGTCATGGCCGACGTGATCGAAGGCCGCAAGCCTGAGCACGACTTAGCCGCGTTCGCTACCGCGCGGTTTTAAGCAAAGCCATAACCGCAGAGAACGCCGAGGTTTCGCGGAGGTCGCCGAGACAATCCTGTCCGTCAGTGCTCCTCCGTGCCCTCTGCGGTGAGACCGCGCATCGCGCTATACTGATTCGTTTCCTCGGAGTCCAGGCGCGCAGTCCCGCGATGCCCACCGAGATTCAGATTGTCCAAATACGAAAGGACTCACCATGGCCTCTCCCGCAGTCGATTTTGCCCGCAGTAACCAGCAGCGTTTTCTAAACGAACTCAAAGATCTTCTCCGCATCCCCAGCGTCAGCACCCTCGAAGAACACAAGCCCGACATCCAGAAAGCCGCCGACTACGTCGCCAACGAACTGCGCCGCATCGGCATGGAAAACGTTGAGGTTATCCCGACCCAAGGACACCCGCTCATCTACGCCGACTGGCTGCATGCCACCGGCAAGCCCACCGTGCTCATGTATGCGCACTACGACGTCCAGCCGGCCGAACCGCTCGACGAATGGAAGTCGCCTCCATTTGAGCCTACCGAGCGCAACAACAACATATACGCCCGCGGCGCCGTCGACGACAAAGGCCAGCTCTGGATGGAAGTTAAAGCCCTCGAAGCCCTCATGCAAACCGGCGGCGGCAAGTTGCCGATCAATGTGAAGATCATCTTTGAAGGCGAGGAAGAAGTTGGCGGCGAGTCGATCGCCGAATACATCCGCAAGCAGAAAGCCAAACTGAAAGCCGATTTCGCGCTGGTCTGCGATACGGAACTCTTCGCTCCCGATCTTCCGACGTTATGCGTCGGCTTGCGGGGACTCGTCTACACCGAGATAGAAGCTTACGGTGCGAAGACAGACTTGCACTCCGGCATGTACGGAGGCGCAGCCCCGAATCCGTTCTTCGCCCTGATCGAGATGATCAGCAAGATGAAAGACTCGAAAGGCAAAGTTCTCATCCCCGGCTTCTACAAAGGCGTGAAGGCTCCGACCGCAGCCGAACTGAAAGCCTGGAAGCGTCTCCCCTTCAATGAAGAGCACTACCGCAAGACAGAAGTCGGATCGAAAGTTCTGACTGGAGAACCCGGCTATTCCGTTCTCTATCGCACATGGGCTCGCCCCACGCTCGAAGTCCACGGCATGCCCGGAGGCTTCGTCGCTGACGGCGCAAAGACCGTCATCCCGGCGAAAGCCAAGGCGAAAGTGTCGATGCGCATGGTCCCGAACCAGGATCCCGACGACATCCTGAAGAAGTACCTGGCCTTCATCAAGAAGCACACGCCGAAGGGAATCGAGACGAAAGTAAAAGTCTGGAGCAAAGGCCCTGCCTGCGTCGTGAGCACCGACAACAAGTACATCGAAGCCGCCACGCAAGCCCTGCACGACACCTTCAAAAAGGACACGGTCTTCATCCGCAGCGGCGGATCGATTCCCATCGTCACCGATTTCCAGGACGTCCTGAAGATTCCCAGCGTGATGATGGGCTTCGGCCTCCCCGACGACAACCTGCACGCGCCCAACGAAAAGTTCCACATACCGAACTTTTACCGCGGGATCGAAACGATCTGCAGATTCTTCGAGAAACTTCAGTAGGGGGTCAAGGATCCGTCGTCGGGGTAAGAGCTTCTTGATGCCTGCCTGCTTAGTTAGCGATTAGAAGTCAGCGATTGATAACTATGGAATCACCGCGAGCGCGTCCCAAAACGACGCGCTTGTTTGTTTCCTCCTCGCGGTTCAGACGCCCGTCGACGTGAGCGGCGATTCGCTCTCCCGTTCACGGTAATAGCCAAAGAGGTAGGGGCGGCTTGGGATAATGATGGGACCTACCCCGGCCGAGCCCATCGCGCTGTGAACCCGAGTCTCATTAGTGAAGCTGAAATTGTCCGGGAGTGCCACGACGCCGGGCTCCCCCTCCCAGGGGTCGACCTCCCAGAACTTGCCGTTGCTGTCGGACACGATCGTGATGAAATGGGTGCGCACCAGGTCTTCGCTCCACGCCACACCCACTACGACCGGGGCGCCTTGGTTCAGCAACTGATCAGCTGTATGCGTGTTGCGAAAACAGGTGAATTCGACAGACTCTTCTGTCGGCGGGTGCAAAAGTTTCACGTTTCCATCGGCCAGTTGAGCCGAGGCCCTCAGGACTCGATTGTTGAAGTCCTGCACCGACGCGTGGTCACAATGCCCCCAGGCCGCTTTGATCTGCACGATGTTCCCGTTTCTGCGCGCCCATGCGGAATGAATAAAGTCTGATAGGTGCTTCGCGGTATCGAAGAGACCAACCACTTTCCGGCGAAGAACTTCGCGGACGCAAGGCAGTACAATGGCCCCGTTTCTCCTTCCACTTCTCTCAGTTGGGTCAATTTCTGTTTAACGTCAGCCATAGGTCTCCTTTGAGGTCTGCCCCTTGATGCAAATCTGCGTGTTGCGGCGGCTATATAGTAAAGCGACAAACGTTGGTGATTTTGATCAGGAAACGCAACAAATCATTTCCAGCTCCTACCGGGACTGAAAGTTCCTCTCCCACCGCAATTGATCGAAAGAGCGCTTCAACGGCCGCCGACTCTACCAGCTGTATTTTGACCATCACGCCAAAGCGTTCTTTGGTGCTTCGGCCGCTTGCAACTGTTGTCCACCTCTTAAAGTGACGGTCTTGATCATTTCCCGTGGGGACCCCAGTCCACGTCCCCGGCTTTGTCAAGAGGGCTACCCACGAGCATGGTTGCGCCGCGCCGAAGCACTTCCGGATCGCGCGCAGCAAGCCAGTACATATAGCCAACCCCAGCAACAAGAATCGCCGCAAAGCAGTAGGGGGTGATGTTATAGGGCCAGGCAGGGACCGGGTACATGGTGACGAAAAAAACCGGGACAAGAGCGAGCGTTCCCATCCAGGGGATGACGGCGTGGCGCCAGATGCTGAAGTGCTGTGGAAGTTCGCGACGAACATACGCCGTCAACGCGAGGTTCGCCATTGCGTAGAGCAGAATCGCGGCCAGCGTAGCAATGGTGCCCAGAAAATTGAAAATGTCCTCAGGCCGAAGCAACGCTCCGACCAGCAGGACTGGCACCAATCCGCAAACCTGAAGAAACGCGATGGCAAAGGTTGGCGTGCGATGGACGGGATGGATTCTGCCGAAAGCTGCGGGAAGCGTGCCAGTCTGACCCATCGTGTACATCACGCGGGAAGCCGCGTTCGTGCAGGCGAGGCCGGCGCCCACCGCGCTATTGATGATGGCAAGGACGACCAGCCACCAGGCTGTTCCCCACAGCTTGTGGCCAAGCGCGTAGTAAGGATTGTCATCGGAGGCGAATGCAGCCATGTTGCCAGTACCCCATCCGATTGCACTGGCGTAGGACGTGAACACATAGAAGACGCCGATAGCCAGCAATGAGAGCATTACCGCCCACGCCACAAATCTTCCGGGACGACGCGATTCTTGCGCCAGCGGAGCGGGAGCCTCGAACCCGCTCAGGGCAAGCACTGAAAAAACCATCCCCGCGAGGATCCCCTGGTAATGGTGCGGCGAAAGCACGGGCAGCAACGGAGCACTGTAGTGCGAACCCGGTCCGGGATGCCTCAGAAACGTGGTGGCCAGCGCCAGCATGATCAGCATTTCCGCTCCGCCCAGCAGAGCGGTCGTGTGCATAGAGAACCGGACCCCGTAGTACGTGAAGAACCAGATCACCACGAACGTCGCGACGGCGATCAGCCACCAAGGCACGCGAACTCCAAACCCGCTGTGCAGCGTGTCGGAGAGCAGATATCCCAGGAAACCGCTGGAGGCGGCTGGACCCAGGATGTCGTAGATGAGATAACTCCAGGTCGCAATAAATCCCATCCGGCTTCCGAGGCCGCGAGTCGCGAATGAATAATATCCACCGCTCGAGGGCATATAACGCGAGAACTCCGCAACAGTGTTGGCGATGAAGAGGCAGACGATGGTGGTCAGGAAGAAGGAGATAGGCATCGCCGGGCCAGCCTTCATCGCGATGATCGGGAACGTGAACACGACGTTCGTGGCGGGGGCGATGTGAGTTATTCCATGAAAAATGAGTTCGGGGAGACCGAGAGAATTGCGGCGGAGTTGCGCACTGCCCGTCGTGTGTTGGGCCTCAGATCCTGGCAATAGGGATTCCTCGAGTGGTTGGTCGCCTACTCTCGTTTCTTTGGAGAACCGCCACAACGAGGGTGCCCCTCCCTTGCGTTCTTTGCAAGGGTGGGAATCTCGGACCTGTGCGTTTTGGAGGCGCGTTTAGCACTGAACTTAAAGATGCCGCAACATCCATCGAGGCATCGTGTTCTTACTCTCGACCGGAGGATTCGATGCAGCTCTGTCGCAAAACATTTCTTGTCTCAAATCTTTTTCTTCGCTCCGGTGTCCTTGCCGCCGTGTCGCTCGCGGCGAGCGCTCAAACCGTCACTCCCCTGTGCGCACCAAAGGTTATCGCGAATAAGGTTGTGGCCAATCCTGCGCAACGGGAAGCCGCTGGCGACATTGCGCAACCGCCGCTTACCGACAGCGCCGATGGCTTCGCCTGGCCAGATACTCCCATGGGTGTCGTCAAGACCGACAGCGGTTATGGATTTTTCGGCAGCGATGGGGGTAGTCATTCCCGCCAAATGTGGCAGCGACATTGGGTCGGAAACAACAAATATGGATCGATCACTCGCACGCTGGGCACCCTCGACAACCCGCTCGGTTCCGATCCTCCCGTTGACGTGACCATCAATCCGAATCCGGATCCGGCGGTCAACCC
>Ga0307477_10002927_pt1 | contig 12922 bp, 8 predicted proteins | sample atmos_gasesECM2C_FD_203316 | JGI IMG/M metagenome (GOLD analysis project Ga0307477, IMG submission 203316) | Hardwood forest soil microbial communities from Morgan-Monroe State Forest, Indiana, United States - atmos_gasesECM2C_515 | ecosystem: Environmental > Terrestrial > Soil > Temperate...
TCCAGGGCCTGCTGCACCAGGCTCTCGCTCTCCGAGTCGAGCGAGCTGGTCGCCTCGTCCAGGATTAGAATGGCCGGGTCCCGGAGGATGGCGCGGGCAATGGCCACCCGCTGTCGTTGGCCGCCGGACAGCTTCACGCCCCGCTCGCCGACCACCGTCTGGTAGCCCTCGGGAAAGCCCGCGATGAAGTCGTGGGCGTTGGCCTTGCGCGCGGCGGCCTCGATCTCGGCGGGCCCGGCGCCGGGGCGGCCGTAGGCGATGTTGTCGGCGATCGTGCCGCCGAACAGCAGCACGTCCTGCGGCACGATGGCCATCTGCTCGCGCAGGTGGCGCAGCAGGTAGTCGCGGGCATCCCGGCCGTCGATCAGCACGCGGCCGGAATCCGGATCGTAGAAGCGCAAGACCAGCGAGACGATCGTGGACTTGCCGGCCCCGCTGGGACCGACCAGGGCGATGCGCTGGCCGGCCTTCACCGTCAGCGACAGGTTACGCAGCACCGTCACTTCCTGGCGCGACGGGTAGGAAAAGGTCACGCCTTCAAACGCCACGTCGCCGGCGATGGGCACCGGTGAGGCCTGCGAGACTGGCGGAGACTCGTCATCGCCCTCCGGCACCTCCCGCAGCAGCTCGCGCACCCTCCGCGTCGCCCCGATGGCCCGCTGTAAGTCCGTGTACAGCCGCGCGAACTGGCCCAGCGCCCCGCCGATGTACATCGTGTAGAGCATGAACTGCGTCAGGTCCCCGAAGGTCAGGGTGCCCTGCTCCACCAGCCGGGCGCCGTACCACATCACCAGCACGATTGAGCCGAAAAGCCCGAAGCTGATGAATGCCCCGAACAGGCCCTGGTAGCGGGCGCCGCGCAGCACCGCGCCGATGAACGCCGCGATCCCCGCCCGATACCGCGACATCTCGTAGCCTTCGTTGGTGAAGGCTTTGACGCTGCCGATGCCCTGGAGCGTCTCCTCGACGACTACGTTCGTGTCGGCCAGCTTGTCCTGGGCCTCTTTCGAGATGTTGCGGATCATCCGGCCGAACACGATGGCCAGCACCGTCAGCACAGGGACCGAGCACAGCATGACCAGGGTAAGCCGGCCGGAGGTCAAGGCAATGAGCACCAGGCCACCGGCCATCAGGACCACTTGCCGCAGGAACTGCGGGACCGAGCCGGTCAGAGTGCTCTGGATCTGCGACAGGTCGGCGGCGATCCGGCTCGACAATTCGCCGACGCGGCGCTGGGCGAAGAACGCCATCGGCAGGCGGATCAACCGGCTGTAGGTGTCCTGACGCAGGTCCGCCAGGCTGCGCTCGCCGACCTCCGCCAGCCAGTAGGTCTGGAAGAAGGAGCAAATGGCCTGCAGCGTCAGCACCAACATGAGCATCAGGGCAACCGTGTTGACGCTCAGGAGGGCGGCCGACCCGATGGCACCCGGGGCCCCTTCGCCGAGCCCGCGGCGGGCACTGTCGATCAGCCGGCCGGTCAGGTACGGGAAAGCAAGGCCCGTCAGGCTCGACAGGAACAGGCACGCCATGGCAGCGACGAACTTGCGGCGGTAGGGGAGCAGGTAGGCGAACAAGCGCGCCGCCTCGCGCAGTCCCGCGCCCGTAATCCGGGCCGGCGGCGTGTCCAGGGCGTCATGGTTCCAACGGCGGTCCTTGCTCATCGCGCTCCCTCTTGACAGCCTTACAGCGTGTGCGAAAACGGGGACAGGCACCTCGAAGACTCGGAGCCGGTCCCTGTTTTCGCAGCGGCTCAGGCATCGTCCCGACTGGACTGGCCGCCTGTCAAGGGCTGCGGGCGCAAAACGAGGGCCGGGAACCGAAAGCAAGTCGGGTCCCCGGCCCTTTCCCTCCCGTCACCCCTCCGTGTTTCACTGGCAGCGGGCTTCTTGCAGCAGCGTCTGCAACTCTTCCTCACTGAGCTCCTCGATGAAGGCGCAGCCGATGAACCAGGTGCCGTCGCGCTGCGCGCTGGCGTGACGCACGCGGGCCAGCAGGATGCGCCTCCTGGCCGGTGGCGTGTCTGGCAACTCGATGGCCAGCGACACCCCGCGCTTGAAGCAGTGCCGGAGCACGAGGCCGATGCCGCCCGCCGAAATGTTCACCGCCCTGCCCGGCCAGCCGGAGCCGGCCAGGGCCCGCACCGACCGGCATACGGCCTCGGCCTCGGCGGCAAAGCGCACGAAGGCGCGGCGTTCGACGGCCGTGCCGGATGTGCGGCCCTGCACTCGTGCGGTCGCTTCTGACACAAACGCCCTCACGCTCGCTCGGCAAGACAAACCCTGAAAAACCATACTTCCCGTTACAGGGCCGGTCAAGCAACCCCGCGGCAAAGACAGCGCTGGCCGGTCTTGACTAGAATGCACGGTGTGGCCGGCACCAGCCGACCGCCGAGAGGATCCGTCATGCTGCCCGCGGTGCACACCCCCCTGATCCGACTCGCCAACCTCTTCCCCGAGCGACCGGTCTTCGCCAAGTGCGAGTTCCTGGCGCCGTCCGGCTGCTTCAAGATCCACGCCGCGGTGCACCTCCTCCGCCACCTTAGCCGCGAAGGCCGGACGAGCCGGGTCGTAGCGCCGTCCATGGGCAACACCGCGCTCGGCCTCGCCGTTGGGGCCCGCGCGTTCGGCTTCTCCCTGGTCGGGGTGGTGCCGGAATCCATCTCGCGAGCAAAGGATGAAAAGCTCCAGGCCCTGGGCGTGGAGCTAATCAAGGTCGCCGGAGGCGGCAGCGAGCTGCTGCGCACCGCCACCCAACTCGCGAGGGACCGGGGCGCCTATTTCGTGCACCCGCACCTTGACCCGCTCTGGACCGACGGCTACCGGGTCATCGCCGAACAGGTTCTGGAGGCGCTGCCAGACTGTCGCTCGCTGGTTTTCCCCGTGGGCGGCGGCGGTCTGCTCATGGGGCTGACGGAATACGTGTTGCGGCAGCGGGCGCCCGTCAAGCTGCTGGGCTGCGAGGCCTATAACTACCCGACCTACGCCCGCTTCGATCACACCCGCTCAGCCACCGTCGCGGACGGACTCGTCCTGGACGAGCCCCACCCGGCCGTGCGCGAGCGCATCGACGCCGCGGGTGTCGCCATTCACATGGTCAGCGACGCCGACATCTGCGCGGCCATGGCGGAGCTGTACACGAAGCACGCCCTGGTCGTTGAGCCGTCCAGCGCTGTCACCGTCGCGTTTGTCAAGGCCCACCAGCACGAACTCGAGGAGCCGGTCGCGGTCATCCTGACGGGCGGCAACATTGCCCGAGAGGATTTCGACCGCCTGATTGCGAGGGCGTGAAGGCCCTCCCGTTGCGTGACTACAATACCTGCCAGGCCGAACTCGTCGCCGCGGCCGGCGCCCAGCGGGTCCCCAGGAACGTCCCCATGAGCCCCACGCTGCCTGTGAGTTACCTGGCCCGCCACGGCGAGACGGCCTGGAGCCTCTCCGGGCAACACACCAGCGTCACCGACCTGCCGCTGACGGAACGCGGCGAGGGCAACGCCCGCCGGCTGGGCGAACGCCTAAAAGGGTTGCACTTCGCCCGCGTGTTCACCAGCCCCCTCCAGCGTGCCCGGCGGACAGGCGAATTGGCTGGCTTCGCCGCCGCCGCCGCGGTCGATCCCGACCTGGTCGAGTGGAACTACGGCGCCTACGAGGGGCGCACGACCGCCGACATCCGCAAGGAAAACCCGGGCTGGCAGCTCTTCCGCGACGGCTGCCCCAGCGGCGAGAGCGTGGCCGACGTGAGCGCCCGCGCGGACCGTGTGGTCGCCCGGCTGCGCGCCATCGACGGCGACGTGCTGCTCTTCTCCAGCGGGCATTTCCTCCGGGTCCTGGCCGCTCGTTGGCTCGGGCTGGGCGCCGCGGCCGGCCGCTACCTGCTCCTGAGCACCGCCGCCCTGAGCATCCTCGGCTACGAGCACGACCGAGCCGATCCGGTCATCCGTCTTTGGAACGACGCCGGTCACGCCGGCGCTTGAGGGGGAGGTACTTATGGCGCTGCACTTGCAGTCCTAGCCACAAGCGGCTCGCTTGTGAGCTTGCAAGCGGGCCGCTTGCGGCTACGGCATAGATTCGCCAACCGCAGAGAGGACAAACCATGAGCACGACACCACTGCGACAGCGCCCGGCGTGGAAAGCGCTGGAAACCCACTACCAGAAGGTCCGCGACCTGCACCTCCGGCAGTTATTCGCCGAGGATCCCAGGCGCGGCGAGCGGCTCGCCGCCGAGGCCGCCGGAGTTTACCTGGATTACTCGAAGAACCGTGTCACAGACGAGACTGTGACACTCCTCCTGCGACTCGCCGACGAGTGCGGCTTGCGGGCTCGCATCGACGCCATGTTCCGCGGCGAGAAGATCAACGTCACCGAGAAACGGGCCGTGCTGCACCTCGCCCTGCGCGCCGCAAGCGGGGAGTCCATCGTCGTCGACGGCGCCAACGTGGTGCCGGAGGTTCACGCCGTGCTCGACCGCATGGCCGACTTTTCCACCCGCGTGCGCGGCGGCGCCTGGAAGGGCCACACGGGCAAGCGCATCCGCAACGTTATCAACATCGGTATCGGCGGCTCGGACCTCGGCCCGGTCATGGCTTACGAGGCGCTCCGGTCCTATAGCGACCGCGGCATGAGGTTCCGGTTCGTGTCCAACGTGGACGGCACCGACTTCGTGGAGGCCACCCGCGACCTCGACGCCGCCGAGACGCTGTTCATCGTCTCCTCCAAGACGTTCACGACACTGGAGACGCTGACCAATGCGCGTTCTGCCCGGGCCTGGTGCCTGCAGGCGCTGCACGACGACAAGGCGGTGGCCCGGCACTTCGTCGCCGTTTCGACCAACGCCGCCGAGGTCGCGAAGTTCGGCATCGACACCGCGAATATGTTCGGGTTCTGGGACTGGGTCGGCGGCCGCTACTCCGTCGACTCGGCCATCGGTCTGTCGCTGATGGTGGCGGTCGGCCCGGACCACTTCCGGGCGATGCTCGCCGGTTTTCATGCCATTGACGACCACTTCTGCACGGCTCCGTTCGAGCGCAACTTGCCCGTGCTGCTCGGACTGCTGGGCATCTGGTACAACAATTTCTTCGGCGCCCAGACGGCCGCAGTCCTGCCATACGACCACTACCTCGGCCGGCTGCCCGCCTACCTCCAGCAGCTCGACATGGAGAGCAACGGCAAGCACGTCGATCTCGACGGCAAGCGCGTTGACTACCAGACGGGGCCCATCGTCTGGGGCACGCCGGGCACCAACGGCCAGCACGCCTACTACCAGCTCATCCACCAGGGGACCAAGCTGATTCCGTGCGACTTCATTGGCTTCTGTCAGACGCTTAACCCGCTGCCGCCGCACCACGATCTCTTGATGGCCAACATCTTCGCCCAGACCGAGGCGCTGGCCTTCGGCAAGACGGCCGAGGAGGTCAAGGCAGACGGCGTCCCCGCCTTCCAGGTGCCGCACCGCACCTTCGAGGGCAACCGGCCGACGAACACGATCCTGCTGCCGCGCCTGACTCCGGAGGCACTCGGCAAGCTCGTCGCGCTTTACGAGCACAAGGTCTTTGTCCAGGGCACGATCTGGAACATTAACTCCTTCGACCAGTGGGGCGTCGAGTTAGGCAAGATGCTGGCCAACCGCATCGTGCCCGAATTGGAGGCGAGGGACGAGCCTCGGCTGGGACACGACAGTTCCACGAATGCGCTCATCCGGCGCTACCGGAAGCTCAGGGCTGGGTTGCCTTAAAGCATGTCAGAGCCTGACCCTGCGAATGTTCAAGAGCTTGTGTACAATACTTTGTTGTCGTTGCCGGATCGGAGACAGTCCATCGGGGAGCGGTTTGGCGAACAAGGGCGGTTCGGAGGGGTTGTTATGAAGGAAGTAATCTACCGTGATGGAATTAGGCAGTCGGCGGAGTTGGGCGTCCTGGCGCCGCAGGCGACGAAGCTCTTGGAAGAGATCCTCGGGGCATCTGGCGGCTTGGTGACTGCGGAATGGGACCGAGGGGAGGACGCGCGCGGCCAAGCGGTAGTCATTCTTCGGCTCTCGGACTTCAGCGGTTCGGTAACGGCCACGTTTGAACCAACCGAATTGGAGTCTCCCGCTCACTTACGCGCCCGATTGCGCCGCCTCTGGGGAGAGCTGCTCCAGGTCCGTTCTCACAAACAGCTCCAAGAACTGCTCGGAGCGAGCGGCGGGTAGGGAGATAGCCAAACATGCCGAGCAGGACGCTGGAGAACAAGGTAGAGGACTTGTCCAAGTTGGCCGCTACCCTCACGGAGCAGGTGGGGAACCTGCAAAAGGAGATCAAAGGCAGTGTTACCGCCCAGGCTGAGACTGCGAAGGTGCTGGCGGCCTTCAGGACGGATATCGCCCTGCTCGGGCAGCAGAGCGCGGAACTCAAGAACTTGAAGGAGCAACTCGGAGCACTGGCGGACCTCAAGATCAGCATCGCCCTGCTCGAACGAGCAGTCGAGGAACTGAAGCGGGCCAAGGACAATGGAGCCGCAGGCTCTGGGCGATGGCCGGTCCCATTGCTGGTGCTCTGATTGGCGTCCTGCTCGGGTACTACCTGCACAAATGAGTGCACGGCGTCGTACCCTGGCTGCTCACGCCAACACGTCCCTCACCACATGCCCGTGCACGTCCGTCAGCCGGTACTGCCGACCCTGGAACTTGAACGTCAACCGCTCGTGATCGATCCCCAATAAGTGCAAGATCGTCGCCTGCAAGTCGTGCACGTGCACCGCCCCGGGCGTGAACCGGCTCTTGTCGGGATTGATCGCCTGCCCGTGCGCGTCGGCGATGTTGTAGCCGTAGGCGTCGGTCTGCCCGTACGTCAGGCCCGCCTTGACACCGGCGCCGGCCAGCCAAACCGTGAAGCAGCGCGGGTGGTGATCGCGGCCGTAGTCGTCCTTCGTCAGCTTGCCCTGCGAATAACTCGTCCGGCCGAACTCGCCACCCCAGATCACCAGCGTGTCGTCGAGCATGCCACGCTGTTTGAGGTCGCAGACGAGCGCGGCCGACGGCTGGTCGGTCTCACGCGCCTGCACACGGATGGCCCGCGGCAGGTCGCCGTGCTGGTCCCAGCCCTGATGGTAAAGCTGGATGAAGCGAACGCCGCGCTCGGCCAGGCGGCGGGCCAGCAAGCAGTTGGCCGCGAAAGTTCCCGGCCGGTGCACGTCTGGGCCGTACATGTTGAGCACGCCTTTCGGCTCCCTTGAGAAGTCCGTGACCTCCGGCACGCTCGTCTGCATGCGGTACGCCATCTCGTACTGGGCCATGCGCGAGGTGATCTCCGGGTCCAGCTCGCGTTCGTACTGTACGCGATTGAGCGCGTTCAGCGTGTCCAGCACCGCGCGGCGACCCGCCGGGGATATGCCCTCCGGGTTCGTCAGGTAGAAGACCGGATCCTTGCCGGCGGCGAACTTCACGCCCTGGTACTTCGAATCGAGGAAGCCGTTGCCCCACAGCCGGGCGTAAAGCGGCTGGTCGCCCTTGCCCTTCGTGACCAGCACGACAAAGGCGGGCAGGTTTTCGTTCATGGAGCCGAGGCCATACGAGACCCACGAGCCCATCGACGGCCGGCCCGCGACCTGCGACCCCGTCTGGAAAAAGGTGATGGCCGGGTCGTGGTTGATGGCTTCGGTGAACATGCCCTTGATAAAGCACAAATCGTCCGCGATCTCCGCGGTGCGGGGCAGCAAGTCGGTGAGCCAGGCGCCGCAGCGGCCGTGCTGGTCGAATTTGAAGACCGAGCCGGCCAGGGGAATCGACGCCTGGTTAACGGACATGCCCGTCAGCCGCTGGCCGCCGCGCACGTGGGCCGGCAGCTGCTCACCGTTCTTCTCATTGAGCAGCGGCTTGTAGTCGAAGAGGTCCTGCTGGGCCGGGCCGCCGCTTTGGAACAGATAGATGACACGCTTCGCCTTCGCCGGCAAATGCGGGGCGCCCAAGATACCGCCCGGCGCATGCGCGGCTGCACGCGACTCGCGCGGCAGCAGCGTGCCGAGCGCCAGCCCGCCCAGGCCGAGGCTGGCGGACGACAAGAAGTGCCGGCGGGTGATCGTTAGCGGGTCGAAAGGTTGCTTGACATTCATGGCTGGTCCTACCTGATCATGACGGCGGCATCGAGGTTCAAGATCGCATTGGCGGTTACCGTGGCGGCCGCGAGATCGACCGGGTCGAGCCCGAGGGCCGGCGGGCGCTCGCCGATGCGCAGGTACTTCTGCGCCCTTTCCGGGCTCTTGCGGAAGAGGTCGCGCTGACCCTTATACAGTTGCTTCAGGAGCTGCAGCTCGCGCTCCGTCGGCCGGCGCGTGGCCCCAAGACGGAAAGCGAATACGAGCCTCTCCTTCAGAGTTGCGCCACCATCGCGCAGCATGCGCTCGGCCAGGCCGCGTGCCGCCTCCACGAACTGCGGATCATTGAGCAGCACCAGCGGCTGCAACGGCGTGCTCGTGGACTGGCGACGCACGACGCAGACTTCGCGGCTGGGCACGTCGAACGTCAGCATATTCGGCGGCGGCGAAGTGCGGCGCCAGAAGGTGTACAGGCTGCGGCGGTGCAGCCCTTCGCCCTTGTCCGGCACGTATGGCGGCAGAAAGGCGTTCTGCTCCTTCCAGAGCCCGGGCGGCTGGTACGGCCGGGCGGGCGGGCCGCCGATCGTTTCCACCAGCATGCAGCCCGCCGCCAGGGCGGCGTCGCGCAGCATCTCGGCCGACAGCCGCCGGCTCGGCCCGCGCGCCAGCAGCAGGTTGTCCGAGTCTCGATCGCGGAGCTGCGGCGTGGCGGCCGAGCGCTGCCGGTACGTCGAGGACAGGACGATCTTCCTGCACAGCCCCTTGACGTCCCAGCCGGAAGAGACGAAGTCGCGAGCCAGCCAGTCGAGCAGCTCGGGGTGCGTGGGCAGCGCCCCCTGTGTACCGAAATTCTCGGTGGTGGCCACGATGCCGCGGGCGAAAAACATCTGCCACAGGCGGTTGACGGCCACGCGTGCGGTGAGCGGCTGCCGCGGCTCGGTCAGCCAGCGGGCCAAGCCGAGGCGGTTGCGCGGTGCATCCTTCGGGAAGGCCGGCAACATGGCCGGAGTCACACGTCCCACCGGCCTGTCCTTCGGCGCGTCGTACTGCCCGCGGGTCAGGATGTAGGCCTGCCGCCGCCGGGGCAAATCCTCCATCGTCATGATCTCAAACACGCCGGTCTGGACAGCGAACAGCCGTTGGCGCGCCTGCCGCAGCTGGTCACGGGCTTTCGCCGCCTCAGGATCGACTGCCCCGAAGTAATACGGCCGGAGCACCGCTTCGTCCTTCCGCAGCAGCGCGTCGGCCAGCGCCCTGCCGTCGTGCAGCTGGGCGGCCTCGATGGCCGTCAACGCCCGGTCGAAGACTCGAACCTCGTCCAGCAGTGCCCCCTTCAGGCCGGTGGAGCGGAAGCGTTCGCCAAACGTCAGACCGGTGTCGCCAGCCTCGGTGTTCTTGGTCAGACGGTCGCGCACCACGGTAGCCTGAGCAGGCTCGCCGCGGAGGTAGATGCGCAGCCCGGCCGCCTTGCCGGTGCCATCGTAACTGGCGGCGACGTGGACCCATTCTTTCGCGGGGAGGGCTGCCCGTGTCCGCACGGCGATGGCGTTGCCGGGCCAGAAGCGGACCAGGGCGACAAGGAGCCGCCCCTCGTCGAACGACAGCTCCGTCCCGTGGAAGCCGGTGTCCGTGCCGCTTTGGCGGTGGAAGACGATGCCATGCTTCATCACCCGGGGCGTTTGCAGCCAGAAGGAGACAGTGAACGGCTGCGGCCGGTCCAGGTTGCCAAGCACGTTGGGGAAGTTGGCTGCGTCGTCGCCAGTGAAGCGCAGGGCCCGGCCGGCCTTACCCGGCACCAGCGTGTTCGCCGGCGACGTGGAGCCGGGCGCCTTGGGGTTGGCGACGTTTTCCAGCCGGTTGTTCGCCGCCAGCTTGTCGAGGGGATAGTAGCCGACGAGGCCGGGCAGCTCGGGCTTCAGGTCTGCGCGAGCGAGCCAGGCCCGAAAGGCATTCTCGCGTACCTGCTCCACCTGACGCAACCGGGCCTCCGCCGCCTCGACCACCTTCGCGTGGGCGGCTAGCACCCGCTCCTGCTCGGGCGTCGGCAGAAGCAAGGTCGGCGTCGGCCGGAAGTGCGAATTGTCGTAGGTGCCCCACTCGTCGATGCTGTTGAAAAACGCGCCAAGGCCATAGTAATCTTTCTGCGTCATCGGGTCATACTTGTGGTCGTGGCAGCGGGCGCACTCGATCGTGAGTCCCATGAGGGCGGTGCCGAAGGTGTGTATCCGGTCCGAGACGTACTCGTTACGAAACTCCTCCGGGATGCTGCCGCCTTCGTTGGTCATGCGGTTGAGCCGGCAGAAGGCGGTGGCCAGCCGCTGCCGGCGGGTCGCGCGCGGCAGCAGGTCGCCCGCCAGCTGCCAGGTCAGGAAGCGCTCGTAAGGCAGGTTGTCGTTGAATGCCCCGGTGACCCAATCACGCCATGGCCACACCTGGGTGTCGCCGTCGGCCTGGTAGCCGAACGAGTCGGCGTACCGGGCGACGTCGAGCCAGTCCTGGGCCATGCGCTCGCCAAAGTGCGGCGAGGCCAGCAGCCGGTCCACCACCTTCTCGAAGGCCCGCGGCGACCGGTCGGCGAGGAAGGCCTCCACCGCGGCCGGCGCAGGCGGCAGCCCGGTGAGGTCGAACGTGACCCGCCGGATCCAGTCTTCGCGCGAGGCGGGCGGTGATGGCTTCAGCCCCTCGCTCTCCAGGCGCTCCAGCACAAAGGAGTCGAGCGGGCTCGCCGGCCAGCGCTCGTCGGAGACCGTCGGCACGGGCACCACGTCCGGCAGCGGCAGGAACGCCCAGTGGGGCTTGTATTCCGCGCCCTGGGCGACCCAGCGGCGGATCAGCTCGATCTCGTCCTTGCTCAGGCTGAGCTTCGACTTCCGCGGCGGCATGTGATCGCGGTCGCGGGCGGTGATCCTGCGAATGACCTCGCTCTTTTCGGGCTTGCCGGGAACGATGACGCCGGCCTTGCGAGCGCCGTCGGGTGTGTCCAGCCGCAGCCGCGCCTTGCGCTTCTTCGGGTCGGGGCCGTGGCAGAGGAAACAGCGGTCCGCCAGCAAGGGACGGATCTGGAAGTTGTAATCAACCTTGGCCGTCTTCGGCGCCGCGGCGGCCGGCGAAGGCAAGGCCACGCCCGCGGAGACGATCACCAAGATGGCGAGCCAAAGGTGTCGCTGCCGGCCCATGTCTCTCTCCGTTTCGCTCAGTGCCCCGAGCCGTGCTGGTGCTCGTGCCCTCCCCCCTCGAAGAACTTGTGGTGCTCGTCGCCCCGCGCCGCGATGTACGCCACTAGGTCGAGGATCTCCTCCCGCGTCAACCTGTCCAGGAGCCCCTTGGGCATGATCGATGTCGTTGACTTCTTGCGGTCCACGATCTCGGACTTCTTCAGCACGACCGGCTGTTTCCTGGCCAGCGGGTCCTCCGTCACCTTCACGACGTCCGGGGTTTCCTCAAGGATGAGGCCGGTGACGACCTGGCCCGAGTCGGTCTCGAAGACGTAGGTGTAGTACTTCTCGTTGATGCGGAACGACGGCTCGATGATGTCCTTGAGGATGTCCACCGGCTTGAGCTTGGGGTCGAGCTTGGTCAGGTCCGGCCCGATCTCCTGTCCGGCACCGTTGACCCGGTGACAGGCGACGCAGTTGGCCACCTGGAAGATCTGCTTGCCGTTGCTGAACGAGCGGCCCTGCTCGATCCGCTCGACGGCGCCGGCGAGGTCCTCGAACTTCCACTCCTTGCGCGGCCGGATAAACTTCAGCAATTCGTCCTTGGCCGGCAGGGGGTGCTTGGCCAGGTAGCCTTCGGCGTCGGCAAGGTATCCGTCGAGGTCGTCGACGACGTACATGGCACCGTACATGCGCCGCCAGTGGCCGGGGTAAGTGCAAACGTAGGGATAGACGCCCGGCGCCTTCGGGGCCGTGAAGCTCAGCTTCTGCGCCTCCCGCGGCGGCAGCAGCCGGCTCTTGAACAGCACTTTGTCCGAAACGGGGACGTACTGCCGGTCGATGGCGCCCGGCTGGGTCCCCGTGGCCTCGGCGAGCGTGCCGACCTCCTCCAGCGCGCCCGGCCGCGTCACCACGAAGTTGTGCGGCATGATGTCGTTGTTCTCGAAGATGAGCGCGGCCGGCTTACCCGCCTGGACCACGATCCGGTCCTTGTCGAAGAGCATCTGGTCGGTCACGGTGCCGATGCGGAGCACGCGCACGCCCAGGTCGCCGAGGCGCTTGCGCACCTGGCGGGCGTCCGCGGGCGGCAGCAGGGCCGTCAGACTGTAGCCGAGCTGGAGCTCGTCCAGGGCCGCCGGCGACGTGCGCTCGGAAGGTGGCAGCTTGGCCATGTACGCGACGATGCTGTTCAGGAGCGGCCTGGCCTCCTCCTGCGGCCAGTACGCAGCTGGGATGCGCTGGAGGGCGCGGACCGCGGTGGGCCGCTCCACGCCGTCACGGACGAAACGAGCCAGATGCTTGAAAGTCTCCGCCTCCTCGCCGCGCACGGAAGTCAGGGCGTTCATGGCCGCCCGGCGGATGCTTCCCTCCGGCCCGCCGCCACCCACGTCGAAGTCGGCCTTCACGGCGGGCGCCGGCAGCTGGTCCTTCTCGAACACCACGGCCCGCGCGCCGTCCAGGACTTTGAGAGTGAAGCCGTCGAGCCGCTTGCCGAAGTCGCCATCAGTGCGGTTGTAGACTGTGACCGAGTTAATGGGGAACTCCTGGCCGAGGTCGACCTCCCACCACGGGTCGGGAGTGTTTTCCTCGGTGTGGGTCTGGCCGCCGTCGCCCCACTGGCCGCTTGTGTTGCCGTCAATGCCGCGGCGAGCGTGGCCGCCGTAAGCGGTGTTCTTCTGCGAGGCCATCCCCTGGCGGGCGACG
>Ga0307477_10002928_pt1 | contig 12919 bp, 14 predicted proteins | sample atmos_gasesECM2C_FD_203316 | JGI IMG/M metagenome (GOLD analysis project Ga0307477, IMG submission 203316) | Hardwood forest soil microbial communities from Morgan-Monroe State Forest, Indiana, United States - atmos_gasesECM2C_515 | ecosystem: Environmental > Terrestrial > Soil > Temperate...
GACGACTATCACGCCTACTGGTCGCCGGATGGTCGCCACGTCGTCTTCGCCCACCTCAACTGGAACTTCGTCACCGACACCGGCCAGGGCAAGTGGGACGTGCGGGTGGCCGACTTCGTGGTCGACTCCTCCGGTCCACACCTGACCAACGTTCGCGTCGTGCGCCCCGCCAACGGACACTGGTACGAGACCCAGTGGTGGGCCCCCGACGGAAGCGGCTTCCTGTACACCGAGACCGCGGGCTCGGCCGTGAACCCCGAGCTCTTCTTCTGCCGCCTGACCGCCAGCGGCTGCCAGGTCACCCAGCTCACCCACAATCCGGCCTGGGACGAGCAGGCGCTCTTCACCCCCGACATGAAGGACGTGATCTTCATGTCCTCGCGCGACCACCCGGGCTTCTTCAATGCCTACTCGCAAACCGCCAGCCAGGCCAACCTGACGACAGACGAGGACTACCTGCTCATCCTGCCGGTGTTCGAAGCCGGGTTCCTGCAGCCGGTGGGCCAGGAGGCCACCGACCTGTACGAGCTGAATCTGGCCACCGGGTCGGTGAGGCGACTGACCACCGACGGGGACGACGGCTGGATCACGCCCGAGTTCACGTGGGATCCCGGCAATGGCTTCTTGATGTGGACCGAGAACCGGATTCCCAACGGGGAGCGTGTGCCCGTCCCGCCCGATCCGGTGGCCCAGCTGCAGGCCACCGCCCAGTTCTTGCAGAACCCGGCCACCCCGTCGGCGGACGTCACCCCCAACGGGGTCGGGGTGGCGCCGATCCCGGTGGAGCAGCGTACGCGCATCGCTCGCTTTGAGACCGGCGCCACCGGCCCGCCGGGCCCGACGCCGGGTTCCCCGGGCGCATCCTCGTCGCCGGCCACCTGCCTGCCCGGCGGACGCGTGCGCTTCGTCCTTCACCGGCTCCCCGGCGCGCGGATAACCGGGGTGAAGGTGCTCGTGGCGGGAAGGCGCGTGCTCAGGCGCCATGGCCATTCCCTTCGCACGGTCACCATCCCGCGCCCGCGGGGCTCCCACGTCCTCGTCCAGATCGTCACCCGCCAGAACGACGGCGCGGGCATCACTAGCACGCGCGTGTTCTCGGGCTGCTCCAAGACCGCACCCCGCAACCGGGTGCATCGCAACCACGGGCGCCGCCGGGCCCGGCGCCGCGGGCGACGCCACGGCTAGCCGCCCCCGGCCCGCCCTAGACCCGCTCGATGACGGTGGCCAGGCCCTGGCCCACGCCGATGCACAGCGTGGCCAGCCCGTACCGCCCGCCCCGGGCGCGCAGCTCGTGGGCCAGGGTCCCCAGCAGACGGGCCCCCGACGCCCCCAGCGGATGGCCGATGGCGATCGCTCCGCCGTTGACGTTCAGCCGGTCCCCGTCCAGACCGAGCTCCCGCTGGCAGGCCACCACCTGGGCCGCGAACGCCTCGTTGAGCTCGACCAGATCGACGTCCTCGACCCCCAGCCCCGCCCGCTCCAGGGCGCGCTGCGAGGCCGGGACCGGGCCCACCCCCATGTACGCGGGATCGACCCCCGCCGCCGCGCTCGCAACCACACGCGCCAAAGGCTCCACCCCCAGCTCGTCCACGGCCGCCTCGGAGCCGACGACCACGCACGCCGCCCCGTCGTTGATCTGCGAGGAGTTGCCGGCCGTCACCGTCCCCCCCTCGCGGAAGACCGGGCGCAGTCTGGCCAGGCGCTCGAGGTTTGTGTCGGAGCGCGGCCCCTCGTCGGCCCACACCGTCACCGGCTCACCCTTGGGCTGGGGCACGGGCACGGCCACGATCTCGCGGTCGAACACTCCCCCCTCGCTGGCCGCCACCGCGCGCTCATGGGATTTCAGGGCCAGCGCGTCCTGGTCCTCGCGCGCCACCCCGTAGCGCTCGGCCACGTTCTCGGCCGTCTCGCCCATGCCCTCGGTCGAGTAGCGCGCGGCCATCCGCGGGTTGATGAAGCGCCAGCCGATGGTGGTGTCGGCCACCTCCACCGGGCCGCGGCCGAAGGCCCGCTCGGACTTGAGGTACACGAACGGGGCCCTGGTCATCGACTCCACGCCCCCGGCCAGGATGAGGTCGGCCTCCCCGAGCCGGACCGCCCGGGAGGCCTGGTTGATCGCCTCCAGCCCCGAGGCGCACAGCCGGTTCACGGTGGCCCCCGGAGTCTCGACCGGGAGCCCGGCCAGCAGGGCCGCCATGCGGGCCACGTTGCGGTTGTCCTCCCCCGCTTGGTTGGCGCAGCCGAAGATGACGTCGTCCACCCGCTCGGGATCGATGCCGTTGCGGGCCACCGCGTGCTCGATCACGTGGGCGGCCAGGTCGTCGGGCCGCGCGGCGGCCAGCGACCCGGCGTAGCGCCCGATGGGGGTCCGCAGGGCGTCGATGATGTAGGCCTCGGGCATCTTGAGCAGCGATGGTAGCCGGGTCGCGCCGCACGATCTGGCGCTCGCGCCCGATCGCCTTTAACATCGTCGGGCGGTGGACGCCTTCGTCTACATCGTGGTGGGGGGGATGTCGGCCCTCATCATCGCCCTCCTGCTGATCGGGCGCTTCTACCCGGGTTCGGGCGCGGAGGTGCTGGACTGGAAGCCCACGCGCTCGGTCGAGACCGAAGCCGAGCTCGAGCTCACCGACGTGGACCAGATGCTCGAGGCCCAGAACGAGCGCCGCCGCCGCCGGGGCGAGCCCGACCGCACGATCGAGGACTTCGAGGGCGAGGTGGCCGCCCACCTGCGCGAGCAGACCCGCCGCCGCCAGGACTACCTGGCCCGCGAGCGGGCCAAGGCCCAATCCTCACCGGAGGAGGACCAGGAGGACCTCGAGCAGCTGCTGACCCTGCACAACGACCGCCGCCGGCGGCGGGGCCAGCCCGAGCTCACCGCCGACGAGCTGCGCTCCCAGCTGGAGGGCCGGCCCCAGGGCTAGCACCCGGGCCCCTGGCCGAGCCCCCGGTCCCGAGCCCCCTGGCCGAGTCCCCCGCCCCGAGGCCCCTGGTCCACCAACCTCCCCTGACAGTCCCTTGGCCCGAGTCCTGATCGTGGGCGGGGGTTGCCGCGGGCGGGCCCTGGCGGCCGACCTGGTCCAGGCGGGCCTTGCGGTGCGCACAACCAGTCGCGGCGGCGCTGCCCGCGCAGCCATCGAACGGGCGGGGGCCGAGTGCTGGGACGGGACCCCCGACGTGGTGGGCTCGCTCCGGTACGCGCTCGAGAACGTGACCGTGATGATGTGGGCCCTCGGCACCGCCTCCGGACATCCCGACCACCTGGCCGCCCTCCACGGATCCCGGCTGGAGATGATGTTGTGGACCGCGATCGACAGCTCGGCCCGGGGCGTGGTGTACGAGGCGGCCGGGACCGTCGATCCCGATCTGCTCGTCTCCGGAGCGGGGGTCGTGACCCGGATCGGAGAGCGGGCCGGGATCCCCTTCGCCCTCCTGGACGCCGCCCCGAGCCCGGTCGAGAGGTGGGTGGACGAGGCCCGCGCGGCCGTCGAATCGCTGCTGGCCCCCGGGCCTCGCCGGCCCCGAGCGGTGGGTTAGACTCACCCCGAAGGAAACACCTCAAACCCGATGGGATTTCAAGAGGAGACGCCGTGGCCGACTATGCGAAGGACGTCCTGGTGGAGACGGAGTGGGTCGAGCAGCATCTGGATGACGACTCGGTCCGGATCGTCGAAGTGGACGAGAACCCGGCGCTCTACGCCGAGGCCCACATTCCGGGGGCGATCGGCTTCGACTGGAAGCGCGACCTCCAGGACCAGGTAAAGCGCGACTTCCTGGGGCCGAAGGAGTTCGGCGAGCTGTTCGGCAGCCGTGGGGTCTCCAACGACCACACCATCGTCCTCTACGGCGACCGCAACAACTGGTTCGCCGCCTACACGTACTGGTACCTCCACTACTACGGCCACGACACGGTGCTGCTCATGAACGGCCCGCGCGAGAAGTGGATCTCCGAGGGCCGTCCCACCACCACCGAGCCCCCCAACCATTCCGAGTCGACCTTCGAGGCCAAGACTCCCGATGAGTCCATCCGGGCCAAGCGGGACGAGATGTTGACGCTGGTCGGGGGCGACACCAGGCTGGTCGACGTTCGCTCGCCCCAGGAGTTCTCGGGCGAGCTGATCGCGATGGCGGGCTACGAGCAGGAGGGAGCCCAGCGCGGGGGCCACATCCCGGGGGCGGCCAACGTGCCCTGGGCCCAGGCCGTGCGCGAGGACGGCACGTTCAAGTCGGCCGACGAGCTGCGCGAGCTCTACGGGGGCAAGGGCGTGCTCAACGGCAACGACGTGGTGGCCTACTGCCGCATCGGCGAGCGCTCGGCCCACACCTGGTTCGTGCTCCACGAGCTGCTCGGCCACGACCACGTCAAGAACTACGACGGCTCCTGGACGGAGTGGGGGAACCTCGTCGACGTCCCGGTGGAGAAGGACGTCTAGGGAAATCGAGAAACCCCCCGGGTTCAGGCCGCTCTAGTACGGCGGAGGCCCTCTAGCACGACGGGTTCCCTCCGCACGACGGGGCCCCCTGGCACGACGGGTTTAAGGGGCGCGCTCGGCTGGCGGCCGGCGCGCCAGGTGCGGGCCCGGTGGGTGAAGAGGCCGGCGCTCGTGACTGCCGCCTCCACTTCGATTCGGCCGGATCTCCCAACACGGTCGGACCCAGACGGGGTCGGACCCGGACAGGGTCGGACCCCGGAACCTCGTCCTCACGGGAAACCCCGGAACCTTGGGCTCCGGGGAGGTTTTCAGGAGGGTTGAGCACCGCTTTCCCGTATCAGGGGAGGGCTTGATTAAAGATCTCGACCTGAGGAGGACCAGGTGCGTCGCATCAGACTTTCGCTTCCCTCGCCGGCCGCGGTGATCAGCGTGGTGGCGCTGTTCGTCGCGCTTGGGGGCACCGGCTATGCCGCCACGAAGATCATCGGCCCGCATGCCCGGACGGCCCGGCTGACCGCCCGGCGGGCCCGCCGGATCGCCGACAACGAGATAACCAAGAAGGCTCCTACCCTCACAGTGGCCCGGGCCGGGCTGGCCACCACGGCCGGGACCGCGGGCACGGCCAACAGCGCGAATACCGCTTCCGTGGCCACCAACTCCAACAACCTCGGCGGGCAGCCCGCCAGCGCCTACCTGACCTCGAGCACGGTGCAGACGCTCGGCCTCAAGAAGTTCTCGGTGGGACAGACCGGTCAGGTGATCTTCCAGAAGGGCCCGTTCACCCTCGCCGTGGACTGTTCGAAGAACGGCAATACCACCACCGCCGCCCTGCGGGCCATGTCATCCGAGGGAGGATCGAGCCTGGGGCCCAACTTCAACGTCCCGGCCAACTCGAGCCTGAACATCCAGACCGTTGACGACCACACATCGCCCGGGAATCAGAACGAGAACAACGCGTTCATCAACACCCTGCTCGCGCCGAGCGGGGCCCAGATCGACGTCAACGGGACGGTCGGGGTGAACGGGTTCGGCAGCAACTGCTACGTGTCCATCCTGATCCTGCCCTGACGGGACTCAGGTCTGGCGAGCGTCGTCCCGGGAGGCGGCACCGCAGCATCGGCGCACACGTACGGGCCGCCGGGAGACCGGCGGCCCGTCTATGTCAGGGCCCGATCGCTCAGCGCCGGAACGGTCGCCTCGATCCGCTCGAGCAGGTCGCCCAGGATCCGTGCCGTCGCCCCCCAGATGAGATGGTCGCCCACCACATAGCTGTCAGTGCGGAAGGGAACGCCGCGCCGGACGATTCGCCGGCGCGCGTACCCGCCCCGTAGGTCGGCGAGCGAAAGCTCGAGCACCGCTTCGACCTCCGCGGCCGAGGGGACCCACCGGTGGCCGTGCTTGATCACACCCACGAAGGGATAGATCGCGTAGTTCGTGGCGAGGGTTGGGATGGGCTGGAGCGCCCCGATGATCGTCACCGCGCCCCGGGGGAGACCGATCTCCTCCTCGGACTCGCGCAGAGCGGTGGCGAGCAGGTCGGGCTCCCCGGGATCCCGGCGGCCGCCCGGAAACGAGATCTCCCCCGCGTGCCGGCGAAGGTCGTCGCGGCGCTGGGTGAAGACCGCGTGGATCTCGCCCTCGTGGAGGTAGAGCGGGACGAGCACGGCGGCATCAACCCGCCCGTGGACGTCAAGTGAGGCGGCCTCGGTGGGATCGAGCAGGACCGCGCGCAGTGCGTCCCACGACGATCCGGCCCCAGCGGCCCCGGCGCCGCTGGCGGACTCGCCCCCTGGCACTGGGTTCAGGCGATCAGGCGGCGAGTTCGACGCGCTCGACCCGCTCGTCGAACATGACCTCGCCGTCGAGCGTGCGGTGGACCGGGCACTTGGCCGCGATCACCTTCAGCCGGTCCACCTGCTCGTCCGAAAGCGAGGCCGGTAGACGGAGGACGAGCTCGAACCGGGTCGGGCACCCCCGCTCGGCCGGCGCGTACTCGCAGCTGACCTCTACGCCCCCGATGTCCCAGCCCTTGCGCGCCGCGTACATCTCCATGGTCACGGCCGTACACGAGGCCAGGCTGGCCGCCAGCAACTCCTGCGGGCACGGAGCCTCGTCGTCTCCGCCCTTCTCGGGGGTCTCGTCCACCCCGATCTGGTGCTCGCGAATCTGGATCGAGTGCCGGTAGTGGCTGCCGTTTCGGTGGGCTGTGGCTTTCATCATGGGCTTTCGTCGCTCCTTCTCTCTATATGCGATCGCTCCCTGATCCCCGATCAATGCTACCCCGGATTCGCCGGGGTTCCGCGGGACAAACTGGGCTCATTCCTCGGTTGATGCGCCTTGGCCGATCCCCTTCCTGAATCCCACTCCCGGGGGTGGGTGATTGGTCCCTTCGCCCCGGGCGTCCCACTTCCTCTGCTGCTCCCCCGTGTCCGCTGGTCGTGCGCTGGCGCGTGCCTCGAGCAAACCGCGGTTATTCCCCTATTCCAGCGGGTTGAAAACCAGTCCCGTCGGGACCTTGGGGAAGAAGTAGGTCGACTTGGGCGGCATGGTCTCGCCCGCCGCCGCCACCTCGCGCACCTGCTCTATCGGGGTGGGTCGCAGCAGGAAGGCGGCGTCGTATTCGCCTGAGTCGATCAGGGCCAGCGCCTCCCGCGCGTCGCGCGCGTAGCCGAACCCGTTGAGGTGGGAGATGTCGTCGTCGGTGAGTCCCACGGCTCCCTTCAGGAGCAGCGCCTCGAGCACGGCGGCGTCCAGCCGCCGGTAGGCGTCCGAGTGGTCGGCCAGCGCGGCGTCGGCGATGGCCTGATCGCGCAGCCGGAGCCGGAAGGGGCGCTTGAAGTGCGAGTCGATGTAGCCCAGCTCCAGCGGTCCCTCTCCGGCCGGCGGCGAGATCTCCTGGCGGTCCACCTCGACGGCCTCGAAGTCGCGACGGATGGCCGCGGCCAGCGCCTCCTGGCGGGCCGGTTCCAGCCCGCGGACCAGGCGGTGGGTCGGGAACACGGTGAGGCCGGGGTCCTCGAGCGCGACCAGGCACATGAGGACGAAGCGGTGCTCTCCCTCGCCGCCCACCTCCTCCGCGTAGACGCGCGCCGTCTCGTAGCGGTGGTGACCGTCGGCGATCAGCAACTCAGCCGGCTGGACCGCGTCCTGGATGGCGCGGACCTTCTCGGCCTCGGGCATGCGCCAGAGCCGGCTGACCGTGCCGTCGTCGTCGGTCGCCTCGCCCCATGCCGGATCACCCGTGACGTCGTCCAGGACCGTCGCCACCTCGCCCCGCGGGTCGGAGTAGAGGGCGAAGATGGGGGAGAGGTTGGCCCGAGTGGCCCGGGTGAGGCGAAGCCGGTCCTCCTTGGGACCGGGATGTGTCCTCTCGTGGGGCCGGATCCGCCCCGGCCCGTAGTCCTCCACGCGCACGCGCGCGAGGAAGCCACGCCTTAGATGCCGGTCGCCGCCCGGGGCGGTGTAGTCCTGCTCGAGCAGCCACAGCGCCGGCTCGCGATCGCGCACGAGTGCGCCGTGCATCTGCCAGGTCTGGAGCAGCTCGCCGGCCTGCTCGTAGGGGTCCTCCCCGACCGGGAGGTCGACGTGGACGGCGTTGTACGGAGAGCGCGCCGCCAGGCGCTCGCGCAGCTCGGGATCGATGACGTCGTAGGGCGGGGAAAGCAGGTTGCCCAACGGGCCGGCCGCGCGCAGGTCGTAGTGAAGCGCTCGCAGCGGCTGCACGTCGGCCATGGCGGCGCGACCCTAGCAGCGGATCCTCAATCGGCTCGTCCGTCTTCTGCAGTCCACAACGACGTCGACATCGCGATTCCGTCCGATTGGCGTGCGAACATACGTTCGTGGCGCACGCGGACTACCTGAGGGACAAGGCGCGCGAGATGCGCGTCAAGCGGCAGCTCAGCATCGACGAGCTCGCCGCCCGCCTCTCGCTCTCGCGCAGCACCGTGTACTACTGGGTGCGCGATCTGCCGTTGACTCGCGCTGCGCACCACAATCCCTGGCGGGGGAGCCGTCGGATGCAGGCCAAGTACCGGCGGCTGCGGGAAGCGGCGTACGACGAAGGGTTTGGAGATGTATCCGAGCCTGTCGGGCCTGCCCCTGTTCCGCGACTTCGTGACCCTCTACATCGCCGAGGGCTACAAACGGTCTCGCAACGAGGTCGCGATCTGCAACTCGGACCCGGCCATCGTCAAGCTGGCTAACGCTTGGATCTCCCGGTTTGCGCGGAACCCCATTCGCTACAACGTGCAGTTTCACGCCGACCAGAATGTCGCCGGGCTCATCGCCTTCTGGGCCGACCAGTTGGGTGTCTTGCCCACGGTCGTTCGGCTTGTTCCCAAGTCCAATAGCGGCCGGCTTTCCGGTCGTACGTGGCGCTGCGAGCACGGCGTCCTGCAGGTCGCCACAACCGACACCTATCTGCGTGCGCGCCTGCAAGCGTGGATCGATTGTCTCCAGACCGACTGGTTAGACTCGGTGTCTCGGGGCGTAGCTCAGCCTGGTTAGAGCGCCACGTTTGGGGCGTGGAGGTTTCGCCGGTTCGAATCCGGCCGCCCCGATTCGGCGGTCTAATTTTTTGGAAACTGCCTGATGCGCTGGCGCCCGAGACCCACCTGATCTCGGTCGAACGTGGCACTGTCCGCCTGCTGACCAGCGTTCGCATTGCGGCGCCGCTACGGTGCTCTAGTGCGGGTCGGAGGAAGGACAGTTGGCGGGATGGCCCTTGCCTTGATGCTCATCACGGGACCCAGCGCGGCTCCCGCCAGTGGGAGCACCGTTCCGCACATCAAGGCCCATAACGCGGCTCCGACCAACCTCGGCAGGCGCGGTACGCGTGGCCGCCGCGGTCACCGTGGCCATCAGGGTCCTCCTGGTCCGCCGGGCCCGATGGGCCTCCTGGGCGGAGCCGGCACCTTGAATGTGCAGTAATCGACCGCTGACGCTCCCGCGCAAGCCCGGGTTACGCTTGGGCGTGTGAGCGACCTCGCTACCGAGCACTGCCGGGAATATCCATCCGGAACGCCGCCCCTCAGCGAAGAAGAGGCGGCTGAGCTTCACCTGCAGGTACCCAAGTGGGAGCGAGAGGGCAACCGGGCGCTCCGGCGCGAGTTCTCCTTCGATGACTTCAGCGCCGCCTTCGGCCTCGTGGCCCGAGTGGCTCTCCTGGCCGAGGCAGAAAGCCATCACCCCCAGATCGAGGTGACCTGGGGCCGAGCCGCATTCAAGACCTGGACCCATACGGCATCGGGGCTGACGCGCAACGACTTCATCCTCGCGGCGCGGATCGATCTGCTCGCGCCGCCCTGAGTCGCCGCTGCCTCCTTCTCAGTCGTTCACCTGCCCCACGAGCACCAGAGGGGTCGCCGGGGAGGGTTCGCCCTCGCCCGCGAGCGAGGCATGGCGCCCGATCACGGTGAAGCCGGCGCGCTCGACCATCGCCGTCAGCTCATCCGCGCCGTAGGCACGTAGCTCGTAACTCCGTGCCGCACCCTCGATCTGGCCCTCAACCAGGCGCTGGGACTCATGCATGACGCTCCGACTCCGATCGAAGCTGCGGTCGAAGCACAGCGTGGCGCCCGAGGCGAGGGGGCGCTCCTCGTGCTCGCTCAGCCCGTCGCCGATCGCGCCCCGGTGCAGGGTCTCGATCACGACGCGTCCGCCGGGGGCCAGCACTCGTCGGAACTCGCGCAGAGCCACCTCGTCCCCCGCCTTTCCGAGATAGCCCAGCGCGGTACCCAGGCACAGCACCGCGTCGAACACTCCGGACTCGACCGGCAGCCTCGTATAGGACGCACGCATGAAACGGAGCCACGACGCGCGCCGCGGGCGGGCGTGGCACGACGCGTGCCCCGCGGAGTCTCGTGCCGCGGCGAGCAGGGGCCCCGAGCGGTCCAGCGCCACCACCCGGTAGCCGGTCAGGGCGAGGGGAACGGCGTGGCGACCGTTTCCGCACGCCGCATCCAGAATCAGCGCCCCTGGGGCGCAACCGGCCAGACTCGCGGCTGCCTGCGCCTCGGTGCTCGATCCCGCCGGCGGCTTCTCGGCCACGATCGTACGCAGGTACCGAGGATCGTCAAAAAAGCGCGCCGCTGGCGGCATGGGCGGGTTCCAGACCTCTTTCGCAGGCAGCGTACGCCTCAGGCGTCCCCCTGTCACCTGCTGGGCGCGACCGACTTGCGCTGCGGGTTGGGCGCGACTGCTGGGGCTGAGCCCGGCCTCAGCCGGCCTCGGGCCGGACCTCGGCCACGAACGCATTGAGCTCGCGGTCGGAGATCTCGAGGGTCTGGTTAATCGCTTCGTGGCCCTCGGCCGAGACGAGCGCCTGGTCGAAGGTGGCCCGGTCGGCGAAGTACAGCTCGAGCATGAGGATGGGGGGCCCGCGCCGGTCTCCCTTGCCCACCTCGAGCCCACCATGAGTGGAGGAGACCTCGAGCCGTTCGAGGCCGGGTATGGACCGGCAGAGAGGCACGAGCGTGTTCAGCACGTTGCCGACCAGCTGCTCCGGCCGGTCCCGCGGACGGCGAAAGAGGATCACGAGCTTGACCACGGCGTCCTTATACCTCCCGGTCAAGACAGCTCGCGGCCGGGGACGGGCCCGCGCCCCAGTTCGCCCCGGGGCCCCGAGAGCAGCGGCGTCAGCTCGGCTACCGGCGCCGGACGACGGTCATCCGCCCGGCAGCCACTTGAGGCGCTCCTCGTCGCGATAGTCGGGTAGCTCGTCGTCCAGCCCAGCCAGGGCCGCCCGGACCCGCAGGAAGCGGGCGACGTCAGACACGTCGTGGACGCGCACGATCGCCGCGCCGGCGTCCACGCCGACGCCCACCGCCGCCAGCGTCCCGGCCAGCCGGTCATCGGGAGGCCGGTCCGTAAGGGCGCCGATGAAGTACTTGCGCGACACGGCGAGCAGGATCGGGCGGCCCAGCGCAGTGACCTCGGGAAGGCGGCGGAGGATCTCGATCGAGTCGCGGGGGGTCTTCGCGTAGTCGGGCCCGGGATCGAGCACGATCTGCTCCGCACGGACGCCTTTGTCCCGCGCGACCTGCATGCGCTCCGAGAGGAAGTCCACCACGTCGGCCACGGGGTCCTCGTAGCGCGGGAACCTCGCCGCCTTGGGCTCGGCCCGGGTGTGCATGAGCACCAGGCCGGCGCCGCACTGCGCGGCCAGCTCGGCCATTCTCGGGTCGGCCAGGCCGCTGACGTCGTTTATGAGCGCGGCGCCCGCCGCCACGGCCGCCTGTGCCACCCGCAGCTTGAACGTATCCACCGAGACCAGGATCCCGTCGGCGACCAGGCTCTCGACCAGGGGGGCCACTTGGCGGATCTCTTCGTCCTCGGAGCGAGGAGCGCGATCGGTCCGTCCGGAATCCCCGCCGACGTCGATGATCGTCGCGCCCTCGTCGCGCATCTGGAGTGCGGCCGCGCGCTGCTCGTCCAGCGTCCGCAACCTAACCGTGTCCGACACCGAGTCCCGGCTGGTGTTGACGATCCCCATCAGCAGCGGACGGCCGAGCTCGATCGACAGCGTGCGGTCACGCAGTTGCAGCTCCATCAGACTGCTCGCCGCTCCCTCAGCTCCGCATGCCGTAGCGCAGGAAGACGAAGTCCTCGACGGTCACGTGGGACCTCAGGGATAGGGCGATGGTGGTTGGGAGGGCGCCGTTGATCAGGGTTAGAGCCGCGTCGTCGCCCGACACCAGCGGAGAGATGGCCAGGAACAGGTCATCGATGCAGTCCTCGGTCAGCAGATGGGCATTGAGCGATGGTCCGCCCTCGCATACGACCCGCCGGAAGCCCCATTCGTCATGAAGCCGGTGCAGCGCGTGGGGCATCGACACGGGCCCCCCACCCGGAAGCCGCAGGTACTCGACCGCGGCCCGCGGCCCCGGAATCTCGGTCGTGGAGGTGGTGACGATCAGGATCTTGAGGTCGGGGTTGCTCAGGGCTGGGAGGTCTGGCGAGAGGTCGAGTCGTTGGGTGACGATGCACAACCAGGGCTGATCGGAAGGGCCCGGGGACACGGACGAGGCGGCGGGCTTGGAAGTGGCGTCGCCCGCTGGGGCGGAGCCCGAGCGGGGCGCGGGGTCCGACCGAAGGGTGGCGTAGCCCTCGCGCCGAATCGTGTTGGCGCCCACGAGCACCGCGTCGGCCTGGCTTCTCAGGTGGCGCAGCAGCTGCTGGTCGGGGGGAGAGGTCAGGGCCCCGACCCGTCCGTCTATGGTGGTGCGGCCGTCCACGGTGCTCACCATGTTCACCGCTACTGCTGGACGGTTGTCCTCCGGGCCGGCGGGGTCGAGCCGGCTGTGCTCAGACAGCAGTCGTTTGAGCTCGTCGTCTGACATCGCTCTCGTTCGAGTACACCAGCTCGAGGTGGCACACCCGGCGCTCGGGGTCGTGGGACCTGGCCACCGGGGAAACGCCGGCGCCCGCCGCGTGGGCCATCCCCTCGACCACGGCGGTCGCGAGCTGGCAGACGAGCTCGGGCCGCT
>Ga0307477_10002929_pt1 | contig 12917 bp, 12 predicted proteins | sample atmos_gasesECM2C_FD_203316 | JGI IMG/M metagenome (GOLD analysis project Ga0307477, IMG submission 203316) | Hardwood forest soil microbial communities from Morgan-Monroe State Forest, Indiana, United States - atmos_gasesECM2C_515 | ecosystem: Environmental > Terrestrial > Soil > Temperate...
TGAGCAGCGCTTCGCCCGGTTGGCCGAAGGTGTCAAGGGCCTCGGTCGGACTCGTGGCATCGACGCCGAACGCGCCCTGCTCATCGCTGGAAGCGTGCTCGTCCCTCTCGGCCTGCTGTTGATCCTGCTGGCGTGGTACGGCGCGGCCCACAAGCCCTATCTCTTCATGCAGATCGACTACCTGATCTCCGGCGGGATCCTCGGTGGCGCTCTCGTGGTCGCGGGCGGCTTCTTCTACTTCGGCTATTGGCTGACGCGGCTCGTCTACGAGGGCCGCAGCCAGACGCGCCAGGTGACGGAGCTTCTCTCCCGGATGGATGCGCGTCTCGAGCTCATGGAAGAGCCGACGGACGTCGCCCCTCCCGTCTCCCGCCTGCGACCTCGGCGGGTCGACACCAACGGCGGCCGTCCCCGGCGGGCCCCGCGCGGCGAACTGGTGGCCACGGCCACCGGGACGATGGTGCACCGTCCCGACTGCGCCATCGTGGCCAACAAGGATGGGCTGCGCCGCGTCCGGGCCGGGGCACCAGGGTTGAAGCCCTGCCGCATCTGCGAGCCCGACATCGAGGCGGCTCCCGCCCGCTAAGCCAGACATCGACGCGGCCCCGACCGGCCCCGACCTGGACATCGACGCGACCCCGACCGGCCCCGACCTGGACATCGACGCGACCCCGACCGGCCCCGACCTGGACATCGACGCGGCCCCGACCGGCCCCGGACGGCGACCGATGTCGCGCTCAAGCCGCTCTGAGCGGTCTGATCGCGACATCGCTGGATTGTCCAGGCGGAAAGGACCGTCAGAGCGCGGCGGCGAGCGCCGACGCGTGCGCGTCGGCTGAGCCCCAGACGGTGTCGAGAACCCACGCCCGCTTGAGGTAGAGATGGGCGTCCACCTCCCAGGTGAACCCCATCCCCCCGTGCACCTGGATGCAGGCCTTGGCGTTGGCCAGCGCCGCCTCGCCGGCGAGGATCTTGGCCACCGAAGCGGCCCGGTCCGCATCGCCGACCTCGGGGACGTCGATGATCACCCCTGCGGCGTACACGGCGGCGCGGGCCAGCTCCGACCTCACCAGCATGTCGGCCAGAATGTGCTTGACCGCCTGGAAGCCGCCGATCGGTCGGTCGAACTGGACCCGCTCCTTGGCGTAGGCCACCGCCATATCGGTGGTCGCTTCGGCCAGACCGAGCTGCAGAGCCGAAGCCAGAACGGCGCCGTCGCGCGCCCAGGCGACCGCGCCATCCGGCCCGGCTAGCGGGGCACCCGTCGGCAGAGACGCGGCGCGGTGCAACGGGGTGAGCGGGTCGAGCGGCACCGCCACGGCCTCCGCCTGGACGTCACGCGGCTCAACCAGCCAGAGACCTGCATCGTCAACGACCACCAGGGCATCGAGAGCGGCGAGGTGCTCCACAAGCACCGGCTCGATGCGCCGGTCGACGGCGCCGAGCACCGCCGACCCGTCAGCGGCACCCTCGATCAGGCCGGCGGCCAGGTGCGTCGCGAGCAGGGGTCCGGGCACCAGCGCCCGACCCAGCTCCTCGAACACCAGCACCGCCTCGGCCAACCCAAGCCCGACACCGCCATCGCTCTCGGGGAGGCGCAGCCCGAACACGCCGGCCTGCGCGAGCTCCTGCCACCGTCCGCGATCGACGCCGGCGCGGTCTTGAAGTCCGCGGATCTCCTCGATGGGAAACCGGCCGGCGAGCTGCTTTCGGATGGCGTCCTGCAGGGCGGCCTGATCGGGGGTGAGCTCGAAATCCACTAACGCTCCTTGGGCAGGCCGAGGAGCCGTTCGCCCACGATGTTGCGCTGTATCTGCGAGGTGCCCGCGGCAATGCCGAGCGAGATGGCGTGCAACCGGCCCTGCACGTGCGCGCCGACGGGAAGCCCGTCGAAATCCTCGAGCGACAGCGCGGCGCGGCCGAGGATCCTCATAGCCACGTCACCCATACGCTGGCGCATCTCTGAATAGGCCAGCTTGAACACCGAGCCGCCGACGCCTGGGGCGCCGGTACGGGCGGCCTGGGAGATGTTGCGCTTGGTCAGGGCGGCCAAGGCGTCAAGGTCTGCCGCGAGACGGCCCAAGTCGCGGCGGATGCCCGTGTCGTCCCATGCCGGCGCCGGGCCGTCGCTCAGACCGGCTCGCGCCAACGCCGCCAGGTCGGCCAGCAGGACCTGGGACTGGATCATCTCGCTGACGAAGGCGGTGCCGCGCTCGAAACTGAAGGTCACCATGGCGACGCGCCATCCATCGTTCTCCGCTCCGACGCGACTGGAGACCGGCACCCGCACTTCGTCGAGGAACACCTCGCTGAACTCGGTCGATCCAGCGATCGTGCGGAGGGGTCGAATCTCGATGCCCGGCGTCGTCATGTCGAGGATCAGCCAGGTGATGCCCCGGTGCTTCGGCGCCTCCGGGTCGGTGCGCACCAGCAGCTCGCAGTAGTCGGCCACCTGCGCATGCGAGGTCCAGATCTTCTGACCTGACACCACATAGTGATCGCCGTCGAGCACCGCCCGCGTGCGTAGCGAGGCGAGATCCGAGCCGGCGTTGGGCTCCGAGAAACCTTGGCACCACACCTCGTCTCCGCGCAGTATGGGCGGCAGATGGGCGGCCCGCTGCTCGGCGGACGCTTCGGCCATCAACGTCGGTCCGGCATGAAGAAGACCGACAAAGTTGACGCCGACATACGGGGCGCCGGCTCGCTCCGTCTCCTCGAGGAAGATCAGCTGCTGGGTAGGCGACGCGCCCAGGCCGCCGAACTCGGACGGCCAGTTGATGCCCGCATATCCGGCGTCGTACAGCTTGCGCTGCCAGCCTGTGTCGTACGCTCGCCGGCCGTCCCAGTCGTGGGGTGAGGGCTCCGGCCCGACGGCGGGGATCGCCTCCTGGAGCCAGCCCCGGAGGCGATCCCGGAAGCCCCGCTCCTCCTCCGAGTACCGCAAGTCCATTGGCGCCGCACACTACCGGGAAGCTGACGGAGAGTCAGAAACGCGAGGCGGTACCCTGCCGTGATGGGCAGGGTACCGGCGAGGTCCGCGGCCGCGCTGGTCGCTGCGCTCATAGCGGCCAGCTGCAGCCATGCGGCGACCGCGCCGGCGGCCGGGCCGGCGCCAGCCTCGACAACCACGCTGCCCGTCCCCACCCGGGCCCGCTATCCCGTGGCTTACCGGTCGGAAACGCTTATGGACGCGTCCCGTCCCACACCGGCCAACGGATCGGCACCAGCCAAGCCGACCCGCACCCTGTCCACCATCGTTTACTACCCCACCGACGGTGCCCTCGGGAGCGAGCCGGCCGCCGAGGCTCCCGCTCGACGGGGACCGTGGCCGCTGGTCGTCTTCGCCCACGGCCTCGACGGGTTTGGCTCGGCCTACCAGGGCCTGCTCATGGGCTGGGCCTCCGCTGGCTATGTGGTAGCCGCGCCGACCTTTCCGTTGTCGAGTCTGACCGCCCCGGGCGGAGCGACGATCGCAGACGTGGTCAACCAGCCGGCTGACGTCAGCTTCGTCCTCGGTCAGTTGCTGAGGGAGGGAGCGGCATCTTCCGGGCCGCTGTCGGGCGCCGTCGATCCACGGCGGGTGGCCGTGGCCGGCCACTCGCTCGGTGCCATCACCGTGCTCGGCCTCCTCAATTCCTGCTGCCACGACCCTCGCATCGATGCTGCGATCATCCTGGCCGGGCTCGAGCTCTCGTTCGGCAGCGGCCAACGCTTCTTCCCGCCAGGCGAAGCCCCGATCCCAGTGCTCTTCGAACAGGGCACGCGGGACAGGCTCATCGGCTACCGCTACGACCATCAGGCCTACGCCGCCGCCCCGTCCCCGAAGTACTTCGTGACGCTCGAGGGCGCCGACCACATCGGGCCCTACCTCGACATGTCCAGCGCCGCGGGCCGCGTCGTGCTGGCCACGACGACGGATTTCCTCGATCAGTACGTCACCCGCGCTCCTGCGGCCGAGCACGGGCTGGTCCAGGACGGAACCGTGAGCGGAGTGGCCCACGTCGAATCAAGCATTACGCCTAGCAGGTGAGCCCGCCGTCGTAGGTGACCACGGCGCCCGTCATGTAGCTGGCTTCGTCAGACGCGACGAAGGCGAACAGGCTGGCCACTTCATCGGGCTGGGCGAACCCCATGGGTGACATCATGCGGTGAAACAGCCGCCCGTCGGCGTCCTCTGGATAGGCGAACGACTCCATGATTGGTGTCTCGATCCCGCCGGGAGCCACGGCGTTGATCCGTACGCCGCGGTCGATGTACTCGTACGCCATCGCCTTAGTGAGCATGACGACTCCCCCCTTGGAGGCGCAATAGGCGGCGCTGTAAGGCTGGGCGATCACACCGGCGGTGGAGGCCGTGTTGACGATGACGCCCCCGCGGGCCAGGAGGTGTGGCAAGCATGCCTGGCTCATGAGAAAGGTGCCGGTGAGGTTGACGGCGATGATGCGCTGCCACTCGCCGGGTGGCTGCTGCGCGCTGTGGGCAAAGCGTCCGATCCCCGCGATGTTGCACAGCACGCTCGGCGCGCCTCCGTCGGCGACGGCGCTCTCCACAGCCCGCTGCACCGACGAATGGTCGCTCACGTCGCAGCCGTAGGCCCTTGCCCGCCCGCCACTCTGACGCACTGTCGCCGCGGTGGCTTCGGCCCCGTCCTGAGCGAGATCCAGGCAGGAAACGTCAGCGCCGTCTCGACCGAGACGTAGCGCCGTTGCTCTCCCTATGCCGGAGGCCGCTCCTGTTACCAGGACGTGCCTGCCGGCGAAACGGCCGGTCACAGCTCGTCGGTGTAGCGGTCCGTGCCGGGAACGGTCGGCAGGAACGGTGACGCCCAGACCAGCCGGCCGTGACCAGAGTCTTCGACCTGGGCCGAGTGGCCCGCGAAGGTCGCCGCCCATGCCTCATCGGCAGGACGGTTGAGGAACCACAAGAGCATGAGCGTCTGCTCTCCAGACGGGGCCCGAGGCACATCCCCCGGGGCGTCGTCGAGCAGCGGGCGGGGGGTGAGGGCCACGACCTGGCCCACGCCGGACGCGGCCAGCGCCGCGGGCGACAGCTGCTCTCGGTACCACGCCTCCAAGTCGGGCCGCGCGTCAGACGCCTCGGCCACGGTGACAGCCAGGCCCGGATACCGATGATCGAGGGCGAGCTCCACCGAGGGCCCGTCCGGATCGGCCAGCGCTCCCCACTCGTAGTTGTAGAGCAAGGTGTGGATGTGATCGCGCGCCGCGAACATGCGGCCGTTGGCGTGGAGCCAAGTGACCTGGTCAACCGACCATCGGTTCCACTCGTCGTGATGACCGGCAAGCACCCAGTACAGCCCGAGGTACGAGCCGATGGCCGGATCGGGGGTGATCGGGCTGGGCCGTTGCGGATAGCGCAACTCCTTCAGGCCCCGGGTCGCCACCCAGCGCTGGCCGGCGAAGGTGTACGCGCCGATCATGCAGCCGGAATAGAAGTGATCGCGCTCGTACCAGCGGTTGTACTCGACCTCGTGACCGGCGTGGGGCTGGACCATGGTGAACAGGACCGTCCCCAGCTTGATGGGGTAGTCCTTCACTTGATCGCGACCGGGTTCACGGGGCTTCCGACCGCGCCCACGAAGGGCTGCGGTGTCGCGTCGAGCAGGAACTCGTAGACGTTGTCGTCGGCGCAGTCGGCGGCCAGATCCTCCAGCATCCAGTTCTGGCCCTGCGTCAGCCCGATCTCGACGAGATCCAGGATGTGCACCGGCATGGCCACGGCTGGGTCCTCCCAGGGGTAGACCTCAAACGAGAGGTTGTCGGTGGCAACTGCTGCGATGTCCTTTTCCCGAAACCACGGCACGGCCTCGAGCCCGGGCCCGCCCGTGGAGAGGGCGTAGGCCAGCTTGTCCGGCGGGCGCGTCCGGAGAAAGCTCACCTGGCCGGTCCGGATGAGGACGATGTCGCCGGGACGGGGATCGATTCGGCCCATCTCGGCGGCGGCGTCGAGGTCCTCGCCCGTCACGGCGTATCCCCCTTCGAGGCGGTCGACGCCTTTGACGCGGGCAATATCGAGGAGCAGTCCGCGGCTCACGACTGGACCGACGCAGGCGATGCCGGCGTGCGCGGCACCAGACTCCGCGGTGATGCTGTCGGCCGGATACCCGTTGTAAAGGCGGCCGTCGTAGCTCACGTGAGCCAACGCATCCCAGTGGGTCGCGGCCTGGAGCCCCATACGAACCTGATCGTCGCTGAAGCGAACTCCGTCCGGGTCGTCGAGCGCCTCGTTGAGCTGGTGGAACGTCAGCTCGGGATTGATCCGGCCGGGGATGAACCCGAGCTGGATGCCGTCGGACTGCAACGGCAGAGCCAGGGAGAAGGGTCGGCCCTTCCGCACTGCCGCCACCCCGCGGCGAACCGCGTCGGTGTCGATGAGGTTGAGTGTCCCGATCTCATCGTCGCTACCCCACCGGCCCCAGTTACGGACTTTGGCGGCCAGCTCATGGAACGATGCGGGGAGGACCATGACGGTCAGCGTCAGGAGAACGTGAGGACGCCACGGGCCAGCTTGCCATCGTGCATATCAGCCACGACCGTGTCGAACTGCTCCAACGGGTAGGTGGCCGAGACCAGTTCGTCGAGCTTGAGCTTGCCCTGCTTGTAGAGCTCGATGAACAACGGGATGTCCCGGTGGGGTTGAGCCGAGCCGTACCGGCAGCCCATGATCCCTCGGTCGATGTGGGTCAGGCGCCCGATCAACGCATCGAGCTTGGCGTCCGGCGGGGGAACCCCGATGATCACGCAGTTGCCGCCCCAGTCGAGCACGTTGACGGCGTTGGTGAGCACGGCGGGGTGCCCGACGCACTCGAATGACCAGTCCACGCCGCCCGACGCCATGATCCCGGTGCCGGGCAGAAGGTCCCGTACGGCGGCCACGGCGTCAGTCTGCGCGGCGTTGATGAAATCGGTGGCACCGAACTGGCGGGCCAGCGCCTCCTTGCCCGGAACGGTGTCGATGGCGATGATGCGGGTGGCCCCGGAGATCACGAGGGCTTGGATGACGTTAAGGCCAATCCCCCCGATCCCGAACACCGCCGCCGACTGGCCCGGCGCAACCTTGGCCCGGTTAAGGACGGCTCCGGCGCCGGTGATGACCCCGCAGCCGATGAGGCAGGCTGACGTCAGGGGCACGTCGCGGTCGATGGGCACGGCCTGCACCTCAGCGACCACGGTCGCGTCGGCGAACACCGAAGCAGCCGCGAAATTCCACGTCGGCTGGCCGTCCAAGGTAAACGGCTGCGCGGGCATGCCAATGCTCGACCGACACCACGTCGGGTGGCCGCTGCTACAGAACTGGCATTGGCCGCAGCTGGCCAGCGTCGTGAGCACGACGTGGTCACCGACCTTGACCTTCTTGACCGCCGATCCCACCTCCTCCACCACGCCGGCCCCCTCGTGACCGAGGACGACCGGCGTCGGGAATGGAATGGTGCCGTCGATGACGCTCACATCGCTGTGACACACGCCAGCCGCGACCATGCTCACCCGGACTTCGGTCGGCCCAGGTGCCCTGACCTCGAGCGCCTGCGTGACCTGAGCCTTCTCGCCATCGAACACGATTCCCCGCATGGGGACCTCCTGAAGTTGTTGTCAGCCCGGCCAGACGATGCTTTGCAGTTCGGTATAGGCACGCAGTCCGAACTCGCCCCCGTCGCGGCCGACGCCGCTCATCTTGAAGCCCCCGAACGGCGCCTCGTGGTTGCGCTGGGCCGTGTTGATCCCTACGTGGCCGCACCGTAGCTGGCGCGCGACCCGGTAAGCCTTGGCCGTGTCCCCCGAGAACACGTAGTCGTACAGCCCGTAGTCGCTGTCGTTGGCGAGGGCTACTGCCTCCTCTTCGTCGTCGAAGGGAACGACGACGAGCACGGGCCCGAAAACCTCTTCACGCACCACGGTCATGTCGTTGGTGCAGTCGGTCAGCAGTGTGGGGCCCACGTAGTACCCCCGCTCCAGACCGGCGGGACGGGTGCCGTCGACCAGCAACGTGGCCCCGTCCTTGGTCCCTACGCTGATGAACTCCTCAATGCGAGCGCGCTGGGCATTGGAGATGACCGGGCCAACCACGGTGTCGACCGCCGTCGGCTCGCCCACCCTGAGCTGGGGTGCCAGTGCCACCAATCGGTCGACCACCTCTGGATAGGCGCGGCGCTGAACCAGGGCCCGCGTCGGCGCGGTACAGATCTGACCGGAGTGGAAGGCCCACACGCTTCCGAGGGCGCCGACGGCGCCGGCGAGATCGGCGTCGTCGAAAACGATGCAGGCCCCCTTGCCGCCGAGCTCCATGAGGAGGCGCTTCATCGTCTTAGCGCCAGCCTCGTAGATGCGCTGCCCGACGGTCGTACTGCCGGTGAAGCTGATCATGTCGACGTCGCGCGACTCGACGAGGGCCGCGCCTACCTCAGGCCGAGATCCGGTAAGCACATTGACAACGCCAGGGGGGAAGCCGACCTCATCGAGGATCCTCGCCAGCTCGATGACCGCCAGAGGATCCTGGGGCGCCGGCTTCATGATGACGGTGTTGCCGCCGGCCAGTGCCGGCGCGATCTTGCCCGCCATGTTGACCATCGGAAAGTTGTAGGGCGAGATGCAGGCCACGACGCCGACCGGCTGGCGAAAGGCCACCGCGCTCATGAGCCCGCCCGGCGCGAGCGGGGTGGTGTCGATCTCCTGGGGCGCGATGGCGATCGAGAAGTCGGACAAAGCGCCGCGGGCGTAGCGATCGAAGCGGGAGTAGGCCTGGGGAACCTGAAGCGCCGACCCCACCGAGAGGGTGGCCCCGGTCTCGGCCATGATCAACGGGAGCAGGGTGTCGGCCCGTTCGCGCAGGGCGTCACCCACGGCCTGCAACAGCCGTGCCCGCTCCTCGGGCGCGCTCTGGCTCCAGGCCGAAAACGCGTCCCGGGCGGCCCGAGCGGCGTCCTCAGCGTCGCCGACAGACGCCTCGGGCGCTTCGTCAACGATCGACTCCGTCGCCGGGTTGACGATCCCGTACGAGCCGTCGCCGCCCTCAACCCACTCGCCGCCCACCAGCAGTCGATAGGGCTCGCCCGTGGTCGTTGCCCCCATCGTCACCTTCCTCGTTGTCGCACGCGTCGCCAACACCCCGAGCAGCGGGCTGCGAGCGGGACTGGGCGGGCAATCTGACGATATGTCAGCATTCCCTCCGGGATGCGTCAAGCTCGCATGGCAGAAGGGTGCAAGGGGTGCAACTGGGCGTAACGATGTTCGTGACCGACGGATCCATCGGTCCCGCGGCACTGGCCGGTGAAGTCGAGCAGCGGGGCTTCGACTCGCTGTACGTCCCCGAGCACACCCACATTCCCATCGGGCGCCGGACGCCCGCCCCCATGGGTGAGCCGCTGCCCGAACAGTACGGGCGCACCCTGGATCCTTTCGTGAGCCTCACGGCAGCGGCCACGTCCACCACCCGCCTCCGGATAGGTACCGGGGTTTGCCTGGTCGCCCAGCGTGACCCGATCGTCACGGCCAAGGAGGTGGCCTCACTCGACGCCTTGTCCGGCGGACGGTTCGTGTTCGGCATCGGATTCGGTTGGAACGTCGACGAGATGGAGGACCACGGTGTGACGTACCAGTCGCGTCGGGAAGTCGTCGCCGACAAGATCGCGGCGATGAAGGCATTGTGGGCGCCCGACCCCGTGGGCTTCGAGGGCACGTACGCGCGCGTCGAGCCCAGTTGGGCCTGGCCCAAGCCTGTCCAGCAGCCCCATCCGCCGATCCTGATTGGGGGTGGAGCGGGGCCTCGGCTTTTCAGCGCGATCGCCAGCTTCGCCGACGGCTGGATACCCATCGGCGGTGCCGGCATTCGCGAGGCGCTGCCGGCTCTGCACCAGGCGGCTGAGACGGCCGGACGCGACCCCCACACCATCCGCATCGTCGTGTTCGGCGCGCTGCCAACCCCCGGAAAGCTCGACTATTTCGCCGGTCTGGGCGTCACCGAGGTGGTGGCCAGCCTCCCCTCGGCCGGACCGGACGACACCAGAGCCAAGCTCGACCGATACGCCGAGCTGCTGCCCGAGATGCAGGCCCGATGAGCCTGGTCGGCAAGGTCGCGCTGGTGACCGGTGCCGGTCGAGGGATCGGCCGGGCCGAAGCCATGGCGCTGGCCGGCGCCGGTGCCAAGATCGTCGTCAACGACACCGGGGTGGCCATGGACGGCTCGCCCACGACCGAAACACCCGCCCAATCCGTCGTCGCCGAGATCGCCGCCCTCGGCGGAGAAGCATGGCCCGACGCCCATGACATCTCGACCCACGACGGGGGCCGGGCGGCGGTGGACACCGCCCTCGACATCTTTGGCCGCATCGATGTCGTGGTGAACAACGCCGGAATCGGCCGTCCGCACATGGTGTTCAACCTCGGCGATGACGAATGGGACGACGTCGTGCGCGTCCATCTGGCCGGAACGTTCGCCGTCACTCGGGCCGCATGCCAGTGGTGGCGAATCGAGGCCAAAGCGGGCCGGGGTGAGGGAGGACGTATCGTCAACACGTCCACCGGGCTTCTGCTGCTGGGCGGGGCCGGGCAGTCCAATTACGTCGCGGCGAAGGCCGGCGTGGTGGCTTTCACGGAGGCGGTCGCCATGGAAATGGCACCGTATTCCGTGACGGCCAACTCGGTCATGCCTTCAGCCCAGACCCGGCTGGCCGGCGTGGGTTGGCGTATGGACGCCTTGCGCCAAGCCGAGCCCGAGTACGACCCGACAGACCCCGCGCACGTCGCGGAGATGGTTCGCTTCCTGGCCGGGCCCGAGGCCGGGTGGATCAGCGGACAGTGTTTCCAGGTCCGCGGCGGCACGGTCGAACACGTTCGTACGTGGGAGATCGACCGCACCCTCGAACGCCACGACGCCGGGTGGTCGGCGGAGGCACTGGCGCAGGAGCTCCCGCGCCTGTTCGGCGCTGGTAGCCGACGTCCCATGCTGCCGCCCAAGGACTGGCAGGCTCAGTACCGCGCCAGAGGGACCGCGGCAACGGCGCCCGTCACCGATGGCTGACCGCGGCTACTTCACGCCGCGGGGGCGGCTGCTACGCATCATCACCGCCGCTCACCGCGCCACCTACCGACTGAGCGGTGGGCGGCTCGGCGGCTCGGCGCGAGGGATGCCGACGCTGCTGCTGACCACAACGGGACGGAAGACCGGCCAGGCCCATACCGTCCCGCTTCCCTTCCACCGAGACGGCGATGACATGGTGGTGATCGCCTCCTTCGCCGGAGGTCCCAAGCATCCGGCCTGGTACCTCAATCTCTCGGCCACCCCTGACGTCACCGTTCAATACCGCGGCCGCCAGTTCGCCGCGCGGGCCACGACGGTCGAGGGAGACGCCCGGGCCGACCTGTGGGCCCGCCTCGTGAACGCCCATCCGTGGTACGGGGACTATCAAGCCCGGACCGAGCGTGAGATCCCCTTGGTGGCCCTCAGCCAAAGCTAAGAGCCCGCACGGCGGTGCTGCCTCCGTCGACGGGAAGGGTGACGCCGCTGATGACCTCTGCTTCGCTACTGGCGAGGAACAGCACCGCACTCGCGACATCGGCCGCGGTCGGCACTCTGGTGAGCTGCATGCCCTCGATCCGGGCTCTTCGTTCACCGGTGAGGTGGGCGTCGCGCGTCTCGTGGAGGATGTAGCCGGGCTGCACGGTGTTGCACCGGATTCCCTGCCGGGCGTAGTCCGCGGTGATCGAGCGGGTCAGTGCGTTCATGGCCCCCTTGGCCGCGGTGTAGGCCGCGAGGCGCGGGGTGCCCAAGGACGCCACTCGCGACGACACGTTGACGATCGACCCGTGGCCGGCTCGAAGCATGGACGGGATAGCCGTGCGGCAAAGGGCGGCCATCGCTACCACGTCGATCTGCCAGACCGCGTGCCACACGTCCGCGTCGAGCTCGGTGACGGGACCGTCCCCGACGGCGCTCGCCACGGCGTTGTTGACCAGGACCGACACGGGGCCGAAGGCAGCTTCAGCATCTTGCACGAGGCGCCCGCACACCGACGGATCGCTCAGATCGCCGGGGGCAAACGCCGCCTGGCCGCCCGCAGCCGCGATGGTGTCGACAACGGCGCGGCCCCGTTGGTCGTTACGACCGGTGACGAGAACGGCCGCCCCCTCGAAGGCGAAGCGACGGGCGATCTCCGCGCCCAGGCCCGACGTCGAGCCGGTCACGACGGCCACGTCACCGACCAGGCGCCCATCCCCGAATCGGCTCAACGAGGCGCGGCCCCCACCCGCCGGCGCAGCTCGTATTTGAGGACCTTGCCCGAGGCGTTGAGCGGCAAGGCGTCGACCACCTCGATCGACCGAGGCACCTTGTAGTTGGCCATCTCGTTGCGGCACCAACCGATGAGCTGGTCCACATCAAGGGTGGACCCAGGCCGCGGAACGACGAACGCCATGCCGACCTCGCCCATACGGTCATCGGGGACGCCGATCACGGCGACCTGGGCGACGCTCGGGTGGCGCAACATGGCCCCTTCGATCTCCGCCGGATAGGCGTTGAACCCGCCGACGATGAACATGTCCTTCTTGCGGTCGGTGATCCGGATGTAGCCACGATCGTCCATAACCCCGATGTCGCCGGTGTGCAACCAACCCTCGGGGTCGATGGCCTCGGCTGTCTGAACGGGCTCGTCGAAGTAGCCCTGCATGACGTTGTAGCCCCGCACCATGAGCTCGCCCGGCTGGCCGCGGCCTACCTCGGCGCCGGCCTCGTCGACGATACGCAACTCCGTGTCCGGGATGGCCCGGCCCGAGGTGGTGGCGATGGTCTCGGCGTCATCGTCCTGGCGGCACATGGCGGCAGTTCCCGTGGATTCGGTGAGGCCGTAGGCAGTCAGGATCGTCGTGAACGTCAACTCCCGGCGCATGCGCTCGATCATCTCGACCGGC
>Ga0307477_10002930_pt1 | contig 12914 bp, 11 predicted proteins | sample atmos_gasesECM2C_FD_203316 | JGI IMG/M metagenome (GOLD analysis project Ga0307477, IMG submission 203316) | Hardwood forest soil microbial communities from Morgan-Monroe State Forest, Indiana, United States - atmos_gasesECM2C_515 | ecosystem: Environmental > Terrestrial > Soil > Temperate...
TGGGAAGACTGCCGGGAACGCCGGCCGGAGGATCCGCGCGTCGAGGCCTATCTCGCGATGCTGGGGCGGAGCGACGCGCCCGCCGCGGACTCGACCGTTGCCTCCCCCGTGTCCCGCGCCGTGCCGCGCGAGGACACGGGGTCGGGGAGTGGGGACGGCGCGGCGGCTGCGCGCGGCCGGCGGCGAAGGAAACCGTGAGGGCGAGCGCGCTCGTCGTGGTGCTCGCGGCCTGCGCGAGCAGCGCCGCCGATCATGAGGCGCTGGGCGATCGGCACTACGCCCAGGGTGCCTACCGCGACGCCTTGGCGGAGTACGCGCTCGGGCTGAAGGTGCACGACACCCCGACGCTGCACGCGAAGACGGCGGCCGCGGCCCTGCACACCGCGGACTATACGCTCGCGGCCACCGAGTACCGCGCCGTGGCGGACGGGGACCACTCGCGGGCCGCGGAGGCGGCGGAAGGGCTCGAGCGCACCGTGCGCGCCGCGGTCGCGGCGAACGACCGCGTCGCGCTGGCGAACGCGCTCAGCGCCCTGCTGCAGGTGGCGCCCGGGCGTCCGCTCGGCAAGTATGCGCGGCTCGCGGCCCTCGACGCCGCGGCGCGCGGCGACACGGCGGCGGCCTTGGCGCTGCTGCCCGTCGCGGTCGCCGCGGCCCCCGATGGCCGGAACGCGGACTCGCTCTTGTACGTCTATGGGATGGCCGCGGCGCGCGCCCGCGCCTGCAGCACGGCTGTGCCCGTCTTCGAGGGCGTCATCCGCCGTCAACGGGAGCCCGCCGTGAGCGACGGCGCACGGGAGGGTCTCAGCCTCTGCACGCTGCTCGAAGGCCAGACTCGGCTCGACCAGGGCAAGCCGGCCGAAGCGGAAGCGTGGTTCCGGCGAGCGACGGCCCCCGGCGCGTCGACCGACGTGGCCCGCGCAGCCTACCTCGGTCTCGGCGACGTGCGGCTCGCCCAGGGCGACGTTCCCGGCGCCCTCGACAGTTACCGCCAGGCGCTCGTGGGTGGGAACCCCGGCGACAGCATCACCGTCCGCGCGCAGGCCAAGATCAACGCCCTCGGCAAGGCGGACGCCCCGGTGCCCGCGCCCCCGCAACCCTCGTGAGGCTCATGCGCTCGTTCTGGTCACTCGCTCTGCTCGTCGCCGCCGCATGCGCGCACCCCGCGCCCATGATGCACTCGCATGCGATGAATCCCGAGCTCGACCTGGAGGCGGCGTTGACGCTCTTCCGACACGGCGAGTACGACCTGGCGCGGCCGGCGCTGCGGCGCGCGCAGTTCGAGATGAGCCCGGCCCAGCCCGAGGTGGCGGAGGCCCGCTACTTCCTCGCCGAGTGCGACTTCCAGACGTCGGATTACGCCGCGGCGGCGGTCGAGTTTCACAAGGTGGCCGAGGAGTTTCCGAGCAGCGAGTACGCCTCCCTCGCGCTCTTGCGCTCGGGGGACGCGAACCTGCGCCTGTGGCGCGCGCCGGAGCTCGATCCCGAACCGGGCCAGGCGGCGCTCGCCACGTATCAAGAGTTGGCGGGACGCTACCCCGGGTCGGGCGCCGCGGCCCGCGCCCAGCTGCACGTGGCGCAGCTCAATGACTGGTTCGCGTTGAAGGACTACAAGAACGGGATGTTTTACTTTCAGCGCCACGCGTACGATTCCGCCATCATCTACTTCAAAGACATCATCGCGAACTACTCCAACACCCGCCTCGTGTCGGACGCCCTGCTGCGCCTCGTGGACAGCTACCGCGCCATCCGCTACGCCGAGGAGATGCGGGAAGCCTGCACCACCCTGCGGCAGTATTATCCCAAGACGACCGGGCTCGACCTCCACTGCCCGCGGCCCGCGGCCGCCCCTGCCCCCGGCACGCCGTAGCGTGGAGGCGCTGCTGGGGGGCTCGTTCGACCCCGTGCACCTCGGGCATCTGATCGTCGCGGAGACGCTGGCGGATGTGCTGGGCGTGAGCGTGCGCTTCGTCCCGGCGCGCGAACAGCCGCTGAAGCGCTCGGGCCACCACGCGTCGCCCGCCGCGCGGGCGGAGATGCTGGCCCTCGCGACGGCCGGCAACCCGCGGTTCCGCGTGGAGCCCATCGAGCTCGAGTTGCCTACGCCCTCCTACACGGTCCGGACGCTGCGGGCCCTGGCTGCGCGGGAGTCCGGAAACCGGTTTGCGTTACTACTGGGGGCAGATGTGGCAGCGGAGCTCGACAGCTGGTATGAGGTCAACGCACTCCCCGAGCTCGCCGACGTCGTGGTGTTCGCCCGCCCCGGCGCGGCGCCGGGCGCCCATCCCCTGATCAGCCGCGTGGTCACCGTGCCGGCCTTGGAGATCTCGGGCACCGACGTGCGGGCGCGCGTGGCGAGCGGCCGGTCGATCCGCTATATCGTGCCCGATCGGGTGCGGGAGTACATCACGGCGCACGGGCTGTACCGCCACTAGAGGACTGATGGTGAAAGGCTGGATTACCAAGATCGTCGGCACGCGCTTTCAGCGCGAGCTGAAGCGCATCCGCCCCGTGGTCGACGCGGTGCACACGCACGAGGCGCGGCTCAAGGCCGCGAGCGACGCCGACGTCCAGGCGCAGACCGCCAAGCTGCGGGGCGTGGTGAGCGAGCGCACGGCGGCGCTCGCCGCCGAGGTCGAGCGCGTCACGCGGGCGAAACACGAGTCCCCCGACTCGGACGAGCGCGCGCGGCTGAGCGAAGCGCTCGCGCGCGCCGAGGCGGCCTACGGGCAGGCCCTGCAGGAGACCCTGGACGACGTGCTCCCCGAGGTGTTTGCCACGGTCCGCGAAGCGTGCCGGCGCCTGGTGGGGTCCGAGGCGGTCGTGACGGGCCACGCCCTCAAGTGGGACATGGTCCCCTACGACGTGCAGCTCATCGGCGGCATCGCGCTGCATCAGGGCAAGATCGCCGAGATGGCCACGGGCGAGGGGAAGACGCTCGTCGCGACCCTGCCCCTCTACCTGAACGCCCTCGCCGGCAAGGGTGTCCATCTCGTGACCGTCAACAACTACTTGGCGCGGCGCGACGCCCAGTGGATGGGCCACCTGTTCACGTGGTTGGGCCTGACCGTGGGATGCATCGACGACACCGAGCCCTCGTCGCCCGAGCGCCGCCTGGCCTACCAGTGCGACATCACCTACGGCACCAACAACGAGTTCGGGTTCGATTACCTGCGCGACAACATGGTCCGCACGCTGGACGAGCGCGTGCAGCGCAGTCACCACTACGCGATCATCGACGAGGTGGACTCGATCCTCATCGACGAGGCGCGCACACCGCTCATCATCTCGGGCCCGGTGGGCACCGAATCCGACGAGAAGTACGCCCAGTTCAACCTGCAAGTCGTGCAGCTCGTGCGGAAGCAGAACGGCGTGGTGAACGACCTGATCGGGCGCGCGGAGCCGCTGCTCGCCGACGAGAAGACCGCCTACGAGGGCGCGATGCTGCTCTACCAGGCGCAGCTCGGCATCCCGAAGAACAAGAAGCTCCTCAAGCTCCTGAACGAGCAGGGCGTGAAGGCGCTGGTCCAGCGCGTCGAGCTCGACCACCTCGCGGACCGCAAGCTGCCGGCGCGCGAACAGAAGATGCGCCACCTCGAGGACGCGTTGTACTTCGTCATGGACGAGCGCGGCCACTCGGTGCATCTCACCGAGCGGGGCGTCGAGACGATGTCGCCCCAGGACCCGGCGCTGTTCGTCGTGCCCGACATCTCGCAGGCGGTGCACGACATCGACCACGACCCCGACTTGAGTCCGGCCGAGAAGATCGAGCGCCGCCGGACGGTGGAGGGCGAGTACGCCATCAAGAGCGAGACGCTGCACATCATCCACAAACTCCTCCAGGCCCACGCCCTGTACGAAAAGGACGTCGACTACGTGGTCCAAGAGGGCCAGGTCTTCATCGTGGATGAGTTCACGGGGCGGCTGATGCCGGGCCGTCGCTGGTCGGACGGGCTGCATCAGGCGGTCGAGGCGAAGGAAGGGGTGGCCGTGCGCGAGGAGTCGCAGACGCTCGCGACCATCACCATTCAGAACTACTTCCGCATGTACAACAAGCTCGCCGGCATGACGGGCACCGCCGAGACCGAGGAGACCGAGTTCTTCCAGATCTACCAGCTCGAAGTCGTCGTCATCCCAACGAACCGGCCAGTCCGCCGCATCGACAAACACGATCTCATCTACAAGACCCGGCGGGAGAAGTACAACGCGATCCTGGACGAGATCGAGCGCCAGCATAAGCGCGGCCTGCCGGTGCTCGTGGGCACGGTGAGCGTCGAGGTCTCGGAAACCCTGTCGCGCATGCTCAAGCGCCGCGGCCTGCCGCACGAGGTGCTGAACGCGAAGTACCACCAACGCGAAGCGGAGATCGTCGCCCAGGCGGGCCAGCCGGCGGCGATCACGATCGCGACCAACATGGCGGGCCGCGGGACGGATATCAAACTCGGCCCCGGCGTGAAGAAGTGTCAGGTGTGCGGCATCACGTCGCGCGATCCGGCCTTCGGTCAGGTGCTCGAGCAGCCCGACCTCTCGCAGGCCGAGATCAAGGAGCTCGGCTGCTACGAGGATCCCCCGTGCGGCCTCGTGATCCTCGGGACGGAGCGCCACGAGGCCCGCCGCATCGACCGCCAGCTGCGCGGACGCTCGGGGCGCCAGGGCGACCCCGGACAAAGCGTGTTCTATCTGTCGCTCGAAGACGACCTGATGCGGCTCTTCGGCTCCGACCGCATCGCCCGCTGGATGGACCGGACCGGCGCCGAGGAAGGCGAGGTCATCACCCATCCCTGGGTCACGAGCGCCATCGGCCAGGCGCAGAAGCGCGTCGAGCTGCAGAACTTCCAGGCCCGCAAAAAGCTCCTCGAGTACGACGACGTCATGAACCAGCAGCGCGAGGTGATCTACTCGCTCCGGCTGTTCGCGCTCGAGGGCGGGGAAGAGCTAAAGGCCGAAGCGCAGCGCATGATCGACGCGGCGGTCGAGCGACTGATCGCCGAACAGGTGGGGGACGCGCCGGATGCGGGCGGGTGGGACCGCGGGCAGCTCGAGACCGAGTTCCTGCTGCGCTTCCTGCTCAGCGTTCCAGGGCTCACCGATCACGCCGTGATTCAGGACCGCGCGGGCCTCATGCGCGCCGCGCAGCAGGCGGGGCATGACGCCTTCCGCGCCAAGCTCGAGTACCTCCGCGAGTTCGAAGCCCGGATCCCCGGCGCCTCGCGGCTGGGCGAGCAGGCGCTCTCGAGCGTCATGCTGAGCGTGATCGATGAGAAGTGGAAGGATCACCTCTACGACCTGGACCAGTTGCGCGCGGCGATCCAGTACCGGGCCTGGGGGCAGAAGGACCCCCTGGTCGAGTACAAGGGGGAAGCCTATGAGATGTTCGTGGGCCTGATGCACGACCTGCGGACGACGTTTACCGAGCGCTGGCTCAAGCTGCAGATCGAAGTGGGCCCGCCTGGCGGGCCCGGGGGGGCACCGCGCGGCGGGGGTCCCACGGCGACCGGACCCGCCGGCGGCCGGCCGCCGCGCCGACCCGGGGCCTCGGATCTCGTGAGCGGCGCGCCGCGCCGGAGCGTGCCGATGGTGGCGAGCAAGCCCGCGGCGCAGGGCCTGGTGGGCGCGGGGGTGGGCGGTGAAGGGGGCGGGGGCGGCGGTGGGGGAGGGGGAGGGGGGGCGGAGGCGACGGGCGCCGTTGGGGCCGCGGTGTCGGCCCGGAACCCCTACGCCGGGGTGGGGCGCAACGATCCCTGTCCCTGCGGGAGCGGCAAGAAGTTCAAGAAGTGCCACGGAGCGGCGATGTAACGCCCGCGTGAATTTGACCCCCCGGCGCGCGAAAATGGGGTACGTCGGTGGGGGTCCCCTGCATTACTGTGTCGCTCCATGCCATTACGCCTCGCCGAGCACCCGGAGGGCGACCGCCCGCGCGAGCGGTTATGGGCCGTCGGGCCCGCCGCGTTGACTGGCCAGGAGCTCCTGGCCATAGTCTTGGGCACGGGGTGCGCGGGGCGCGATGCACTGGCCGTGGCGGGTGAGCTCTTGGGGCGAGTCGATGGCTCGTTGCGGCGGCTCGCGGGCCGGCCGCTCGCCGAGCTCCTCGGCGTGCCGGCGGTCGGCCGGAGCAAGGCGGCCCGGGTCGCGGCGGCATTCGAGCTCGGTCGCCGGGTAGGGGCGGAGGTAGTTCCGCCGCCTGAACGGATTCGGGCGCCTGCCGACGTGCACCGCTACTACGCGCGGCGGCTGCGGGACCTCGCGGTCGAGGAGTTTCATGTGCTCGCGCTCGGCACGCAGAGCCAGGTCAAGGCGGATATGCTGATCACGCGGGGCATCCTGAACAGCTCGCTCGTCCACCCGCGCGAGGTGTTCCGCGCCGCGATCGCGGAGGCGGCGGCGGGGATCATCGTCGTCCACAATCATCCGAGCGGCGACCCGACGCCCTCGGCCGACGACCGGGCCGTGACCCGGCAGCTGGTCGACGCCGGCCGCGTGCTCGATCTGCCGGTGCACGACCATGTCATCGTGGGAGGGGATCGGTACGTGAGTTTTGCGGAGGCGGGACTCCTGTGACCGTGACGGTACCGCTGCTCGCGCCCGAGCTCGCGCGCGCCGTGGCCGCCCAGCGCGACCGGCTCGACCTCGAGCTCCTGGGCCGCGCCTACCGCGTGAGCGCCCAGGCGCACCAGGGCCAAAAGCGCCGCTCGGGCGACGACTTCCTGTCCCACAGCGTGGCCGTGGCCACGATCCTCGCCGAGCAACAGATGGATTCGACGACCATCGCCGCCGCGCTGCTGCACGACGTGGTGGAGGACTCGAACGTCTCGCTCGAGCAGATCCGTCAGGACTTCGGTCCCGAGGTGACGACTCTCGTCGACGGGCTCACGAAACTCTCGTCGCTCACGTTCCGCTCGAGCGCCGAGGAGCAGGCGGAGAACTACCGGAAACTGCTGCTCTCGGTCGCCAAAGACGCGCGCGTGATCATTATCAAGCTCGCCGACCGGCTCCACAACATGCGCACCCTCGAGCACCTCGACGCGGAGAAGCAACGCCGCATCGCCCTCGAGACCCGCGAGATTTACGCGCCCTTGGCCCACCGCTTTGGGATGGCGGGGGTGAAGGCGGAGCTCGAAGACCTGGCGTTCAAGTTCTTGGAGCCCGACGATTACCGCGCCCTCTCGCGCCAGGTGCGCGCGAAGAAGGCCGAGCGCGAGCGCACGCTCGAGCGGGTGAGCGTTCCCCTCGTGGACGAGCTCGGGCTCGCCGGCCTCACGGGATTCGAGATCACCGGCCGACCCAAGAACCTGTGGTCGATTTACAAGAAGATGAAGAAACGCGGGAAGCCGTTCGAGGAGATCTACGACCTGCTCGCCGTCCGCGTGCTCGTGAGCTCGATCCCCGAGTGCTACCACGTGCTCGGCGTGATCCACCACCAATGGACGCCGCTGCAGGAGCGCATCAAGGACTACATCGCGAGCCCCAAGTCGAACGGGTACCAGTCGCTCCACACGACCGTCTTCGGGCCGAGTGGCCAGCTCTACGAGATTCAGATTCGGACCCGGGAGATGCACCGCACGGCCGAGTACGGGATCGCGGCGCACTGGCTGTACCACGAGCGCAAGGGCCCCGACAAGGGCCCCGACGAGTTGGATCGCCACCTCGCGTGGTTCCGCCAGCTCATCGAGCTGCAACAAGACGCCCACTCCCCCGAGGAGTTCCTCGAGTTCCTGAAGATCGACCTGTATCAAGACGAGATCTTCGTGTTCACGCCCCGGGGCGACGTCAAACGCTTGCCGAAGGGCGCCACGCCGCTCGACTTCGCGTTCACCGTGCACACCGAGGTGGGCGAGCACTGTCAGGGCGCGCGGATCAACGGGCGCATCGCGCCGCTGCACCGACCGCTCGCGAACGGCGACACGGTGGAAATCTTGACCAGCGCCCAGGCGCGGCCGTCGCGCGATTGGCTCGCGCACGTCCAGACCGCGCGCGCGCGCCACAAGATCCGGCAGTGGGTGAAGCAGGAGGAGCACGAGAAGAGCTTGGCACTCGGGCGCGACCTCCTGGCGCGGGAGGTGCAACGACGCCGGCTCGAGGCGCCCGACGAGGAGCGCCTGGCGCGCGCCGCCACGACCTTGTCCGTGGGCTCGGCCGAGCAGCTCCAGGCGGCACTCGGTCGCGGGGATCTTCCGGTCGGGCAGGTGATGCGCGCCCTCTATCCCGATCTCTCCACCGACGAGTTGCAGCCCCCGAAGCCCACGGCGTTCGGGCGCATGATGGAGCGGCTGCGCCTCGGCCGCGGCATCAAGATCCAGGGAGTGGACGGGCTGATGGTCCGCTACGCCCAGTGCTGCCAACCCGTGCCCGGGGATTCGGTGGTGGGCTACGTCACCCAGGGGCGCGGCATCTCGATCCACCGCAATGACTGCCCGAACCTCCTCGTGCTCTCGGCGGAGGCGGAGCGGCGCGTGGAAATCGACTGGCAGGAGTCCGAGGGGGAGACGTTCGTGGTGCGGCTGAGCGTGGGTGGTGAGGATCGGCGCGGGCTCTATGCCGACATCTGCCAGGCGGTGAGCGAGACGGGGACGAACATCCGCTCCGCCGAGCTCGCGAGCCGGGACGGCGCGGTGTTCGGCACCCTGGTGGTCGAGGTCGAGAACCAGAACCACCTGAACAAGGTCATCAAGGCCATCCGGCGGTTGAAGGGCGTCACCGACGTCGCGCGGCCCGACGCCGGCGCGCCGGCTTAGATGGCGTTCGACCTCGCCTCCCCGTTCCAGCCCGCGGGCGACCAACCGCGCGCGATCCGGGAGCTCGTATCGGGGCTCGGCCGCGGCGATCGCTACCAAACGCTCCTCGGCGTGACCGGGTCGGGCAAGACGCTCACCATGGCGCACGTGATCGCGACCCTCGGTCGCCCGGCGCTCGTGCTGTCGCACAACAAGACCCTGGCCGCCCAGCTCTACGGGGAGCTCAAAGGATTCTTCCCCCGGAACGCGGTCGAGTTCTTCATCTCCTACTACGACTACTACCAGCCCGAGGCCTACGTCCCCCAGACCGACACCTACATCGCCAAAGACTCCTCGATCAACGACGACATCGACCGGCTCCGGCTCCGGGCCACGTCGAGCCTGATGGAGCGGGACGACGTCGTCGTCGTCGCGAGCGTGTCGGCGATCTATGGCTTGGGGGACCCGGAGATGTACCGCAAGCTCCTCGTCACGGCGGCCGTGGGGGAAGCGCGCGGCCGCGATGCCCTGCTCGCCGACCTCGTCCGCGTGCAGTACCAGCGCAACGACGTGGGGTTTGAACGCGGGACGTTCCGCGTGCGCGGCGACACGGTGGAGATCTTCCCGGCTTATGACGAGCAGGCAGTGCGCATCGAGTTCTGGGGCGACACGGTGGAACGGATCGCGAAAGTCGACCCCCGGACCGGCAACACGATCACCGAGCTCGGGCGCTCGGCCGTCTACCCCGCCACGCATTTCGTCACCGAGCGCCCGACGATCGAGCGCGCGGTGGCGGCGATCCGCGCGGAGCTGAAGGAGCGGCTCGCCAGCCTGCGGGCCGAGAACAAGTTGCTCGAGGCGCAGCGCCTCGAATCGCGGACGCACTTCGACATCGACATGCTGCTCGAGGTCGGACGCTGCGCCGGGATCGAGAACTATTCCCGACATCTCACCGGGCGCGCGCCGGGGGAACGCCCCGCCTGCCTGCTCGACTACTTTCCGTCCGACTACCTCTGCGTCATCGACGAGTCGCACCAAACGATGCCGCAGATCGGCGGGATGTACGAGGGCGACCGCTCGCGCAAGCAAACGCTCGTGGATTACGGGTTCCGCCTGCCCTCGGCCCTGGACAACCGGCCGCTGCGGATCGACGAGTTCATGGCTCTCGTCCCCCGCATGGTGTTCGTGTCCGCGACGCCGGGCGAGGAGGAACTGCGCCTGTCAGGCGGCGTCGTGGTGGAGCAGATCATCCGGCCGACCGGCCTCGTCGATCCCGAGGTCGAGGTCCGCCCCGTGCGGGGCCAGGTGGACGACCTGCTCCACGAGATCCGCCTCCGCGAGAAGCGCCAGGAGCGGGTGCTCGTGACCACGCTCACCAAGCGCATGGCTGAAGACCTGACGGACTATCTGCAGCAGCACGGCGTCCGGGTGCGCTACCTGCACTCCGAGATCGACGCCATCGAGCGCGTCGAGATCATTCGGGGCCTGCGGCTCGGCGAGTTCGACGTCCTCGTGGGCATCAACCTGCTGCGCGAGGGCCTCGATCTCCCGGAGGTGTCGCTCGTGGCGGTGCTCGACGCCGACCAGGAGGGGTTCCTCCGCTCCGACCGCTCCCTCATCCAGACGGTGGGACGCGCCGCGCGCAATCTCGGGGGGCGGGCGATTCTCTACGCCGACCGCCGCACCGGCTCGATGGAGCGCGCGCTCGGGGAGATGACCCGGCGCCGCCAGCTGCAGCAGGAATACAACGTGACGCACCAGGTGACGCCGCGCTCGATCGTCAAGTCGGTGGACCAGGTGCGCTTCGCCACGCGGGTCGCCGACGCCAAGACGAAGCCGGAGCCGACCGTCCGGCCGCCCGCCGACGCCCGCGAGCGAGAGGCCCTGGTACGCCAGCTCGAAGGGGAGATGCAAGCCGCGGCTGAGGAGCTCGACTTCGAGCGGGCCGCGCTGTTGCGCGACCAGATCCTCGAGCTCAAGGCCGCGGCAGATGGAGTCCATGCGCCTCGGCGCGGCCGAGCTCAGCCGGTTCGGTGAGGAGCTCGGGCGCGGGCTCCGAGCCCCCACCGTGATCGGGCTCTCGGGCGAGCTCGGGACGGGCAAGACCACCCTGGTGCAGGCGATTTGTCGTGGCCTCGGCGCGCGTGCGCTGGCGACGAGCCCGACGTACGCGCTGGTGCACCACTACGAGGCGGGTGAGCGGCCGGTCTATCACGTCGATTGCTACCGCCTCCGCGCCCCGGCCGAGGCGCGCGACTTGGGGTTCGACGAGATGACGGCGGAGCCCGCCATCGTGCTGATCGAGTGGCCCGAGCGCGCCGGCAACTGGGCCCCGCCCCTCGATCGCCACTTCCACCTCGCCTACGATCCCGATCCCTCGGTGCGCGTGCTCGAGGAGCGGTGAGCGTGCGCGCGCCGTGGCTCGCGATCGACACCGCCACCGCGATCGCGAGCGTAGCCGTGGGAGGGCCCACGCCCGCGGCCGGGGCCCACGTGGTCGGCGCGCGGCGCCATGCGGCCGAGATCCTGCGGCTCGTCGACTTCTCGCTCGATCGCCTGGGTCTCAAGGTGCGGGATCTCGAGGGGATCGTCGTGGGCGACGGGCCGGGCAGCTTCACCGGGCTGCGGATCGGCTGGGCCGCGGCCAAGGGCTTGGCGCAGGAGGCAGGCCTCGAAGTCCGGACCATCCCCTCCCTCCTCGCGACGGCGGCGGGCGCGGCACAGGGACTCGGCGCCGAACCGGTCGCCGCGTGGTTCGACGCCCTGCGGGGACAGGTCTACGGGGCGGTCTACACTGTTCACCCCGACCGCGTCGAGACTCTGGTCGCCCCCGCCCTCTTCACCCCGGCCGCCCTCGCGGCGGAGCGAGCCCCCGCGGCGCGGCCGCGGCTCGTGGCGGGCGACGGCGCCGTGCGCTACGCCGCCCTGGCCGAGGCGTGGTCGGGCGCGGCCCCCGTGCCGCCTGAGGCGCTGCCCCCCGGCGCGACGATGTTGCTCGCGCTCCTTGGGGCCGAGGGCGCGGGCCGCGTGATCGAGGAGCTCTCGAGCGCGGAGCCGATCTACGGTCGCCCGGCCGAGGCCCAGGCCCAGTGGGAAGCCCGCCACGGACGCCCGCTGCCAGATTCGTCCCGCCCGACCCGCTGACCTCCCGGGCGTGGTCGCGATCGAGGGGGCCAGCTTCTCGGATCCCTGGTCGGAGCGCGACTTCCGGGAATGCCTCGGACGCGGTGTGCCATTCCTCGTGGCGGAGGAGGGCGGGGCGGTGACGGGCTATGTCGTCGCCCGGCATGCGTCGGACGAGGCGGAGATCCTGAACCTGGGCGTGGCCCCGGGCGAGCGCCGGCGCGGCACCGGCCGCGCCCTGGTGGAGGCGATGCTCGCCGTGCTCCGCGCCCGCGGAGTCGCCGCGGTGTTTCTCGAAGTGCGCGAATCGAACACCGTGGCGCAGCACCTCTATGCCGCGCTCGGGTTCGCGGGGGTGGGACGGCGGCGCCGCTACTACCGCTTTCCCACCGAAGACGCCGTGATTCTGCGAGTCGGCATATGAGGATTTGGGGGGGAGCGGCGTGTCGCCCAAGTGGCGTATCTTTGATTGACAGAATGACTTGCGAGTCATATACTGTGGGGCACCTACGGTGCCCCCGCGCTTTTTCGCCGGGAGGTCGTCATGAGCCGCAGTCTGAATAAAGTCATGCTGATCGGCAACTTAGGAGCCGATCCCGAGGTGCGGAGCACCCCCAACGGCTCGCGCGTGGCGACCCTGTCGCTGGCCACGAGCCGGCAGTGGACGGGGCAGGGGGGCGAGAAGCAAGAGAAGACCGAGTGGCACCGCGTCATCTGCTGGAACAACAAGGGCGCCCAGCTCGCCGACGTCGCCGAGAAGTACATGAAAAAAGGCGACCGCATCTACGTCGAGGGGCGGGTCGAGTATCGGACCTGGGAAGACCGTGAGAAGCAGACGCGGTACGTCACCGAGGTCATCGCGCGGGAAGTGATCCTGCTGTCGTCCCGGGGCGGCGGTGAGGGCGGCGCCGATTTTGGGCGCGGCAAGGCCACAGCGAAGGTGGCGGCGGAGGGCAAGGTGCAGTCGCTCGACGCGGTCCCGGAGGCTCTCGATGCGGAGGACGACGATCTCCCCTTTTAGGCGAGCGGCACTGCTCGCCCTTGTGGCGGTGCCGCTCGCGTGCTGGACCCTGCGAGCCC
>Ga0307477_10002931_pt1 | contig 12913 bp, 9 predicted proteins | sample atmos_gasesECM2C_FD_203316 | JGI IMG/M metagenome (GOLD analysis project Ga0307477, IMG submission 203316) | Hardwood forest soil microbial communities from Morgan-Monroe State Forest, Indiana, United States - atmos_gasesECM2C_515 | ecosystem: Environmental > Terrestrial > Soil > Temperate...
TTCAAAAGAGATGCGTCAGTTACGTTTTTCTTACCATCGGCGGTGACGCTCGGGGCAGACGCTATTTCTTGTAAGACTTTTGTAATCACGGCATCTTCCACCAGCGCGATGTGCTCAACAACGCTCTCAATAGACCAACATTTAGGTGATGTCTGAAACTGTGACTGGGCTTCGCTCAGGCCTGCTAAGGCGGCAACCAAGTCATCTCGGGTTTTATCGAGGTAGTGAAGTAATTCCGTTCTTTCGCTTGTGGGATACGCCATGTGCCGCTCGGGAATTTGAAAGCAGAAGCCTCCAAAAACCCATTTTAAGGTTATGCCAATTTCTTCTTTACTTCTCTGAAGGCCCGGACACCAGCATCAACGGCATCTTGGACCCGCTGAACCTGATCCTTCGCTTGATCCGCGACCCGGATTGCTTCACCGGCCATATCATGAACTTTGGCTTGTCCACGCTCGATACTGCCACTTAGCTCTTCCAAACGTTCCTGAATTCGGTCGCCAATTCTGGGTGCATAGAACATGGCAAGTCCTACTCCGACAACGGCTCCAACACCAAATGCAATTACCGATTTCATTCTGGACCTCCACTTTCGTCTACCGGGATTCAACGTGCTCCTTGGGCTCTCTGAATCTCTCGAACATCTCCTCTCTGCCGCGCATTTGCGAATACGAAGGATTTAGAACCTTTACCCATGAGACAGGCTTAGCCGCGTAGGCGCCTCTTTTGTATTTGCCGACGATTCCTTCACAGTCCTGTTGGCATATCGCCTTAAACAACCTGACGCCTTGACTCTCCATATGGCTCGCATAAAGCAGGCTCCGGTTTCGGCTCGTTCGGATTAGTTGCCGCAGCCTCGCTTTGCGCTCCACCAAGGGAAGGTTCCGAAGGTCTTCGTTGTTGAGCCAGAGCAAATCGAAGCAGTAGAGGATCGCGTTGGCTTTGCGCCTTCTCATTTCTAGGAACACGCTCCTGCCCTTAGCGTCCAGGCACACGACTTCCCCGTCGATGATGGCATTCTGGACCTTGAGTTTCGCCAAAGCCGCGTTCAACGGAGGGAAACTCTTGAGCTGATTTTGTTTTCTCGATATCAGTCGGCATTTTCCGTCTTCGATATAGGTCAGGCATCTCCAACCGTCCATCTTCAATTCAAAGACAAACTCTTTGTGGTCAAACGGAGCCTGAATCCGTTTCGGGGCAATGGGTTGGATACGCGGAAGCATTGGCTAATTATCGCGGCAGGTTAGGCGAGTTCGCAACCTTCTGGGTTATACTTCGCCAAATTAGTTGAAACCCATGGCGATTCTCAGCGGCAAGCGCCTCGGGCCCTATGAAATCCTCTCTGCAATTGGTGCAGGCGGGATGGGTGAGGTTTACCGCGCCCGGGATACCCGCCTAGAGCGCATCGTTGCCGTCAAAATCCTCCCTGATCACCTCTCCGATAAAGCCGAGTTGCGCGAGCGATTCGAGCGGGAAGCACGCACTGTTGCCAGTCTGAATCACGCCCATATCTGCACCCTTCACGACATCGGCCAGCACGACGGAACTGATTTCCTAGTGATGGAGTATTTGGAAGGCGAGACGCTGGCCGAGCGGCTGAAGAAGGGTCCGTTGCCGATAGCCCAAGTGTTGCAGTACGCCATCGAGATTTCGGACGCGCTGGACAAGGCCCACCGCAAGGGAATAACGCACCGCGATCTGAAACCGGGCAACATCATGCTCACGAAGTCCGGAACGAAACTCCTGGACTTCGGTTTAGCAAAACTGAGGAAAGATGCAGCCTCCGGCAGTCCGCTCTCTCAGCTTCCTACTGCGAACGAAGGCATCACAGCGCAGGGGACAATTCTCGGCACGTTGCAGTACATGGCACCAGAGCAACTGGAAGGGAAAGAAACGGACGCGAGGACGGACATTTTTGCGTTTGGCGCAGTGGTGTACGAGATGGCTACTGGCCAGAAAGCATTTGAAGGTAAGAGCCAGGCCAGCGTGATCTCGGCCATTATGTCGTCCGATCCGCCGCTGATCTCATCGCTTCAGCCGATGACGCCGCCCGCGCTCGACCGCGTGGTGAAGAAATGTCTGGCGAAGGGGCCGGAGAAAAGATGGCAGGCGGCCAGCGATCTCTGTGACGAATTGAAGTGGGTAGCCGAAAACGGCTCGCAAGTCACCTCGGTGCCGACTGCTGCAGTGAAAGGCATCGGTTCGCTCGGGCGGGGCGCTCTAATCCTGGGCCTGGTCATCTTGCTGTCAGTTGCAGTCCTCACCGGCCTTGCTTTCTGGAATCTGAAACCCACTTCGGCACGACTAGTGTCGCGCACCGTGATTACGCTGCCTCCGGGCCAACAACTAGCAGGTCTGGAGAACGGCCCTGCTGTGGCCCTGTCTCCCGACGGCACCCATCTCGCATATGTCGCCCGCCAGGGTGGCACTCAGCAGCTTTATCTGCGAGCGATGGACAGCCTGGAAGCAACGCCGATCCCGGGTAGTCAGTCAGCCACGGCGCCCTTCTTTTCACCCGATGGCCGCTGGATAGGCTTTTTTGCGGCCGGCAAGCTCAAGAAGGTGTCCGTCAGCGGCGGAGAGCCGGTGTCCGTTTGTGATGTTCCGGGAATCCCTAATGCGAGCTGGGGAGCCGATAACACCATTGTACTTGGGTTCCCGGCGCGTACAGGTCTGTGGCAGGTCTCTGCGGCTGGCGGCGATTTGAAACCCCTGATCACGAAGGATGTCAAGAAAGCCGAAGTTCCCCATGCCTGGCCGCAGTTCCTACCGGACGGGAAGGTAGTGCTCTTCTCATCCCCGACCTTAACCGGTAGGGCCAACTTCGAGATCGCAGTCCATTCAGTTCAAACAGGTGAGGAGCGCGACCTGATCCAGGGAGGCACAAGCCCGAGCTATGCGCCAGTGGGCTACCTAGTCTATGCGCAAACAGGTAACGTGATGGCGGTGCCATTCGATCCTCGGCAGCTCGCGGTCACGGGCACGGCGATCCCTGTGGTGGAGGGCGTCCTGCAGTACAGCATCTCCGCGACGGGATCGCTAATCTATGTTCCGGGGAGCACTGAGTCAGTCCAAAGCAAACCCGTGTTGGTCAGACGCAATGGGGCAGAGCAGCCGTTGGCCGCACCGCCACACCTCTACAGCGGACCGCGGCTTTCCCCCGACGGTCGGCGTGTCGCCGTGGCGATCCAGATCCAGGAGCAGGAGATGCAAGTCTGGCTGTACGATCTCTTCCGGGAGACGCTGACTCGGTTCACATTTGAGGGTAATGCGAACCTTAACCCGCTTTGGACACCGGACGGCAAGCGGATTGTCTTTCAGTCAAGCAAAGAAGCGTCGGCGCTCAACCTTTTCTGGCAACTGGCCGACGGCAGTGGGGGACTGGAGCGGCTGAACACGAGCAGGTACCTCCAGGCTCCACATTCCTGGTCCCCGGATGGGCAATTGCTTGCGTTTGTTGAAGTCAATCCCACCACGGGAATTGACATCTGGGTTCTGCGGCTGAGCGACCGCAAGGCGCAGCCTTTCCTCCGAACAACGTTCAACGAGGGCGCCCCAAGGTTTTCTCCCGACGGGCACTGGCTCGCCTATATGTCGAACGAATCGGGCCGCTATGAGATCTACGTGCAGCCCTATCCGGGCCCAGGAGGGAAGTGGCAAATCTCGACGGAAGGTGGCGCGGAGCCCGTTTGGAATCCCAACGGGCGGGAACTGTTCTATCGCACCGGCAACAAGATGATGGCCGTGGACATTGCCAGCCAGCCTGGTTTCGCTGCGGGCAAGCCCCGGATGCTCTTTACGGGGGAGTATGTGCTGGCCTCGATCCCGGCCGCCAACTATGACGTGTCTCGGGATGGCCAGCGGTTCCTGATGCTCAAGCCCAGCGAACAGACTTCGTCCTCCTCCCTGACGCAAATCGTGGTGGTGCAGAACTGGTTTGAAGAGTTGAAGCAGAAAGTTCCCCCTGGAAAAAAGTGATGGCGCTGGCGAGTGGCACAAAGCTCGGGTCGTACGAGATTGCTAGCGCTATTGGTGCGGGTGGAATGGGAGAAGTCTACCAGGCGCACGACGCCAAGCTCGGTCGCGATGTAGCCATCAAAGTCCTGCCCGAAGCGTTTGCGCATGATGCTGATCGGCTCTCCCGTTTCCAGCGCGAAGCGAAGATGTTGGCCTCACTGAATCATCCGAACATCGCCACGATCCATGGGCTGGAAAAGTCCAACGGCACGAGCTATCTGGTGATGGAGTTGGTGTCCGGCGAGACGCTGGCGGACCGCATCAAGCGAGAAGGTGCCGTTCCCATCGAGGAAGCGCTGAAGATCGCCGTGCAAATCGCCGAGGCTTTGGAAGCCGCTCACGAGAAGGGCATCATTCACCGCGACCTGAAGCCGGCAAACGTGAAGGTTACGCTGGAAGGCAAAGTCAAGATATTGGACTTCGGTTTGGCAAAGGCGTTTGCAGGCGATGTGGCCGATAGCAATCCTTCGCAATCGCCAACGCTAAGTGCCGTGGCGACTATGCAGGGTGTTCTCCTGGGCACGGCAGCGTACATGAGCCCGGAGCAGGCACGGGGCAAAGCAGTCGATAAGCGCACTGATATTTGGGCCTTTGGCTGCGTGATGTATGAGCTGCTCACCGGCAAGCAGGCGTTTGCTGGCGATGACATAACGGACATTCTTGCAGCTGTGGTCAGAGCCGAGCCCGACTGGCGAGCATTGCCTTCTGTGACTCCACTGCAAGTACGCGCTCTGCTGCGGCGCTGCTTGCAAAAAGACAAGACTCTGCGGATGCAGGCTGCTGGCGATGCTCGCATCGAGATTCAAGAAGCGCTAGCTGCGCCTCAAGATTCTTGTGCAACGCCCGCTCCGTCTGCATCACGCAGCAAACTCCCCTGGGTCGTGGCTGGGGCATTCGCCATTGCCGCGCTCGCACTGACCGCGTTGCTTTGGCACTCTTCGCGCCCTACTGAACTGAAGCCGCTGGTGCGCCTGGATGTTGATCTTGGGCCGGATGTGTCGCTCAACCCCGAGGTGTCGCTCGGCTTCTCAGGAGGCACTGACGCGATTGTTTCGCCCGACGGCATGCGTCTGGTTTATGTGTCGCAAGGGCGGCTCTTTATCCGGCGGCTCGATCAACCTAAGGCAGCGGAGCTCGCGGGCACCCAGGAAGCGTATGCTCCTTTTTTCTCACCGGACGGCCAGTGGGTGGCGTTCTTTGCCCAGGGAAAGCTGAAAAAGATTTCCGTGGATGGCGGTGCGGCGATCACCTTGTGTGACGCCCCAAACGGTGCAGGCGGCGATTGGGGTGAGGATGGAAATATCGTCGCGACCCTTGCGCTCGCAGGTGCGTTGTCCAAGATTCCATCGGCGGGAGGCATGCCCGTGCCAGTCACCGAGCTTCAAACGGGAGAGAGTACTCATCGCTGGCCTCAAGTCCTCCCGGGAGCTAAGGCGGTTCTGTTTACCGCTAATACTAAGTTGGGTGGCTTCGACGGCGCTGACATCGAAGTAATGTCTTTGAAAGATCACCGCTCGAAGACGCTGGTGCGAGGCGGCACCTTTGGGCGCTATTTGCCGAGTGGGCATCTGGTTTACGTGAATCGAGGGACACTATTTGCGGTTCCCTTCGATCTGGAGCGGCTGGAAGTACGAGGTGCGCCCGTGCCCGTGTTGGACCAAATTGGTTACAGTGAGGGCGACGGCTCAGCGCAACTGGATTTCTCCCAAACCGGAACCGTAGTTTACCGCAGCGTCGGAGAGCGAGGGCTACGAACCGTACAGTGGCTGGATGCCACGGGCAAGACGCAACCCTTGCTGGCCAAGCCAGACTACTATTTAAATCCCAGACTGGCCCCAGATGGCACGCGCCTGGCGATCAATAGTTCGGACATCTGGGTGTACGACTGGCAGCGCGATACGATGACGCGTCTGACCTTCGGGGGCGGAGCCATCGTTCCCATCTGGAGCCCCGACGGGCGGTACATTTTGTTCCGGGCGCCAGGAGGTATGTTTTGGACTCGCTCGGATGGGTCCGGCAAGGCTCAGTCATTGACCCAGAGCAATGATGCGCAGTTTCCATGGTCGATCACCGCCGATGGGAAGTGGCTGGCCTTTCATGAACAGAATCGAACCTCACTCAGTATTTGGACCGTGGCTTTGGAGAATGATGGCACAGGGCTTCGGGCCGGGAAGCCCGAACTGTTCTCGCAAACTCAGTTCGACGAGTTTTACCCTTCGTTTTCGCCGGACGGGCGGTGGCTGGCCTATGTTTCAAACGAGTCTGGGACGTTCCAGGTTTATGTGCGGGCTTTTCCTAGCAAAGAAGGCAAGTGGCAAATTTCAAGTAGCGGAGGCGTGCTCCCTGAATGGGCCCACAACAGCCATGAGCTATTTTTCCGCACGTTTGACGACCAGATCGTGGTCGCAGGCTACACCGTGCGAGGTGACTCGTTTCTGGCGGATAAGCCGCGACTGTGGTCGGACAAGAGGATCGCCAACGTCGGTGGTTTGCCTAACTATGGTCTGGCGCCGGACGGCAAGCGCATTGTCGCGCTGATGCCGGTAGAGGCACCGGGAGAGCAGCAGGCCCAAAACCACGTCATCTTCCTCGAAAATTTCTTCGACGAGTTGCGGCGGAAAGTGCCGCTGAGCGGCAAATGATCGGCCAAACCATCTCGCACTATCTCATCCTTGCAAAGATTGGACAGGGCGGGATGGGTGTGGTGTACCGGGCACACGACGAACAACTCGATCGCGATGTCGCGATCAAACTCCTCCCCGCGGCAACTCTGTCGGACGAAACCGCACGCGCACGATTGCTTCGCGAGGCACGCATGGCCTCAGCGCTGAATAATCCATACATCTGCACGATCCATGAGGTTGGCCAAGCCAACAGCCAGATCTTCGTGGTAATGGAATTGGTCGAAGGGCAGCCACTTAGCACGCTGATTTCCCCCGGCGGGCTGTCACCTGAAACCACCATCCGCTATGGTAAGCAGATCGCCGAAGCGCTGGAACACGCGCATGGCCGCGGCATCATTCACAGGGACCTAAAGGGCTCAAATGTCGTCGTTACGCCCGAAGGCCGCGTCAAGGTGCTCGACTTTGGGCTTGCCAAACGTATGCTGCAAGATGAGCCGGACGGGCCAACAATGTCCGGCGCTTCGCTAACACAAGCGGGCCAACTCGTTGGCACCCTTCACTATATGGCGCCAGAAGTGCTTCGCGGGCAGCCGGGGGATGCTCGGAGCGACGTCTGGTCGCTAGGTGTGCTGCTCTCGGAGATGGCCTCGGGCCAACTGCCCTTCAAAGGCACGACATTGTTTGAGTTGAGCTCCATGATTTTGCACGAGCCACCCGCTCCTCTGCCTCCACTCTTACCCGCAGGCTTGCGCGCTGTTATTCAACGCTGCCTCGCAAAGGATGCCACTGAGCGTTACCAGCACGCCGGGGAAGTGCGCGTAGCACTCGACATGACATCGCCCGCCACGATTCCGATTGTGGCGCAGACTGCAAGCCCGAGGCGACGGTGGCTGTTCGCATTGAGCGGCCTATTTGTGGTTAGTGTGGCCCTGCTTGCGGTGCGGAACGCAGGTGTACTGCGCCAACGTCTGTTCGGCAGCGGCGCAAAGGAAATGGGGCGGGTACTGGGGTTGCCCCCGATGGGACAAGGGAAGTATCTGACAGTGCTTCCTTTCCGAGTCCTGGGTGACCGGGCGTCCCTGGGGTACATGGCTGATGGAATCGCAGAGGCGCTGACGGCCAAGCTTTTTAACTTGCCCGGCCTGCACGTGATTGCCAATCAGTCGGTAAAGGAAGCAGATTTGGAACAGCCTCTCGAGAAGATAGCGGGAGCCTCCGGTGCGAACCTAGCGATTACTGGCACGATTCAGGGCACTGCCGACAAGATGCGAGTAACCGCAAATCTCCAAGATGTGGTCGATAACCGGAGATTGTGGAGCGGCGAACTCACGGGCGCACCGCAGAACCTTTTAATGCTCGAAGACGAGATGTACAACAAGATTGTCGCGGCGCTCGACCTTAATCCGACACGTGAGGAAACGAACCGCGGCGAGCAGCATCCCACTGAGAATGTCGAGGCTTATGACTCTTATCTCCGTGGGCGAGAGATGATGCGCAATCAACAGAGCGCCAAGGAGATTGATACTGCGCTGCACTACTATGATGACGCACTGCAGAAGGACCCGCGCTTTGCTTTGGCTTACACGGGCATCGCCGACGCGAGTCTCGCGATGTATAGCAAGAACAAAGAGTCGTTTTGGTCTAACAAGGCCCTGGCCGCGGCCACACAAGCACAGCAGATCAACGATACTTTGCCGGAAGTACACTTGACCATGGGCAGCGTATACATCCGTACGGGCAAACCCTCGGAAGCTGTCGAGGAGTTGAAGCGCGCGATAGCGTTGACGCCCAACTCGGACGTCGGCTACCTACGGCTCGGATCAGCATACCTCGCGTTAGGCAAAAAGGACGAGATGATCAAGGCGTACCAGAGAGCCATCCAGATCGACCCGTATTATTGGGGTAATTACAACGCAGAGGGGAGCGCTTATTTTCAACTCGGCGATTATGACAAGGCCCTGGCATCGTATCAGCGCGTTGTAGAGCTCGCTCCTGGCCGCGCTGGTGGCTATGAAAACATGGGAGCGGTTTATTTCAGCCAGGGAAAATTCAGCCAATCGATTCCGTACTTTGAGAAGTGTATCTCGCTCGCGCCGCAGGCAAATTGCTACTCGAACATCGGGACGGCGTACTTTTATTTGCAGCGCTACGCCGAGTCCGTGACCATGTTTGAAAAAGCCTTGGTCATAAATCCCAACGATGAGGAGCTCGCTGGCAATCTCGCCGATGCTTATCGTTGGAATGGACAGCGGGATAAATCGCTCGCGACCTACGACAAAGCCATTGCGCTTGCATACCAACAGTTGCAGGTCAATCTACGAAAGGCCGACACCATGGGGCGCCTCGCACTCTACTACGCGAAAAAGGGGAATGCGGCACAATCGATGGAGTGGATCAACAGGGCACATAGCATCGACCCGAATAGTATCGAGCTAATCTACTGCGCAGCCGTTGTACACGCACTTGGCAATCAACCCGATGAGGCCTTGAAGTATTTGCGTGAGGGGTTTCAGAAAGGCTATTCCACAGAAGAAGCCCGGAGAGATCCGGAATTCAAGAGCCTTCAGTCCCACCGGGAGTTCAGCGAGATGTTGGCGGAATTTGGCCGCGCGCAGAAGTGACTGTTCTGCAGCCGTTGCGATTGGCGCTCACCAACCCACGATCCGGCCTACGATCCGCTGCGCTCGGACCCGCGCTTCGCCGACCTGCTGCGACGCATGAACCTGCAGCCGTAGCACCGGACAACCGTTCGGAAACCATCTGTTTTCGGAACCCCTGAATTGCGCATTTGCGACTGCATAGATTCAGCGAGTTACGGAATGTGCGGCTGTGGGGTTTTTGGAACGGTACGTCAGGAACGGCGCTGCGCCATCAAGATTTTTGCCGTCGTGATCGCTTGTCCTACGTGGCGTTGCGTGTGTTCAGCTATGTGAACGAGTAGCCCGCCGATTGTCGTTGGCAACTTCTTTCTGCCTACTGTTCTCTCTGCCTCCAAATCTGTGGCTTCTAGGCAGCGAACGCGGTATGGAGAGTTATCGAACGCCGAGTATAGCTCGGCGAATAACTCCTCCTTTGTAGCGGCAGGCGAGAGCTCATTTTGTAGAGCCTCCGTTTGTTTGTCGTTAAGTGGGTTTCCCTCCGCATACGTCAAAAGCCGATCAATGCTCCGCGAGATGTGCCGCAGGTGGAAAGCTACCGGAGCAATCCCGACAGGCCGTGCATTTAATTCTTCGTCGCTGAGGTCGCTGCACCAACGGAAGAGGTCTTCTTGAGCCAACTCAAGAGCGTGCAGTACCGCCCTCGCAACCGCTGGAGTGTCGGTTAGTGTGCCGCGCAGCCACGGCTCGGGTTGTTTATCGCCGCTCATCATTCGCGCCTCTGTCATCGTAGCTCATGCGAATTCGACAGGCTTACGACTTTTGACTATGCGCATCACAGTCCCGACTCCTAGGTTTAGCTCGTTCGCAATTTTCTTCCAGCCAAAGCCCTGTTTGCGGAGCCGATCTAGCTCCAAAACATCAACGAGTTTTCGGGGGCGACCAATGCGTTTGCCCTTTGCCCGCGCATTCCGAATCCCTGCTTTGACCCGCTCTTGAATCAATGCGCGCTCAAACTCGGCCATAGCGCCGATGATTTGGAACATAAGCCGTCCGCTCGCGGTGCTCAGGTCCAAGTTGTCGCTCATGGAAACGACCGCGATTCCCAGAGACTCAAATTCTGCAAGCGCGTTCACGAGATGGCGCAGTGAGCGTCCGAAGCGGTCCAGCTTCCAGACGAGCACAACATCAAACTTGCGCCGCTTGGCATCGGCCATAAGACGGTTCAGCTCGGGCCGGGAATCCTTCGAGCAACTCTGTATCCTGTTGAAATCGCAGTCGGACAGAATTTTGGCGAACCACAACCAATCGTTGCTCATTTGAGGGAGTCAGGGCGAGTATCTCGACAGTGGGATATTTCTCCTTGAGCCAATCGGCCATTTCCTTTCGCACCTTTAGCGACGCCGCATGACCGACGGAAAGGTCACATCGACTGCTGCTGGTCAAACCGGCGGAACTTGGTGACTGGGGAAGGAAGTCTGGCCGGACTTGGGCGGTGTCACCCGGACTGAGCGCGAAGATCACTTTCTCACAAGTGCGGTTTCTGTTATCGTTACGCCATTTCCCTAAGCGATTTTCCTGTCCCCGACAGGACTCCTGGCGGGTCTGGCTGACTACTTACTTCGATCGAATCGATTGCATTGGAGCCCTTACAAAATGCTCAGGCCCGGTCGGGTTCCTGTCTGGCTCATGGGCCTCACCAACCTGTCGTTTGGCCTCTACGGCGGAGTAGTTGCATTCGCGATTCCGCAGCTGTTGGGCGATCGTAACGTTCCTGAGACGGCAATCGCCGGCCTGACTGCGGTCGCGTTTTCACCCGGTTTCTACGCCTTTCTCGTCAGCCCGATCCTCGATGTCCGATTCAGTCGCCGCTGGTATGCGGTAGCGATGGCGATCGTCGCTTCGCTGACACTTGTTGTGGCTTTTCTAAACCTCGATCACCTCGTGATGCTGGAAACCACGCTCACCGTCGGTTTTTTCGCAGCATACCTTTATACAAGCGCCGTCGGGGGTTGGCTCTCGTCGATAACATCTGGTGAAGAGGAGAAGTCCGTCAGCGTGTGGATTACGATCGGCAACGTCGGTGGCTTTAGCGTCATGGCAACTAGCTGCAACCAGCTCGCTCATCTCCTTTCTCCGATTGGTCTCGCGCTGGTGATGGGGGCATCGATCCTTCTGCCGACGTTCGTCTTTCCCTTCATGCAGGCGCCAGGGTCTGATCGCCGCCTCGCCAGCGAGTCCTTCCCTCAATTCTTCGGCGACCTTGTTTCGTTGGTCAAGCGGCGCGACGTGATCGTCGCGATTATCCTTTTCGCCGCTCCCTCGGCCACGTTCTCCCTTACGAACTTTCTAGGTAGCCGTGGCAACGACTTCCACGCTTTGCCAGGATTCGTTGGCTTAGTCGGAGGCGTCGGCGGGGCTGCGGCAGGGGTAATGGGCTGTCTCGTCTTTCCGGCGCTCAGCCGCCTCATGCCGCTGCGGCCTCTTTACCTTGCTGTGGGGATTGTTGGCGCCGTGTTCACGCTCGGCCTCATCCTGCTGCCGCGCACTCCGGGGTCATATGCCATAGTTTTGATTACGGAGGATCTTTTCCAAGCATTGGCCATTACCACCAGCGTAGCCGTCACTTTCGAAATCATCGGCCGCGATAACCCACTGGCCTCCACGACCTTCTGTTTCATCACCTCAGCCTACAATGTGCCAATCACGTATATGCTCTACGTCGACGCCTTCGGCTTTGCGCACGGAGGAATCACCGGGAGCCTCGCCATCGATGCCATCACCGGCATCGTCGCCAGCGTCTTGCTCGCCGTCATGCTGCTGTGGCTACCTCGCAGGCCCAACCGAAACGATCAAGATTACCTCCGACCCAGAGATCTAATATCTGGAGCCGATGGAACGCGCTAACCGCTAAGCGTAAAAAAACAAGGCCCGTGAAGTCGGTATTTCGGAAACTGGCCCAACAGGTTTATCGGGCGGTATTTCGTTTGCGGTCACGAAAAGCGTGATAGCCCTGCTGAAAGAGGAAGAAGAGGGATAAGAAGCAAAATAGAGCAAGCAAGGGTAACAAAGCCGGTATGACCCAAGCGGGGACACTTGGAAGTCTGCCGCTGGCGAACATGATTATCAGGAGCATCGTCGTGATCAGCGCAAACTCGACGAACCTGTCTCTTCGATTGCGTTGGAAAATGCGCCAAAGCGAGAAGCCGTACGAGAGGATAAGGCCTATACTTCCAACGATTCCGCGAACGTAGTGTTCATCGATCACTACCATTTCGGCTCAGTTTACTCCGCCCTTACAACTCCCGGAAAGTCGGTTTTCGGACACTGGCCTTCGGCCCCAAATGCGGAAAAGCAGCTTCAAACCGTCCCCTAAACGCCGGAAAATATCGGTATGCCAGCGCCGCGATGGCTCGCACGCTTCAATCTATACGTTACCAACCGCCTTCTAGGTCCTTTGGCGAGGCGTGTGCCCGGCATGGGCATCGTTCTGCATACTGGACGTAAAGCGCATCGCAAGCACCGCAGTCCTGTACTCGTCTTCCGGCCGTAACGACAAATTCATTGTTGCGCTCACCTGTGGAGCCCAGTCCGTTTTTCGGGCAGTGACTGCCAGATCTCACGAAACGACAGAACAATTAATTCACACCACCGTTACGAGTCATTCTTCTGACC
>Ga0307477_10002932_pt1 | contig 12910 bp, 12 predicted proteins | sample atmos_gasesECM2C_FD_203316 | JGI IMG/M metagenome (GOLD analysis project Ga0307477, IMG submission 203316) | Hardwood forest soil microbial communities from Morgan-Monroe State Forest, Indiana, United States - atmos_gasesECM2C_515 | ecosystem: Environmental > Terrestrial > Soil > Temperate...
CGCCGAGGTTCTTCTTGTCGACGATGGCTCGCTTGCGCGATTAGGCGAGCGATCCGATGCTCCGATCGTCATCGGGGCTGGTCGCGGTCAATTCTCATTGCCAGCGAAAGGGAAGAGGCGGACCATCGCCTGATCACGCCGCGCATCCGGGGGAATGGCGGGCAACGGGAGGACATCACCATTACCACCGAGCAACGGAGCTATCCCGGCTTTCCGGGCAAGATCGGACGAACCCGCGAGGAATCGGAGCCGCACTGGAATGTGCCGGTGCGACCGCCCGCCGGGTCGCCCAACATCGTGATCGTCTATATGGACGACATGGGCTGGGCCGATGTCGGCTGTTACGGCTCGGAGATCGCGACCCCCAACATCGATACGCTGGCCGGCCGCGGCATCCGTTTCACCCACTATACGACGCATCCGATCTGTTCGCCGGCGCGCGCCGCCTTGCTGACCGGGAGAAACGCGCATTCGGTGGCGACCGGGTGGCTGGCGCAAAACAACCCCGGGTTTCCCGGCTATTTCGGCGACATTCCGCTCGACGCACCGACAATCGCCGAAACCTTGCGCGCGGCCGGATACGCGACGATCGCGGTCGGCAAGTGGCACAATTCGACCAATGGCGTCACGCCCAACCCGACCTGGCCGACCTATCGCGGCTTTGATCGTTTCTATGGATTTCTCGAAGGCGAGACCGGGTATTTCTTTCCAGCGCGCATCGTCTACAACAACATCGTCGCGCCGATCGACGACTACCCCCCTGGCTATTACGCGACCGACGACTGGATGGACAAGGCGATCGGCTTTGTCACCGAGATCCGCAACGAGGACCCGGCCCGGCCGTTCTTTCTCTATGTCGCCAACAATGCCGTGCACGGGCCGCTACAAGCCAAAGAATCGGACCTCTCGAAATATCGCGGCCGTTACGATGGCGGGTGGGACGCGGTTCGCGCCGCGCGCTTCGAGCGCCAGCAGGCAATGGGACTGGTCCCGGCGGGGACCCGGCTGTCCGAGCGCGATCCGGCGGTGCCCGCCTGGGACAATGTTCCCGCCGAGCAGCAGCGGCTGTTTGCGCGCCACATGGAAACCTACGCCGCGATGCTCGACTGCGCCGACCAGAATGTCGGCCGCCTCGTGGCCCTGCTCGACGAACTCGGCGAACTCGCCAACACGATCTTTGTCTTCTCGTCCGACAATGGCGGCACCAACTCCGCCGGCCCCGCCGGCGTGCTCCATTTCAACCGGCGCTATGCCGGGCTGCCGGCGTTGCCGGTCGAGGTCGATCTCGAGCGCGAGGCGTGGATCGGCACCGGGCGCGGCTCCGCCCTCTATCCGACGGGCTGGGCGCAGGTCTCCAACACCCCCTTCCCGTCCTACAAGACCTATACCGGCGGCGGCGGACGACGCGTCAGCTTTGTCGTCTCCTGGCCCGACAAGCTCAAGGATCCCGGGGGGATTCGCAGCCAATTCGGCCATGTGATCGACGTGATGCCGACCCTGCTCGATCTCGCCGGTGTACCGGCTCTCGAAATGTCGCACGGCCAACTGGCCCAGCCGATGCAGGGCAAGAGCCTGGGGCCGATGCTGCGGGATGCCAACGCGCCGGCGCCGCGCAACGAGCAGTATTACGAATGCTGGGCCAACCGCGCCTATTACCGCGACGGCTGGGTCGCGGTCTCATTGCAAAAGCGCGGCGAGGCCATCGACTTCGACAATTGGACATTGCACGCCCATGCCGAGGATTTCTCCGAGAGCATGAATCTGCGCCGTCAGCACCCGCAAAAGCTCGCGGAGCTGGTCGCCGCGTTCGACGAGGCCGCCTGGGCGAACCTAGTCTATCCGCTCGACAACCGCACACCGGCGGCAAAATTTCTTGAGCTGCCGCCGCATCTGCGGCCTCCAGCCGAGAGCCGCCGACGATTTCTGCCGAATGCGCAGACCGTGCACCGCAATGTCATCGCGCCGTTGATCGCCAACCGGAATTTCAAGATCACAACGCGCTTGCGGCACGGTACCGCCGACGAGGGCGTGTTGTTCGCGATCGGCGACGTTGCCGGCGGTTTGGTGCTCTACATCGAGGACGGCGCGCTGCGGCTCACCTACAACGGGTATGGCCGATTTCGCGTGCTGCTCGGGCCCGCGGTGGCGGTGGGCGAGTGCCGAGCCGTGCTCGAATACGAGGCGCTCGGCAGACACCGCGGCCGCGGCCGGTTGGTGCTCGACATGGGCGACAGCGGTGAGTGGGGCGATCTCAGCCCGACCCTGATGGGCGGGTTTCACGAGGGGCTCGACATCGGCCTCGACCGCCGCGCCCCGGTCGATTGGGGATTGCGCGAGCGGCACGGGATTTTCCGCTACGGCGGCGCGATCTATGACGTTGTCATCGAGTCCGGTCCGTTCGCTCCCGACATGAGCTTCGCCAGCGGCTAACGCGGCTCATCGGTGGAGGAACGCCTGCTTCCGAGCTTGGAGAGTACCATGATCGATCACGTGGGATTTTCGGTGTCTGACTATGCCCGCGCGAAGGCCTTCTATGAAGGGGCGCTGGCGCCGCTTGGCTACAGATTGGTTATGGAGGCAGCCGCTCAGGAGACTGGAAAACCAGCCGCCGGGTTCGGCGCCGACGGCAAACCCGATTTCTGGGTCGGCGGCGAAGGGAAGCTGGAAAAGCCCTTGCACGTTGCGATCGTAGCGAAGGACCGGGCAACGGTTGATGAGTTCCACCGCGCAGCGCTCGCGGCGGGCGGCAGGGACAATGGCGCCCCAGGACTGCGCCCGCACAACCACCCGAATTATTACGCTGCTTTTGTGCTCGACCCCGATGGACACAACATCGAGGCAGTCTGCAATGCGTCGGCTTAGAGGCCGGCTTTCCTCGGCCCTTGTTCGGGGGCTACACTGAGAGGAGTTTCCGAGTTCTCCAGGAGGGCCGACAGATGGAGATCAACGCCGCGGTTTTTCGCAAGGTGCACGAGCCGCTGACCATCGAAGCGGTCGAGATCGACAACCCGTGGGGCCGCGAGGTGCTGGTGCGCACCGCGGCGACCGGGGTGTGTCACAGCGATCTGCACGTCGTCGACGGGCACGGGCGATTTCCGCTCGATCGGCCAATCGTGCTCGGTCACGAAGGTGCCGGTGTCGTCGAGGCCGTCGGCGACGCGGTGACAGCAGTCAAGCCGGGCGATCATATCGTCGCCTGTCTATCGGGTTTTTGCGGAAGCTGCCCGCAGTGCCTGGCGGGCCACCCGAATTTGTGCATCGGCGGGCTCGTCACCCGGCCCGAGGAGGCAGCGCCGCGGCTGTCGCAAAAGGGCCAGCCACTGCGCCAGTTCATCGGCATTTCGAGCTATGCCGAAAAGATGCTGTTGCACGAAAATTCGCTGGTAAAGATCGACCCCGAACTGCCGCTCGACCGCGCCGCACTCGTGGGCTGCGGCGTCTTGACCGGTGTCGGGGCTGCGTTGCGTACCTCCGGGCTCGAAGCCGGGCAGACGGTTGCCGTGTTCGGCTGCGGCGGGGTCGGGCTGTCGATCATCCAGGGGGCACGCATCGGCGGCGCCCGGCAGATTATCGGCGTCGATTACTTCGAATCAAAGCGCGAGATGGCCGAGCGCGCCGGGGCGACGCACTTCGTCAATAGCGCCGAGGACGACCCGGTCAAGGCGGTGCGTGCGCTGACCGGCGGCGCCGGCGTCGATCAAGCCTTCGAGGCCGTCGGTAACGCCAAGCTCGTGCGTCAGGCGATCGAGAGCCTGGCGATCCGCGGCACCGCGACGATCGTCGGGGTGTTGCCGCCGGACGCGATGATCGAATTCCCGTGGATGGCGATCCGCCCGGAATGCCGGGTGCAGACTTCACGGATGGGCTCGAACCGCTTCCGCTACGACATCCCCACCTATCTCGAATTCTACCGCCAAGGCCGGCTCAAACTCGACGAGATGGTCACCAAGCGCGGCCGGCTGGGCGACATCAACGAAGCTTTTCGCGCGATGAAGGCGGGCGAAGTCGCCCGCACCGTCCTGACCTTCGACTGATCACGGAGGACGCGTCGTGCATTCGATCCGCATCGATCGCGCAAAGAGGCTCGCCCACGAGCCCGGCCTCGGCCACAACCGCTACCATCCCGACATCGCGCCGATCGTCGAGGTCGGCGAGGGCGAGGAGGTGGCGCTGGAGACGCGCGACGCACTCGACGGCCAGCTTGGACCGGGTACGACGGTGGCCGATTTTCCGTCGCTCGATGTCGGCGCCGTGCACCCGCTGACCGGGCCGGTCTTTGTCAAGGGTGCCGCACCCGGCGACATCCTCGAGATCGAATTCACCGACATCATCGCCCAGCCCGTGGCGTTCAGCGCGATCGTGCCGGGGCTAGGCTTCCTGCGCGACGTGATGACCGAGCCGTTTCTCGTGCATTGGCAGATCCGCGACGGCTGGGCGATTTCGGCCGAGATCCCGGGTGTGCGCATTCCCGGCGGGCCGTTCATGGGCGTCTCGGGGGTGGCGCCGTCGGCCGAGAAGCTGGCGGAATGGACGGCCCGCGAGCAGCGTGTCATCGACCGGGGCGGCCTGGCCTTCCCGCCCGATCCCGTTGGTGCTGTGCCGACGGGTCCCTGCGGCCTCGCCGGTTTGCGCACCCTGCCGCCGCGCGAGAACGGCGGCAATTTCGACGTCAAGCAGCTGACCAAAGGCGCGAAACTGTTTCTTCCGGTCTTCAAGGAAGGCGGCCTCTTCTCGACCGGCGACGGCCATTTTGCGCAGGGCGACGGTGAAGTCTGCGTGACCGCCGTCGAAATGGGCGCGACGGCGGTGGTGCGGTTCAAGGTGCACAAAGGCCTCGCCAATACCCGCAAGTTCACGTCACCGGTATTTTCCCGGACCAGCTACTTTATCGACCCGCGGTATGCCGCGCCCGAGCGCTTTCTCGGGGTCATGGGCATGCCGATCAACCAGGATGGCGAGATCGAGTCTGAGAACCTGACATTGGCCTGCCGCAACGCCGTGCTCAACATGATCGAATTGTTGGAGGAACGTGGCTTCAGCCGCCAGCAGGCCTATGTCATCTGCTCGGTCGCCGTCGATCTGCGCATCTCCAACGTCGTCGACGTGCCCAACTATGTCGTCTCGGCATTGTTGCCGGAGGCGATCTTCGACGGCTATTGAAAACCAGATAGCGAGGGTCGGGCGATGCTGAAAACCACTCGCGACATGATCCTGCCGACCGCGATCACCGGGTCCTACCCGCGCCCGCTGTGGTTCGACCGCAGCCTCGATGGCCGGTCGTTCAAGGCGGCACTCGGCGACTCGCTGTTCCGCGAGCAGTATCTCGACGCCGTCGCGGCGATCATCAATGCACAAGAGGCCGCCGGCCTCGACATCGTCACCGACGGCGACAGCCGGTTCGACCTCGTTGTCGGCGGCAAGTCGTGGTTCTTTTATCCAATCGAGCGCCTCGGCGGCATCCACGGCCACCGCAGCACCTCGCAGGGTTGGATGGCGCGGCACGACATCCGCCCCGGCAAGATCCTGTGGGAGGTGCAGGAAGCCTACCAGCCGGCGATCGTCAAAGAGAAACTGAGCCGCGGCCCGCTCGAATATGCGGCACTCTGGCAGATCGCCCAGCGCCTCAGCGACCGGCCCGTCAAGTTCGGCGCGATCTGCGCGCCGGCCTTGGCGAGCATGCTGTGGAACGAACACTATCTCGACGACCGGGCGATGGTGCTCGATCTCTGCGACATCATGAATGTCGAATTGCGCGAATTGGCCGCCGCCGGGTGTCCCTTGATCCAGGTCGAGGAGCCGCGCCACCACGGGCTGACCACCCGGCCCGACTGCAGCGATGCCGAGCTCGAATTCCAGACCGAGGCGTTCAACCGGCAGCTCGCCGGCGTCGACGCCGAGATCTGGGTGCACACCTGCTGGGGCAATCCCAATCAGCAGCGGGTCTATTGGGACGTGCCGAGTTATGAGCGCGCCCTGCCGCATCTATTGCAGCTCAACGCCGACGTCATCACCTTCGAATGCGCCTCGAGCGACGGCCGGGACCTGCCGCTCTTTGCCCGATACAATACCGACAAGAAGATCGGCATTGGCGTGGTCAATCATTGCATCACCACCGTCGAGCCGGCCGAGCACGTGGCCGCACTGATCAGGAAGGCGCTCGAATACATCCCGCCCGAGCGGCTGGTCATCACCACCGATTGCGGCTTTGGCCGCGAGGGTTTGAGCCGCCGCATCGCCCACTACAAATGCGTCGCACTCGTCGAAGGCACCAACATCGTGCGCCGCGAGTTGGGCCTCCCCGAAGCCCATATCCGGGCTGCCGACCCCAAGCTCTACTTTGCCAATGTCGGGGAGTCTGGGTAGAATGGTGCGGTCGCATCCGGATCGGAGCTCTACGTGAAGAAGACGGCCAAAAGCAGCAAGACAATCAGGGCAAACAAACGCAAGGCCAAACTGCAGGCGAAACATCGGCGCCAACGCGCGCGGGCAAGCAGCTGACCCACCCGGAGCTAGAGGAAGTTATGCACTGGCGTAAAGGGCTCGCTGCGATTGTTGTCATGTTAGCGGTCGCCGGATGCGCCGAGGGAGTGATCTTGCAAGGCCAGGCACATTACGCGCCCTATTCGCCCGAGAACTACGGCAATGCGCGCGATAGCGGTGGCGCCGATGGTGGTGGCGGTGGCGGCATGTAGCCGACAGAGATTGTCGAAGCTGCCCCCTCGCTCTGCTCGGGCGCCCTACCTTGACTCCTGGTATCAGGGTCGGCTCAATCCGGACGGAGTGGCGGCGCCCTGCAGCCGCTGACCGCGGCGGCCTTCACGAAGGCTGCAGCGACGTTGAGGAGGCTGGCTTGAGTGTGAAACTCTTCGCCCTGACCTGTGGCAGGCTGACCGGGGATCTCGGCCGCCTGATGGAAGGCGGAGTGGGCCGGGCCGACCTGCCGATCCCCGCATATCTGATCGAGCACCCCAAGGGAACAGTCCTGTTCGACACTGGACTGCATCCCGATTGTCAGCGCGACCCTGCCGCGCGGGTCGGAACGCGCATGACCAGCCTCTTTTCGTTCGACTACCAACCGGGTGAAGAAATTAGCGCAAGGCTCGAATCGATCGGCCGAGATCCGGCAAAGATCGACGTCATCGTCAACTCGCATTTTCATTTTGACCATGTCGGCGGCAACGCGCTGATTCCCAACGCGGTGATGGTTGTGCAGAAACGCGAGTGGGAAGCGGCGATGGACTCCGACATTTCCGCACGGCACGGCTTCAACCGAGCTGATTTCGATCTCGGCCACAAGGTGATCCAAATCGACGGCGAGCATGACCTTTTCGGCGACGCAAGCGTCGTATGCCTGCCCACCTATGGCCATACACCGGGTCACCAGTCGCTGAAGGTGCGGCTCGCCTCGGGCGATGTAGTGCTCGCCGCCGATGCCTGCTACTTCTGCCGGACCCTGCGCGAACGTAGGCTTCCGACGAGCGTACACGATCGACAAGCGATGCTCGATTCGCTCGACCATTTGGCCCGCCTCGAGGCTGCTGGCGCGCGCATCTTTTTTGGGCATGACGGCGAGTTCTGGAAAGACGTGCCGCAGGCGCCTGTGGCGATCGTCTGATGAAGAACCCGCCGCGCGCCATCTTGTTCGATCTGGACGACACGATCCTCGCCGCTTTTGGCCAGGCCGAGGACCAGTGGCGGCGGGTTGTTGCCGCTTTTATCGAACAGCTCGCGCCGCATCCGCCGGACGATGTCGTCGCCGCGATCCAAGCCTATTCGCGGCACCTGTGGTCCGACGCGACGCGGCACAAAGACTGGCGTCCCCATATCGGCGCAGCGCGGCGCCACATCGTCGCGAGGGCTTTCGCGGGGCTCGCGGGCGCCGTCGGCCGAGCGGTTCCGTCAAGTGAGGTTTGCGATGCGATCGCCGATCGCTTCAACGAGATCCACGAAGCCGAGCTGCGCATGTTTCCCGGCGCTCACGAGACGCTCGACCGCCTGAAAGAGCTGGGCGTGCGGCTCGCGCTGGTCACCAATGGTGCTGCCGAGCCCCAACGCGCGAAGGTGGTTCGCTTTGCTCTCGAAGAGCGTTTCGATCACATCCAGATCGAGGGCGAGCATGGCTTTGGCAAGCCCGAGGAGCGGGCCTATACCCATGCGATGGCGGCACTCGGCGTCGGGCCCGAGCAGACCTGGATGGTCGGCGACAATCTCGAATGGGAGATCGTCGCTCCCCAGCGGCTCGGAATTTACGCGATCTGGTACGACGGCTATTCTACCGGGCTCCCGCCTGGCTGCCAAATTCGGCCCGACCGGATTATCCGGTCTCTGCCGGAGCTGCTGTTGTAATCGACCGGGTGCTCACTGCGCGTGGCGCAGCCCGAACTCGGCGAGACAGCCCTCGATCGACCCGCTCTTGCCGGGCTCCTTCGCGCGATCCTCGCACGCCGCGACGACGGCCGCGAACTCGGCTTTGGTTGGCGGCTTTCCGCCCATCGTCTGCCACTGCCGAAGCTCCGGCGAAACGCTGGCCGGCGTCGCGCCGGCCGCTGTCGCCCAAGCGACAAGACCCAGCAGGAAAAGAGCTCCAACCCCCCGCATTCGACCCCCCTCACGCCCCGCTCACCGAGATTACCCGGGCGGCGCTGCGCTGCGCTACCCGCTTTTTCACTCCACGTCGGTGAAGCCCAGCTGGTCGGCGAGGCCGTAGCCTTCCGCCAAGCCGCGCAGCTTGTACCAGGTGGCCTCCTCCACCTCGACGCCGTTTTCGCGGCGGTCCTGTTCGCGCAGATATTCGATTTCGCCAGGGTAGTAAACGCCGCTGCTGCCCTCCGCCGGCTTGGTCGCTTTCAAATATGCGGCAAGCTCGCCGATGTCCTTTTTAAACTGTGCGAGGGGCCGGAAGGCGTCGACCTTGAACACCGCCATGAAGCAGCCGTCATTGTGGCGGCCGGTCGGCTCGACGCCAAAGCCGAGGCCGGTTAACAGACCGCACAGGATCTCGACCATCACCGAGAGGCCGTAGCCCTTGTAGCCCTCGCTGCCGCCGACCGGGAGCAGCGCCCCGCCCTGCCGCAGCTCCTTCGGGTCGGTTGTCGGCCGGCCGTCGCGGTCGATGATCCAACCCGGCGGCACTGGCGTGCCGCGCGCGACCGACAGCGCGATCTTGCCGGCAGCGGCGGCCGAGGTCGCCATATCGAGATAGAGCGGCCCGTCGAGATCGGACGGCATCGCGATTGAGATCGGGTTGGTGCCGAGCCGCGCCTCGCGCCCGCCGAACGGCGCCACCGCCTTTGGCGAGCGCCCGGAATCCGCAGTGGCGATGCCGATCATCCCTTCCCGCGCCGCCATCAACGTATAGGAGGCTACGCGGCCGATATGCCCCTGGCGGAACACCGTGGCGGCCGCGACATTGGCCGATTTGGCCTTTTCGATCGTCAGCTTCATCGCCCGCTCGTTGACGACGTAGCCGAAGCCCCAATGGCCGTCGACAACCGTCGTGGTCGGCGATTCTTGGACAATCTTCCAGGGCGCGCCGGGGACGATGTGGCCGACCTTGATGCGCTCGATATAGGTCGGGATCTGGATCACCCCGTGCGAATCGTGGCCGGCGAGGTTGGCGGCGACGACGTGGCGCATAACGATCTCCGCCTCCGCAGGGGGCGTCCCAGCCGCAACGAACAGCGCTCGGCCGATCTCGCTCAAACGCTCCGCCGGGATCTTAGGCATTGTGCTTCCTCCCTCAATGGGCCGCGCCGAAGCCGGCAGGGTCGACCTTCAGTCCGTAGAAACACCGCGGGTTGTCGAAGAAGATCTTGCGCTTCAGCTCGACCGGCACGTCGTTGCGATCGGCGAGGGTCGCCACGGCATTCGGGAACTGGCCGTCCCAGTGCGGATAGTCGGACGCAAACAGGATGTTGTCGGCGGGGAAGAAGTCCGGCACATAACGCAACGTCTTCTCCTCCGGCTCACAGGAGACGAATACTCGGCCGCAGTTCATGTATTCCGAGGGCTTCGCCTTTAGCAATGGCGCTTCAAATGGACGGAACTCGTATTCCTCGTCCATATGCTCCATCCAAAACGGGACCCAGCCGATGCCGGCCTCGAGAAAGGCGACGCGCAGATCGTGGTATTTCTCCAATAGGCCGCTGTAGATGACGGCAGTGCAGGCGATCAGCTGCTCCGGCGCGTGCGACAGGGTGTGGACCTGCAGGAAATTGTCGAAATGGCACAGCGGGTCGAGCGTATCGCTGCCCGAGGCGTGGAAGGCCACCGCCACACCTTGGCGCGCGCACTCCTCGTAGAACGGCCAGAAATCGCGGTGAGCAACATTCCGGCTGCGATCGAAGGTGTTGACCATCACGCCGACCGCGCCGAGCTTTGACACCGCCCGCTCCATCTCGGCGATGGCCGCCTTGACGTCGACATGCAACGGCACGAGGGCTACGCCCATCAGACGCTTGCGGTCGGCCGAGCACCAGTCATGGAGCCAGTCGTTGTAGGTACGAGATAAAGCGACGGCGTAGTCGGGCTCGCGCACCCGCGAGAGGAAGAGCCCTACGGTCGGGTAGATGATCTGCAAGTCGATCCCTTCCCGGTCATTGTCGGCAAGGTTCTGCGTCGCGGTCGCCGGCCGTTTGTTGATCGTGCCGTTTTGCGTGCGGTCAAAATTGTCGGTCGGATAGATCGTCGCCCGCGCCCGGTAATTCCGAGGCAGGCGCTCGCGATAGACCGGCTCCGCATCGACGGCATGGCCGTCGGCATCGATGATCACCATGCCGTTTTTCATCAGGCGTACCTCCTGCAGGCGCGACAAGGGTTTCTATAGCATGCGGGCGCGACCCGCGAAATCAGACCGGGGCGTCGTCGCTCGACGGCTTGAGGAACTGGTAAACCGAGGAGAAATCCTTGCGCCCGAGGCCATGCGAAGAGGCCATCCGGTAGAGCTGCTGGGCGGCGGGCGCCACGACGACCGGCACGCGCTTATCCCGCGCTGCGCTGACCGCAAGGCCTAGATCCTTCGCCATCAGGTCGGTCATGAACCCCGGCGTGTATTGCCGACTCGATGCCGCGCCATCGACGATGCCGGGAACCGGGTGCATGTGCTCCATGACCCAGGTCGCACCCGAGGATTTGGCGATGACGTCGGTCAGGATCTGCAAGTCGACGCCGAACGCCTCGCCGATCCGAAACGCCTCGCTGACGGCGACGGCCACTGTGCCCGAGATCAGATTGTTGCACAATTTGGCGACTTCGCCGGCGCCGACTGCGCCGACATGGATGATGTTGCTGCCCATCGCGGCCAGCGCCGGCCGCGCCTCTTCGAGGTCTGCGGCATCGCCGCCGACCATGATCGCCAAGGTCCCGGCGACGGCACCGCCGACGCCGCCCGACACCGGTGCATCGAGGAACCGGATACCACGCTCCTCGAGCCGGGCCGCCACCCGTTGCGAGACGCCGGGATCGATCGTCGACATATCGACGCAGAGCCGCCTCGGCATCACACCTTCGATGATCCCGCCCGCACCGAGATAGGCGGCTTCGACATTCGCCGAGGACGGCAACATCGTGATCACCAGCTCACCGGCTGCCGCGGCCTGTGCGGCCGAACCCGCCCGCTCGGCTCCGAGCCTCAGCGCAGCATCCAACGCCGCCGGGACCGTGTCGTAAGCCACGACCGCAAACCCTTTCTTGACGAGGTTGGCGAGCATCGGCTGCCCCATTGTTCCCGTCCCGATGAACCCGACCTTCATGCTCTCCTCCCAAGTAAATCACTAAACACGCAACGCCCGTTGCCCCTCACCCTGCCGCTTTCCGGGTTCCTTCGCGGGGAGCGGGCTGGGTCAAGGGCCTTACTCCAGATCGCGCACCGACTCGCGGTTTTCTCCTATGATGGTGCGCGCGCCGCGCGCTGGAGACCTCCCGGCAAAGCCGCTAAACGCAAAAATATGGCCGTCAACCTGATCGCCCGTCAGTTGCTACTTTATGTTGTCCTCGCATTGACCGTTCTCTGCACCTGCAGCTAGTCTGCAGCAAAGCTCCCCGTCAGGTTGCAATCCCTTAGGCCAATCTACCACTTGCCTCTGCTGGGGGCATCCCGCTGCGGCGATCAGCTCGGAGGATACCAAACAAGTCGGGAAATCTCACGGTTCCCGCGATCGCGAGGACCCTGAGAGCTTGCACCGCCGCCAACCTTCCGGCGCGCAAATACGGCAAGCTCGACGGCTTTGCCTGCCAAGTCGGCGGCCTCGCCCCTGAGCGGTCGCCCGACGGTTGCGCAACGCGCGCGTCCGTCCGGTGAGACTGCGGCAGCGCCCCTTGGCGAACCGGCGCTCCCGCTGTTTTTGCTGTTTTTGCAGGAAATTATCAGCTATCGACACGGCGTTCACCGCAGAAATCCTGGAGTTCCAGCGGCGAGGCGGCCGCTGGAACAGCGGGTAAGCGCGGGTGCCGGCGCTACGGCCCGCTGTAGATTGTTAAAAAAACCGGCGGCGGGCTGCGCGTCTGCGTGCGATGAACCGATCTCTGCCGCTCTGGTCTCGGAAGATTGCGAAAATAGCATACATTTGCACAGTTTGTCAATAATTGAATTCGATTTAGCGAACCACCGCGCCAAAGGAGCCGTCACTGGACGCTTCGGCAGCCGCTACCAGAACCACCAAACGCCCCGGAGTGCCGCGGCTCTAAGCCCGTAGCGCTAGAAGGCCGAGAGACCAGCGCATGTGCCACCACCAGCTTCCCCGGTGCATACATAGCCGCTGGCGTCGTCTACGTGGGAATTTCTTTAAGCAGCGAAAAGCGAAGGTCCAGAATCCAAGAATTTGGAAAGAAGCGGGCCGCAGCCTATGGGTCCGGCGGCGAGCTTAGCGCGCGCCGAAGGACCGCCTTCGGGAAGGGTTTCGGATGCCGGCCC
>Ga0307477_10002933_pt1 | contig 12907 bp, 12 predicted proteins | sample atmos_gasesECM2C_FD_203316 | JGI IMG/M metagenome (GOLD analysis project Ga0307477, IMG submission 203316) | Hardwood forest soil microbial communities from Morgan-Monroe State Forest, Indiana, United States - atmos_gasesECM2C_515 | ecosystem: Environmental > Terrestrial > Soil > Temperate...
CGACGCCTATTCCCGCGTTGTTGACGATGATGTCTGGTACTCGGTCGCGGTCGAGTAGCGAGGCGGCGAATCGTTCCATCTCCGCCGCTTCTGAGACGTCGACGTGGTGCACGGAGGCGGCGCTGCCGATGTCCTCGGCGAGTTGAGCCGTGCGCCGCGCCGCCTCCTCGTCGATGTCGACGAGCACGAGCCGGACGCGCTCTCTCGCGAAGCGGAGCGCCGTCGCCCGTCCGATGCCACCGCCCGCGCCGGTGACGAGGACCGTCGCTCCGCGGATGTTGACCGGCATTCGTGCGCCTACGCCGCCGCGGAGCCACCATGCAGCGGGCGAAGCGTGTACGCCGCCGGGTCGAAGCGCGAGGTCTGACGGCGAAACGGCCAGGTCAAGCCCGGCCACAGCGCCGAGTTGCGCCCTCTGGCGTCGATGTACCAGCTGGCGCAACCGCCCGTCATCCAGACGGTGTTCCGCATCCGTCGCTGCAGACGCGCGTTGTACGCGCGCATAACGTCGGCACGCACCTCGACCGTCGCCGCGCCACTGCGTTGCGAGCTCCGTATGGCATCCAGGACGTACGCGACCTGCGACTCGATCATGTAGACGAGCGACGTGTGCCCGAGCCCAGTGTTCGGGCCCGTGAGGAAGAAGAGGTTGGGATATCCGGCGACCGCCGTCCCCAGATACGCCTGCGGGCTGCCGTCCCAGTGTGTCGCGAGCGAGACACCGTCACGGCCGCACACGCGACCCGCCACCGGCATGTCGGTCACGTGAAACCCGGTGGCGCAGATGATCGTGTCGACCTCGCGCTCCACGCCGTCTGCGGTGATCAACGAATGCGGCCGCACCTCCACCAGGCGGTCGGCGATGACGTCGACATTGGCCTGGGTCAGCGCGGGGTAGTAGTCGTTGGAGATCAGGATGCGCTTGCATCCCAACCTGTAATGCGGTGTCAGCTTCTCGCGCAGACCCGGATCCGCCACCAGACGGCGCATGTGCGCGCGGGCCGCACGCTCCGCGAGCCCCATCACGCGCGGGTCGACGGTGAAGCCGTACACCAGAATCTCGCGACCGAGGTAGATCCCGAGCCGGCGCAGCTGCTGCGTGAACGGCAGATTCCGTGAGAGCCATCGATCCAGGGCGTTGAGGTCGCGGTTGCGATGCGGCAGCACCCACGGGGCGGTCCGCTGGACCACCATCAGGCGCGCCACCTTCGGCTGGATCTCGGGGATCACCTGGATCGCCGACGCGCCGGTGCCGACGACGGCCACCCGCTCGCCGGTGAGGTCGTGGTCGTGCCGCCAGCGCGCGGAGTGGAACATGGTGCCGGCAAACGCGTCGATTCCCGGAACGGCCGGCAGCCGCGGCTCGCTCAGTGGCCCGGTCCCGAGAATCAGGAAGCGAGACGACAGCGCGCCTCGATTCGTCGAGACGTCCCACCGCGCGCGGGATTCATCCCATGTCGCGGCGGTGAGCTCGTGCCCGAAGCGGATGTGCGGCGTCACCCGGAAACGGACGGCGCACTCCTGCAGGTACTCCCATATCTCGGCTTGCTTCGGGTACGTGCACGTCCAGTCGGACTTGCGCGCAAACGAGAACGAGTACAGATGCGAGGGCACGTCGCACATGCAACCGGGGTACGTGTTGTCGCGCCAGGTGCCGCCGACCTCTGCCGATCGCTCGAGCACGACGAAGTCGTCGATGCCTGCCCGTTTGAGGCGGATCGCCATGCCAAGCCCGGCGAACCCCGTGCCGACGATCACCGCCAATGGGTCACTCAAGGGGGATGGCGCCTCCGATCTCCGTCCGCCGTCCGAGTTACCCAGGGTAACTGGACCTGTTCGCCGAGGTCGGGTTCGCCGGGGCGTCGATGGACGAGGTGGCGCGACGGGCCGGCGGGTCGAAGCCCGTCGTGTACGGGCTCATCGGCAGCAAGGAGCAGCTGTACCGGGCTGCAGCACCTGTTGGCGGCGTGGAGCTAGGCGTGCTCGAGCCCGACGCGGCCGTCGGTGTCGCGCCGCGCGCCGCGAGCACGGGGCGCCCTCTCCGCGTCGCTCGCTCCGTGTGTAACGGCTAGGCGCACCGCGGCGACGCACAGCCCGGCGATGGCGAGCAGCACCCACGGCGTCAGCCGTCCGGGAAGGCCGACGGCGTTCTTCCCGACGTCGAACAGCGTCGCCATCGAGAGCGCTGCCCACGCGGCGATCGCGACCATCGTGTGGCGGCCGGGCCAGACCTCGCCGGCGGTCGCGTCCACGCCCGAAGCCCACGCCAGGGTGCCGGCGGCCGCAGGCGCGAGGAGGGTGAGGTCGTGGCCGAGCAGATGCGGTGACGCGAACAACGAGAGCACCACCGCGCCGGCAAACGCCGGTTCCAGCAGGTCGTGGCGCCGCCGCGAGACGGCGCCCAGCCAGCCGGCGACGGCGGCCGCACCGAGACCCGCGAGGATGCTCAGGCCGAAGGGGCCGGCGCCAGACCCGAGCAGCGACCCGAACAAGCCCGACGCCCCCTGCATCTGAGCCACCGGCGAGTTCGCCGGCTGGAGCACCGCCCTCACGAAGGCCGCGAGCGCACCGGGCCCGGCGGAGGCCAGTCCCAGCACCACGACGGTCACGGCTCCGGCAGCCGCGCCGGCCAGCCCGCGCCAATCGCGGCGGCCGATCATGAACGCCGCAACGCCGGCCACCAGATGAGGCTTGGCGATCGCCGACGTGAGGCCGACGACGAACCCGGGCCCGGCCCGCCTGCCGCTGCGCCAACCCGCGTACGCCAGGGCCAGGCCCAGCACCTGGACCCCGTCCCACTGACCTTCGACGAACAGGAGTCCGGTACCGAAGCCGGCGAAGGCGACGGCGCCGATCGCTGTCTTGCGCAGCCGCGTCGACCCGGAGGGCCACGGCGCGGCGCGCGCCGCCACCCACACGGCCGCCGCCACGAGCGCCAGCTGGAGCAGCGACCACACCCGGTACGCCGATGTGGCGTCGAGGAGGCTCGCCGGCGACGCGAGCACGGCGGCGAACGGGGGATTCTCGAACGGGATGTACAGGTGGTTGGACGGCGCCCCGGTGCGCGCCATGACCGTTTCCTCTGCTCGCACGTCGTACAGCGAGCCGGATTGACCGGTGCGCCACATCGTCGCGGCGACGTACGTACCAGCGAAGTCGCTGGTGCGAGCCTGCGCGGGGGGAATCGCTGCCCAGACCTGCGAGTAGTGCGTCAGCGCAGCCGCCGCGGCCACGAGGAGGAGCGCGGCGATGAGCCGCGAGCGAAGCGACACGTCCCGGCCACTGTATGGCCGTATCGGACACGGCGCGGTCAAGCGCGCGTGACAAAAGCCGAGACCCAGCGAATTCCCTGGGGTGAAACCTCAGAGCGAGGCGAGCGCCTCGGAGAAGACGTCGAGGTCGCCGCCGCTGAAGAGCGCGAACGTCACCTCGCGCAGGCTAGTCTCCGGCGCTTCCAGCGCGACCCGAGCCTCCCCCACCGCGATGGGCGCGGCGAGGGCGACCGGAAACCCATAGATTCCGGTGCTGATCGATGGCGCCGCAACCGTGGTCAGACCGTGGTCCGCGGCGATGCTGAACGCGGTGCGATAGGCGGAACGCAACAGGTCGGGCTCGCCGTGGTTGCCGTCGCGCCAGCGGGGCCCGACAGCGTGGATGACGTGTCGCGCGAGCATCTCACCCGCACCGGTGATCACGGCGGAACCGGTGGGACACCCGTCGTAGCGCTCGCGCAGCTCCCGCATGATCTGCGCGCCGCCTGCGCGATGCACCGCGCCATCGACACCACCGCCACCTGCGAGCGAGCTGTTGGCGGCGTTGACGATGGCGTCGACGTCGAGTGTCGTGATGTCCGCGCGCAGCAACGTTATCGTGCCCGTGCCGAACGTTCGCTGTTGCGCGTCAGGCTCCATTCGCACGGCTGAAGCCGAGGCACGCGTTATGCCCACCGAAACCGAACGACGTGCTCAGTGCGAAGTCGATGCGCTGGTCTCGTCCTCGAAGCGGCACGTAGTCGAGGTCACATTCCGGATCCGGCTCGTCGAGGTTGATCGTCGGCGGCACGAACTGGTCGCGCATCGCCATGACGGTGATCACCGCCTCGACCGCACCGGCGGCGCCCAGCAGGTGGCCGTGCATCGACTTCGTCGACGACATCGGCACCGTCGCCGCCGCGTCCCCTAGCGCGGCCTTCACCGCACGCGTCTCCGCCGCGTCGTTGAGCTGCGTCGACGTCCCGTGCGCGTTGATGTAGTCGACGTCATCCGGACCCCGGCCGGCGCGCCGCAACGCGCGCAGGATGCAGCGCCGCGCCCCGTCACCGTCCTCGTTCGGCTGCGTGATGTGTCCCGCGTCTGCGGTGGCTCCGTATCCCGTCAACTCCGCGTAGATGGTCGCGCCGCGGGCGTGCGCGTGCTCCCATTCCTCGAGGATCAGCACCCCGGCGCCCTCGCCCATCACGAAGCCGTCGCGATCCTTGTCGAACGGCCGGGACGCGCGCTGCGGATCGTCGTTGCGAATCGACAGGGCCTGCATCGCGCTGAAGGACGCGACGCCGAGGTTCGTGATCGATGCCTCGGTCCCGCCCGCGATGACCGCGGTCGCGTCGCCCCGCTTGATCCACTCCGCGCCCTCACCGATGGCGTGAGCGCCGGATGCGCACGCGCTCACCACCGCGAAGTTCGGTCCCTTCGCGCCGGTGTCTATAGCGACCATGCCCGCCGGCATGTCGACGATCATCGCCGGCACGGTGAACGGCGACACGCGGCGCACGCCGAAGTCGTGCAGCGCGATGCTCCCGCGTTCGAACACCTCGAGACCACCGACCCCTGACGCGATGAGCACGCCGACGTCCTCGGGAATCGCGGCCACGTCGAGCTTCGAGTCTGCGAGCGCCTCGCGCGCGGCAGCGATGGCGATGTGTATGCAGCGGCTGCTGCGCCGCGCCTCCTTCTTGCCGATCACGGCGTCGGCGTCGAATCCCTTGATCTCCCCGGCGATGCGCGTGGGGAGCGCCGATGCGTCAAACAGCGTGATCGGCCCGATGCCGCTCGCCCCGGAGCGGCACGCGCGCCACGTGCTCGCGACATCGAGACCGAGCGGCGTGACGGCCCCGAGCCCCGTGATCGCGACGCGGACCGCCCCGTTGTGGTTCACGGCGCTGCCCCCGCCGCCAGCTGTAGCGGCGAACCCTGGGAGTGATAGCCGCCGTCGACGTGGAGCACCTCACCGGTGATGCCACGCGCGAGATCGCTCAGCAGAAAGACGCACGCGTCCGCTACGGGCCCCGCGTCGGAGCTGTTCCAGCCGAGGGGCGCCTGCCGCTGCCACATGTCCTTGAGCCCGTCGAAGCCAGGGATGGACTTCGCCGCGATGGTCTCCAGCGGACCGGCCGCAAGCGCGTTGACGCGCACGCCGCGACCGCCGAGATCGCGCGCCAGATAGCGCACGATCGACTCGAGCGCAGCCTTCGCCGGCCCCATCCAGTCGTACAGCGGCCACGCGACCGTGGCATCGAATGTGAGCGTCACGATGCTGCCGCCAGTTTCAGGCATAAGTGGCACAAACTCGGCCGCGAGGCTGCGCAGGGAATAGCTGCTCACCTCGAACGCCGTGGCGACCGACGACCACGGCGCGTCGAGGAAACCGCCGCCCAGGCAGTCCTCGGGCGCAAAACCCACGGCGTGCACGACCGCATCGAGCCCGTTCCACGTGTCGCGCACCTCGGTCGCGACGGCGCGCACCTGCTGCACGTCGGTAACGTCCATCTCGAGCACGCGGGGCTGCGGAGACAGGCGCTGCGCACTGCGGCGCGTCAGCGACATGGCGCGACCGAACGACGTCAACACCGTGTGCGCGCCGGCCGCGTGGCAGGCGGCGGCGATCGCGTACGCGATGCTCTTCGGCGTCAGGACGCCGGTGACGAGCACGCGGCGATCGCGCAACAGGCCGGACGTGCTGGCGTCGATCGACGGTGCTGTCACAACGAACCTACCTTATAAGGCGGGAACACCGTGCCGCGGTTACGGCGCCGATCGCCCCTGCGACTCCATCGCGCCCCCCGGTGCCGCCGTCGTGATCTGCAGCATCGCCGCGTGCCACGCCGGGGCCCCCGCCAGGATGTCGCCGCTGCGAAACACGGCGTCGTGGTCGCCCCGCCAGTCCGTCACGACGCCGCCGGCTTCCTGGACCAGGAGCGCCCCGGCCGCGATGTCCCACACGGACAACCCCAGCTCGAAGAAGCCGTCGAAGGCCGCCGACGCCGTGTACGCGAGGTCGAGGCTCGCCGCTCCGGCGCGGCGCAGATCTTCGAACGTGCGCAGCGCGGCCATGAACACGCTGCCGTAGCGTGCAAGAACGTCCTCGTCCTTGTGCCGAAAGGGAAATCCAGTGGCCACGACCGACCCGCCCGCGCCCCGAGCAGAGACGCGCAGCGGAGCACCGCGCGAGTCGGTGGCGCCGGCGCCCTCTGCTGCATCCCAGATCTCACCGAGCAGCGGGGCTCCCACGGCCCCCGCCACGGGCCGGCCCTCCTCCAAGAGGGCGACGCTGACCCCGACGACGGGAAAGCCACGCAGGAGGTTCGTCGTGCCGTCCACCGGGTCGACCACCCACAGGCGGTCCGCGAGCTGGCCTCCGCTCTCCTCGGCGAGCACCGCGATGTCCGGCGTCCGCTCGCGCAGCACCGTCAGCGCCGCGGCCTCCGCCGCGCGGTCCACCGCCGTCACGTAGTCCCCGGCCGCCTTCACCTCGGGCGCCAGCGCCGCGGCGTCACGGACGTGGGCGCGGACGACATCGCTCGCGGCCGCGACGGCGTCGACGGCGGCACGCCGCAGGTCGGCGCGGTCACGCATGGCGCCGAGGGTAGCCGGGCTCAGCGACCGCGCAGCGGGATCACCTGCTCGAGCATCGCGCCCTCGGGACTGAGGCGGCTCTGCTCGATGCCTCCGCGCCGCTGGATCGCCTCGACCTCCTCGATGGACATGGGGTGGCACAGGTAGTACCCCTGCCCCAGGCTGCACCCGAGCTCGCGTAGCTGTGCCACCTGCGGGGGCGACTCGATCCCCTCGGCGACCAGCCCGAGACGGAGCGCGGAGCCGAGCGCCACGATCGCTCGCACGAAGTCACTGTTGGGGTGCTCGGCGGCGAGGTCATCGACGAAGGGCTTCGCGATCTTGAGCACGTCGACCGGCAGGCGCCGCAGGTAGCTCAGCGATGAGTACCCGGTGCCGAAGTCGTCGATGGCGATGCGCACACCGGCGCGCTGCAGCGCCTCGAGCTTGACGATGTGCGACGGCGCATCTTCGAGCAGGATGCTCTCCGTGAGCTCGAGCGTCACGGCGTGCGGAAGCACGCCGCTGTCGCTGACGATGGTGAGCACGTTCTCGACGAACAGCGGTTGCTGCAGCTGTCGTGCGGAGATGTTCACCGCCACCGACATCGGAGTTCTCCGCGGGTAGCGCGCCTGCAACCGCAGCAGCGCGTTGCACGCCGTGCGCAGCACGTGATCGCCGAGTTGCAGGATCAACCCGCTCTCCTCGGCCATGGGGACGAACTCACTCGGGCCGACGAGACCTCGCGCCGGATGACGCCAGCGAACGAGCGCCTCCATGCCGGCGAGCTCGCCCGTCACCAGATGAACGATGGGCTGGTAATGAACGACGAACTGATCGGTCGCCAGTGCCTGCTCCAGCTCGGCGCGCAGCCGGTGCCGCCCGACGATGTCGTTCTCCATACCGGGCGCGAAGACGACGCGACGGTCCTTGCCCGCACCCTTGGCCGCGTACAGCGCGACATCTGCGTGCCGCATCAGGTTGCTCGCGTTGTCGCCGGCACGATCGGCAAACGCCACGCCGATGGACACGCGCGCGGTGATCGCCTGTCCATTGACCTCGTACGGCGCGCGCAGCGCCTCGAAGATGCGGCGCGCGACCACCTCGGCCTCCGACGCGTCGTCCAGGTCCTCCAGCAGAACCGCGAACTCGTCGCCACCGAGACGAGCGGCGGTGTCCGGCCGCCGAAGCGCTGCACGCAAACGGTCCGCGAGCCCCACGAGCAGCGCGTCGCCACACGCGTGCCCGTACGTGTCGTTGACCGCCCTGAAGTCGTCGACGTCGACGAACAGCACCGCAACGGATCTGCCCGCGCGCGCACCACGCATCAGCGCGTGCTCGATGCGATCTCCAAACAGCGAGCGGTTCGGCAGGTTGGTCAGCGAGTCGTGGAACGACTGGTGTGCCAGCTGTTCCTGCAGCTCGGTGAGCCGCGAAATCGACCGCTCCAACCGGCCGTTCTCCAGGCTCGCGCTCGTCTGCACGGCGAGCGCGCGGAACAGGTTCAGGTCGCCGTCATCGAATCCACGCGCGTCGAGGTGACCGCCCACGACCAGGCTCCCGAGAATCCGCGTCTGACCGCGCAGCAGCGCGACCATCGCGACGTTGACTCCCCGGCGCGCGAGCATGTCGGCGGCGGCGGGTGATGACCTCCAGCGATCGACGATGACCCCGTCCGACTCCGATTCGAGCACGTCGTCCAGCTCGGACATCGCGAGGGGCTCCATCTTCTGATCGGGGTGATCGACACGCACCGTGGTGCGGAACGCCTTCTCCTCGGGAAGCGACGGAAATATCGTCAGCTGCGCCAGCTCCGCGTTGAACATGCTCTGCACATCGCGCAGCATCCGAAGCTGTGCGGTCTCCAGGTCCGGGAAGCTGAGGGCGTCACTCGCGTGGTGCAGGAACTGGAGACCCAGACGCTCCCGGCGCTCGTGCACGTACATGCGGTAGCCGATGAGGAGGCCAAGTCCGACCAGCGCGAGCACGGGGAGCGCCTCCGGACCGACGTGGATCAGCTCGACCGTGATCAGCCCGAAGCCGGCGCTCGCGGCGGATCCAGCGATCGCGTACGCGAGCTCGGCGCGAACGCCATCCCAGCGCATGCGGCCCTGGAGCAGTGCAAGCCCGGCGACCGCCATGTGCGTGCCCGCGACGAACAGCGCGGCGGCGGTGAGCGCGGCGAGCCACTGCTGCCAGACGGGCGACGCGACACCGGCGGCTGCGCGAAACGTGACCACGCTGAGCGCGATGAACACCGTCAGCTGCGCGGCGTCGAGCGCCGCCTGTTGGGCGTCTCGTGGGCGGCGCAACATGGCAGCGACCGTCACGCCGGCGACCGCTGCCCCCAGCACCTCGAGTGGCGTCGAATAGAAGAGCCCGACCACCAGCGGCGCCGCCGACATGCCGAGCGACGGCATCCCGCGGCGGATGTTGACCGTGAGCGGCCACCGTTCGGTCGCGAAAAAGGCGGCTGCCAGGATCCACCAGGCGACGTGCGGAGCGGCGTATGCGGGCAGGCGCCCGACCACGCCGATCCACAGACCGCACGAGGCGACCAGCAGGCCGACGCACGCCACCCACAGACGCTGGGCGGCCGTGAATCGCCAGACGGGCCAGACGAACGTCTGTGGCTCGGGCAGGCTCATTTAGGTCCTCACTGCACCCAAAGACGTGTGCTGGATCATCAGTTGCGTCCCGGCCGCGCGGCGTCACGGCTTCGTTACGATCCATTCGAGGGGGATCAGGCTCCCCCCACGCGCATCCCCAGCAGATGCGAGCTCCGGCGAAATGAATTCGCCTCCGCTCGCGAGATTGGACTAGAGCGATTGCGGTGACCGCGCCGATTCTCGTCGGGACGTGCAACTGGGCCGATCACGAGAACTTCTATCCCGACGAGTTGGAGCGGGGGAAGCGACAGCGAGACAAGCTGAGCTTTTACGCTCGCTACTTCCCCATCGTCGAGATCGACACGACCTTCTACGGCATCCCAAAACCGCCCGTCGTCTCCGGGTGGGTCGAGCGAACCCCGGATGACTTCCGCTTCAACATCAAGGCGTACCGCAGCCTGACCGGACACGAGCGAGAGGCAGGCACGCCGCGGCCACCGACACCCGACGAGGAGCGCGACTTCCTCGCCGCGCTCGAGCCGCTGCGGGACAGCGGCAAGCTGACCGCCGTCCACTACCAGTTCCCGCCGTGGTTCACCAACCGACCCGCGGCCCGAGAGCAACTGTTGACGGTACGTGAGCGCCATCCGGACGACATCGTCGCCATCGAGTTCCGACACCGATCGTGGTTCGACGGGAGCGCCTGGCCGCAGACCGAAGAGCTGCTGCGTGAGCTCGACTTCGTATTCGTCGGCGTCGACGCCCCGCAGATCGGCAGTGGCACGGCGCCGCCAATACTGGCAATAACTTCGCCGCGTCTTTGCATCGCGCGTTTTCATGGGCGCAACTGGCGCACCTGGTATCGGCGCGGCGACACCAGCGGAGATCGCTTTGATTATCTCTACCGCCCGGAGCAGCTCGAGGAGTGGGTGCCGGCGATCCGCGCAGCCGCCGACGAGGAGACTCCGGTGCACGTGCTGATGAACAACAACCGGAGCAACTACGCGGTGGTCAACGCATTTGACATCGCCGCGCTGCTCGGCTCGCCGCTGCCCCGTCCGCCCGAACCGGTGCTCGCCACGATGCGCGAGCGCGACGGTCGTGAGCCGGCCTGGGTCGCGGGCGCCGAGGCGCCTCCCGATGTCGAGCCAGAGCTCACAGATGACCGCGAGGACGATCAGCTTTCCCTCGGGCTGTGATCCTGGAACCGCTGCCGTCGAGTCGCTTTTTGGGGGAGAATAAAGACGGAGCGATCGACTGCCGGCAGCAGGGGATACCCCCGCAGGTGCTGCGTCCGCAGGCCAGCGCCCCCGGCCGTCTCAGCGGCTCGTCAGCGGCTGTTCCATGGAGGTACCGCAATGGCCATGGCGTCCTCTCGACGCAATGACTCGGGTCGCCGTCCGGCGCCGAGCGGTCTCGTCATGCGCAACGACGCCGGGACCCACGAGGTCGAGGTCTCGCGAGCCCTCAACCAGTGGGCGGTGACGGTGACCTCCCTCGCCGACGGCCGCATGATCACGCAGGACTTCTTCGCCCGCCGCTGGGAGGCAGTGGCTCGGGCCGAGGACTTCCTCCGCTTGCTCAACCGGAGCGAGCCGCCTCCGGGTTGGTAGGCAGCGCGCCCTCGAGCTCGAGCAGGAATCGCTTGCGGGGCAGCCCGCCCCCGTAGCCACCCAGCGCCCCGCCGGCGCGTACCACGCGATGGCAGGGGACGACGATCGGCATCGGGTTGGCGCCGACCGCGTTGCCGACCGCGCGGGCCGCGCGGGGATGGCCGACGTCGACCGCCACGTCGCCGTAGCTCTCCACGTTTCCGTACGGGACGCGCGCGACGCGGCGCAGCACGCGCCGGCCGAAGGCGCCCACCAACCGCCAGTCAAGCGGAAGGTCGAACCGGCGCAAGCCGCGCGAGAAGTAGCGCTCCAGCTGACGCCGCGCCTCGTCGACCCGGGCCGGCGACTCCAAGATCCGGGGAGACACGCGCGCCGAGAGCTCGACGAGCGGCTCCTCACCCTCGTCTTCGAAGCCGATCCGCACCAGCCCGAGCCGTGTCGAGGCCACGAGCAGCCGGCCGATCGGAGTGTCCATGGTGGCGTACCCGATGTCGAGCAACCCCTCGGCGAGGGCGCGCTCGCGGACCCGTTCAGTCACCCGCCGCACCGCGGCGGCGTCGATCGTCGTCATCTCATCTGTCTCCTCAACTTCTTGATCCCCTCGTGGACGTTGCGCCGCGCGGCGTCCTGCGAGATCGACAGCGTGCGTGCGATCTCGTCGTATGGACGGTCCTCGGCAAACCGAAGCCCCACTGAGAGACGCTGCTTCGCCGGAAGCCGTTCGACCGATTCCCACAGCTCGGTGTCGGGCGCCGCAGGTTCGGCCGCCGCGATATCACCGGTCGCGCCGTCAAGCGACGCGGGACGGCGCGCCGCCGTGCGAAAGCTGTCCACCGCCTTGCGACGGGCGATGGTGAGAAGCCAGCCGCGCAGGTTTGCGCCGTGCTCCAGACGTGGGTACGCGCGCAGCGCGGCGAGCATGGTCTCCTGGAAGCAGTCGTCAGCCTCGGCGGTGCCGACCTGACTGACGAGGAAGCGCAGCACGGCGCCGGCGTGCTCGTCGAGCAACCACTGAAACGGCGGCAGAGCGCCGGCAGTCACCCGCGTCGCGTGCATCACAGTCACTGAACCAGAAACGCACAGGCCGGTGTGATTGTGAGACGCGCAGCGCCACTACACTCGGGGCGCACCGATGCCCAACCGTCTCACGTACGTCCCGTCCCAGCCCGTGCCGGCGCCCGGGCGGCTCGCGTCAGCTGCACTGCCGCTGGCCGACGGGTTCATGCGCTTGATGCTGTCCCATCCGGCGAGCGGCACCCTGCGTTCCACGTGGGTGACACCCGCCACACTCTGGCTGCTCGCCGTCACGTTCTGGCTCGCCGCGTTCCTCGCCGTGACCCTGGGTGCAAGGGTGGCCGGCACCGGCGCGCTCGCCGTCGTCGGAGCGGTGCTGTGCGTGGCGTACGCGGCGGGCGCCGGCGCGGTGCTCGTGGTAGCCCTGGATCAGCGGCGCCGAGCCGGCTGAGTTCCTCGCCGGCTAGCCGGCGCTGGGCTGTGCCTCGGGTTGGGGCGCGGCCGGAAACGTGACCACGACGTCGACGGGGGCGCCATCGCGCCACAGGGACAGCGCCATCGAGTCGCCCGGGCGGCGCGCCGCGACGGCGCGGCGGAACTGGTCGGCGCCGCCATTGATCGTGTACGGCCCGATCGATGTGATCAGGTCACCCGGCCGGATGCCCGCCGCCGCGGCGGGAGAATCCTCCTTCACCGACCCGACCTCGACGCCGTACACCGATGGCAGCTGCTTCTCCGCCGCGATCTCGGCCGTGACGCCCCGGACCGCAGCGCCGAAGGCGACACCGGGCTCGCCGGCGTCGTCGCGAGGCAGGAACCGCGCCAGCTGCACCGGGTCGTG
>Ga0307477_10002934_pt1 | contig 12903 bp, 13 predicted proteins | sample atmos_gasesECM2C_FD_203316 | JGI IMG/M metagenome (GOLD analysis project Ga0307477, IMG submission 203316) | Hardwood forest soil microbial communities from Morgan-Monroe State Forest, Indiana, United States - atmos_gasesECM2C_515 | ecosystem: Environmental > Terrestrial > Soil > Temperate...
CGTCTTTATCCCAGACAGCTTCATAAGTACCTCTAAAACTTCTGCTTATTGGATGATCTGCGAAGGTTTTGGTCGCAACCGGGAACTCGCGATGTGTTGTCTTAGGGGCTCGATTGTCGGGCGCTCGATTGTGAGCGCTACAAGCCTTACTTAGCTGGCGGTTCTGTGTTGTGAACACCCAGGACCATCCGCCCTCACTACGCTTCGATCACCAGTTCGACTCGGACGTTCTCGGTCGCAACTGCGACCGTGCCGTACAGCGGTCAACGGCCCTTGAACAGATCGACCAGGCGCTGGCCTTGCTGCTCACTTATACCTTTCATGCGAAAACGCAAGCTCACGGAGTTGAAGAGGGAAACGTCTTTGCGCGGCTGGCGCCCGCGGTCCACGGCGCCGTGGATAGCGACTGCAACTCCCCCGAGCGGGATGGCCTCTGCTTTCGCCAGCACCTGCACCAGCTCGACGCCGCACGCGGCTACACCGGCAAGGAACAGTTCTGCAGGAGTGATCGCCTCGCCCGGGCAGCCATTCTGCGCAGGTCCGTCCACGACGAAGTGATGATTCCGCGCGCTGCCCATCGCCCGCCCAAAAGTATCCGTCGAAACTGCGCACGCCTGGTATTCGCGCACATCTGACTGTGTCATGGTTTCGCCTCGTATTGAGTTTCGCACTTGCACGAATACTATCCGATCCTTCTCCCGTCGGCTGCCACTTCCATTGGAGCGCATTGAAGTCCCAGCGTATCCGCGGTAGCCGTAGAATTATGCAATAGTGAAAAAGGAAGAATTTCGCGTTTTTATCGACAGGTCTTCGTGCCACAGGAGGTGCTGACGATGGCTGAGATAACTGAAGTGATTGTCCGCGGGAACGCCGCGGGATTTGCGCAGGAAATTGTCTCCGGCCGACATCGATTGATAGCAGACGAACCCGTGGCTGCCGGCGGCGCCGACAGCGGTCCGACTCCCTACGACTTGCTGCTCGCTGCCCTGGGCAGTTGAACTTCGATGACGGTTGCGCTGTATGCGCGACGCAAGAGCTGGCCGCTCGAAGCAGTCACCGTTCGGCTGCGCCACAGCAGGATTCACGCCGCGGACTGTGCCGATTGTGAGACCAAAGAAGGAATGCTCGACCGCATTGAGAGCGACCTCGAATTTGCCGGGCGGCTAAACAAAGAGGAACGGGCGAAGCTCCTTGAGATCGCCGGGAAATGCCCCGTCCACCGGACCCTGGTTTCCGACATCGACATTCGCACCCGCCTCCTGTGAGCAAGGTAGCGCCGCCGTCGGACTACGCAGGCGAGTTGTGCACCGCGATCCATGTGAGACGGTGGAATGTCGCCAAGTATTCCACGTAGCCGACAATCCGCCAGCAAGCCTCAGCCCGAATCAGGAAGAACAGAGAAATGGTGGGCGCTATAGGATTCGAACCTATGACTTCCACCGTGTGAAGATGGCACTCTACCGCTGAGTTAAGCGCCCACAAAATCGCGGTAAGTCCATCGTAACACACGGTTTCCGATCCAAGGTCATTGCACGTTGGTTGTCGCCAACTCCCGTTGTAACTCACGTCCGGGCAAAAAACGCTCCGCAACTTTGTCCAACGCGGCCCGTTTTTGCTTGCGTTGCGAGTGGCTGTAATACAAGGTCATGTCCAGTTTTGCGGGGCGCATGATCGCCTGCGTGACTGCGGGATTCTAACCTTTGTTCATCAAGAACGTCGCCAATGGGATCGCGGTCGAACCAAGATCGCGCAAACGTGTTGAATCCCCTTCTCCGCCATGAAAAATGGGATAAATTTGTTTTTCTTATACAGAGGCCCGAACCCATCGTCGTTGACATTGCATCGAACCGCAGTGTATTAATCAATTCGAATGAACCAACTCTCGAACACCACGGCCGTGTGTTGTCGCTGTAGCTCCATTGCACAACGCGTCCGTTCTGTCGAGGGATGATCTGAACTAATCCAGACTTAGAGTTCAAGAGCCCGCTTACCGGACGAAAACAAACGTCGCGTGAGCGGGCTTTTTATGTTTCGGGCACAAACAGTGCAATCAGGAGGGCGAGATGAGCCACGATTTTCTTGCGGAGCAGACCGAGGCGGAGGGCTGGAAGGCTGAGCGGGTCCTGGAATGGGCCGCGCAACAGTTTGGGGTCCGAGCGAGCATTGCCTCCAGTTTCGGCGCAGAGGATGTCGTGCTCATTGATATCGCCACTCGAATCGGCGCCCCGTTCCCGGTTTTTACGTTAGACACCGATTTTCTATTCCCGGAAACGTACGAACTCATCGATAAAATCGAGCATCGATACGGAATCACAGTTGAACGCTTGCGCGCGAAACTCACGCCTGCAGAGCAGGCGACACAACTCGGCGAGGCTCTTTGGACACGCGCTCCCGATCAATGTTGTGAGATACGAAAGATCGAGCCGCTGAAAGATAGGCTAGGTTCCGCGTCCGCATGGATAACTGGGATTCGACGTGAGCAGTCAGCGATCCGCGCTCATGCTCGCAAGCTGGAGTGGGACGCGAAGTTCGGCCTGGCGAAGATCAATCCTCTCGCCGACTGGACGGAGGGCGAGGTGTGGGCGTACATCCGCTCACGTGCTGTGCCGTATAACCCACTTCATGACCGCAGCTATCCGAGTATCGGCTGCGTTCATTGCACACGCGCGGTTCTTCCTGACGAGGATGCCCGAGCGGGACGCTGGTCAGGATTCGCGAAAACCGAATGTGGGCTCCATCTGACCCGTCCAGCAAATGATCTACAGGACTGAATAATGATCACTCGACTTTCACACTTGCAGATGCTCGAAGCGGAGAGCATCCACATTTTTCGGGAGGTGGTTGCCGAGTTCCAGCGTCCGGTGATGCTGTACTCCATTGGCAAAGACTCATCCGTGATGCTGCGCATTGCGCAGAAAGCCTTCTTTCCGGGCACGATCCCCTTTCCGTTGCTCCATATCGATACCGGCTACAAGTTTCGCGAGATGATCGAGTTTCGCGACCGTCAGGCGCAGCAGCTTGGGCTAAGGCTGATTGTTCATACCAATCAAGAGGCGTTGGACGCAGGAACCAATCCGTTCCGGGTCGGGACACAACGCTGCTGCGAGCTACTCAAGACTCAGTCGCTACTGGATGCGCTGCGCGCAGGAGGCTTCGACGCGGCTTTCGGCGGAGCCCGGCGGGATGAGGAGCGATCGCGCGCAAAAGAGCGCATCTATTCGGTCCGCGATGCGAAAGGCCAATGGGACCCGAAGCAGCAACGGCCAGAGCTCTGGAACCTCTATAACAGCCGCATCGGCCCTGCGGAAAGCGTGCGCATCTTCCCACTATCAAACTGGACGGAGATGGACATCTGGCAATACATCCATCTCGAAAATATTCCCATTGTGCCACTCTATTTCGCGAGGCTGCGACCGGTATTGGTGCGCGGAGAGTCCCTGCTTTCGGTGGAGCAGCCGTTCGTGCCGCAGCTTCCGGGTGAGTCGCCGCAGCTCGTGATGTGCCGCATGCGCTCGCTAGGCTGCAGTCCATGCACGGGAGCGATCAAGTCGGAGGCGGACACGCTGCCTAAGATAATCGAAGAACTGGTGTCGTTTCGCCGTTCGGAACGTGAGAACCGCGTGATCGATCATGACCAGGACGGATCGATGGAGTTGAAGAAGAGGGCAGGATACTTTTGAGCGCAGCGAGTAGTTACGCGGTCACGGCGGAAGAGCTTCTCGGCACGGAGCAGCGGAAAGACTTACTGCGCCTGGTTACGGCCGGAAGCGTGGACGACGGCAAATCCACGCTACTAGGCAGACTCCTCTACGATTCGCAGAGCATTTACGAAGACCAGTTAAACGCGGTAAGACGAGCTTCGCGAGGAGATCTCGAACTTGCCCTGCTCACAGACGGTCTGCGTGCGGAACGCGAGCAAGGCATTACCATCGACGTCGCTTACCGGTACTTCAGCACGGCGAAACGGAAGTTCATTCTCGCCGACACGCCCGGCCATGAGCAGTACACGAGGAACATGGCCACTGGCGCCTCGAATGCCGATCTCGCCATTCTGCTCGTGGATGCAAGCCGCGGGGTTCAGCCGCAATCGAAACGGCATGCATTCATCATCGGCCTGGTCGGGATTCGGCACCTGGTTGTTCTTGTCAACAAAATGGACCTCGTAGGTTATTCCAAGGAAGTATTCCTGAATCTGCGACAGGAACTGCGCAGCGCAATTCGCCAGCTTGAGTTTGAGAGCGTGCAATTCTTCCCGGTAAGTGCCAATTCGGGAGCAAACGTAGTCCATCGAAGTTCGTTGATGCCATGGTTTAATGAGCCAGCTCTGTTGGAGTCTTTGGAAAACATTGATGTGACCAGGACTGAGCACAGTAAACCGTTTCGTCTTCCAATTCAGTTGGTGCAGCGAACATCGGCCTTTCGCGGATATTCCGGACAGATTGCGGCCGGAAGAATTGCCGTCGGAGATGCGGTCACTGTGCTTCCGTCTTTGAGAACAACGCGCATCAAATCGATCGTGAGTTTCGATGGAGAACTCAAGCAGGCAATTGTCCCTCAGTCGGTAACCATCACTGTCGAGGACGAACTCGATATCAGCCGGGGCGACGTCCTCGCGGCAGCGGATCATCCTCCTATCAGCACAAGAAACTTCCAGGCGCAGATGATCTGGTTTTCGGAACAGCCACTGTCAACACATCGTCGTTATCTTTTGAAGCACACGACGCAGACTACGGCCGCAGATATCGAAGTCGAGTCCAGGCTCGACATTCACACGTTGAGGTCCGGTCCGGCAGATACGTTGCACATGAACGATATTGGCACTGTTCATATCGAGACCAGCCGGGCAATTTTCTTTGATCCCTATCGGCAAAGCCGAACGACAGGCTGCTTCATCCTCATCGATCCTGATACGAACAACACAGTCGCGGCAGGAATGATCGTTGCATCTGTCCACCCCAATGTTTATCCAAACCGGCAAAAAGATGCACAGGGTGGCCAAATCTTCAATCTTACGGGGCAACAATCATTGATAAGAATGGTTAAGGATTGCCTTCACAAACTCGCGGCAAACAATGTTGTGGTTCTTTCACAGTGGCACCAAGGAGCGGTGGAGCTGCTTTGCAATGCAGGCCTCCACGTCCTTGTACTCAATGCCCCGAAGGAAGTAACGAGGGTTGACGCCAGTGAGGCGGGGCTTAGAGCCCTTCTGAAGGTAATCGGATTGACCCGCGAAATTGCACCTAAAGAAACCGAAACAGCGGTCTAATACTCAATTGACAATTTCAGCGTGACACTTGAAAATGTTGTCTCAATGAAGCGCACGATTATTACAAGCCCGCTGCCGTGCACGCCGCCGGTGTGCCTGCGACTGCGGGTTTGGAGAGCGCGCTTCAGCAACGAATAAATAAGTCAAACGCACTCATCTATAACGCCCACGGTCACTCCGATCGTGGGCGTTTTGCTTTGCGGGGGAAGATGAACATTAAGACGGGAACAGCCGGAACATTGAGGCGCGCCATCGCTGGCGCGGAAACGATTGTCGTGAAGGTCGGCACCAAAGTACTGGTGCGCGAGGATGGCAATGTGGCCACCGATGTCCTCGGTAGGATTACCGAGTCTGTAGCCGATCTGCGAACCAACGGACGTGATGTTGCGCTGGTTTCGTCGGGAGCAGTGGGCATCGGGGCTGGGCATTTGAAGATTTCGCCGGAGATGGTATCGGTTTGCGCCGCGACCGGGCAGAGCCTGCTTACTGCTATGTACCAGAGCGCATTCCTGAAGCGGAACATCGCGGTGGCGCAGATTCTCGTAACCGACGATGATTTTGTACAAACTCATCGGGAGGCAGAACTGCGGCGAACGCTTCGTCATCTGCTGGAGCTCTCAGTAGTTCCCATCATCAATGAGAACGACGCTGTGACGCATTCTCCAGAGTGCGATCCAGAGACTCGACTGCTCTCCGACAACGACGTGCTGGCAGCTCTGATCGCGAAGACGATCAATGCGCACTTGCTGGTATTGCTGACGGATGTGGATGGCGTTTATACCAGCCATCCGAGAGATAAAGATGCTTTGCTGATTCCGCAAATGACCGGTTCGGCACATCTTTTCAATTCTGCCGAGACGATTAGCGAATTGGGCCGTGGCGGCATGCAGGCCAAGGTCGAGGCGGCTTCGCGTGCGGCAAAGGAGAGCAATCTGGTCGCCGTGATTGCGAACGGGCGCATCCCCAATGTGTTGCACCGCATTATGGAGGGACAAAGGATCGGGACGTTGATCGCGGCAAGGGAGAATCAATGAATTCCGATGTGCTCCGCGATGCGGTGGCAGCGAAAGCTGCTGCGGGATTGCTTTCGTCGCTGGATTCGAGAACCAAGGACGATGCGCTGGAGAGGATGGCGTCAGCGCTCGAAGGCGCCACCGATCGCCTCTATGCTACCAATCAGAAAGATGTTGACGCAGCCCGCGCTCTTCTGTCGGCGGGCCGATTAAAGGAATCGGCATACGCTCGTCTCTCCTTGAATAGCGAAACTATTCGGCAAATGGCGCGCAGCATCAGAGCGGTTCGCACGCTCGGCGATCCGGTAGGCCGCGTGCTGCTTCGCACCGAGCTCGACGACAATCTGGAGTTAAAAAAGGTGACATGTCCCTTCGGAGTTCTGGCAGCCATTGTCGAGGCGCGGCCGGATGCGGTCGTCCAGCTAGCTGCGCTGGCTCTCAAATCGGGAAATGCCTTAATGATCAAAGCCGGAGCCGAGATTTCTCACACTAGCGGTGTCATCGTCCGAATATTGCAGGATGCTCTCACTCGGGACGAGACGATTCCACGCGAAGCGCTCACGAATGTTTGCGGCAGAGAAGCCGTGATGCATTTGCTGAAGTTAGCGGAGTTCGTCGATCTCGTCATTCCCAGAGGAAGTGCGGAATTGATTCGTGTTGTCCGGGAGAATACGCGTATTCCGGTATTAGGACATGCCGATGGCGTCTGCCATATCTACGTGCATTCCGCTGCCGACATAAAAATGGCAATCAATGTAATCCTCGACAGCAAGACGCAGGCGCCCAGCACGTGCAATGCAGTGGAGACCGTTCTCGTTGACCGCGCCCTTGCCGGTGGGTTCCTGCCTTTGCTCACCCACGCGCTAAGAGAGAGAGGTGTTCAACTACGCGGCTGCGAGACTGCAGTCAGCATCTGTGGGCAGGATATCGGGCGTGTCGAAGCAACCGAGTGGCACACGGAATATGGCGCCCTCACACTGGCAATTCGCGTGATCGATGGATGCAAGGAAGCCGTCGCTCACATCAATCAATTCGGTTCCCACCACACCGATTGCATCATCACGGAAGATGCGGTTCAGGCGGAACGCTTTTCGCGAGCGGTGGATTCCGCGGGCGTTTTCCAGAACGTCTCAACGCGTTTTTCCGATGGATACCGTTATGGTCTGGGGGCCGAGGTGGGAATCTCGACTGGCAAGTTGCATGCCCGTGGTCCGGTAGGACTCGATGGTCTCGTCACGTACAAATACATCTTGTCAGGTAGTGGACAGTGTGTGAGCCAGTACATCGGCCAGAACGCGCGCCGCTTCAAGCATGAAGGCCAATCGCTGGACTATGTCTGACTAGCTGCGCGAATCCAGCGTTTGCGCCGAAATCCCGCCGTTCGTCGCCAGTCGGACAAACAGTAACCTCCATAAGACTCGCTTATCGGTCTCATAGTATATCCGGATAATCAGTGTTTTCTATTATACATATCAACATTACAACTAGTTAGACTTATATATCACTATGATAAGTAAATTTAATACCTCGATAATAGTCACTATCTACTTTTTGCATAACTCGAATAAGAAATATGCGTTTGACCGTAATACGACTACAACCATATTGTGCTTGTCACCGATCATGCTCGCCTAGTATCCCACTGCTCAAGGCATGACAATCAATGAGAAAGAGAGTGACTCCAGTGAAAGCTGCTTATCGTTTGGCCACAGCTTTACTCATATCCTCGCTTCCAGCTTTGGTTGCGCTCCCATCTCACGCACAAACCGATGCGCCCGCGCCTGCACCGAATCAGGCCGATTTAACCGCTAAAGTGGATGAGCTTCAAAGAGAACTTGAAGATGTTCGCTCGCAATTGGCTGCACTCAAGAAAGATGGAAAAGGCGCGGATGCCCCTGCCGCGGCATCGAGTACTCCGGCGGCCAGTGTAGCGAACACTGGGAGTACTCCTTCGATTGCGAGCCTCCTCGGCCCAACTTCCGTGAGCGGCTTCGTGGATATGTATTACGGATATAACGCCAACCAGCCGGCTTCGCGCATCAGTCCGTTTCACGTTTTTGACGCGCAAACCAACCAATTTGCGTTGAACCTGGTTGAGTTGGTAGTTGATAAAGCTCCTGCACCAACTAACAGTAGAACGGGATATCACATCGCTCTGGGCTTCGGTCAAGCCATCAATGCGATCAACGGAAGCGATCCGGGCGGATTGGGCTTCGATCAGTATCTGAAGGAAGCATACTTTTCGTACCTTGCTCCAGTTGGAAAGGGCCTCCAGGTGGATTTTGGCAAGTTTGTAACACCTGCCGGCGCCGAAGTCATCGAAACTAAGGACAACTGGAATTACTCCCGTGGGCTGCTCTTCAACTACGCTATTCCCTTCTATCATTTTGGCATGCGGGCGAAGTATGCATTCAACGACAAGTATTCGCTCACTGGTTACGTAACTAACGGATGGAACAATCTTGTGGACAACAACACGGGCAAGATGTACGGGTTAAGTTTTGGCTGGAATCCAACAAAGAAGTGGGGTGTTACTGAGAATTATCTGGCTGGCCCCGAGGGCACCAACAACAACTCTGACTGGCGGCAACTTTGGGACACGGTTATAACCTACTCACCGACCTCAAAATTGTCCTTGATGGCAAATACGGACTACGGACGCGGTGACAGAATTACCGGAGTCAAGAATCCCGTCTTCTGGACGGGATTTGCGGGATACGTCAAGTACGCCTTTAGCCCTAACTACGCACTGGCAACGCGTTATGAGTACTATGACGATCACTACGGCTTCACAACCGGCACACCTCAGAACTTCAACGGATTCACTGGAACTTTTGAGCGCACGATCGCGAGTCACATTCTCACCCGACTCGAGTTCAGACACGACATGTCAAACCGTCCGACCTTCTTGAAAGGCAACGAGCCGGTCTTAGCTCAAAATACAGCCACGGCCGGACTGGTTTTCATGTTCGACAGCCGCGAGGCCAAGTAATGGAAGACTTCCTCGCAGTCGCCGCGAGGTTCGGAAATGAACCGAACAAAGTACCTGGTAGGTATAGCAATGGCTTTCAGCGGGCTGATTGTTGGTTTGTCAACGTTCCCAGCCCATCCATTGCTTAACGTGTTGATCTTGCTTGGAGCAATGGCACTACTTCTGCACTCGGCAGTAGGACTGTTTCAGTTGCCCGAGAAGCGTGATTCAAGTTTACGAGGGAAATGAGAGGAGAATGTCCATGGCGGAAAACTCCGCAACCGAAATGAAACCCACTTTAGGACTCACTGGTCTGACTATGAATGCGATGGCGCTGATTGCGCCGGGCGCTTTTCTTTGGCTTACCTTCCAGATTCAGTCAAGTACGGGCGTAACCGGTCCGGCTATGTGGGCAGGTATCTTTCTCGCCCTTGTGCTCTGTCTGGCAACTGCGGTTTGTTATGCCGAAATGGCAAAACTCTATCCTGGCACCGGCAGCTCCTATTACTTCGCGGAACAATCTTTTCTGAATCACGATAAGGTCTGGCGTTACGCGCGGCTTTCAAAGTTCATCGTAGGCTGGGCATCGCATTTGTATTACTGGATTTATCCCGGCGTAATGGTCGGAGTCATGGGGATTCTGTGCGGATATCTTGTTGGCACACTATGGCCGACCTTCATGAGCGCCTCGAATCCGGGGCCTGCCTTCATGATGGCAGTCGCCGTCGTATTTTCGTTCGTGGTGGCCTATATCGCCTACCGTGGCGTTAACGGCTCGACCGCTGTCAATATCGCCATCAACGTAATCCAGATTTCTGCTTTGGTGTTGTTCGCAGTTTTGGCGATAGCCTATCGCGTCAGTCATTCGCCCGGCAGCGTGGCATTCCAGTTCGACTCCGCTTCGGGCGCGACCTATTCCTACGAATTTGCCACGCAGAAAACGGTGGTAAACGGACAAGAAACCGAAGCTGTTGTGCGCGATTCCAGCGGTGTTCCGCAGCCCAAGCTTGATGCCGCCGGCAAACCGGTTCCATATCACGTCAGCTATCCAGAGCGCGATAGCAGTGGCGCCTTTCTCTCGCATCCCAACGCAGCTTCCGTCATTAAGGCCCACAACTTGGGCTGGACCTTTATTCAGGCGACCGTCGCGATCTTGATTCTTGTGGGATTCGAGTCGGTTACATCGTTCGGCGGTGAAGCCAAAAATGCAAAGCGCGACATTCCCATCGCTGTCATCGTGTCCTTACTGATTCAAGGAATGTTCTGCTATCTGTTTGAATACTTCGCAGCAAACTACTTCTTGAACAGTGGATACACGCTACAGACCGCAGCAAGTTCGGCTGCTCCGATCGGCGACATGATGACTGTGGTCGGCGATGCTCTGCTGGGTCCTGGGCGCGGGCGAATCTTCATGCTGGCCGAAGCCTTCACCGTCTTTCTCGCTCTCATTGGCACTACCCTCTCCTGCATGAACACAGGTGCCCGCGTTACTTACGCGATGGGCAAGGACCAGGAAGTTCCGGAACACTTTGGTCTTTTGCATTCCAAGAAGCTCACTCCTCACCGGGCTATCTGGGCTTTGGCCATCATCTCGGCGATCGTCGGTTGCCTGGCCGTAGCCACTGCCTTCGGCGACGCTGGCGCCCCCACTGACGCCGCGATCCAAGCTTTGCCTCATGGATTCTGGTCCAGTTTCGGATACACGACTCATGACAAGATGGCAGCCCTGCCGAGTTCGCTGCTCACCATAACCCTCGCATCGAACTTCGGCACATTCTTACTTTATGCATTGAGCTGCATCACTTGTCTCGTCGCCTACCACGGGCATCCGAAATTCAAAGTTGTCCGGCACGCGATCGTTCCCGTATTTGGATTGCTCGCTAATCTTGCTTGCATGGCGTTCTACTTGATCGGTCCATTCATGGGGTATGGAACCAAGATGGAACCACTTTTAGCATTGGGGATTGCTCTCGTATGGGCCGTTTATGGAGGCATTTACTTTACTCGCGCGAGCCGGCGCACCGGCCGCACGACCTTCGTTGCGAGTCGAGCACAGGCGGTTTGATGCTCCTGTTTTACTCCTTGGAGCAACTTCGGGCAGGCGAAAGCCTGCCCGAAGTTGTTACTGGTGCTTATGATTGTTCGAGGCCAATCTGGACTAGGGCCAGTGATTGGTGACAGTCTTGCGGAGCGGTCGCCAGCTTCCATGATGAATCTGGAATTCGCCCAACTCTCCGACCGAGGACGAGTTCGCGAGCAGAACGAAGACCACGTCGGCTCCGTGATCCCGAAGGTAGAGGCACAGGCCCGCACACATGGCTGGCTGTTCGCGCTGGCAGACGGAGTCGGCGGGCATCGCGATGGGGAAGTAGCATCACGCCTCGCTGTCGAAAGCGTGTGCGCCGGGTTTCGTTCGGCCAGCGCGCACGAACTGCACCGAGCGTTGCTGCCGCGTCTCATACAGAACGCGAATACCGCCGTGTTGGAAGCGGCAACTGAAGCTGGAAAAAGCGGGCCTGGAATGGCGACGACTCTGGTCGCTTGTGCTCTGCGGTCGGATCGAGCGGTAGTGTGCCACGTGGGGGATTCGCGCTGTTATCTTGTCCGGCGGAGCCACGCAGAATTGTTGACGCGCGACCACACTGTCACCAACGATCAAATCAGAATCGGATTACTCTCGAAGAGAGAAGCTGCGCGGTCTCCGATGCAGCATATGCTGAGCCGTTCGTTGGGTGGGGATCTCTTCGTCGCTGTGGACGTTAGTGAGCACCCGCTTCTGCCGGGAGACGTTCTGCTCTTATGCTCCGACGGACTCCACGGAGCGGTGCCGCAAACCGAGATTGAGCTGATCATCAGCGACAATCACGATCTGAGTGTAGCGGCGAAAGAGCTGGTGGCATCTGCTAATCAGCGGGACGGTAGCGACAACATCAGCGTTCAACTCATTCGCATTCGAACCATTGAGCGTATGGGGATGTATCGAGGACGACCTTATCAACTTGTCTGATTTACCTCCTCCAGATAACACGCTTCATTCTGTTGTCCTTCCTTATCACCTTGGTATTTTCCAAGAGACTGCTTATATGTTCCTTATGCCGGCTCAGGCATAATTGCAGGGTGCGATTCCATACACCTTAAGTTTCGGGTTCGCCAGAGCCACTCCGATTCCTGCTCATGACAGACAGGGATCAAGAGGCTTGACTTTCCTAGCGATGATTTCTCTTCACACCGGCGATCAACTCGATCACTACAGAATTGACGGCGTCGCAGCACGCAGCGGTATGGCGTCTATTTTTCGCGCCACTGATCTGCGCGATGGGCGTGCGGTGGCGATCAAGGTGCCTCACCCGGAAATGGAGAGCGACATAGTTCTATTCGAGCGCTTTCAACGGGAAGACGAGATCGGGCGAAAACTCGACCACCCGGGCGTGGTCAAGGTGTACTCCGACGATGACCGAAGCCAGTTCTACATGGTCATGGAGTGGGTCGAGGGGCGACTCTTGCGCCAGATCCTCAACGAGCAAAGACCGCTTTCGATCGATCGAGCTGTGCGCATCGCGACTGGCATTGCGGATGCTCTCGACTATATTCACAATCACGGCGTTGTGCATCGCGACCTCAAACCGGAAAACATCATGGTGGATGCCGAAGAT
>Ga0307477_10002935_pt1 | contig 12902 bp, 7 predicted proteins | sample atmos_gasesECM2C_FD_203316 | JGI IMG/M metagenome (GOLD analysis project Ga0307477, IMG submission 203316) | Hardwood forest soil microbial communities from Morgan-Monroe State Forest, Indiana, United States - atmos_gasesECM2C_515 | ecosystem: Environmental > Terrestrial > Soil > Temperate...
TCTGCTGCTTCGAGCCGCGAGCGCCGGAGTCGGCCATGATGTAGATCGGGTTGATCGCACCGGCCTTATCCTGCTGCTTGAGCACGTCAAACATCTCGTCGGCGACTTTTTCCGTGATGGCCGACCAGATTTCGATGACTTTGTTGTAGCGCTCGCCGTTGGTGATGGCGCCGTCCAGATACTGCTGCTGAACATTGATTACTTGCTTTTCAGCGTCCTTCACCAGCGTGTACTTGTCTTCGGGAATGACCATGTCGTCGATGCCGATCGACAATCCAGCGCGCGTGGCATAGCTGAAGCCAAGCGACTTGATGCCGTCCAGCATCTTGACCGTGGTTTCAAGACCAAAGCGCAGGTAGGCGTAGTTGACGAGCTGTCCGATCCCTTTCTTCTTGAGCAGGCCGTTGATGAATGGCATGCCTTTGGCCAGCGAGTCATTCAGAATCACGCGGCCAACGGTGGTGTTCAAGTACTGACGTTCGTAGTTGGTCGGCTCGGTGTGGAGAATGTCTTGATCGTCGTATGCGTTCGTCAGATCGATGACTTCTCCGCTATAGCGCAGGCGAATCGGACTAAGAGTCTCCACTTCCTTGGCTTCCAAGGCGAGCAGAACATCTTCGACCGTCGCGAACGAGCGGCCTTCGCCTTTCGCTCCCGGCTTTGCTTTGGTCAAGTAATACAAGCCAAGCACCATGTCCTGAGTAGGCACGGTGATCGGCTGACCCGACGCGGGCGAGAGGATGTTGTGCGACGCCAGCATCAAAACGCTGGCTTCGACCTGAGCCTCAGGCGAGAGCGGAATGTGAACCGCCATCTGGTCGCCGTCAAAGTCGGCGTTAAATGCCGTACAGACCAACGGGTGAATCTTGATGGCCTTGCCTTCCACCAGCACCGGCTCAAACGCCTGAATGCCAAGACGGTGCAGGGTTGGCGCGCGGTTCAAAAGCACCGGATGGTCCTTGATGACCTCTTCGAGAATGTCCCAAACCGCGGGTTCCTGCTGCTCGACCATCTCCTTAGCTTGCTTGATGGTCGTGCACTGTCCGGTTTGCTCGAGACGGTGGTAGATGAAGGGCTTGAACAGCTCCAGCGCCATCTTCTTCGGCAAGCCGCACTGATGCAGTTTCAATTCGGGACCGACAACGATCACCGAACGTCCGGAGTAATCGACGCGCTTTCCCAGCAGGTTCTGACGGAAGCGGCCCTGCTTGCCTTTGAGCGTGTCGGAGAGCGACTTCAGCGGACGGTTGTTGGCTCCGCGCAGCACGCGGCCACGGCGCCCATTGTCGAAGAGCGCGTCTACCGCTTCCTGAAGCATGCGCTTCTCGTTGCGCACAATCACTTCAGGAGCATGCAGGTCCATCAGCTTCTTGAGACGGTTGTTGCGGTTAATGACGCGGCGATAAAGATCGTTCAGATCCGAAGTCGCAAAGCGGCCGCCATCCAATGGCACGAGGGGACGCAGCTCAGGCGGAATCACCGGGATTACGTCAAGGATCATCCACTGCGGCTTGTTCCCAGACTTGCGGAAGGCTTCGACTACCTTCAGGCGCTTGGAATATTTCAGACGCTTCTGCAGCGAGGTCTCATGCTTCATCTTCTCGCGCAGTTCAGTGGAGAGGTCGTCCACCTGGATACGCTTCAGCAGCTCCTTGATAGCTTCCGCACCCATCATGGCCTTGAAGCCAGTGGCGCGGAACTGCTGATCGAGTTCGCGGAACTTGGTCTCTTCCTTGATGACCTCCGCTTCCTTTACCGGAGCGTCGCCGGGCTCGAGCACGACGTACGACTCGAAGTACAGCACCGACTCCAGTTCGCGCAGTGAGATGTCGAGCAGGTGGCCGATGCGCGAAGGCAGTCCCTTGAAGAACCACACATGCGAGCAGGGCGACGCCAGCTCAATGTGACCGAGGCGCTCGCGGCGAACTTTGGACAGCGTGACTTCCACACCGCACTTGTCGCAGATCACGCCGCGGTGCTTCATGCGTTTGTACTTGCCGCAGAGGCACTCCCAGTCGGTAACGGGACCGAAGATGCGCGCGCAGAACAGGCCGTCGCGCTCGGGCTTGAAGGTTCGGTAGTTGATGGTTTCAGGTTTGGTGACTTCACCGTGCGACCAGCTCCGGATGCGCTCTGGAGAAGCCAGGCTGATACGAATGCTGTCGAAGTCGGTGATGTTATTGCCTAAATCGAACGGGCTCGAACGGTACAAAGTGTCCTCCGTTTCCACGGTGCGCACAGTGCGAACTGTGCAGAAAACAATATTGCTGCCCCCGTAGAGACGCAGCATGCTGCGTCTCTACAGGGCGTATGAACTAATCTGCCGCTGCGGCTAATGCCGGACGCTCTTTGGCTTTGATCAATTCGACGTCCAGGCACAGCGACTGCAATTCACGAATCAACACATTGAACGACTCCGGCACGCCCGGCTCGATCGCGGCTTCGCCCTTGACGATGGCCTCGTAGATCTTGGTGCGGCCATAGACGTCGTCGGACTTTGCCGTCAGCAGCTCCTGAAGGATGTAAGCGGCGCCATAAGCCTCGAGCGCCCAGACTTCCATTTCTCCGAAGCGCTGTCCGCCAAACTGCGCTTTGCCGCCCAACGGCTGCTGGGTGATGAGCGAATACGGTCCGATGGAGCGTGCGTGGATCTTGTCGTCCACCAGGTGCGAAAGCTTGAGCATGTAGATATAGCCAACGGTTACCGGCTGTTCAAACTTCTCGCCTGTCATGCCGTCAAACAGTTCGGTCTTTCCCGATGTGGGAAGCCCTGACTGATCGAGCAGCGATTTGATCTCCTTTTCCGTGGCTCCGTCGAAGACCGGAGTCCCGAAGAAGACGCCGCGCTTCATGCCTTGGGCGACCGACACCAAGGTGTCGTCGTCGAGATCGGCAATGGATTTGAGATACGGCGTTTCCTTGAAGATCTGCCGGAGTTCGCGGCGCAGTGATTCTTCGCGAGAATTCTCGGTAAGAAGCTTGGAAATGCGCTTGCCCAGATCGTGTCCCGCCCAGCCAAGGTGCGTCTCCAGAATCTGGCCGACGTTCATGCGGGAAGGCACGCCCAGCGGGTTGAGCACAATTTCAACCGGAGTGCCGTCCTGCAGATAAGGCATGTCCTCTTCGGGAAGAATGCGCGCGATCACGCCCTTGTTGCCGTGACGACCCGCCATCTTGTCGCCAACCGATAGCTTGCGCTTCATGGCGATATAGACCTTCACCAGCTTGATGACTCCCGGCGGAAGTTCATCGCCCTTTTGCAGCTTGGAGATTTTCTCGTTGACGATCTTGCGCAGAACGTCGATCTGGCGCGAGGTCATCTCTTCGATCTCGTCGATCTGTTCGTTGACGCGAGGGTCCTTGTTCTCGTACTTAATGCGCTTCAGGTTGCGGGTCGAAATGCGCTCGATGGTCTCGCGATCGAGGATCGCACCCTTGGTCAGCAGGCGCTTGTTGGTGCGCTCATCGTGCAGATCGGCCTGCACTTCCTTGCCGCCGAGAATGTTTTCGAGGCGCTTGAGGCGCTCGTCGGTCAGAATGCGAATTTCGTCGGCGAGGTTCTTCTCCAGCTTCTCGATCTGCGAAGCCTCGATGGCTTTGGCGCGTTCGTCCTTCTCTTGACCCTTGCGGGAGAAGATTTTCACGTCCACCACCGTGCCTTCGATTCCGGGAGGACAAGTGAGGGAAGCGTCGCGAACGTCTCCAGCCTTCTCCCCAAAGATGGCGCGCAACAGTTTCTCCTCAGGTGTGAGCTGAGTCTCACCTTTGGGTGTGACCTTGCCAACCAGGAAGTCTCCTGCGTGGACGCTAGCGCCAATGCGAATGACACCGCTTTCGTCCAGGTCGCGCAGAGCGTTCTCCGATACGTTAGGAATATCGCGAGTGATCTCCTCGGGACCGAGCTTGGTATCGCGCGCCTCGATCTCGAATTCCTCGATATGCACCGAGGTGTAGTAGTCCTCTTTCACCAGCTTCTCGGAGACCAGGATCGCGTCCTCGAAGTTGTAGCCGCGCCACGGCATGAATGCCACGAGCACGTTGCGTCCCAGCGCCAGCTCGCCCATATCGGTGCAGGGACCGTCGGCGATGACTTGTCCCTTCACCACCCGGTCGCCTTTGTGGACAATCGGCTTCTGCGAGATACAGGTGTTCTGGTTCGAGCGCTTGAATTTAATGAGCTGATAAATGTCGCTTCCCACTTCGCGCGACAACTGCGTGGGATGGTGTTCGCCTTCGACACGCACGATGATGCGCTCAGAGTCCACCGAATCGATGATTCCGTTACGTCGCGCAAGCACCACAGCGCCCGAGTCACGCGCAGTAACGCCTTCCATTCCGGTACCCACGATTGGAGCTTCGGCGCGGAGCAGCGGCACAGACTGACGTTGCATGTTCGCGCCCATCAGAGCGCGGTTGGCGTCGTCGTGCTCGAGGAAAGGAACCAGCGAAGCGGCAACCGAAACCAGCTGCTTGGGACTGACGTCGATGTAATCAACTTCCTCGCGCGGTACCAGCACGAAGTTGCCGGCTTTGCGAGCATTGACCAGTTCATTCACCAGCCGGCCCTTGTCGTCGAGTTCGACGTTGGCTTGGGCAATCACGTGACGATCTTCTTCCCAGGCGGACAGATAAAACGAGAACGGCTCATAGTCCGCCAGCTTTTTCCGCTTGCCCTTCAGCTCCTCGTTCACTCTTTCCAGTTCGTGCAATTCGACGTAATCGCCGACCCGATATTCGCTATCGCCGCTGTTCACGACCTGGACAAAGTCCTGAACCCGCGCGCTCTTTACGCGGCGGTAGGGCGATTCGATAAAGCCGTAGTCGTTGATGCGTGCATAGCACGACAGGGACGAGATCAATCCGATGTTCGGACCTTCCGGAGTCTCAATCGGACAAATGCGTCCGTAGTGCGTGGGATGAACGTCGCGCACTTCAAATCCGGCGCGTTCGCGCGAGAGGCCGCCCGGCCCGAGTGCGGAGAGACGGCGTTTGTGCGTGATTTCCGACAGGGGGTTGGTCTGATCCATGAACTGCGAAAGCTGCGACGATCCGAAGAACTCGCGGATAGCAGCCATCACCGGCTTAGCATTCACCAGATCGTGCGGCATCGCCGTCGACATTTCCTGGTACACGCTCATCTTTTCCTTGATGGCGCGCTCCATGCGGACCAGGCCGATGCGGAACTGGTTTTCCATCAGCTCACCCACCGCGCGCACGCGGCGATTGCCGAGGTGATCGATGTCATCCACCAGGCCGAGGTTCTTGCGCAGTTTGAGCAGGTAGCGAATGGTCGCGTAAAAGTCCTCGGGTTCCAGCGTGCGCTGATCGAGCGACGTTTGGTCGTTCTTCTCGTACAGCTTGATGTTGAACTTCAAGCGACCCACGCGCGAGAAGTCGTACTTGCGCGGATCGAAGAACATCCCGTGGAACAGCGAAGTCGCGGTATCGAGCGTTGGCGGATCGCCGGGACGCAGCTTGCGATAGATTTCGATGAGCGCTTCCTGTGGCGCCTTAATGGAATCGCGGCGCAAGGTGTTGGAGATGATGTTGCCAACGTCATCGCGCTCGGGGAAGAACAGATGCAGCTCTGTGATGCCGGCATCGATCAGTTTCGATAGTTTGTCGGCGGTCAGTTCGGTGTTGGCTTCAAGCAAGACTTCGCCGCTGCTGGTATCGACCACATCCGCGGCAACGAACGCGCCCTCGAGATCGGTTGGGTCTATCTCGATTTCGGTGATCTTCGCCTTTTGAATTTCCTTCAATACTGAAGGCGTGATCTTGCGGCCGGAGTGAGCGACCTCGTCACCACTTTTGGTCTTGATGCTGTGCGCCAGTTTCAATCCAAGCAAGTTCGTGGGACGCTCGATGTTGGGCTCCAGCGTCCAATAGATCTTCTTGTCGCGAATGCCGATCTTGTCCACGGTGTAGAACGTGCGCAAAATGTCCTCGTCGGAACGCAGCCCGAGCGCGCGGAGGAAGATCGTTCCCAGGAACTTGCGCTTGCGGTCGATGCGGACATAAAGCGTGTTCTTCTGGTCATACTCGAACTCGACCCACGATCCGCGATAGGGAATGATCTTGCCGAGGAAGTAAGTGCGATTATTCGCGGTCTCAAAAAACACGCCCGGCGAACGGTGTAACTGGCTGACGATCACGCGTTCCGTGCCGTTGATGATGAACGTGCCGTTCTGCGTCATCAGGGGGATGTCTCCGAAGAAGACTTCCTGCTCCTTGATATCGCGAATGCTCTTGGCTCCGGTTTCCGCGTCTTTATCGAAGATGGTCAGGCGGATTGTGACTTTCAGCGGGGCAGAATAAGTCATGCCGCGCTCTTCGCATTCGTTCACGTCGTACTTGAGCTGCAATCCGACGGGGTCGCCGCACTTGTTGCAGAAGTCGGGAGTGTTGGCGTTGTAGGTGCCGCACTTCGAGCAGAGAACCTCTCCCGGATGGAAGGGATCGGTAATGACCGTGGCTCCGCAGTTGCGACACGTGGTGCGCAGGTGATGGAGACCTTTGAGGTGGCCGCACTTGCATTCCCAGTTGCCGATGGCGTAGTCCACAAACTCGAGCTGCGAGACATTGCGAAAGTCGCTGATCGGGAACACCGATTGAAAGACCGACTGAAGTCCGCTATCGTCACGCTCGCTGGGCAGCTTATCCATTTGCAGGAAGCGATCGTACGAGCGCTTCTGCACTTCAATCAGATTGGGAATCTGAATGGTTGCTGGAATTTTGCTGAAATCAAGACGAGTGCGGCGAGCACGGTGATTGGTATTCGGCATGTGACTCCTAATTTTCTAAAAGGGCCGCGTCCCAATGTGGGACTTGACCGCGATACGCTGCGCGGCCATGCAGTCGCGAGCGTCGGCTAAGCGTTACTTGTGTCGTATCTGTCGCCGGACGGAAGGGACGCGAGTTCCTCGCCCGCGTCAAATCGCATCGAATCCTGTTGGTTCCTCTCCGCGGCCCGTCCGTAACGCGGTGAGAGAAAAAATCATTTTGAAAAAACGCTGAAGTGAGCTATATAGAGACGGAGCAGCACACAGACACGTAGGCACCTACGCGAGAGCAAAGCTCTGCGTAGGCGCCGTTAGCAGCGCAAAAAGAATGTGGTTTGTCAGTTTCCCGCGCCAGTTCTTAAGGCCTGTGTGAAGTCCGCCGCCGCGAACTCAATCCCAATGGGACGCATTAGACAGCGGACCCTATGCCCGCGCTGCCAGCGCCCCTGATAAAATCCGAATTCCGCCTCGAATCAAACTATTATAGCCCAGGCGACCTCCGTTTTGGCAAGTCTGGGCCTAAACGTGCTGTAGCGAGTCTGGAATGTGGAGAAAGAACGGCGAAAGCAAACTGGCTCACGCCGAGTTGAGATATCGATGCCGGAGGTCGGGCTCTGGATTCAACATCCCACCCCGACCTCTCCGCCGAGCTACTTGACTTCGACAGTAGCCCCTGCTTCCGTGAACTTTTTCCTGATGTTCTCCGCCTCTTCCTTGTTGATGCCTTCCTTGATCGGCTTAGGCGCGCCATCGACCAGGTCCTTGGCTTCCTTGAGGCCCAGGCTCGTGACTTCGCGAACAGCCTTAATCACATTGATCTTGTTGGCGCCAACTGCGGTCAGAACCACTGTGAACTCCGTCTTTTCCTCGGGTGCTGCTGCGGCAGCCGCTCCCGCTCCACCGCCGGCGACCATCACTGGAGCCGCCGCGGCAGCCGAAACCCCGAGACGCTCTTCCAGCTTCTTCACCAGAGCCGCCGCATCCAGCAGCGACAGTCCCACGATCTGATCTTCCAACGCTTGAATATCCGACATGTTCTAATCTCCTCGAATTCCTAAACTGTCATTTCTAATCGGGCGATCAGGTCATCGGATGAGCGGGAGAAGTAAGACCTCTCGGCACTCCACATGACTAAATCTCCCTTACTGCTGCTCGTCGGCTCCCGCCGAGGAGTTGCGATTCACTCAGGTTTCCGGTACGCCCCAGACCAGGCGTCCTGGGTGAAACGCGAAACTCTTTATGTGCTCATCAAATTCCGGCTTTGAACTTCACGCGATCACCCGATGATCCGATTCGGAAAGAATCGGCTACTCGGCGAACTTTTTCTGCTCGACTCCCTGGCTCACGACCACAGCCAGATTGCGTCCCACGGCATTCATTGCGGTAACCAATCGCTGCGCCGGAGCATTGATGAGGAAGAGGAGCTTCGAGTAAATCTCTTCCTTGCTCGGCATGGTGGCCAAAGCCTTGACCTCTTTGATCGAGATCACTTTGCCTTCGACAACTCCGAGCTTGAAGCCGAACTCGGGGTTATCGGTAACATACTTGGTCAGAGCCTTAGCCAAGGCGACAGGATCGCCGGTGGTATAGGCGATCGACGTCACCCCTTTTAAGGTTTTCAGCGCTTCTTCGACTGCGGTCCCCTGGGCCGCACGGCGCGCCAGCGTGTTCTTCACCACGTGATATTTTCCGCCCGCAGCACGCACTGTCTTGCGCAGTTCGAAATCCTGCGCCACGGTCAATTTGGCGAAGGTGCCAACGATCATGCTGTTGACCTGCTTCAGCTCGTCCGCTAGCTTTTCGACTTGCTCCGACTTTTTTGCTCTTGTGACTGCCATCTCAATCCCTTTATTGCTTGCATCGCCTTAATGCGGTCAAGCAGATGTTTCAGCTTCGAAGCTGCACAGCTTCGAGGCTTCGCAGCTAATAACAACTCAGGCCTTCGAAGCTGCTTCGATCGGGGCCGCGTCGATGGAGATTCCCGGTCCCATCGTCGAAGACAGCGTTACGCCCTTGATGTACTTGCCCTTGGCCGCCGCCGGCTTGGCGCGAATCACGCTCGAAATCACCGTGGTGGCGTTTTCCACCAGCTTTTGCGGTTCGAAGCTGATTTTTCCCACCGGAACATGGATCAGCGCGGTTTTGTCCGTGCGAAACTCGACTTTACCCGCTTTGACTTCCTTCACTGCCGACGCGACGTCGAAGGTGACGGTTCCCGTTTTGGGATTCGGCATCAGGCCACGCGGACCGAGCACTTTCCCCAGGCGTCCGACCGACTTCATCACGTCGGGAGTGGCGATGACCGCGTCGTAGTCCACCCAGTTTTCTTTCTGGATTTTCTCGACTAACTCTTCTCCGCCAACGATGTCCGCGCCAGCCGCTTCGGCTTCGCGCTGCTTGTCACCTCCGGCGATTACAAGAACCTTTTTCGACTTTCCCAATCCGTGAGGCAGAACGACCGTGCCGCGCACCATTTGGTCTGCATGTTTAGGATCGACGCCGAGACGCAGCGTCACTTCCACGGTTTCGTCGAACTTGGTGAACTTTACTTTCTTGAGGAGGGGAACCGCTTCGTCGAGCTTGTAAGGACGGGGTTCGACGGCCGCACGGGCCTTAGTAATGTTCTTTCCTGCTTTACTCATTTGTCCTGTCTCCCACCGCACATGCGCTACTGCTGCATGGCCGTAGTGTTTGCGACAGTAGCTGCGAAGCTTCGAGGTTCGCGCAGCTACGAAGCTTCTATGCTACCACGTCTATGCCCATCGAACGCGCGGTGCCCTTGACACTCCTGATGGCAGCGTCCAGGCTGGCGGCGTTCAAGTCCGGCATCTTTTGCTTGGCGATGTCCGCCACCTGCTTTTCGGTGACCTTGCCTACTTTATCCTTGTTCGGTGCTCCGGAGCCTTTAGCCACAGCAGCCGCCCGTTTCAGCAGGACCGAGGCTGGCGGTGTCTTGGTGATGAATGTAAACGAACGATCGGTATAGACCGTGATCACCACTGGGATGATGAGCCCCTCTTGATCCTTGCCACTGGTCTTGGCGTTGAATTGCTTGCAGAACTCCATGATGTTGATCTGCGCCTGACCCAGCGCCGGGCCAACCGGCGGGGCCGGAGTAGCTTTGCCGGCCGCTATTTGAAGCTTTACCTGTGTTTGTACCTTTTTTGGCGGAGCCATGTTCTAGATTCTCGATTCCTCAAAAATTCGCGGCTTAAGCGCCGCTGAGCCTTCTAACTGCTTTATCGCCAAAGCTTCGTAGCTACGAAGCTCCGCGGCTTTCTAAGCTACTTTTTCTACCTGTCCAAACTGCAATTCCACCGGCGTGGCGCGGCCGAAGATTGTGACCATTACTTTCAGAGTCTCGCGGTCTTCGTTCACATCGTCCACGATGCCATTAAAGTTAGCGAAGGGACCGTCGGTAATTCGGACCGACTCGTTCTTCTCGTACTTGACCTTGAGCCTCGGCTTGTCTTTGCCGACGTTCACGCGATAGACGATTTGATTCACTTCGTCGTCTGACAGCGGCGTGGGATCGTTGCCCGTCCCTACGAATCCGGTCACCTTCGGCGTGGACTTCACTACCTGCCAAACATGATCGCCTTCTCCGCCGGCGCCCCCGGCGCGAAACCCGGTGAGATCCATTTCCACTAGAACATATCCGGGGTAGAACATCCGTTCGCTTGTGTACTTCTTGCCGTTTCGTACTTCGGTGACTGCTTCCGTTGGGATGAGCACGCGGCCAATCTTGTTTTGCAAGCCGAACGCCTGAATTCGCGATTCGAGCGATTCCTTCACTTTGCGCTCGAACCCCGAATATGCGTGGACGATGTACCACTTCATGTTGGGATTGCGCGCCTGCTCGCCCTCGGTTGGGACGCCGTCAGTCGGCACATCTGGAGGAATTGCGCCCGGCTGAGGCGTTGCTTCGAGTTTGTTTTCTTCTGCCATCAAAATCTTTTCCAGCCAATCTCTCGGGCCGGCACCTCTCTTAACTGTGGAAGAGCTTCAACAGATGACTTAATCCGAATGTGATAACGCTATCAACGACGTAGAAAAAGCCGGCGAACACGAAGACCGTGATGATGACTACGGTGGTCGTTCCCTGAACTTCCTTGCGGTTGGGATAGTTGACCTTTTTCATTTCCGCACGGACTTCGCCAATAAAGTCCTTGGTACGGTCGGGCCAGGCCTTTAGCCTACTGCCAATACCATCTTCGTCGGCCACGGTTGTTGCCTTTACTCGCTTGGTTTCGGTACTTCCCACTTTGAAGCCTGCTTCCTTTATTTATTTCAAGGGCTCCGCAACGCTTCGCTGCTTCGCCCTCTGCTCGCCCTATCCGGCGCTAGCTCCGCGCTCACCCTTTACTCGGAGGATTTCGGTCCTCCATCAAATCAATCCTGGCAGGGGCGGAGGGATTCGAACCCCCAAGTCCGGTTTTGGAGACCGGCAGTTTAACCGTTGAGCTTACGCCCCTCCGAAAAACAGCACTCAGCACTCGGCTTTCAGCATTCAGCCATGGACCAGTATCTCAAATGGCTGAATGCTGAGTGCTGACGGCTGACTACTTGGTTTCTTTATGCGACGTGTGCTTCCTACAGAAACGGCAAAACTTGCTGAACTCCAGGCGCCCAGTCGTCGTCTTTTTGTTCTTAGTCTTCGAATAATTCCGGTTCTTGCACTCGCTACATTGCAACGTAATAATTTCTCTCATGATCCTATTTCACCATTTCCAGTTCTTCTGCAGTCGGCAGCCATTCATCGCCTTCTGCATCTCGGGCTGCGAATACCAGGGCAAACAATAACTTGAGGCGCCGAAGATCGTCGATTTTGCCGTCTTGCAGAACCAACTTGGCCACCTGTTCGCCTTGGGGCGTACGCAACGCAAACAGCGCTAAATCCTCTTGTCGGTCCACCTTTCGCAACTCCCAGCCAACAAACCTTGCCAGGTATTCGTCGGTACCTCGCGTTACTTTCATGTCGTAGAGGCTGGCCTGCAACTTCGATAAATCGAATGCAGAAAAGTTCTGCTGCTTTAGAACATCAGCCAATGACGACCTCTCTCGTTAGGCGAGAATTTCCGAAATCGTTCCCGCGCCCACGGTCCTTCCGCCTTCGCGGATGGCGAACCTCAGGCCCTTTTCCATGGCCACCGGCGTGATCAGCTCGATCGTCAGCGCCACGTTGTCTCCGGGCATCACCATCTCCGTGCCTGCCGGCAGTTCCGCTACTCCGGTTACGTCGGTCGTGCGGAAGTAGAACTGCGGACGATAGCCCTTGAAGAACGGCGTGTGACGTCCGCCTTCTTCCTTCGTCAGCACGTAGATCTCTGCCTTAAACTTGGTGTGCGGCGTAATCGACCCGGTCTTAGCCAGCACCATGCCGCGCTCCACATCTTCCTTAGCTATACCGCGCAACAGCAGTCCGGCGTTGTCCCCCGCCAGACCTTCGTCGAGTTGCTTCTTGAACATCTCCACGCCGGTTACGACCGTCTTTCTGGTCTCGCGGAAGCCCACGATTTCCACTTCCTCGCCTACCTTCACCTTGCCGCGCTCGATTCTTCCCGTAACAACAGTTCCGCGTCCCGAGATCGAGAAGATATCTTCAATCGGCATCAGGAAAGGCTTGTCCACATCGCGCGCCGGCAGTGGAACGTTCTTGTCCACCGCTTCCATCAGCTCGTCGATGGTCTTCTCCCACTTGGCTTCGCCGTTGAGCGCGCCCAGAGCCGAGCCGCGAACTACCGGCAGCGTGTCGCCCGGGAACTGATACTTGTTCAAGAGCTCGCGCACTTCCACTTCCACCAGGTCGATCAGCTCGGGATCTTCCACCGCATCGCACTTGTTCAGGAACACCACGATGTAGGGCACACCCACCTGACGGGCCAGCAGCACGTGCTCTTTGGTCTGCGGCATGGGACCGTCGGTGGCCGCGACTACCAGGATGGCGCCGTCCATCTGCGCCGCGCCCGTGATCATGTTCTTGATGTAGTCGGCGTGGCCCGGGCAATCGACGTGCGCGTAGTGCCGGTTCGGAGTCTCGTATTCGACGTGCGCCGTAGCGATGGTGATGCCGCGCTCGCGCTCTTCCGGCGCGTTATCGATCGAATCGAACGAGCGGAA
>Ga0307477_10002937_pt1 | contig 12895 bp, 8 predicted proteins | sample atmos_gasesECM2C_FD_203316 | JGI IMG/M metagenome (GOLD analysis project Ga0307477, IMG submission 203316) | Hardwood forest soil microbial communities from Morgan-Monroe State Forest, Indiana, United States - atmos_gasesECM2C_515 | ecosystem: Environmental > Terrestrial > Soil > Temperate...
CTATTGCGCTCGTAGCAGCTCCACCCTGACGTTCGCGAACGGCAGTTGCGCTTCCAGAAGCACGGGCGTACGCGCTGCATTGTGGGCCAGGTAGAGAAAAAAGTGTGAGTCTTTCATCTCCGTGCGATTTTCGAAAACGCGCAGCTCGATTTTTGAGGCGGAGTAGCTCCCTGCCGGCACCGTCACTTTTTCGGAGTCTGCGGCCAGACTCGCTCGCACATCGTAAAGCTTCTGTCCGTCGTAAACAGGGCTCCGCACTTCCGGAGTCTTCAACCAATCGACGTTCCGGAGATACTCCATCATGCCCAGCGGGTCACGCGTTCCCGGCGGCACCACGGCCGCAGTCGCGTCTGCCGGTGCGGGGTCCTTGCCCGCCGTCGTCATCCGCTGCAGGGATTGCACTTTCTGCCCGCGCTCGTCCAGGCGCATTTCGTATTGCAGGCTCGTGAAAATGCCGGCATCGCTGTAGGAATCGAATTGGTCATCCAGCGCAAACACCATCCGCAGGGGGTTCTCTGTGTGAGCAAATGCCTGAAGGTGCCAGGCGTTCTTTCCCAGGAAATTTCGCCGTTCCGCGACACGCACGCGCAGGTTCGCTACATTATTCAAATTAGACACGTTCGCCGTATATTCCAGAGCTTCGCCGACCCGCAGCGGTTCCCCCGCATCCTTCTCCGCTGGGGCCGTTTTTGGCTGGTCGGCTCTATCCCCAGAATTCGATGACTTGTTATCTTTCGCTGAGCTGTTCGCTCTTGGAGTATTCATCGCGTTTGTGTCCAGGGCGCCGGCGTGTGCCGATTCGGCTTGCGTGTGCGCTGCCCGATTGTGCAGCCAGAAAAACGCAGCACCACCGCACAGGAGTGCAGTCAAGGCGGCGATTCCAGCACTCTTCAAGTAGCTCATGCTGTTTATGCGACCTTCCATCGGTTCGAACCTTTGCGCACCTGTATTCCGTCGTACAATACGCGTTTATGCCGGGCTCATGGCTCCGGTCGCGGCAGCCCCGGCTCAACTTTGAGCGTACCAAAACGAGGGGCGCTCGTGTTTTCAGAACGTGCGGTAATTGTCGCAGCCGCACGCCGGGGTCCGGTGCCCTGGATCGAGGAGGATTTTTCGCATGCGCTTTTTGGTGACAGGTGGCGCTGGCTTTATCGGCTCGAATACGGTCGACGAACTTGTGCGCCGCGGGCACAGCGTGGTCGTTTTGGACGATCTTTCCTCCGGCAAAGAAGAGAATTTGGCGGAATCCCGCAACAAGATTTCGTTCATCAAAGGGAGCATCACGGACCTCGAAGCGGTGCGCAAAGCCGTTCACGAAGCCGAATGCGTACTCCATCTCGCCGCGCGCACTTCCGTGCCGCGGTCGGTAAAAGATCCCATCGAAACCAACCGCATCAATGTTGACGGTGCACTTAACGTTCTCGTCGCGGCCCGCGACGCCAAGGTCAAGCGCGTGGTGTTCGCCGCATCCTCTTCTGCCTACGGAGAGACACCCACTTTGCCAAAAGTGGAAACCATGCCGCCGGAGCCCATTTCGCCTTACGGCGTCACGAAATATGTCGGGGAGCTGTACGCGCAGACGTTCGGCCGGGTCTACGGCCTCGAAAACGTTTCACTGCGCTATTTCAATATTTTCGGGCCCCGGCAGGATCCAGATTCCCCCTACTCCGGCGTGCTCGCCAAATTCTGCTCGGCCTTCCTCGAAGATACGCAGCCGGTGATCTTTGGCGACGGCGAGCAGACGCGCGATTTCACTTTCGTGGAAAACGCCGTGCAGGCCAATCTGCTGGCTTGCGAAGCGCCGAATGTTTCGGGCAAGGTTCTCAACGTCGGCACGGGCGGACGTTTCTCCTTGAATCAAACTCTCGAGCTTCTTTGCAAGATTTCAGGTAAACGCCTCGAAGCCAAGCACGATCCGCCGCGCGATGGCGACATTCGCGATTCGCAGGCGGACACCACACAGGCGCGTGAGTTTCTCGGCTATGAGCCTCAAGTGGACTTCGAGGAAGGCCTCCGCCGCACATTCGAGTGGTACCGCAGTGTCCATACCAGGGCAGAAGCAAAATAGCCGGCAGCGGTGCGTCACCGCCCCGCACGCACTTTTTTTCTTGGTGTCAAAACAGGCTGAAGTCTGCGCTATCCTTCTGACTCTTCTTCGGCTCCATCGTTCCGGTGCTGCGCCGCCCCAGCCGGAATGATATGAGGAACGCCAGCATCATTCATCTTTTTATTGAGGGCCGGCAGGTCTTCTTCGGCAATTTTCTTTACCTGTTCGGAAGCCTCCTTCACCAGTGGCGTCAGTTCCGCCAATTTATCTTTTTGCTGGCTGCCCGGCGCGGCCACGAAGCCATCCAGGTCCTCCAGCAGATTTTGCACCTGCTCTGGCAGCGGATTGGGCTTCCATTCGAACGGCGGTCCGGCATTGCCTAACCCTTCCCGCTCGCGAATGAACTTCTCGGCCACTGCGTCAACTTTCTTCTGCAATTCCTCCGCCGCTTTCTGAATCTCCTCCGGAATCTTCGTAGCGTCCGGCTTACCCGCCTCTTTCTTCCATCGCTCACGCGCTGCCTTCAATGCTTCCTTGATTCCGTCGATGGTCCTGCGATCCTTGTCCGTGGTTTTCGCCATCGCGTATAGCAGCTCGATCGCAGCACGGCGTGCCGCGCGGTCAGCCTCGGAGATCGTGACACGGGAGTCCTCTTCCACAACGACCTTCTGCTCGGCTGATTTCTCTCCCGCTTTGACCTTCAAGGTGTATTCGCCCGGCTCGACGAGCGGCCCGCGTGGACCAAACCCATAACCCGCCGCAATCTCTTCGAGTTGTTCCGCAGTGGGCTCCGCCGGCGAATTCCACCGCAGGTCCCAGTTCGTGCGGTTGACTCCCGTAGCTCCGGGCCCGTCAAATTCGCGCACCAGTGTGCCCTCTTTGTTGGAAACGCTGATCTTCACCTTGCCTTCTTTTTTCGCAGTGCCTGCGGTCTTTGCCTTCTCGTCCGCTGTCGATTTGTCTTTATCACCCGTGTCCGTCTTCGGCGCTTCCAGTGGAACTGGTTCCTTTAGGTAATAATTCAAAATCGTGCCGTACGCCGGATTCTTTCCCGTGAACACCTTCTGCCCCGCGCTCCAGCGGCGGTTGCGCAGGTGCCAGGTCGTAGCGGGCCGCGGTGCAAATAGGGTGATATCCGACGCAGCCACGCCCGCATCCCACTTCTCTAAAGGCGTCAAATCGTCGAAAACCCAGATCGAACGGCCATGCGTCCCGAGCACGAGGTCGTTCTCCCGCGCCTGAATTTCAATATCGTCCACCGGCACAGTCGGAAAATTGTTTTTAAACGCTGTCCAGTTCGCCCCGCGGTCCCACGATATCCACAGTCCGAACTCCATCCCGGCAAACAGCAAATTCGGATTCCGCGGATGTTCCCGCACCACGTGCACGCTCCCGGCTGCTTCGGGAATCCCGTTGCGAATCGCTTTCCAGTTCTCTCCGTAATCCGTCGTAAGGAAAATGTAAATGTGATAGTCGTCGCTGCGATGCCCGTCGAACGAGACATACGCCGTTCCTTCAGCGTATTTCGAAGCAACCACCCGGCTCACGTAAGTTCCCTTCGGAACTCCGGGCACGCGTGAGGCCATGTTCTTCCAGCTCTTTCCACCGTCGCGCGTCACCTGCAAGTTGCCATCGTCCGTCCCCGCCCACAGAACATTCGGCGTCAGCGGCGATTCGCTCAGTGTCGTGATTGTGGGATATTCCTCCACGCCGTCGTGCCGCGAAAGTGTGGTCTTATCTGGTGTCTTGCCTAAAATCGGCAGCTTGTTGCGATCCGCGCCCATCGTCAAATCACCGCTTACCCGCGTCCACGTGTCGCCGCGGTCCGTGGACTTGAAGAGATAATTTCCCGCGTAGTAGATCGTTTTGTGGTCGTGCGCGGAAACCGCCACCGGGGAATTCCATTGGAATCGGTAGTGCGGCTCTCCGGCCTTCGCCTCCGGCCTGATGGAGCGCTGCTGCCCCGTCCGCAAGTCGCGCCGGTCGATGTAGCCATCCTGGGCCTCGGCGTACAGAATCCATGGCTCCACAGGATCGATCTGCACGTAAAATCCGTCACCACCGTGAATCACTTGCCAGTCCTCGTTCACAATTCCATCGCGGGTCAAGGAAATGCTCGGCCCGCACCAGCTTCCGTTATCCTGCAATCCCCCGCAGATGTTGTAGGGTTTCTGATTGTCCAGCCCTAATTCGTAGAACTGCCCGATCGCAATCGTATTGATGAAGTCCCAGGTCTTCCCATTGTCGTAGCTCCAGTGCATTCCCCCATCCGATCCCGTGATGATGTGGTTGGAATCCCGGGGATCGATCCACATCGCGTGAAAATCGCCGTGGATGCTCTTCACGCGCTCCGTCGAAAACTTCTTCCCGCCGTCCTCGGAGTAATACATGGACGCTCCAAGCGCCCAGATTCGCAGCTCGTTATTGGGATCCACCCGCACCTGGCTGTAATACGACGGCCGCGGATTTGTATCGCTCATTTTTATCCATGTCTCGCCTTTGTCTTCGCTGCGGAAGATTCCGCCCTTCTCGTGCTGCACCAGCGCGTAAACGATGTTCGGATCTTTGCGATAGATATCCAGCCCGATGCGTCCCGTTTCTCCGCCGTTTTCATAAGGCAGACCCTTCGTCAATTTCTTCCACGTCGCGCCGCCGTCCGTGGTCTTGTAAATCCCGCTGTCCGGCCCGCCTCCATTGAATCCGTAGGGTGTGCGCCGCCGTTCATACGCCGCGGCGTACAGCGTTTCAGGGCTTTCCGGATCCATGGCAATGTCGCTTACGCCGGTATCATCATTAATTTTCAGCACCTGCGCCCAGGTTTTTCCGCCGTCTGCCGTTTTATAAACGCCCCGCTCCGCGTTTGGCCCCCACAAATGCCCCAACGCGGCCACGTACACCACGTCCGGATTTTTAGGGTGAATCACGATGCGGCCGATGTGATGCGTCGCTGCGAGCACCGGCTTCTGCCACGTCTTTCCTCCGTCGAGCGACTTGTAAGCCCCGTCGCCCCACGAAGAACTCTGCCGGTTGTTCGGCTCCCCCGTGCCCACCCACACGACGGACGGATCCGAAGGCGCAATCGCGATGTCTCCAATCGTGGACACGCCTTCTTTGTCGAACACCGGCTCCCACGTCGTGCCGTTGTTGGTCGTCTTCCAAACACCGCCCGACGCCACTCCTACAAACACGATGTTCGGGTTGCTCTCCACGACCGCAAAGTCGTCGATTCGTCCGCCCATGATGGCGGGGCCGATCTCGCGAAATTCCAGATTCTTCAGTTTGTCGGCTGGATTCGGCTGGTCGGCCGGCCCGGCCGGCGCAGCCGTAGCCAACGCGCCGCAAAGCGCCGCCAACCCTAGAGCAATTCTCAAGACAGGCAAAAAGCGATTCATAGTCATCTCCCCGATGCAAAGCTCGGCATCATACCGCCTCAGACCCGCCGTGTGCATCAGATGTTTCTAGAAGGGTGTATGCACCAATTGGGAACAGACGCGCGGGCTGCAAATTGGTTTTCCTTGCGTCTTCGGCTACACATCGTTTCCCCCGCATGCTAGGCTATCGCACTGCTTTCCTTGACCGCATGGTTCCCGTGAATCGCCATCCGCATGCCCGGAATTTCTCCGCGCTCCGGCTTTTCTTCCTGACCGCGCTCTTTGCTTTATTTTCCTCATCGTCCGCCCTTGGCGCGCGCCCTCAGCAGATTCATTTGCCTTCCGGCAAGGGCGGCATCGCCGAACTCTCCTCCACCGGACCACAGCGCCGGCAGGGCGATCTCTATATTGCGGACGGAGACGTGGACATCCGCTACGGCGATTTCCGCCTGCGCGCCGACCACATCGAATACAACAACAAAACCTCGGAATCCGTCGCTCGTGGCCACGTGCAATTTGATTACGAGAATCAGCATCTCGAAGGCGACGAAGCCCGCTACAACGTGAGCACCAGCCGGGGCATGTTCCGCAACGTGCGCGGCACCGTCAGGATCGCGCGTCGTCCCAACCCCACTCTCTTGCTGTCTGAGAATCCGCTCTACTTCCAGGCGCGCGAAGTTGAGCGCCTTCCCGGTGACATCTACCTCGTCCGCGAGGCCTGGATCACAGTCTGTGATCCAGAGCACCCCAAGTGGCAGTTTTACACTGCGCACGCACGCATCCGCCTCGATAAGAACATCGCCCTCGTCAACGCTAATTTTCGCCTCTTTCGCGTTCCGCTCATCTGGCTTCCCTATGCCACCGCGCCCGCGGGGCGCAAGGTCCGCCAGTCCGGCTTCCTGATTCCGGAGCCCGGCAATAGCTCGCGGAAAGGTTTCATCCTCGGCGACGCCTATTACTGGGCGCCGGCTCCCTGGTTCGACACCACCATGGGCCTGCAATACCTCAGCCGGCGCGGTTCGGCCGAACGGGGCGAATTTCGCGCCCGGCCTTTTGAAAATACCTCCATCAAATACACCTATTTCGGCGTCATCGACCGCGGCCTTAAGGACGAGATGGGCGTGCGTCATCCTCAGGGAGGCCACCAGCAGCGGGTCGAAATGCAATCTTTGCTCCCCCATAATTGGCGGTTTGTCGCCGACGTCAATGAGCTCTCTTCCCTGACGTTCCGGCTCGCTTTTGCCGATACCTACGGAGAGGCCATCAACTCCGAAGTCCTTAGCGCCATTTTTCTCACCAACAATTTCAATGGCTTCAGCTTCAACCTTGCTGCGCTCAATGACCGGAGTTTTCTGACCATAACGCCCGAAACCAGCGTTGTGCTGCACAACATCCCGGAAGCCCGCTTCGGTTCAGTGGAGCAGGCCCCGTGGAGGAAACTGCCCGTCTATTTCGGTTTCGACTCTTTCGTTGGCGGCGTCCACCGCCAGGACACAGTCATCGACACGCCAGACTTCGTGCAACGCGCCGAATTCGCGCCCCGCGTCACCATTCCGATTCATTTCGGTCCCTGGCTGGGTGTCACTTCTTCTGCTGCCTACCGCACCACCCGCTACGGAGATTCGCTCAATTCCAGCGGCTTGGTCAGCGGACAAGCCATTACACGCGACACGGGTGAATTTACGCTCGAGCTCCGTCCACCAACTCTTGAGCGCTTTTTTGACAGGCCCCCGCGCGATAAAAACAAGCGCAGGAAAAAGTACAAGCACACGATTGAACCGGAGATTACCTATCGCTATGTGACAGGCGTCGACAATTTTCCGAACTTTATCCGCTTTGACGCCGACGCCACGCTGACGGACACGAATGAAGTCGAGTACGGCGTTACCCACCGCTTCTACCGCAAAAAGGGCGACGATGCCCCTCAGGAGCTTGTTTCCTGGCGCCTCGTCCAGAAGCACTTTTTCAATCCCACCTTCGGCGGCGCCATCGTCAACGGGCAGCGCAACGTTTTCGCAACTCTGGATTCGATCACGCCTTTCGCTTTTGCACTCGGCCCGCGGAACTCTTCTCCGATCATCAGTGACATCAATATCACTCCGGGCGGGCGCTATGATGCCGAACAGATCCTCGAATATGATCCGCAGCTTTCAAAAATCACCGTCATCGGCACGCTGCTCAAAGTGAAGCCCTACAAGGACTTCTTCGCGACCATCGCGCACTTCCGTCTTCAGGCCGACCCTATCCTGCAGCCGCTATCCAACCAGGTTCGCACGCTGATCGGCTATGGCAGCGAGACCCGCAGGGGTTTCAATTTCACTACCGGGATCAGCTACGACATCACCAACAGCGCGCTTCAGAACCAGATCGTGCAAGTCAGTTACAACGGCGGCTGTTGCGGAATCGCCCTGGCCTACCGCCATGTGTCTCTTGGCACAGTTCGCACCGACAATCAATTCAGCGCGGCGCTGATCATCGCCAATATCGGCACTGTCGGAAATCTACGCCGCCAGGAAAAGATCTTTTAGATGAGCGACGCCGATCTTGCCTTTGCTTCCATCGAAGAAATTGCCGCCCTCTTCCGCAAGCGGAAACTCTCTCCCGTCGAGTTGACCAAGCTCATTCTCGACCGCATCGAGCGCTTCAATCCGAAGCTGAACGCCTACATCACCGTGACCCGCGACTTCGCGCTCACTCAAGCGAAGAAAGCCGAAGCCGAGCTCTTCGCCTCGCGCGGCCTCAAAGGGCTTCGCGACCGCGGCCCTCTCCACGGCGTCCCCATCTCCCTGAAGGACAACATCTGTACAAAAGGCATTCGCACCACCGTCGGCTCCAAAATTCTCGCCAACTTCGTGCCCGAACAGGACGCGGTGGTTGTCGCGAAACTGAAAGAGGCAGGCGCCATTCTCCTCGGCAAAACCAACCTGCATGAATTTGCCTACGGCGCCACCACCAACAATCCTCACTACGGACCTGCCCGCAATCCCTGGGACCTGTCGCGCATCCCCGGTGGCTCGAGTGGTGGCTCCGCCGCGGCCGTCGCTGCCGGCCTGTGTTACGGCAGCATCGGCACCGACACCGGCGGCTCCATCCGCATCCCCGCTTCCCTCTGTGGCATCGTGGGCCTTAAGCCGACACTCGGCCTCGTCAGTGACACCGGTGTCATCCCTCTCTCCAAGACGCTTGACTGCCCCGGGCCACTCGCCCGCTCGGCGCGCGATGCGGCCATACTGCTGAACGCCATCGGTGGCCTTGAGACTCACAACCGTGGCCGCTGGTCCCCGCGCGCATTTTTCCTGAAGCCCAGGAAATTCTGCCTCGGCTTGCCCAGGGAATTCTTCTTCGATGTGATTTCCCCTGAAGTGCAATCGCTCTTCGAATCAGCTCTGCGCGAGATCCGCAAGCTCGGTGCGCGCATCAAGCAGGTTTCGATCCCCCTGTTGAACGCCACGGAAGATGCCGGCAACCAAATCGCCTGGCCCGAAGCCACCCACTTTCACGAACAGTCTGGATGGTTTCCATCACGCTCGCCGGATTATGGAGAAGATGTCCGCACTCGTCTCGAACTAGGCGCCAAAACTTCCGCCGTTGTATATCTCGAAGCGCTCGCCCAACGCGTGCGTTTTATTCAGGAATTATCATCGAAGATGTCCGGCGCTGGCATTGACGCCCTCGTCGTTCCGACCACTCCTCTCGCTGCGCCGCTTATCGGAGAGGAAAGTACTCGCATCTCCGAAAAAGATCATCCCACGCGTGCCCTGCTTCTCCGCCTCAACCGCCCTGCCAACCTCGCCGGCGTTCCCGCCATTTCCATTCCCTGCGGTTTCACGTCATTGGGATTGCCCGTGGGCTTGCAATTCATCGGCCTCCACACCGCCGAACTCGCCCTCCTGCAAATCGCCCACGCCTACGAACTCACCCATCCTCGTCAGCGCCCTCCGCTTTTGTACTGATTACCCCCTTGCTTCGCGCGTCCGTTTGTGCGGCGGGTTGTCATCCTGAGGCCATCCGATGAGGATGGCCGAAGGACCTCAACCTTCGCAATGAATCCCACTGATCCAGCAAAGCGCCATTCACAGCGATTCACTGGCGGGTACTCATTCTGCCGGCGCGGCCACAGCTCCGCGCTTTTTCATCAACCACGCGCCAATCGCGTATCCCAGTGTTCCGGTGATCATTCCGCCGAAAATATCCGCCACGTAGTGATACCGTCCCCAAACCGTCGAAACGCACATACACAGCACCAGCGGAAGCATCACCCAGAAGAGCCACCGCCTGTGCCGCCAAGCTCCCCACAACGCCGCGAACGATCCCGCCACATGCTCCGAGGGAAACGCGGCGCCGCGCACGCGCCCAAAGTGCTCGATGAAATTAATCACCGCCGTCGCCGCTCCACCCCGCAGTTCGTCGTGCCACGCGCCCGCCATTGCGAACCATGGGCTTTCGATCGGAAAAGAAATCGCGATGACGTAGCCGATCGCGTATCCCACCGCGGAATACGTCATCACGGCCCAGTATCCGCTCCAATCCCGGCGGTAATACAAAATACCGCCCAGCACGAGGAGATAGACGAAGTAAGTCAGGTAAGCGAACTGTATGAAGTCATTCCGCGCGGGCGTCGCGAATTGTTCCAGCCATACTGCCGGATGCACACCCGTCAGCCAGTGATCGAACGCGATGAGTTTCGCGTCCTCCCATCCAGGATTCACCAGGTGCACGAGTTTCCCTAACTCCTCGAAGCAGAACAGAAAAAAAAGATGCGGGTACCAGTGCCGCCAGAAGTGCCACCATCTTGTTGAAAGTGTTTCTCCATTTCGCCGGGCGTGTTCCGCCGCCCGCGCTTCGACTCGGCACAGAACAAAAATCAGCGCCGCCACGACGAATTGTGCGCCCACAAGGTGCATCGGATGCGCCAGATTGTCCGCGAAAAGTACGATCAGCGCGCTCGACATTCCCAGATACGCCAGCGCAACCCACTCAAACTCCCCGCACGCCGCCCAACTCGCAGCCACTTCCCGCTGCAGCCAGGCCGGAAGGCCTCCTCCCGCTAATTCGCCTTGCGCCGCGCGTTCAGCCACTCGCAGAGCGTTCGCACCCGTCTGCCACTCAAGCGCAACCGCTTTCGCATTTTTTCTGTGTCCCACTCTTGCACTGCCGTTCATGCTCCCATCTCCAATCCCGCAACTCCGCTCTCGCCGCATCTTTTCCGATGTAGTTCGTGCGTTGTCTGCGTGCTCTGTGTTGATTCTTCATTCAGGCATTTTTCCCAGAGCACCGTTTGCCAATTCCTCCCCTGCGCAATCCGCAGCAGTTCTTTCGAAGGGTTCACCGCCACTGGCCGTCCCACCGTCGCCAGCATCCAGCGATCCATCGCGCTGTCTCCGTACGCGCAGCACTTCGTCAGATCGAGCATCCCTTTCTCCGCCATCCTCCGCACGGCCTCCGCCTTTGCTTCTCCATACATCGCTGCGCCGATCACCCGCCCCGTCCACTTCCCCTCACGTTCTTCCAATCGTGTCGCGCACACGTGAATCTCCGCCACCGCTCCGCGCGCTCCCAATTCCGCTTCCAGTTGCTCCGCCGCCTTGCGCGCGAGAATCTCCAGGGTCCCGCTCACGAGTACAATTTTGTGTCTCTGCTTCGCATGCCAAGTCATGCGATCCATCGCCGCCGCAAAAAAAGAATTCCCATCGGCCTGGCGTTCCACCGCGCCGGGCGTCACTCCCCGCAAATGCATCTTGTTTAAGTATCGAATCGTGCGGATTCCTCGCCGCGCCAAGCGCAACGCTTCCCTTAACCACAAAAAATAATTCTTCACCGGGATTCCTCCCCGGCAGCGCAGCATTCGAAAGAACCTTCGCTCCAGCGAAGGCCCTGCCACCAGCGTTCCATCCAAATCAAAAAACGCCGCAATCTTTCCACCGCTCTCTTTCATTTCTTTCACGCCTCCTCCCGCATCGCGTTCCTCGCCGAACGCCCAGCGCCTCCGGAAACATACCGCCAGCCTTCCACCAGCACAGGCAGCCCGCGCAGCAAACAAAACGCCGCCGTCAGCCATGCCAGCGCCTGCGCACCGATTCGAATCGCAGCGTGCGCCTCCGACGCCAGCTCGCCAACCAGCGCTACCGGGCCTCGCGTCAGCGCCAGCTCCAATCCCAGGTAGCAGAAGCATAGGCATTTCAGCGAGGCATACAATCCGCGGCTCCAGCGCGACGCCACCAGCGCCCGTCCCCACCACGTTTGCAGCATCGCGTTGGCTCCCCACCCCGAATGCCCCGCGCGCATCGCCAGCCCGCGCAGGAAATCCGTCGCCGCTCCCCGCGCGAAAAAAAATACCGGCAGCCACAGCGACACCATCCCCACGACAGCGAAATAAGTGAAGTACACGTTTTCGATCATGCGGTCTCCCAGGATGTCCAGCTGCGCCCCCACGGGAGTCGCCAGATTTTTCTGCCGCGCGATGTGACCATCCAGCGCGTCCAGCGCGATCGCCGCCGCCGTCAAGGCCACCGCCGCAAAATTCGCCCACGCTCCTCGCCCGAACAAACTCACCGCCGCGAATCCCACGGTCACCCTCAGGAGCGTCACTTTGTTCGGCGTCCATTTCATGTTCATGTGCACCTGCCGACCTCCGAAGAGCGTCTGCGCTTAGCCATCGCATGTGCCCGGCCAATTCGCAAACCTGCAAGCCTTGCAAAATCAGTTCTTTGCAACGCCTCCATCCCATCAATATCTCCACCCGCGTCAGCTAAATGCTTCATCTGTCGTCGTTTCGCTTCTCTGGTTTCTTTCTTCTTTCTGCTGCGTCTAATCACCTGTCTGCTCTCCGCTGGGGCACTCCGCAAGTAAGGTCTTTTCCTGCCTTTATGCGAGAATAAATACTTCGCCGCACCGTTTTCGTTTGCGGCGCTTCTGCCCGAGAGGACTCTTCTGCGCGAGCGGGCGGCAAAAAACGAGGATAGGAACGGTGGGAACCAGACAATTGAGGCATAAAAAATTTAGATGACGGACGTCTCTTTAGCCGCAGCTTTTCTCGCAGGGCTGGTTTCTTTTCTTTCGCCTTGCGTTCTTCCGCTCGTGCCCGGTTACATCTCCATGCTTTCTGGCATCGGCATGGAGCAATTGCGTCAGGGGCAGCCGCCCCGCGCCGGTCTTTTTGCCTCCTCCCTCTCCTTCGTCGCCGGTTTCTCTCTCGTCTTCATTTCGTTCGGCGCTTCCGCCAGCGCCGTCGGTTCCTTCCTCCGCCAGAACCGCGCGCTCCTCGCTCCGGTCGCCGGCGCGCTCATCCTACTTTTCGGCCTCCACCTTCTCGGTGCGCTGGCCAAACTCAATTTACGTTCCGGCCTCATCCTCGGCCTCGTCTTGATCGCGCTCGGCGTCGCGTCGCTCGTGCATCACGGCCCGCTTTTCGCCGGCCTCGGCGCCGTTCACTTTTTCTCGCTTTCGATCATCGGCTTCTTCGGCCCAACCCTTGCCC
>Ga0307477_10002940_pt1 | contig 12890 bp, 11 predicted proteins | sample atmos_gasesECM2C_FD_203316 | JGI IMG/M metagenome (GOLD analysis project Ga0307477, IMG submission 203316) | Hardwood forest soil microbial communities from Morgan-Monroe State Forest, Indiana, United States - atmos_gasesECM2C_515 | ecosystem: Environmental > Terrestrial > Soil > Temperate...
TCTCACTGGTCCACATCGGCCAGGAATTCCTTGCCTTTCAGTGGGACATCCTGCTATTGGAAGCCGGCTTCCTTGCGATTTTCCTCTGTCCCCTCTCCTTCTGGGAGAGGGTTACGGCGAAGGGCGGAGGGGCAAGACGCGCATCCGTTTCCTCTCACCCTGGCCCTCTCCCGCATGGAGAGGGAGCAATGCCCGGGCGGATCGTTCCAACGGTCGAAGCACCATCGCGGCTCGTGCTCTTACTTCTCCGTTGGCTCCTGTTTCGCCTGATGTTCCTCTCCGGCCTGGTGAAACTGGCGAGTGGCGACCCAACCTGGCGCTCGTTTGCGGCGATGCGATTCCACTATCAGACCCAACCGCTGCCGACCTGGACAAGTTGGTATATTCATCTGGCCCCCAACTGGTTCCAAACGATGTCCGTCGGCGGCGTGTTCTTCACGGAGCTGATCGTTCCGCTGTTCATATTCGCCAACCGCCGGCTGCGGCTTCTAGCCTGCGCGATGATCGTCTCACTGCAACTCTTGATCGCCGTGACCGGGAATTATGGATTCTTCAACCTGCTGACGATCGTCCTGTGCGTCACGCTCCTCGATGATGCCGTGTTGAAGCGGCTGCGAATTCTGCGGAGCGCCAACCCCCATGTGATTGTCGCAAAACCCTGGCGGCATTGGATGAATGTCGCTCTGGTGGCCGGCCTCGTGCCGCTCACTCTCGTGGCAGGGCTGCGTCAGTTCAGAAGTACCAAGTGGGTCCCACAGCCACTTGTTGATGCCTGGATTACGATTCAGCCGTTCTACCTGGCCAACGGTTACGGCCTGTTCGCGGTCATGACGACCCGGCGGCCCGAACTGATCGTTGAAGGCAGCACCGACGGCGCGACATGGAAGGCTTACGAATTTAAATGGAAGCCGGGAGACGTCGAAAGGCGGCCTCGATTTTGTTCGCCGCACATGCCTCGGCTTGACTGGCAGATGTGGTTTGCCGCGCTGGATCTCTACTACAACGATCGGGCGGACCCCTGGCTGATTGACTTTCTCGATCGCCTCCGCGAGGCTTCGCCACCGGCCCTCGATTTGCTTCAGACCGATCCATTTGCGGGGCAGCCTCCGCGGCATTTGCGGGTGCGGATTTATGACTACCGCTTCACGACCGCCGCCGAGCGCGCGGCGAGCGGCGCGTGGTGGCATCGCGATCCGATCGCGATTTTGTCGGACCTGCCGGCTCCGCCATGATCGGTGCCGGCGCCGAATTCCGCCGCCATACGTACCAGGTCGCGACGCTGCGGAACGGCCGCCATCGCTCACCCAGCTTATTCAGTTCCGAGGCAGTCGGCCGCTGGCGGAGTTTGTAGATTTCCCGCACCCCTTCGCGCAGGCCAAGATCATCTACCGGCAGGACATCAGGACGATTGAGGACGAACATCAAAAACATCTCCGCGGTCCAGCGGCCAATCCCCTTGACGCCGATCAGTGCCGAGATGACCTGTTCGTCGCTCATCCGCGACAACCTTCGCGTCGGGATTCGATTGTCGACAAAATGGGCCGCTAGGTCGCAGAGGTACGCGGTTTTCTGTCGCGACAAGCCGCATCCCCGGGCCGCTTGTGCGTCGCCGAGGACCTCCAGCACCTGCCGAGGAGTCAATCGCCGGCCGGGAAATAGGCCTCTGAAGCGATCAAACAGCACTTGCGCCACCCGGATGTTCAACTGCTGAGCGAAAATCGAGCGGCAGAGGGCAACGAAGTAATCCCGCCGCGGCGACATTCCGCAGGGTCCTACCCGCCGGATCACCCGCCGCAGCACCGGATCGACCCGGCAGAGGTGCTGCGCCGCCTCGGACCACCGGGATTCGTCTTGTGATGGATCGAACCACATCATCGCCAGATCATTTCAGACCGACGCGGGTGATGTCAAAGCGGAACGCCCAAACACGAATTGCGTCTCGGGCCGATCACCTGTCGCGACAGGTGAAAGTCTGCGATTTTCTCATCGGCGTATTGGCGCGGCATCGGGCAAACCCCTACAATCCTTGTCGAATGTCGCGGCGCGCCCAAGGAGCCTGTCCATGAAAGTCCCGCTGAAGCTGAACGCGATCGACCAAGAGCATCTCCAGGAACTCTACGACGCCGCGGGGGTCGCGCGGGATGAATTGCCTTATACCGAGCAGTTCGAGCAGCTCTGGCAGGGTTTTCAGGACCGCACCTTCAAGAATGCCGACCGCGAGCAGCTCTTTGCCGCGATCATCAAGTACGTCCGCAGCAGTGGCAACGCCGCCGGCAAAGTTGCCGCCGCTCCAGCCTTCGGCGACGAGCAGATCAAGCAGCTCAAGACCGTGCTTTCCCATCACGTCATGGGCGGGAAAATCCTGCCTTACAGTGATGCATTCGAGGCCGCCCGCGCTGAGTTCGGCCGGCTTGCCACTGCCGATCTGAGCGAGCAGGCGTTTTGGCACGCCATACTCAGAGCTCAGGGACCCAAGCGCACGCCCCCCAAACGGCAAAAGGTTGCCGTGAGCAAGCCGGACGACGAGGATGATGATTAGGAATCCCAACCCCCTTGTCACCATTCCGCCCGCTGGCCGAAGCGTTGCCGCACGGCCGCGGTGAAAGCCGCGGAGGCGTCGTCGAGTTGATGGAGCAAGTCCTCAGCGCTCCGTCCAGCGCAGTCGCGGGCGGCGCGAATCACGGTCGTACACTCGTTGCTGTCCATGAACCGTGCCGCATCCAGTATGTGTGCTTCTTCCTCCGCGGTCATTACCAGAAATCCGTGTTTATCGGCATGAATCAGTTGGCCGTCGCGGATTTTCTGACCAAACACCTCAACTTCCCCGCCCCACCGGACCGGCCACGCCCAGGCGTGGCCCACGCACAGCCGACGGGCAATGGCCTTGAAGCCGGCATTGTTCATCTCGTCCAAGTCGCGGATCGCGCCGTCCGTGATCGTCCCGACGCAACCCAACGCGCGGTGAGTATTGGAATTGACCTCGCCCCAGAATGAGCCGATCATCCGGGGCTTATCGAGGTCCTGCACCACGACAATCTTCGGACCCGGCCTGCCGGCGACATATCGGCGGTAGTCGCTCCAAGCCCGCAGCCCACGCGGCGGGTGCTCGGGATTGCCCGGTTGGATCACCAGCGTCACCGCGTACCCAACCATCGGCCCCATGTGCGGCATGAAATCGCGCGTTTCCTCGAGATTGATCCCGTCGCGCGTCCGATCACGGCGGGTAATCTGCTCCCATCCGTTGTAGATCGTCGGCGTATTCCACCGCTTGAGTTCCAGAAGCTGGCCGTGCGCCATACGTGAGCCTGTTGACTGGTCAGCCGATCTATCCGTTTCCATGTAATGCTCCCTCAAGTGTCGCAAGACTTGCCGGTCAGATTACCGTCCCGGAGGACCTACGGCTCGCCGAATCGTGCCTCTGGCCCTGATTCGCCCGGGTCGGCACGGAGATTGCACTCAATCGGGCAGTTCAAAACAAGGAGCGTATCTATGGGACAAGAAGACGTGGCTGCCGGAAAGCTCAAGCAGGTGAAAGGCAAGCTCAACGACATCGCGGGCGCCATTAAGGGCGACAGCGCTCAGCAGATCAAAGGAAAGGCGCAGAAAGCTGTCGGAAAGGTTCAGGAGAAATTCGGTAAGGCGACGACCGACAAGCCCGAAAGCCAAGAGGAGTAGGTCTTGATCTACTACAGCATCGGGGGATTAGTCGTTTTCATTTTGGATATCGTGGCCTTGGCCGGCCTGTGGGGCGGCCGCGCCTCGATTGAGCACAAGCTCGTCTGGACCCTTTTGATTCTGCTGCTGCCGTTCCTTGGAATGGTGCTTTATTTTGTGTTGGGCCGCAGCGCCGCAGACGCCTGACAGCAGTGCAATAAAAATGTCGGCGGGTGGAAAAGGAGGGGGGAAGCCTTCTCCGGGGAAAACCGCCGACACAGGCATGTTAGGATCGTGCGCTAAATAATGCAAAGCACGACTCCCTCGGCATCAACGTGTTCTGCCTTCTTGGCGCCGGCGCCGGCGGATCGTCCCACCCAGATATTCCTGGCGGAATTTTTTGAACAAGTTAACGCGATCGGCCGATAGTATGGGCAGGCTGTGGGTCTCCGACCAATAGGTCGGGCAGCCTGTTTGGGGACCGGTGTTACGGCGAGCACCGGTCTCTTTTTTTGCGCGCTCGCGGCCCGAGCCAAGGGCTGGTCGGTTTTCCTATTGCGCGGCCTTAGCGGTTTCCGCAAGCACTCGCTTGCACAAGGCACGGTGCAGTGCAAGAGTGACGGGTCCGCAACGGGCCTGGCCGATATAGCGGTCGTTCCACCGCGCTACCCACGAGACTTCGCGCGTTGTGCTCGTGATAAACAACTCGGCGGCCCGGATCGCTTCCTCCTCGACAAATCCCCGCTCGTCCACCGTGATTCCCTGATTCACGGCGCAGTCCAGCAGGACGGAGCGCGTGATCCCCGGCAAGACCTTGGAGCCAACAGGATGGGTGACGAGCTTTCCGCCGATCACCGCAAACAGGTTGCTGGACGAACATTCGGTGACGACGCCGTTGTCGATGAAAACCGCCTCGTCGGCGTCGGCGGTTACTGCCTGGTTCTTGGCCAGCACGTTGGGCAGCAGCGCGATCGACTTGATCCAACAGCGCTTCCACCGCTCATCGGCCAGCGCCAGCAGCCGCACACCTTCGCCCTCGCCGGGCAACTGCGGCGGCGGGAGCGGACGCGCGTAAAACAGCAACACCGGTCTGGGGGTAGAGGGAAACCGATGATTTCGCTCGGCCACGCCGCGGGTAAGCTGGAGATAGACCATTCCGTTGCGGACGCCGCTGCGGGACACCAGTTTGACGATCTCGGCTGCGAGCGCGGCCCGCTCCGGGGAAACGGCAAGGTGGATTCCCTGGGCCGATCGCTCCAACCTTTGGAGATGCTCATCGAGCGTGAACGGCTTGCCGTGGTACAGCCGGATAACTTCGTAGACCCCGTCGGCAAACTGGTAGCCGCGGTCTTCGACACCGATCCGCGCTTCTGAAATCGGAATCGTTTCTCCGTTGATCCAGATCCAATCGCTCATGGGTTACCCGTCTTGTGATACAGCAATCGCGGCGGCTTTCCTTATAATCGGTCACAATACATGGTTTCCACTGAAACGACGACGCCCGCGTGGGACGAAACGCTGCTAAAGAACCCGCATGCCGCGGCCGATAAACGCGCCCGCGTCCGACGGATGTTCGCGGCCATCGCGCCCAGCTACGACCTGAACAACCGTCTGCACAGCCTGTGGATGGACCAATTGTGGCGTCGCAAGGCCGTGCGGCTTGCAGCGCCCAAGGCGACGGACGTGATTATCGATGTAGCCTGCGGCACGGGCGATCTGGCGCTTTTGTTTACCAAGAGGCTTTGGCGGCAATCAACCGAAAATGTTGCACGTCCATCAATTGGGGTAATCGGGCTGGATTTCACATTTGAGATGCTGCCTTTAGCACGGGCCAAGGGTCTGGTCGTGTCACAATATGTCACTTGGATTAACGGTGACGCTCAAGCGCTTCCGCTGCGCGATGCATCCGCCGATGTCGTCTCGATTGCGTTCGGCATCCGTAACGTCGCCGACCCGGCGGCCGCGATCACAGAGTTCTACCGAATTATGCGTCCGGGGGGTCGCCTCGTCATTCTCGAGTTCTCCCTTCCAACCAACCCCATCCTTCGCGGGCTATACAACTTCTATTTCCGCAAGATTCTTCCACGCACCGCGACCCTGATCAGCGGCGACAAGACCGGGGCATACAAATATCTCCCCGAATCGGTCAACACGTTCGTCGGCCGCGAGCGGATGATGCGGATGATGGGCGACGCCGGCTTCGCGCGCGTCGAGCAATACCTGATGACCTTCGGAGTCTGCGTCTGCTACCGCGGCGTTAAGACAGGACAGGAAACCTCGCCCTCTCTCTCTGGGAGAGGGCTGGGGTGAGGGCAAGCCGCGAGCGGATCAGCCGGAGCCGGAATTCACACCGGCTTCCGGAACTGCACCGCCATCTCATGGCGCCCGTTGCTCAGCGGCCGCGAGCGGACGACTTCACAAATTTGGCTCTTGATCGAGTTTCCCGGCCCGGCGATCTCCAGCCGGCAGGTCTGACCTACCGCCAGCGACTCGCGGAGCAAAAAGGACACGCCGCTGAACGACAAATCACGGGTAAGAATTTCGTGAATCCGATTGGCGCTGGGTCCGTCCAGCACGGTAAGAATGGCCCGGCTGTGCATGGGTCGGCGGTTTTCGCCCCGGCGATCACGATCGGACAACGCGCTGGGCCGGGGGGCCGGGCGGAATGGGACTTGAGGTACGCTGCTCATGCTCCTCCTGAAGTATCGACACAATTGCTGCGATCCATCGAACCGGCCGCCGAGCGCGGGAAGGTGAGCACCGACCCTGACGACGCACGGTTAGGCCTTACTGCCTGAAACGTGTAAAACAGCCCTTCAACGCACCTGTCGCGTTTGCCGCTTCGGAAATGACCGGATCAGATACGCCTTGGATTCGGCCTTCCGAATGGCCTACCCGTCCTGCCCGGGACGAGAGGGACGACGGCTACGCACTCATTGCGAAACTCGAGGCGTTCAAGATAAGCCCCAAAAGCGACGCCCATTGTGCCGTTGAGCCCGCTTTTATTCAAGAGCGGTACGCACAATTTGCCCCAGGGTTCGCTGCTCTCGTAGCATGGTGGGTCATGGCGGGTACCGACAAGCCCCATCTCGCGCCCCGGATCAGCAACCGCCGGGCACTGCACGACTATTTCATCACCGCCAAACTCGAGTGCGGAATTGTGCTTCAGGGCAGCGAGGTCAAATCACTTCGGGCCGGCAAAGCCCAGTTGCAGGAGTCCTTTGCCCGCGTCGAAAGCGGGGAACTATTCCTGCACGGCTGCCACATTGACCCGTACAACCAGGCCGCACAGCTCAACCACGATCCGCTTCGCCCCCGCAAGCTCCTGGCCCACAAGCGCGAGATTCGTAAACTTGAGACGGAAACCCAGCAGCGCGGCACAACCCTGATTCCCCTGGCGATCTATTTCAAGGAAGGCCGGGCCAAGGTCGAGATAGGCGTTGGCCGCGGCAAGCAGCACCACGACAAACGCCAGAGCATCAAGAAAAAGGAGATGGACCGCGAAATCCGCAAGGCGATGAGTCAGCGGAGGTGACGCCTGCCGGTATTGCGGCCCCACCGCGCTATTGAGAGATTGAGGAAGTCATGAAAACGTCGCAGAATCCAGGGACTAAACCGGACAAGGAAGCCAAGCCCCCGCGGCCAGCACCTCCGATTCCCAATGACGGCCAGCCGCATCAGGACCAGAAGGAAGGCCTCGATTTCATCCGCCGGATCATTGAAGACGACAATCGAACGGGCAAATGGGATGGTCGCGTCGCGACTCGCTTTCCCCCCGAACCCAACGGCTACCTGCACATCGGCCACGCCAAGTCGATCTGCCTCAATTTCGGCGTCGCCGAGGAATATCGCGGCTCCTGTAACCTTCGATATGACGACACCAACCCGGCCAAGGAAGAGGAGGAATACGTCCGCTCCATCGAAGAGGACGTTAAATGGATCGGCTTCCAGTGGACCGGAAAGTTCTGGGCCAGCGATTACTTCGACACGATGTACGAGTACGCCGTCGAGCTGATCAAAAAGGGCCTGGCATACGTTGACGACCTTTCGGCCGATCGGATACGTGAACATCGCGGTACCCTCACCCGCCCCGGCCAGGAGAGCCCCTACCGCAACCGCTCGGTGGAAGAGAACCTCGATCTTTTCGAGCGCATGCGCAAAGGCGAATTTGCCGACGGGTCCAAAACCCTGCGGGCGAAGATCGACATGGCCTCGCCCAATCTCAACCTGCGCGACCCGGTCATGTACCGCATCCTGCACGAATCGCACCACAACACCGGCGACAAGTGGTGCATCTATCCCATGTACGACTGGGCCCACGGGTTTGAAGACTCGGTCGAGAAGATCACGCACTCGATCTGCACACTCGAGTTCGAGAACCATCGGCCGCTCTACGACTGGTTCATCGACGCGGTGAACCGGGACCGGTCACGTGAAAAGCAGATCTGGCACCCGCAGCAGATCGAATTTGCCCGCTTGAACCTCACCTATACGATGCTCAGCAAGCGCAAGCTGCTCCAGCTCGTGCAGGAAAAGATCGTGAGCGGCTGGGACGACCCGCGGATGCCGACGATCAGCGGCTTCCGCCGCCGCGGGTACACTCCTGAATCCATCCGCGCCTTTTGCAGGCACATCGGCGTCAACAAGTTCAACAGCACGGTGGACATCCAGTTGCTGGAGAATTTCCTGCGGGAGGACCTCAACAAGCGGGCACTGCGCGTGATGGGTGTGTTACGGCCGCTGAAGGTGGTCATCGACAACTATCCCGAAGGCGAAGGCGAGCAGCTCGACGCCGTGAACAATCCCGAGGACGAGTCGGCCGGCACGCGCAAGGTGCCCTTCTCGCGCGAGCTGTACATCGAGCAGGACGACTTCCGCGAACTTCCGCCGCCCAAGTATTTCCGGCTCTTTCCCGGCAACGAGGTGCGCCTGCGATACGCCTATTTCGTCAAGTGCACAGGTGTCGCGAAGGATGCCGCGGGGAACGTCACGGAGGTCCACTGCTCCTATGACCCGGCAACCAAGGGCGGCGACAGCCCCGACGGCCGCAAGGTCAAAGGCACCATTCATTGGGTCAGCGCCCCGCACGCCCTCGACGCCGAAGTGCGGCTTTACGACCACCTCTTCAAGACCCCCGATCCCGAAGACGTGCCCGAGGGTCAGGATTGGAAAGTCAATCTCAATCCAAACAGCCTGGAGGTGCTGAGCCACGCCAAGATGGAGCCGGGCGTCCAGGGAGCCACGATCGGGACCAAATATCAGTTTGAGAGACAGGGATACTTTTCGGTGGACAAAGATTCAAATGCGACCAGGCTCGTCTTCAACCGCGCGGTTTCACTCAAGGACACGTGGGCCAAGGAGCAGAAGAAGTCGGGTTGATGGTTCGTCATGTTCGGAGGGGCGCGCGATCCCCACTATCGTCCGCAGACATGGTCATGTGCCTATTGCGTCTGAACTGTTCCCGAGATCACGGTGTGGCCTTTCCCGCCCGCGCGGACGAGGAGACGGCCGACACGGTCCAGGCCTTCGCAGCGGCCGCAAAGTGGCGGCTCCTCCGGCGACACGGTCACGCAGATTCGACGGCCGATCAGGGCGTGATGGGAATCGTATTCGTGAAGGATCGTCGCGAACGGATGTTCGGTGGCTTGCCTCAACATCGCCCGCAGGTGGCCGGCGACGATTGACAGCGTGTGGGTCATGTCGAGCGTGCGGCCGCAGATTTGCGACAGCGATACGATCCGGCCGCGCAGGGAACGTGGGATCCGCTTGCGCTCGATATTCACGTTCAGACCCACGCCAACCAGATCGGCCCCGCGCACACGCTCGCACAGCAGGCCGGCCAATTTCTTGTCTTCGTAAAGCACGTCATTGGGCCATTTGAGCTGAACGTCGGCGCCTTTCGTCAGCTCCGCGGCTGCGTTTCGCACCGCCAGCCCTGCCAGCAGCGGCAACTGGTGCGGCTCGATACGCTCATCCGCCGCCAGAACGAAGGTCACCGTCAATGATCCCCTGCCCGACCACCATGTGTTCGACCCGCGGCCGCGACCGGCCGTCTGGTTCCCAGTCAGCACAATTGCCGGTGCAAACAAGTCTCCGCGCTTGCGCAACGCCACGGCGTGATCGTTGGTGCTCCCAATCCACGGGAAAAAGTGCAGGCGGAATGGTTTGATCCGCTCCCGTAGTTCGCGCAGCCGGAAAGAATTAGCCCTTAGGCTCATCGGTCTGGACGGCTCAAAGAGGGCGCAGCTTCACGCCAAATACGATTTTCCCACTCCGTTGAAATAGTGTCTTCAGCTTCCGGCATCCTCGAGGACAATCAGCAGATCGCCAGCTGTGACAACGGAACCCGGTTTCACCAGCACGTCGTTGATTTTGGCGCTTCGCGGACAATACACCGCTGTCTCCATTTTCATCGCCTCGATCGACAGGAGGCGCTCGCCCTGCCTGACCACCTGGCCCTTGGAAACGGCGACGGAGGAGACCTTGCCGGGCATCGGGGCGGCGACGTGATCGGGGTCCTCCGCATTCGCCTTGGGATGCTTGTGGAGATTGCCTTCCAGCGAGCGGTCGGGAACGTTCACCTCACGTGGCTGGCCGTTGAGCTCGAAGAAGATCGTCCGCATTCCATCTTCGCGCGGCTCGCCGGTCGTCAGGTACCGAATGATGAGCGTCTTCCCTGCCTCGATCTCCACGGCAATCTCTTCGCCGCTCTCCAGGCCATAGAAGAATGCAGGTGTGGGGATCATGCTCGTGTTGTCGTACAGCCGCTGGTGCTTCTCGTAATCGAGGAACACCTGCGGATACAGCACATAGGAAAGCACATCCACGTCCCGCGGCTCGCGGTGGATCTTTTCGGCCAGCTCTTTGCTGGTCTTGTCAAAGTCAATCTTCGGCATCCGTGCCCCCGGCCGCCCCTTGAAAGGCTTCACCCCCGCGGAATCGAGGACGATTTTCTGAAAGACCTTCGGCCAACCGCCTTCTGGCTGGCCCAGCATTCCCTGCATCATCTCCACCACGCTGCGCGGAAAGTTGAGCTTCTTCTCGGGCGCCAGGACATCCATGGCACTGAGGTTGTTCGTGACCATGAACAAGGCCAGGTCGCCGACGACTTTGCTGGAGGGAGTGACCTTGACGATGTCGCCGAATAGCTGATTGACTTGCGCGTAGACGTCGGCGATCTCGTGCCAGCGGCCTTCGAGGCCCAGGCTCTTGGCCTGCTGGCGAAGGTTGGTGTACTGGCCGCCGGGCATCTCGTGGTGGTAGACCTCGGCAGTGCCGGCTTTGATCCCTTCCTCGAAGGGGTAATAAAACTCGCGAACCTGTTCCCAGTAGTCGCTGAGGCGATCGAGGGCATCCTGATCCAGCCCCGAATCCCGAGGCGTGTGCCGCAGGGCGGCCGCCAGCGAATTGAGATTGGGCTGGCTGGTGGTGCCGCTCATCGACGCCAGCGCCGCGTCGGCGATGTCCACCTGGGCGTCGGCGGCGCGGAGGACGCTGCCTGCGTTGATGCCGCTGGTATCGTGCGTATGGAAATGGATCGGCACGCCCACTTCCTCCCGCAACGTCTTGACAAGCGCGTGGGCCGCGTAGGGCTTGCACAAGCCCGCCATGTCCTTGATCCCAAGGATATGGGTGCCCATCGACACGAGCTCTTTGGCCAGCTTCACGTAATAATCGAGGCTGTACTTGGTGCGCTTGGGATCGAGGATGTCTCCCGTGTAACAAATCGCCGCCTCGCAGATGGCGGAGGTGTACTCGCGCACCGCCTCCACCGCCACCTTCATGTTCTGTGTCCAGTTGAGCGAGTCGAAAATGCGAAAGACGTCGATGCCGTGCGCGGCCGAGGCCTTGACGAACTCGCTGACGACGTTGTCGGGATAATTGGTGTATCCGACCGCGTTGCTGGCCCGCAGCAGCATCTGGAAGGGGATGTTGGGAATGCGGGCGCGAAGCTGATCGAGCCGGTCCCATGGGTCTTCCTGGAGGAAACGCATCGCGGTGTCGAACGTCGCGCCGCCCCACATCTCGAGACTGAAGAGTTGCGGGCAAAAGTGTGCCACGGCTTCGGCGACAAGCAGCATGTCGTGCGTCCGCACCCGCGTGGCCAGCAGTGACTGGTGGGCATCACGGAACGTCGTGTCGGTAAATAGCAGCGGCTTGTGCTTGCGGACCCACTGGCAGAATTTATCCGGGCCGAGCTCCAGGAGCTTGTTCCTCAGCCCGGCCGGCGGAGGCGTTCCCATCGGGTACGACGGCAGCACCGGCTCGGGAAACTCGGTGCCGGGCTTGAATTTCCCCTTGACGTCCGGCCGGCCATTCACGATCACGTCGCCCAGGTAACTGAGAATCTTGGTGGCCCGGTCGCGGCGAGGTTGAAAGCGGAAGAGGGCCGGAGTGGTGTCGATGAATGCAGTCGTCGCCTCGCCGCCCTGAAAATGGGATGAGCGGATCAGGTTCTCCAGGAACGGGATGTTGGTCTTCACGCCGCGGATGCGAAACTCGCGCAGCGCCCGGTCCATGCGGACGATGGATTCCTTGAACGTCGGCCCCCAGGTGGTGATCTTGACCAGCAGCGAATCAAAGTAAGGCGTGATCACCGCCCCGCCGAACCCGTTGCCGCCGTCCAATCGCACCGCAAATCCACCCGGCGAACGATAGGTCGTGATCCGCCCGTAATCGGGGATAAAGTGATTTTCCGGATCTTCGGTGGTGATCCGGCACTGCATGGCATAGCCGCGCGTTTCGATCTTTTCCTGCGGCGGCACGTGCAGCGGCTCTTCGTGGAGCCGGTGGCCCTGGGCGATCAGGATTTGGCTCTTGACCAGATCGACGCCCGTCACGACTTCGGTCACGGTATGCTCGACCTGGATGCGCGGATTGACCTCGATGAAGAAGAACTCGCCGCTGTCCACGTCCAGCAGGAATTCGACCGTCCCCGCATTGACGTACCTGGCGACCTTGCACAAACGGACGGCGGCGTCGCAGATGCGGCGGCGCAAATCCACCGGCAGATTCACGCTCGGTGCGATTTCGACGACTTTTTGATGTCGGCGCTGGACCGAACAGTCTCGCTCCCAAAGGTGAACCAGGTTGCCGTGCGTATCACCCAGGATCTGGATCTCGATGTGCTTGGCGCGGGCAATGTAACGCTCGACAAAGACCTCGCCGCGTCCGAAAGCGGCGCCGGCTTCGCGCTGGGCTTCTTCAAGGCGCGGGATGAGTTCATCGGGCGATCG
>Ga0307477_10002941_pt1 | contig 12888 bp, 4 predicted proteins | sample atmos_gasesECM2C_FD_203316 | JGI IMG/M metagenome (GOLD analysis project Ga0307477, IMG submission 203316) | Hardwood forest soil microbial communities from Morgan-Monroe State Forest, Indiana, United States - atmos_gasesECM2C_515 | ecosystem: Environmental > Terrestrial > Soil > Temperate...
GGACTAAGGCGCAAGCCCCAGGGCAACCCAATCGAGCCGCCGAGGAAAAACCGGTTTCGAATGTCATAACCCGCGCGGCCATAATCCTGTGAAATGTTAAAGGGATTCGACGGGAAGCTGCTGGCCCCGAAGGTGTCGGCGTTCGCATAATTCAGCACGTAGTAGGCAAACAAGGTTACTTGCGCGCCTGCCGTGACGCGGGTCTGCACGAACAATTGATTCTGCCTGTAGACTCCTTCCGACTGGTATTCATAGACATTGTTCGTACCAAACGGACGCAGACCGGGGTTTGCGGGATTTAGATAATACGGAAATGTAATCGTATTGGTCGGTGGCGTATTGATGTTATTGGTAAACAACTGATCCCATCCCCGGGAATTCAGGTAGGAGACGGAAAGATTGGCTACTTTAGTGAGCTGACGCTCGAAGCTGATGGCGGTTTGCATCACGTACGGCGCGCGAAGATTCGGAGCGGTCTGATACTTGGTTAGGAATGTAGTGGGCCCGGTTTGGACCTGCATGGGGGTGGTACTGGAATAAAACCCGGGATTGGCGACGGTAAATTGGGCCTCGTTTATAAGATTGAAGCGATCCGTCTGAAGAACATCGGAGACATCAAAGCGATCGTAAAAAATGCCGAATCCCGCGCGCAGAACGGTTTTCGGTCCGGTTTTTCCGCCGCCACCGATGCCCCAAGCAAAACCGAGGCGCGGCGCCCAGTCCGCGTGATGGCTGATGTTGTTCTGCGATTCGAACCGCAGTCCATAGCTGAAGGTAATATTCTGGCGAACGCGCCAATCATCTTCGACATACAGGCCGGCGTCCACCTGCGATGCATTGGCGAAAGGGTTAGGAACCCCACCGAACACGGGCGAACTCGTGATGGAGTATTGGCTGGCTACCGGCGTAGCCGGATTCATCAGGGTCTGCTCAAAGGCTGAAATCGACGGAAAGAAATAGCCACTGTTAAAACCAGCCGTTGAAAAATTATCGTCGGTAACACCTCGCAGGCGCACTCCGAATTTCAGGAAATGTTTAGTGAGCTGCACGGAGGTGTAATTCTGGAATTCGTAATGATTGGTGTGATCGGTCGTTGTCCCACCGGCGTAACCACCGCCGTTGAATGACAACGGCACGCTTATCGAGGGCAGCGTGCTCAACGGATTCTGATTGCTGGATTCGTGCAAGTATTGGAAGCGCGTCTCGTTCACGATTTTCGCACCGTAAATCTGAGTGTCGCCAATCTGCAAAGTTTGTTCGGTGCTGAGCGAGTTGTAGCCCTGGGAAGGCAGAGTGAAGCCGCTGATTCCATTGTTATTTTCTTCGTTGCGAAAATATTGGTAACGGACGGTGAGCGTATTGGTTTTCGAGACGGCATAGTCCAGACGCGGCCCGAGGTTGTAGCGTTTGCGCGGATTGGCAATGGCTGAACTGCAAGGAACTAGTTGCAGGGGCGTCAAAGTGGGATTCACGACGGCTTGGCTGCAGGAAGCAGACGTGGATGTGGTGGGAACCAGAATCTGGGCGTTCACGATTCCCAGATCGTTGATGTCCCGAATGTCGGTAGTGAAGAAGAAGGAGGCTTTCTTACTGAGCGGGCCACCGATGTTTCCGCTGTATTGGACCGAGTAATAGCTGGGATAGGGCGTGCCGGCGGCATCGTGAGAATTGAAGAACGGATTCTTGGAGTTGAACGCGGAGTCGTTTGCGTTCACTGAAAACCCTCCATGCCATTTATCTGCGCCCGGCTTGGTGAAAATTTCGATCCGTCCGTATCCGACCTTGTCGTATTGCGCAGAAAACGGATTTTGATTGATGCGAATTTCGCGAATGGCGGATTTAGGAGGAAGCTGACCGGCGGTGAATCCATCGATGTAAAACTGGCCGCCATTTGGGCCTGCCGATGGGCCTGCCAATGCGGTGAGGTCGGTCTGCAATTCGTCGGGGTCATCGGGGAGCGCGTCGAGAGCTGCTCCTGAGATGACGATCGCGCCAGCATTGTTCTGCGGGCTCACATCGACCATGGCGGGTTGCTCCGTCACGGTAACTTGCTGCTCTTGCTCTTCGATGGTGAGAAGGATATTCAGGTTGTTGGTTTGGTCGGGCGCGATTTGGACATTTTCGTTTTTGTAGAGCGCGAAACCTTTGGCCACGACTTCGAGAGAATATTTTCCAGGAGCCAGATTTTTCAGGTCGAAGGCGCCTTGTTGATCTGTCGTGGCGCCGGTGGAGTGGCCAGCGGCGTCGGAGAGCAGCACAGTGGCGCCGGTGACGGCTGCGTTGGAAGGATCGAGAACCTGGCCGTGCAGCGCGCCGGAAGCGGCAGTCTGGGCCAAGGCGCGCGAGGTTATAACAACAAGCAACACCATGGCCGCGATTTGAAGGCAGATTGTGATGCGCCGAAAATTCATTCTGTCCCCTGGATGAAACTCGTTAGGCGACTGCGAGTTTTTCTATGGATTTGCGCCGCCGGCGTCCATGGCGGAGGAGCCGAGACTCCACGGTGAAAGCGTCATCATCTGACTGCCGCTTGAGGCGGCGGCTTCTAGAATTGTTTCGACCCCACCTACCAGAGTGATTGCAGTAACCCCGCCGGAATTTGTTCCTTCTGTGGAAACCGCCATAACGGCATCGCCTTTGTGAAAATCGGAGAGCGCCGCGGCGGGCATGCGGTTCAGAATTTGCTGAAGATCAGCCGGTCCGCCTCCGGGACGACCATTGCTTCCGCCAGCACCCGCGGCACCGGCTCCGCTGCCGCGTTGAGAGCCACCTGGTTGCGCGTTTTGGCCTGCTGAAGAAGAGCCCGATGGGGCGCCTCCCGGCGGCGCTGCGGCGCCAGGTGCTGTTGAGTCATTGGCTTGCGCGCCGCCTGCTGCTGCTTTCAGGCGAAATGCAATTCGCTGGGCGACTTCGGGAGTCAGTTTGCGGAGTTGTGTTTGGTCTGAAACTTTCACCAGGACAGGCTTTTTGGTTATCAAGTCCAACACGGTAATTGAGTTTGCCGCGGCGTCTACCGAATTAACTGTTCCAGCGATATTGCGAAACGAGCCGGTGACGATCTCTTCGGCATCCACGGTGCTGCCATCCGCGCTGCGCGTGCCAAGAGCGCGGAGTTGGTCCCCGGATTTTACTTGATCGAGAGAACTGGGCTTGGCGTCGTCGAATTTGACCGAATCGGGGGCATAGCGGCGGAAGACTGTTTTGGGCGTGATATTGACCGCGATGGATTTTTTCCCACCGATGGCGGTAACTGAAATTGAAATGATTTTGGTCGCGGGATCGACGGAGGTGACCAGGCCGCCTACGCTGCGCTTCTGCCAATCGTCGCGTTCATGCTGCTGCTTGGCGTCCACGTCGGCGCGTTTCATGGCGATGATTCCGATGGCATTAACGGGCTGCGCGGTGTCTGCGGCTTTCCAGCGCACAAATATACGGTCGCCAATTTGCAGGTCCTTAAAATCCATTGGCACGGCGTTTTTCAAATCTGTTTGTCCCGGTTCGACACGAACGATTTTGGTAGTGGGCTGGACGTTGACGGTAGCGGTGGCCCCGGTATCGGTGGTGATCGTGACGGCGTTGCCTACGATTGATTTGATGGCACCAACTTGCTTTTGAATGGCAGTTTGCTGCTCGGACTGCTGAGCTTGCGCGCGTGCCGAAACAAACGTGGGTGGAATGGCGACGCTAGTTAGCATGACTCGTAATGCAAAGATCGCGCATGCCCAACTTATATTCTTTGACCAAGACATAAAAGTTCCTCAACTTCGCTGCGAAAATTCCGTCCGTGGCAGCGACGCGGGCTCGGCCACGAGATCGCTTCTTCTATAGTAATGCTCCTACTTTGCCATCGCTAAATTAGACGTCAGCGCACCGATAAAAAGTTGCGAGCCATTCCTATTTTGCGATCCGAGCTGGGCTGCACTATCTTGCAGTAAGCTACTCGAGCAAGATGGGCGGCGGGGGCGGAGGGCTCGGAATCACGAGCGCGCCGCTGACCAAACCGGGGACGGAAGGGAGTAGCGATGCGTCCCAGCCGCCACCGATTGCTTCTACCAGCTGGACGCTCGCCGTTATTTGTTGAATGCGGAGGTTCACATCGGTTTGTTGGTTGCTGAACAGAGTGGTCTGCGCCGTAATTACGTTTAGATATGGATCGATGCCGAGCTTATAGCGATCGATTGCGATCTTGAGATTTCTTTGTGCCGAACCTACCGCGGTATCCTGCTGCGCGATTTCGATGGACAGAATCCTGATCGACGACAAGTTATCTTCGACTTGCTGGAACGCGCTCAAGACAGTCTGGCGGTAGTTCGCTACGGTTTCCAGGTAATTTGCCCTGAACTGTTGAACGGTCGCGTGGCGCAGCCCACCGTCGTAAAGCGTTTCCGAAACGCTAGGGCCTACGGAAAAGAAACGGCTTGGCCAGGTAAACCACTTGGTAAATGAACTGCTTTCGAGTCCGGCTGAAGCGCTTAATGTGACGGTGGGGTAATAGGCGGCGAGGGCTACGCCGATTTGCGCGTTGGCTTGCGCCATGCGCCTTTCCGAAGCGGCGATATCGGGACGGCGTTCGAGAAGTTGAGACGGGAGCCCATAGGGGATGGCGGGAGGACTCGTTTGAAGCGGCAGCGTTCGAATTGAAAAGGTGGAGGCAGGTTGGCCCACCAAAGTTGCGATGGCGTGTTCGAATTGAGCACGCACGATGCCCAGGCTGGTGTTCTGCGCCTGGGCAGACTCGAGCTGAGTTTCGGCTTGGGCGACGGCTTCGTCGGAAGCAATGCCTGTTTCATAGAGCGCTTGGTTGAGACGCAGAGATTCCTGGAAGGAGACCACGGTTTCGTCCGAAAGTTTCTTAAGCGCATCCTGCCCGCGAATGGAGAAATAGTCGACGGCAACTTCCGCTTGCAGCATCAATCGCGTGTTTTCCAGGTCGGCGGCGCTGGCTTGCGCGGCGTTTGCATTCGCTAGCACAGTATTTCGGACGCGGCCGAAAAGATCGGGAGTCCAGGTAGCATCGAAGGGTAAATTGAAGTTCGTAATCACTTGCGGCGAGACGGCTACGCCGCCACCGCTTCCGCCAGAGCCCGTCGTGAAACCACTTGTGAGGGTCCCGGACTGTTGACTGGTTGTGATGGCCGGACCGACGGTTACGGTTGGAAAATACTGCGAACGGGCTTCTTTCACCATGGAACGCGCAACCAGGAACGCTGCGGTGGCCGAAGCCAGGGACTGGTTTGAGACATTTACTTGCTCTTCGAGAGTGTTGAGCTCCGGATCGTTAAATATTTCCCACCACTTACCTTTCAATACGGCTTCTTTCGACGGCTGAGCCACTTTCCATCCGTCGGTGCTTGGATAGTCGCCGGGAGTGAGTTCCTTGTAGGCTTCGGGAACGGCCGCGTCAGGCCGATGATAATGGGGGCCTACGGTGCATCCGGAAAGCACTGCGGCGACGGCGAGCACACTCGCCATGATTTGCCGTGGGCTAAGGAGCGATACTGTATGTGAGCGGTGTTTCACGACTTCAGCTCCGTGATGTGAATTAGTCTGCAAGGTTCCCCAATGTTTCTTCAGGAAGCTGATCGAGCGACTTGTGATGTTTGCGCGCCCAACGAATCCTCATGCGATCCATATAGAGATAGACGACCGGGGTGGTATAGAGCGTCAACATCTGGCTCACGATCAGGCCGCCGATGATGGTGATGCCCAGGGGGCGCCGCAATTCCGAACCAACGCCGGTACCTAGAGCGAGAGGGAGCGCGCCGAATATGGCAGCCATGGTGGTCATCAAAATGGGACGGAAGCGCAGCAAGCAGGCTTGAAAGATGGCGTCTTGCGGAGACTTTTTTTCCTGGCGCTCGGCGGCGAGAGCGAAGTCGATCATCAAAATACCGTTTTTCTTGACGATGCCAATGAGCAGGACGACCCCAATCAAAGCGATGACGCTTAAATCCATTTTGAAGAGAAGAAGAGCTAATACCGCTCCGACGCCCGCCGACGGGAGAGTGGAAAGAATGGTGATGGGGTGAACGAAACTTTCATAAAGAATCCCGAGGACGATGTAAACGGCCATAAGTGCGGTGATGATAAGCAGAGGCTGGGTGGAAAGAGAGGCCTGGAAAGCCAGCAAGGTTCCGGAGAACATGCCGCGAATGGTGGAGGGCATTCCAATTTTTTGCTCAAGGTCGGTGATAGCTTGGGCCGCATCACTAAGGGAAACGCCGGGGGCGAGATTAAAGGATACGGTCACGGAAGGGAATTGAACCTGATGGTTCACAGAGAGTGCGGCTGTCTTGGCCTCAAAATGCGCGATGGCGTTAAGCGGGACTTCTTTCCCCGGGGAGGCCTCGACGTAAACGTCTTTCAAGGCGTCGGGGCTTTGCCAGAATTGCGGTGCGACCTCCATGACCACGTGATACTGATTGAGAGAGGTGTACATGGTCGAGACCTGCGATTGACCAAACGCTTCGTACAAAGAAGTATCAATCTGCTTCGGTGTGATTCCCAGTCTTGATGCCGTCTCGCGGTCATAAACCAGCGCTGCTTGCAGACCGCTATTCTGCTGGTCGGTGTTCACGTCGGCCAATATGTGCTGCTTGCGCATTTCGGCGAGAAGAGCGGGTCCCCATTTCACAAGATCGTCGAGGTTGTCACTCTGGATGGTGAACTGATATTGCGCGCTGCTCTGGCGGCCGCCAATACGCACGTCCTGGCCGGCCTGGAGGAAAGCATTGGCTCCCGGAACGGATGACAGCTTTGGACGCAAGCGATTGACGACGTCTGTCGCGGTGACTTTGCGCTCAGCCAACGGTTTCAGCGCCATATAGATGAAGCCGCCATTAACCGCACCTGCGCCGCCCGTGAATCCCATTACGTTCTGGGCCGCCGGGTCGGACTTAATAATGTCCACGAACTGCTTGGTGATGCCTTGCATGGCTTGAAACGAAATGTCTTGCTCGCCCTGAATACCGCCATAAACGGTACCGTTGTCCTGCTGCGGGAAAAAGCCCTTGGGGACGATGTAAAAGAGGTAGACATTCAGCGCGATGGTGAGCAGCAAGACGGTGAGCGTGAGAGCGGAGTGGTTCAGCACCCAACTGAGAGATCGCTCGTAAACTGCGAGCACCCGATTAAAGGCTCTTTCACTGGCTTGATAGAGTTTATTGTGCGCCGTTTCGGCCTGATGCTTCAGGAGCCTGGAGCACATCATGGGAGTGGTGGTTAAGGAAATGGCGAGCGAGATCATGATTGCGACAGACAGAGTGACGGCAAACTCACGGAATAAACGGCCGACGATTCCGCTCATCATCAGAATCGGAATAAATACCGCGACCAGGGAAATACTGATGGAAAGGACGGTGAAACCAATCTCCGCGGCGCCCTTGATGGCCGCGTCCATGGGAGAGTAACCCTGCTCCAGGTAACGCGAGACATTTTCGATAACGACGATGGCATCATCCACGACGAAGCCGGTGGCGATGGTGAGAGCCATCATGGAGAGGTTGTCGATGCTGTACTTGCACAAGTACATGACCGCGAATGTACCGATTAACGAGACTGGGACGGCTACGCTGGGAATGAGAGTGGCGCGTACATTGCGCAGAAACAGAAAGACGACAAGAATTACGAGGCTGACGGATATGGCGAGTGTGCGCTCCACGTCGCTAACGGATGCTCGAATGGTAGTGGTGCGGTCGAGCATGATGGTGAAATCCATGGCCTCCGGAATGGAGGCTTTCAGCGACGGAATGGAAGCGCGAATGCGATCGACGGTGTCGATGATGTTTGCGCCGGGCTGCCGAGAAATAATCAGGAGGATGCCAGGCTTGCCGTTGACGTAGCCGGCGGCGCGAATGTTTTCGACGGAGTCCAATACGTCGGCAAAATCGGAGATCTTTACAGCGGCGCCGTTGTGATAACCGACGACGAGAGATTTGTAATTCTCGGCCTTGAGAAGCTGATCGTTCGTAGTGATGTCAGCGGTTCCCTTGTCGTCCGATATTTGCCCCTTAGGCATGTTTGCGTTCTGCTTGCTGAGCAAGGTCGCAACATCCTGCAGCCCGAGGCCGTAGCTGTTTAACTGAGTGGGATTAACCTCCACGCGCACAGCGGGGAGAGAACTGCCGCCGACACTAACTTGTCCAACCCCCTGGATCTGCGCGAGCCGCTGCTGAATGATGGTCGAGGCAGCGTCATACATGGCGCCGCGGTCGTAAACCTCGGAAGTAAGGGCGAGAATCATGATCGGGGCGTCGGCGGGATTTACCTTTCTGTAGGTGGGATTGCCGGGCAAATTGGCGGGGAGATAGCTGCGCGCGGCGTTGATGGCGGCTTGAACGTCCCTGGCGGCGCCATTGATATCGCGATTCAGATCAAATTGGAGAGTGATGCTGGTGGTGCCGATGCTGCTGGAGGACGTCATTTCCGTGACGCCGGCGATTCGACCGAATTGACGTTCGAGCGGAGTGGCGACCGAAGAGGCCATGATCTCAGGGCTGGCGCCTGGCAAACCGGCTCCGACGGAAATGGTGGGGAAGTCAACCTGCGGCAAAGCCGAAACAGGCAACACCTTGAACGCGACAGCGCCGGCTAGGGCCAGAGCGACGGTGAGGAGCGCGGTAGCGACGGGTCGTCTTATGAATGGGGTGGATAAGCTCATAGCTAGTCCGCTGGAACTGACTCCGGAGCGCCACTTCCCGAACGACGTGCGCGCCAATGGGCGGCTCTCTTTGCAAGGCGGTCGAAGTAGATATAAATCACGGGCGTGGTGTAGAGAGTAAGAACCTGGCTGAGCAACAGCCCGCCGACCATTGAGATTCCGAGTGGACGACGCAGTTCAGAGCCGATTCCTGTACCTAACGCGAGGGGCAGGCCACCGAGGAGAGCGGCCATGGTGGTCATCATGATCGGGCGGAAACGCAGCAAGCAAGCTTCGTAGATGGCTTCCTCTGAACTTTTGCCCTCCTTGCGCTCCGCTTCCAAAGCGAAGTCAATCATCATAATGCCGTTCTTTTTCACGATTCCAATGAGCAGGATGATGCCTATGAGCGCGACGACGCTGAGTTCGGAGCCACAAATCAAGAGGGCGAGAATCGCGCCGACTCCGGCGGAAGGCAGGGTGGAAAGAATGGTGAGGGGATGAATGTAACTCTCGTACAGGATGCCGAGCACGATGTAGACAGTGACGAGCGCCGCAAGAATTAGGATGGGCTCATTGCTCAGAGAAGCCTGGAAGGATGCAGCGCTACCCTGAAACGCCGCCTGGATACTTAGGGGCATTCCAATATCTTTTTGGGCTTTCTCGATTGCTTTGGTGGCCTCACCCAGGGAAGCGTTCGGCGCCAAGTTAAACGAGAGCGTGATGACAGGAAACTGGCCCTGGTGATTTATCGAGAGTGGCGAGGTCTTGGACTCAAAGTGGGTGAAAGCGCTGAGTGGAACGGAAGCTCCATTAGCGCTCGCGACTGCCGTGGGGTTGGGCGAACCCGCGCTCGGCAATTTCGACGACGAAGCAGAAGGACTCGGGGACGAGTTGGCGGTTCCGCCCGTGGATGAAGAAGCGGTCACGACGTTGGCGTTTGAAGACGAGCCCGTGGTTGTCGCCGAGGGAGCGATGGCCGATCGAACGTAAATGTCCTGGAGCTTGTTGGGATTTTTCTGGAATTCCGGCATGTTTTCGATCACAACGTGGTACTGATTCAGCTGTGTGTACAACGTGTCGACCTGGCGTTGGCCGAAGCCGTCGTAAAGAGTTTGATCGATCATGTTAGGCGTGATTCCCATGCGGGAGGCGGTGACGCGATCGATTACCAAGGAGGCCGCGAGGCCCTGGGTTTGTTGGTCGGTGGCAACGTCGGTGAGCTCGGGGATTTGTTTTAGTTTGTCCACAAGCTTGGCGGTCCACAGATTCAGTTCGGCGATGTCGGGATCTTCGAGAGTGTATTGATACTGCGTGCGGCTTACGCGGTCTTCTACGGTGATGTCCTGCACGGGTTGCATGTAAAGCGTGACGCCTTCAATCTTCTCGAGATTGGGCTGTAAGCGGCGGATTACATCGGAGGCGTTCATATTGCGCTGGGCGAGCGGTTTTAGATTGATGAGCATGCGGCCGCTGTTGAGCGTTGGGTTGGTTCCGTCGATTCCGATAAATGAAGAAAGGCTCTCGACCGCCGGGTCTTTCAGAATCACCTCTGTAAGCTGCTGTTGTTTCTCGGCCATGGCGGGAAAGGAAATGGTTTGGGAGGCTTCAGAAATGCCCTGGATAATTCCGGTGTCCTGAACGGGGAAAAATCCCTTGGGGACGATAATGTAAAGGAGGATGGTGAGGACCAGGGTGGCCAGGGCGACAAAGAGGGTGGCGGTCTGATGCTTTAGGACCCATCGAAGAGTTCGTCCATAAAAAGCGATGACGGACTCGAAGGCGTGCTCGGATATTTGGTAGAAACGGCTACGTTGCGATTCGGGCTGATGTTTTAGCAGCTTGGCGCACATCATGGGAGTGAGCGTCAAGGAAACAACCGCGGAAACAAGAATGGTTACGCTGAGGGTGACGGCGAATTCGCGGAAAAGCCTGCCGACAATGTCGCCCATGAAAAGAAGGGGAATGAGGACGGCTATGAGAGAGATCGTCAGCGAGACGATAGTGAAGCCGATCTGCTCCGCGCCTTTCAAGGCGGCCTGCAGAGGCGGATCGCCTTCTTCGATGAAGCGAACGATGTTTTCGATCATCACGATGGCATCGTCCACCACGAAGCCGGTGGAAATGGTCAGGGCCATCAAAGTCAAATTGTTCAGGCTGTAGCCGGCCAAATACATCACGCCGAAAGTGCCTATGAGCGAGAGCGGAACAGCCACGCTGGGAATGATGGTTGCCGAAAGATTGCGCAGAAAGAGGAAGATGACCATCACGACCAGGCCGACCGTGAGCATCAATTCGAATTCGACATCCTGCACGGAGGCGCGGATGGTGGTGGTGCGGTCGGTGAGGACGGTAACGTCAACAGATGCGGGCAGATTGCTCTTCAAAAGCGGGAGCAGCTTTTGGACGCGATCGACGACTTGAATGATGTTGGCGGCGGGTTGGCGCTGGATGTTCATGATCACCGCGGGAGTGGTGTTCATCCAGGCGGCTTGCTTGGTGTTCTCGACGTCGTCAATTACGCGTGCCACGTCTGAAAGGAAAACAGGGCTTCTGTTGTGATAGGCGACGACGATGGTCTGGAAATCTTTGCTGGTTAAGAGCTGATCATTGGCGTCGATCTGATAATTCTGGTGCGGGCCGTCGAAGTTGCCTTTGGCGAGGTCGAGGCTAGTATTTTGAACGGCGGTCCGTACGTCTTCCATATTGATGCCGTAAGAAGACAGCGCTGTGGGATTCACCTGGATGCGCACAGCGGGTTTCTGTCCGCCGCTGATGCTGACGAGGCCGACGCCTGTAACTTGCGCGATTTTTTCCGCCAGGCGAGTGTCCGCCAAGTCTTCCACTTGAGAGAGGGGGATAGTGGAAGACGTCAGCGCGAGCGTGAGAATGGGAGCGTCGGCCGGATTGGTTTTACTGTAAATCGGAGGGACGGGAAGATCGGCGGGCAAGTAGGACTGAGCGGCGTTAATAGACGCTTGCACTTCTTGCTCGGCGACGTCGATGTTCAGGTCGAGCGAGAATTGAAGGACAATCACCGAGCTTCCGTCGGAGCTGGTGGAAGTCATCTGGTTCAGACCGGGCACTTCGCCGAACTGACGCTCCAGTGGCGCGGTTACAGCGGAGGCCATGACGTCGGGACTTGCTCCGGGATAAAACGTGACGACCTGGATAATCGGATAATCCACTTCCGGGAGAGCGGAAACCGGAAGCTGCATGTACGACACGATACCGGCGAGCAGGATGGCGGCCATCAGCAGCGAGGTGGCTACCGGTCGAAGAATAAATGGGCGAGACGGGCTCACGGACGAGTTCCTCCGCCGGTGCTGCTATTCGTGTTCGGAGAGGCAGGCGCGTTGGCATTTTTATTTGCGCCGTTACCGTTTGCGGTACTGCTGTTAGGGCTCGTTCCGTTGTTGCCGGCGTTTCCGCCGCTGGCGTTTTTGTTGTTGATGGTGACTTTGCCGCCGTTTTGCAACTTATCGAAGCCATTCACTGCCACCACTTCGCCGGCGTTCACGCCCTGCACGGCTGCGGTGCTGGCATCGGTGGTGCCCACGGTGACGTTGCGCAGATTCGCCGTGTTGTCTAAACTGATGACGTAAATGAAAGTACCTTGCGCGTTGCGCTGAATTGCTGCAGTGGGAAGCAGAGTTACTCCGCGCTGGGTGTCCACAAGCAGCCGTGCGTTAACGAACTGATTGGGGAAGAGTTCCGTATCGCGATTGTCAAAAATGGCCTTGAGTTTTACGGTGCCGGTGGTTTGATCGATTTGGTTGTCGAGAGTTAGAAGGGAACCGGAAGCAAGTTTCGTAGATTGGTCACGCGCGAAGGCGTCCACGGGCAATTTTTGGCTGCCGCGCAGTTGTTTTTGAATCTGCGGCAGGTAATCTTCGGCCACGCTGAAAATCACCGTGATGGGCTGAAGTTGGGTGATTACGACCAGCGGAGTGGTGCTGCCCGAAGTGACGATGTTGCCAGGATCCACCAAGCGCAGTCCCACGCGACCTTCGATTGGCGCGACAATCCTGGTGTAATCGAGATTAGTGGCCGCGGCCGCAACTGTTCCCTGATCCTGCTTCACCGTTCCTTCGTCCTGCTTTACCAATTGGCCCTGATCGTCGAGCTGCTGCTTGGCGATGGCATTGCGGTCGTAGGCTTGTTGAAAGCGAGTTAGATCGATTCTTGCTTCGTTCAACACCGCTTCGTCCTTTGCGAGTGTGCCTTGCGCCTGGGTGAGCGCGGCCTGA
>Ga0307477_10002942_pt1 | contig 12887 bp, 14 predicted proteins | sample atmos_gasesECM2C_FD_203316 | JGI IMG/M metagenome (GOLD analysis project Ga0307477, IMG submission 203316) | Hardwood forest soil microbial communities from Morgan-Monroe State Forest, Indiana, United States - atmos_gasesECM2C_515 | ecosystem: Environmental > Terrestrial > Soil > Temperate...
CAGGCCGCTCGGGGTTGGGCGAACCTTGGCGAGTGCACACGCAGCCCAGGCGTCGGCCCGTAACTCCGGCGACCAGCTTCGTTTGATCCAGGAGGCTGGCGCGGTCTCGTCGACGGCGTGCCCGAGTTCGTGCGCGATGAGGGCCACGATGGCGGCATCGCCGTAGGCGTCGAATACCCTGGTGAAGAACTGGGGTGCGTACACGATCTTGGCCTGGCCCTCGCCCGCGATCAGCATGACGTTGGGGGCGGTGGGGTTGCGGAACAACGCGATTTCCGGGCATCTGGGCCGGCAAATCGGTGTCAGCGCTCGATTCACCTGTCCGGCGAGTTGCATGGCGTCGCGGCTTGGCCGTTCATCCCGGTAGGCGTTGTAGGAAGAAGCCGAGCCCAAGGCGCAGACGACTTCGCCCGCCGCGGTGAATGGCAGCAGAACCGCGGAAACCAGTGCGAGACTCGGGTGGTTTCGGGGCATGCCGGTTCCGGTCAAAATGTTCGATACGGCCGCCCGATCCGCTCCCGCAAGGCGTCGATCCGGTTCCCGGCACCCGCGAGCAGGTCTTCTGGAAACCGGCGATACGAAAGAATCTCGCGATACAGCTCGGGACCCGCCACCGCGTTCAACCCCATTCCCGCCAGGTATTGTAAGCGCATATTCAGGTCATCGTTGATCGGAGCACCCGCCAGCATCGGTGTGAGATCGGAGGCTCTGCCGGCGTAGCTCGCGAGCAGGTCTACGCCGGAATGAAATTCGGCGTCCGCCAGCGAAGCGGCCACACCGGCGTAGCCGGCTTGATCGAGCCGCTGTTGCAGTTGATCGACATTGACCGGGGAGCCATCGGGACGGCCGAGCAGCACCAGATCGTACCCATCGCCATTCAAGTAGTTGCTCCAGACCGTTGCGTTTGGAAAAACGCTGAAAAACGTGGCGAGTTGGGTCGCAACCGTTTCTCGGTCGCTTTCGTACAGGGGAAGCCACTGCGCCACCACGCCTGCGGGATTCAGATGGCTCTTCACCAACTCGTAATAGTCCTTCGAGTACAGAGTCGATGTGCCCTTCACCCAGGGATGGATCGGATCCGTGGTGATGACGTCGAAGTTGCCGCGCGCGGTGAGGATGTAGTGCCGCGCATCGTCGTACACGATCTGCGTCCGCCGATCGTGAAGCACGTTGTAGTTCTGTTTGCCGAAGAACTCGTCGGAAGCCGGCGGGATAATGGGTTCCAATTCGCAGACGACGATGCTCTGGACCTCAGGGTACCCCACGAAGGATCCGGCCGTGACTCCCGCGCCAAATCCGACCACCAGGACCGATTGGGGCCGGGGATGCATCAGCGCCGGCAGATGCCCCATGAGACGCTGCAGGCGCATGTCCAGAATCGCCGAGGACGCTTCGGATTTGCCGCTGACGTAAAAGAATCGCTGCCCGCCGCGGTCTGTGATGACGACCGACGAGTTGATTCCCTCGCCGACGAACAAGGGCCTCGATTCGGCCGTCAAATTCAGACCTCGCAAGATAGGCGCAACACGCCGGCCATAGGCGATGGCCTGCCACGGCATGTCGGAGATTGTCGCGGCCAGCCCCCAGGCCAGCACCAGGGCTCCCGCCGACAAAAGAGCCGGGCGTAGCCAGGAAACCGGCCCGCGGTGGCGCACCCAGATCACTGGCGCCAGCGAGACGGCGGCCGCCACGACCGAGAGCGCGATCAGCAGCCGCCCGGAGCCGCGCGTCCCGAGGGTGGGAATCAGGAGTAAGCTGAAAGCCAAGGCACCGGCGATGGAACCGGCGGTATTGGCGGCGTATACCTCTCCCGCTAGCCGTGCGGGATCCTCATGCTCGGCCGCCGCACCGGCCAGGGCCAGGGGAAAACTGGCGCCCCACAACAGCGCTGCGGGAAGAATGGTTCGCAGGCAACGGGTCAGGTCGAGATCGAAGTTGAACCAAGGGTTGAGCGACAACCACGGATCGACCGGCCAGTAGGGCAGGAGATAGGCGACGCTGAAAGCGGTCCAGGCAATCGCCGCAGCCAGCAGAATCTGGCAGCACGCCAGCGCCAATCGCGGATCATGGGCCTTGCGGGCCCAAAACGAGCCGGCGGTGCTCCCGGCCCAGAGTCCCAGCAGGAACACCGCAAGGATGATCGAGAACGTATAGACAGTCGGGCCCAACAGAAGCGAGAGAAGCCGTGTCCAGACGACTTCGGCGCCGAGTGCGGTCATTCCGGAAAGAGCAATTGCGATGTAGACAAACCTAGCCTCGGGCGCCCTCACGAGGCGGCCTGACGGCGCGGAGTTCTCTTTCGCCGGCGCGTCGGGCCGGTCGATGCGGCGGGTCGCAAGCGCGAATCCGAACAAGGCGGCGGCAGCGTTGATCGCGGCCGCAGCGTAGGTCGCCACCGCCATGTTGTGCAGCCGCAACAGGTAGAAGCCCGCTCCGAGACAGCCGATCACCGCGCCCGCAATATTGGCGCTGTACAGCAGCCCCAGCCACGACACGCCATTGGGCGTCGTTTGCACCCACCTTGAGACAGCCGGAAATACACCGCCCATCAACAGGGTGGGGGGCAGTAGGCACAAGGCCGCTACCACGCCCCGCAAGACCAGCCCGACGAGCCCTTGGCCCCCGGCCGCTGCATAAAAATGCGAGACCACGGGCACACCGATCAGAGCGAGAATCCCGAAAGCGCCAATCCCCAACTCGAGAAGCGCATAGACGCGCAAGGGATGGTGGCGCGCGGAAACCATCCGCGGAAACGCGGCGCTGCCCGCACACAGCCCGCCCATGTAGGCAGCGAGCAGCAGCCCGAGCGAGACGGCCGAGGAGCCGATCCCCAGTTGCAGTAACTGGAACCAGACGATCTCGTAAATCAACGCGGCGCAGCCGCTGCCGCCGATCAGCAGCAGGAGGAGCCAAAGTGAAGGTCGCGAGCCGGCGGCGACGTCCGGAGTTTCCACACCGACGACTTCGGCTTCCACCGGCTCCTGCCGGATCTTGATTCGGCGTCTGGGCACTGACCCATTACACTACAGGTGCCGAGAGGGCCGGCAAGCCGGTTATCCGGCCCCTCGGGGTGCCGCGTTTTTTTGGCGACGGATGGCGCTGGTCCCTTTGCTTTCCCGCTCATTTCTTGATAAAACGGCAAAGACTCCTCGGTCACAATGAAACGAACAATTGCTCTCTCCATCAACGGCAAATCGCATGCCGACGAAGTCGAGCCACGGCTCCTTCTGATTCACTACCTGCGCGAAATGGCCAGCCTCACCGGTCCGCATATCGCCTGCGAGACCTCCACCTGCGGCGCTTGCACGGTCATGCTTGATGGCAAGGCGGTCAAGTCATGTACCATGTTCGCGGTTCAGGCGGACGGCCGTAAGATCCTGACGATTGAAGGCCTCGCCACCAACGGCAAGCTCGACCCGCTGCAGGAGGCGTTTTGGAACGAGCACGGCCTGCAGTGCGGCTTCTGTACGCCCGGTATGATTCTCACTGCGAAACAGCTTTTGAACGACAATCCCAACCCCACCGATGAGGAGATCCGCAAAAGCATCGAGGGGAATTTGTGCCGGTGCACCGGCTATCAACACATCGTCAACGCCGTGAAGGCGGCTGCGGCGAAGGCGGGAGCTTAGCCTATGGCCACCACGACGACCAAGCCCGAGACTTTGTTCGGCAAGAAGATCCGCCGCCGCGAAGATCCGCGCCTCCTTACCGGCACCGCCACCTACCTCGATGACATCAAGATGCCGGGCATGCATCATGCCTGTGTCGTTCGCAGCCCACACGCCGCCGCGCGTATCAAAAGCCTCAATGTGAAACCGGCTCTGGCACGTCCCGGCGTCACCGCCGTGTTCACGGGTGCCGACGTGAAGGATCTCGGGCCGATTCCGTGCGGCGCTTCGCTGCCTGGCCTGCGCACGCCGCACCATCACATCCTGGCTCAGGACCGCGTCTACCTGGTTGGCCATCCTGTCGCCGTGGTTGTGGCAACCGACCGCTACATCGCCGCTGATGCCGTCGACCTGATCGAAGTCGACTATGAGGTGCTCCCGGCCGTCTCCGATCCCGAGAAGGCTCTCGCGCCCGGCGCGCCCGCCGTCCACCCGCAGTGGCCGGACAACACCGCTTTCACCTTCCATCAGGAAGGCGGCGACATCACCGGCGCCTTCGCGCAGGCCGACGTTGTCGTCAAGCAGCGCATCACCAGCCAGCGCCTCATCCCGACTTCCATGGAAACTCGTGGTGTGGTGGCCGATTGGCACGCCGGCGACAAATCTCTGACCCTCTGGTCCTCAACGCAAATCCCCCATCTACTCCGCACGCTGCTCGCCGGCATCCTCGGCATGCCCGAGAATCACCTGCGCGTAATCACTCCGGAAGTCGGTGGGGGTTTCGGCTCCAAGCTCAACGTTTACGCCGAAGAGGCCCTCATGGCCTTTGTGTCGATGCGCATCGGCAAGCCGGTCAAATGGGTCGAATCGCGCCGCGAGAACTTTTTGTGCACCATTCATGGCCGCGGTCACGTGGATTACTTCGAGCTCGCCGCCCGGCGTGACGGGACCATGCTCGGTCTCAGGCTCAAGCTCATTCAGGATCTCGGTGCTTATCACCAGCTTCTTACACCTGCCATCCCGACGCTGTCGGTGCTCATGATGCCGGGCCTCTACAAATTCAAAAACATCTCAGCCGATATTGTCGGCGTGTTCACCAACTGCACTCCCACCGACGCGTATCGCGGAGCCGGGCGCCCCGAAGCCACGCACGGCATCGAGCGCATGGTGGATATTCTTGCCGCCGAGCTGAAGATGGATCCGGCCGAGTTGCGGCGCAAAAACTTCGTGGGCAAGGACGAATTTCCCTTCCAGACCGCCACCGGCCTGGCCTACGACAGCGGCAACTACGTACTGCCGCTCGACACCGCGCTCGCCGAAATCGATTACCCGGCTCTGCGTCGCGAACAGCAGCAGGCCCGCGCCAGTGGCAAGCTGATGGGCATCGGCCTTTCTACCTATGGCGAAATCTGCGCCATCGGTCCTTCGCCGGCGACGCCCGCAGGCGGTTGGGAATCCGCGACCGTCAAAATTGAGCCCAGTGGCAAAATCACCGTCCTGACGGGAGCCTCCCCGCACGGCCAGGGTGAAGAAACCACCTTTGCCCAGATTGTGGCCGACGAGCTTGGAGTCGATATCGACGACGTTGTGGTCATCCATGGGGACACAGCCATCGTTCAGTATGGCATCGGCACCTTCGGCAGCCGCGGTACCGCGATCGGCGGGACCGCGCTGTACTACGCCTTGCAGGAGCTGAAAGGAAAGGTCAAGAAGTTCGGCGCCATGCTTCTCGAGTGCGACGACGTCGCCTTGGCCGGCGGCAAGTGTGTCGATGAGCGTTCTGGCAAATCCGTGCCTTTCGCCCAGGTCGCCGCGGCTTCGTACCGCGCCATGAAGCTGCCGCCCAACACGCAGCCTGGTCTGGTGGCCACCTACTTCTGGGAGCCTCCCAACTTCACGTTTCCCTTCGGCGCGCACGTGGTCATCACCGACGTGGACCGGGAAACCGGGCAAGTCTCGATTCGCCGCTACGTGGCAGTCGACGACTGCGGCAAGATCATCAACCCGTTGATCGTGGCCGGCCAAGTACATGGCGGTGTGGCGCAGGGCCTTGGCCAGGCCCTTTGGGAACAAGCTGTCTATGATGAGAACGGCCAGTTGCTCTCCGGCGAACTTACTGACTACGCGCTGCCGCGTGCCCACATGATGCCGTGGATCGAGTCCAGCCACACCGAGACCCCTTCGCCGGTCAACCCCCTGGGCGTCAAAGGCGTGGGCGAAGCCGGCACCATCGGCTGTTCGCCCGCCGTGGTCAACTCCGTGGTGGATGCTCTTTCACACCTGGGTGTGCGGCACATCGATATGCCGCTCACGCCGGAAAAAGTCTGGAAACTGATTCAGGGAGCTCGCGCATGATTCCGCAGGACTTTGAATACTCTGCGCCCGCCTCGCTTAAGGAGGCATTAGAGCTCATCGCCACGGGTGAGCGCAAGATCCTGGCCGGCGGCATGAGCCTCATTCCACTGATGAAGCTGCGGTTGGCGGCCCCCGAGCACGTGGTCGATCTCGCCCGGGTCCCGGGTCTCGATTACATCACGGAAAGCGGCGGCACGGTGCGCATCGGCGCCACCGTGACGCACCACGACCTCGAGTCCTCTCCGGTGATTCGCGGCCGCGCCCCACTGCTGGCCGAAGCCGCTGGCCACATCGGCGATACCCAGGTGCGCAACATGGGCACCATCGGTGGCAGTATCGCTCATGCCGACCCGGCGGCCGACTACCCGGCATCGTTGCTCGCCCTCGAAGCGCAGATCCGGCTGGTTTCCGCAAAGTCCGACCGGACCGTGCCGGCTTCGGATTTCTTCCTCGACGCCTTCACCACCGCAATCGAACCTGGAGAACTGGTTCTCGAGGTGCTCGTGCCTACCGAAGAGCCAAAGGAAGGCTACCGCTACGAAAAGGTAGCTCACCCGGCGTCGGGCTTCGCCGTGGTAGGCGTGGCCGCCCGCATCAAGAAAGCCGGCGCGAAAATCTCCATGGCGCGGATTGGCGTGACCGGGATGAGCCCCCGGGCGTTCCGGGCTTTGGAGGCCGAAAAACTCCTGGAGTCGGGCGCCGGTGTCGCCCAGGCGGCCGCGACAGTCGCGGAGGGGCAGGACGCGAACCAGGACCTCTACGCCTCCGCCGACTATCGGCGTCACCTGGCCCGCATCTGGGTCGCACGCGCTCTCAGTGTTGCCCTCTCGAGGGCGTCTTGAAAATCTCGGGCTCTTTTCTCGTGCCCGTGCCCCAGGAGCGCGCCTTTCGCTTGCTGCAGGATCCGGTGGTGCTGGCGCGGAGCATGCCGGGGTGCGACACCCTGGAGCGCATCGGCGATAACGAGTATCACATGAAGATGAAGATGGTGCTCGCCAGCATCTCGGGGCTGTTCGACGGCAAGGTGCGGATTGCCGACTCTCGGCCACACTCGAGCTTCCGCCTGATCGTCGAAGGCGCCGGCCGGATCGGCTTCATGAGGGGCGATGGCCTGCTCACACTGACAGAGCTTGAAGGCGGCACCAACGTGCAATACGAGGGCACCGTCGAGGTGGGTGGCACCATCGCCGCGGTCGGGCAACGCCTGCTCGACACTACGGCACGGATGATGATCAAGCGTTTCTTCGAAAAACTCACCGCCGAGTCAGCCTCTTCAGGCGCCTTCTCCCCCACTGCTATCCTATAAATGAATGGCTGATGTCCGGCTGAAGGCGTACGCCGCGGCGATCGCGGTTTTTGTGGCCGATCGCTCGACCAAGTGGCTCGTCGAAACGCACGTTTCGTTCCTCGATACCCTGCGCGTGATTCCAGGGTTTTTCGATATCGTCCACACCGAGAACCGGGGCGTGGCGTTCAGTCTGTTCAACGAATCCGCTTCCGAGTGGCGGCAGGGCTTGTTGGTGCTGTTCTCCCTCGTCGCCGTCGCTCTGGTGGGCTGGTATATCCTTCGCCGGGCCGATCGGCTGGACCGCTTTTCTCTGGCGGGCTTCGCTTTGATTCTCGGTGGTGCGGCAGGGAATCTGTTTGACCGTGTGGTGTGGGGCCGTGTCACCGATTTTCTGGATTTCTACCTCGGCAGCTATCACTGGCCGGCATTTAACGTCGCGGATTCGGCCATCGTCGTCGGCAGCGGGCTTCTGCTGCTCGAAGCGATCCGCCCAAGGAGGCACGCGGCAAATGTACCCTGAAATTGGGCATCTTTCCTTTCTTCATACCTACGGCGTGCTGGTGGCCTTGGCGTTTCTGGCCGGTCTGTGGATGGCCACTCGACTGGCGAAGCGAAACGGCCTCAACACGGAGGCGGTCACCAATCTCGGCATCTATTGCGCCCTGGCCGCCATCGTGGGCGCCAAACTCATGATGTTGCTGGTAGACATCGGGTATTACACTGCGCACCCCGGTGAAATTTTATCGTTGCCGACCCTGCAGGCGGGCGGAGTCTTCTATGGCGGATTGATCGCCGCGCTGGCGGTGGGAGTCTGGTATATGAGGAGGAGCGGGTTGCCTGTCCTGCGCACGGCGGACGTTTTCGCGCCCGGCGTCGCCCTGGGACACGGCATCGGCCGGCTCGGCTGTTTCTCGGCGGGCTGCTGCTGGGGTGTCGAAAGCCATCTCCCATGGTCCGTGACGTTCACCAATCCGGTTGCCAACCAGTTGGTTGGCGTTCCACTCGGGATCCCGCTGCATCCCACGCAACTCTATGAGTCCTTCGCAGAATTCCTGATCTTTGCGATTCTGTACTGGCGCATCGGAAAGCCCCATTCCGCTGGGGCGATCATAAGCACGTATCTGATGCTTTATTCGGCAGCGCGCTTTGTGGTCGAATTTTTCCGCTTCCACGAGCAAGGGAATTTATGGGGAGGGCCGCTCGACACCTCGCAGTGGATTTCCATCGCGCTGTTCCTGGTGGGGGCTTCGTATCTGGTGGCGACCCGCCACGGAGCTGTTCCCCAGCCCGCTCACACCCGGTAAGTGTCCGGCCGCCATTGGCGGATGGTGCGCTTAATCGCGTCTTCGGAAAGCTTTTCGTCCGCCGCCTTCTCGGCCAGGCTCACGAGCTCCCCGTCGGAGGCGAACCGGAGTCCGATGATTTGGCGCAGCGTCAGCCGCGAATCGAGCAGCTTGCCCGTCAGGGCGAAGTGGCGTAGATTTTCTTCGGCCCGGATCGCCCGATCCTGGGCCTTCAGGGCAAAGATCCGGGCCAAGAACATCACGATCAGCGCGGCAACGGTTAGGGCCACGATGAGCGAAGCGCTGTACAGCCGCTGGTGGTCACCCAACGACTGAAAGAGGTTCACGAAAGAACCAATCAGCGTTAGCGCCAGGAGGGCAAACAATACGACGTGAAACATGGGCACGGTTTGTCGGTGGTTCTTGTAGTTTTGTTCGGTCATGGGCACGAGTTCCTTTCGAAACAGCATAGCGCCAGCGCTCGCCTGCCGGGGCGCGCCCCCAAGTCAAGCGCCGACATCGAACGACCGATTCAGCGTCTGCCGGATAGCCGCTGAGCGAAGCTCCTTTTGACCGCCTTGCGATACCGCGCCACCGAAACGATGTAATCGCGCACCAGGTGAGCCATGATTCTCCGGCACTCCTGCAGCTCGACCAGCGCCACTCGCGCGGGCCGGTGCGCGTATCTGAGCGTAAAGTGACGATGGAGAGCGAGAGCATCGACTAACAAATTACCGGTCTCCGCCAACTCCCGCCGCAGAATATCTTGTTCGATTCTGTCAAGGTTCGATCTCATGAGCGCACCGCGCCTGATCATCATCGATCACGTCCTGTCTGATGGCGACGAGTATTCGTCGTCGTCGCCCAAACAAACTCTACGCGACACAAGCGTCGGCTTCGCACCCGCAGAGAATTTGGTCAGTATCGTCGCCTCCGAGCGACGGTTAGTTCGCGGCCAGGTTGCAGTACGGAGAGCGGCGGGGAAGAGCCGCGGCCGCCGATGGTACCCAAAAGTACCGCGCTATGAACAGGTTCGCTGGCTCAGGCGACCTAGCGCAGGCATTTCGGCGAAAGGTGATGGGAGGGGGGTGTTTTGCGGCCTCAGGGGAGCCGCATCGTGCCGTGGAGGAGCCTGCTGGTAAGCCGGGTTGCCAGGGGCGGCGGCCGGCGGGCCTCGGTTGGCAGGCAGCCTCTTACCGGCACAAGCCTCAGCAACAGGTTTCTCGACGGCGGCTTCCAAGTTGAATTTCAATGGACTTAGTTTACGAGACTTACCCATTTTGAGTCTCGAACAGTTTGCTCAGTAAGCGAGATTCGGTCACCATCATAACCCGACTTACTAGAAATGATTCAAGGGTGGTTATTTCTGTCTAACATCGAGGCGTTTCTAGCCGGCCAAACTCAGATGCCGGACGTGGACTCCTTCGATGGTAAAGAGAATTTACGCCCTGTTCGCCTTTTTCGTCGTGATTACGGTAAGCGCAAGCGTCGACGAAAGACTAACTGTTATGAGTGTGATGTCTGAGATAGCGGACGGTCCGTCACCGATGCCGCCTCCGATCCCGCTCGAGCGAGCGGTGTAGATCGCGGGGTAGATCATGGTGTAGATCATGGTGTAGATCACGGTATAGATCACTAGGTTGCCAAGCCTTCGGCCGAGTGCCGGCCGCCGCGGGCCGGAGTCCCGTCCGCTGCTGTGCTATACTCGGGCGCGAATCGATGGGACTCTTTTCTGGCGCGCTCTGGTGGGCAGGAAATGGGCTGATCGCCCTTGTTATGTATCGCGGCCGGAAAGCTGCGCTTGTGGGCAAATACCCGTACTTCTATAGTTATGTGGCATCGGTGGCGGGCTCCCAACTCATTCAGATCTATCTGTCAGTCGGCCACTACGATCAAGCCTTCCAGAAACTGGCGTGGTGGATTTTGGAGTTCGTAACTGCGGTCGTCGGCTTCGGAGTGACTTGGGAGATTTATCGTCATGTATTGTGCCCTTTTGGAGGTGTCCGGAGGATGGCCCGCGCCGTGCTGGCGAGCTTATTCGGAGCGGTAGTGGGACGGACCGCGATTGAACTGGCCGGCCGGAAACTGCGCGACGTTTTTCCCACTTCCATCGTGCTGGAACAAAACCTGCGCGCCGTTCAGGCCCTTTTGTTGGTCGCCATCCTGGGCTTGATTGTGCACTACGGCCTCCCCATAGGGCACAATCTCTGGGCACTGCTGACCGGCTATAGCTTTTACGTGGGTGCCAATATCGTTTCCTTGACCGTGACTTCGCGTTGGCATCGCGATATGTGGGCGATCTGGGCCGTACTGCCACAAATAGAGTACTGTATTACACTGATCGTTTGGTGCGTGGGAATGCGGGCATATTTCCCCAATCCCATGCCGGATCGTGCCTTGGAATGCGATTATGAGCACGTGTCGGCGCAAACCGCGCGCGCATTCGCGCGGTTGCGAACGCATCTGATTCACTCCTGGCGAATATGACGGGTCTGATGATCCTGATCGGCTTGGTAATGGCGCTGCTCCTGTTGTTTTGGGCGGTCGGTCGAGGCCGGGCCGACTTCGGTGCCAATCGCGCGGAAGAGGAATCTCCGGTGCGCTTGCCTCCGAAGGCCCTGCTTGGCAGATGCTTGTCGATCGAGGACGTTGAATTCGCGGCCCAGTTGGCGTCCCCGCGGATCCTGCGCCTGCTGCTCCGGGAACGTCGGCGGCTGGCTCTAAAATGGTTGCGGCAAACCCGGCGGGAGGCCGGCCGATTGTTACGCCAGCATGTGCGGGCGGCCCGGCACGCGGCGGATCTGCGCCCCGCGGCAGAGGTGAGGCTGTGGTTTCACGCCGGTCTGTTCCTGATGGTTTACGAGGTTCTAATGACTGCGGTCCGGCTTTACGGACCCTTTCGCACCCGGGCTTTCGTGCGGTCGGTCTTTGCCATGGCCGGAGTCCTGACGAATCTGGGTGATCGCATTGCCGGTGCCATCACTGCCGGCCGCGGTCACGCTGTCCGGGAGGCAGAGGGAACCTAGCGGATCTCGGGTTTGTTCATGAGAACAGCAACCTTGCGACCGATGGAAGCCGCGATTCAGGATCTTCACGACCGCACTCTGGCCAACCTTCCGGAAGTCCTGACGCGGTTGATCTATCTCTCCTCGACGCGCGATTACAATACCGGGGAATATCAGCACGCAGGGCTCGCCGACCGATATGGTCCGGATACGGCTCAAAAGGCCTTGGCCGGCTGCCACCAGGCCGCGTTTGAGAACCTGCTCTATACCGATCTGGCCGACCTGGTGCGGCAATTGGCGGCCTATATCGAATCGATCGGGGCGGAACGGGACCAGGTTCTGGACACTTGGCGCGGGTTGCAGGCCTATCGCGTGCTCATCCCCAACGCCTGCGACGACCTCAGCGCGGAGTTGTTCACATCCAATATCAAGATTGCCCTGGAAGCCCTACGGGCGGAGCCGGCGGTGGCTCCGGCACATTGACCAACCGGGCCGCCACCGCGGTCACCCGGCCGACGATCTCTGCTTCGTTGGGGAACGCATACTCCTGCGTCCGGCACGGGGAAAGAGGATGGGGGATCGAGACAATCCGGTCCCGCCGCATTTCGCACCAGGAGCACACGTAACCGCTTCTCAGCTCCAGAAACCAGATCGGGCGGTCGAATTCCGATCGGTAAACACCGTGGGTCGGCGCCTTCTGCTGGTCGTCGATTTGGACCAACGAACCCGGCCGCAATAAAGGGTACATGGTGTAGTCCTTGAGCCCGATGAAACCATACCGCTGCTTGCGGATGTTCAGGTGCTGAAGTAAGCCAATCGGCACTTCTCCCCAGATCTCGACCATGCGAGCGATCAGATTCGTTTTCTCCAGTTTAAAGCCGGGATCAAACCGGACCGGAAAGCTAACCGGCCGCTCCTCCAAGTAAGGGTCAAAATTGGCCAGACGCGTATTCTCCAGTCGCAAAGTGAACTGGTATTTGCTGATCGACTCCAGATTCACGTACAGCGCCACCACTTCGGTGAACGGCTGGGCGTAGATCGTGCTCAGGGTGAAAAGCTTGTAGACACTGGGGGTCGACTCATCATTTTCAATCTGGATGAGCCGGGCGTGCGAAACGGCAAACTCTTCGTTGGATTCGGCTTGAGCAATCCTGCGGCTGAGGTCCGCGACCTCTCGTGTGGTCAGGCCCAGCTGGGTACGCAACTGTCGCAGCCGCTCGCCTGCTCGTGGAACCACGAATGGAAGACCTCTAGAGCCCCATGCTACCGCACTCGGCCGGGCGCCGAGCGGCGAACGTCAGACACCCCGGAGTTTCGGTAATCAGAGTTGCGGCCGGCGACTGCGCTG
>Ga0307477_10002943_pt1 | contig 12886 bp, 14 predicted proteins | sample atmos_gasesECM2C_FD_203316 | JGI IMG/M metagenome (GOLD analysis project Ga0307477, IMG submission 203316) | Hardwood forest soil microbial communities from Morgan-Monroe State Forest, Indiana, United States - atmos_gasesECM2C_515 | ecosystem: Environmental > Terrestrial > Soil > Temperate...
TTCGTCGGAGATACTCGATCCCATGAGGTATGCCCTGTAACTTCTAATCTTGGTTGAGTATTTCTCCGATATGGCGAGGTATTCCTCAAGCTGGTTTAGATCATCCTTGGTGAGCTCGTGCTTGGGCCGCTTTAACTCGACTAAAATCAGTTCTGATCCTAACGTTCCGCAAACAAAGTCCGGCCGCTTCTTTTCGTATCGCTTCGCATCGTCCTTGGAAAGCTTGTCTCCAATAAACGTCTTGAGTGTTTTGTTGCTTTGAATCATCCAATAAGATTCGTCAAGCAACCAAAGGTCTTGCTCCAGAATCGAGTGAATGGAATGGTCTCCCTGTATTTCAAACGTCTTCTCATTCTGTAAACTCTCGCGAAGGAGTTCGATCATGGCGAGCCGTCGCCGCGTCTCGCGTAACACGGATGTTGCTTGACTCAAGGACCAGTCGGAGAGCACCTCATCCAACGATTGGACGTTGGCAGTACCCTCGTCTTTCATTGCCTTCACGATTCTCGTAACTCTTGCGATGGAAGCTTTGTCGAACTGGGAGATCAGGTCGGCAATTGCGGCATAGAGCTGATCATTCTCTTCTGCTTCGCCGTCAGGCATCTCAATGTGGACCTTCAGGGCCCCTACAAGGTTCGCGAAGCGTTCCGGATGTTGTTTGGACAGTTGAACCAAATCCTCGGTGGCAACCGTCTGTTTCATCCTTTTCTTGGCGATGGGTGAAGAGACCCATCCCAGAAGCGGACCGAGTTGCTCATCAATGATCTGCTTGATTGCGTCCCATTGTGCAGGACTGAGAATGTTGAAGTTCGCCCTGCCACCGGGCCACCATTTATAGAGCGATACTACCGGGTCACGGTTCTCCGATTCCGGATGAGGGTCTTTGACCTGTACTGACAGAGATCGATTGACCCTTCGTAGTTCCCTTACGAACGTAGGAGCAAATCTTTCACTCCCACAGGAGCACGCTCCAGAGCTGGGCGTACAGTGATTTCCGCATTTATCGCAAACGAGATAACTAGGCGTGGCGTTCCGTGAACGTTTTTTCCTTGTTTTTTTAGCAGACTTTTTCACGGCTGGTTAACTCACAAGCTACAACTAACGCTCAGTGGAATCAACAGCGACTCTGTTCACCTTCGGGCATAGAATTTACGGTTTAAGTCGTAAAAGACACGCCATCCTTGGCTGAGGATTTCAGGCAGCCGATCCTCGCGACCGAACTTGCCGATGATGCCAAGCTTAGATGGATATCGTGAGTCTACGTCTTTTCCGATTCCGTAAGCAGCAGCGGGTCCAGCGGGCGGCTTGCCGGTGAACCCTTCGAAATATCGCGTTTGTTGAAACCCATTTGCTATCTAACGTCGTGGGTGGACATCCAGGGCCGTCACCGCTGCCGCCTCGTCAGGGCTTGTCAGGGAAGAATTGAACGCCCTGGGTAGTGAAGTATTCGTTCTCCCATTGCGCAAGCGTAACGCGCATGAATGCCTCGCGGCGAGGCTCCAATTCTGGATCAATTGGGCCAAGCGTCAGCGTCGCGGCACCGGCAACCGGAACATTGAGCATTACACGATGAAATTTGTCATCCTCTTTGCTCAGCCAGTAAAGGCGCGGCAGCAATACGTCATTCGCTGACGCTCCCGCTTCGGTCCAGGTATCGCAAAGCCAGCCTGCGGGTCTCCCGCCCTCCAGATTCAGGTGCAGCGTACCCCACATGCTGATTTGCCCTTCAGTGATTCGTCGCGTCAATACCTTGACCAGTTGCTCTGTCAAACTATTTCTCCGCTGCTAACCTAGTCTGCTAAAAATCCGTCGTCTCGCGCCGTCGACGAAATCCTGGACGTCGAAGCGGAGCCTGGCGATACCTTTCGGCTGGTTCCCGGGGCTTTGCGCTTGGAAGAACTCACCGTCAGTCGTCTGGACGAAAATCGGAAAATTCATGATGCGCTGAAACTTGGCCGCGGGATACATGATTCTCGGGCCAGGAAATTTCAGCAGGTCGCCCCCGGTGGTTCTTGCTTCCGGCGGCACGCCCGCCGCCTGCAAGTCATGCTTGCCCAGAATCTCTCCGGGATCGGTCGGATCAGGTCGTTCGCGCACCCATACCGCGAAGATGATCTTTTTGACCCCCATGTCGCGGGACGTAACAGCGACATTCGGCATGAACTCCATCTCCCCTTCGTCTGTTGCATTCGGGAGACGCCCCATCTTGTTGACGTCCCAACCCACGAACGTCCAGTTCGCGCCGACGCGGAAACCAGGATATTTCAGAATCCACCAAATGACGTACGCACTGCCGCCGACAAATATCGAGGCGAATACGTCGCCAAGAAAAATGCTGAGCGTCTCCATCCAGAAGGACAGAGGACCAGGACTCGATTGGCCAAAGTCGTACAACATCAGGGACTCTATACCACAATTGGTGGTTGTTCGGCCCGTTCGTCGCTACCGTGAAGGTTTACGCTCAAGATAGCATGAGAACGTCGGAAACTTTGTTTCGTTCACATTGTCGAATGGGCAAGGAAAAATCACACTGTCGAGGTCCAGGGCGAAGCCTTTCAAGAACGGAGCTTCTTCAAACTCTTCGATCAGCGGACGCAGGTCCATCAGGACTCCGTAGAGTTCGTAAAGGTTGGGGAAAACCGTCTTGCGAATCTGGCATGATGGTCCGATGAGCAGCAGAAATATGGCCTCGATGTGCTGCCACAGGTCGGTCGTTTTCAGCGAGGGCATTTCCGAAAACTTGTAATGCACCAATTCATTACGCTTATCGATTGCTGCCTTCCCGAGTTGCCAGATCCTGCTGCCTCGGTCGTATTCGCACCCATATCCGAATTTCAATAGCCACCAGTAGCGGTGCAGCAATGGTCGCGGACTGAACTTGGTCTGCACTTTGCCTTGTTCGTCGACAACCTGTGTTTTTTCCAACAAAGACTCGGCGGCCGGCTCCGGCAACTCCTTGGCGGACTTCACAAATAGCTCCGAGTAGATGCGGACAAAGGCTTCAAAGCTTGCCCAGGCTGAAACCAAGATTCCCGGATAGAAACGGTAAGGTCCTGACCGCTCCGATTCGCCGTGATAGGCGAGCAGGCTGTCGCCGAACAGGCGCAGCGTCCCCATGAATAGCTCGCGCGGCACCTGTTGCGCTCGAACGATCGAAGTAAGCTCATCGTCGAGCTTGGTCGCGCGTCGCATCAGCGCCGACGTCGAACCGTATTCGAATTCTCGCCAATACGACGCGTCCAGCGAGTACTCCTTTCGCAGACGCTCATCCGGCAACCTCTCGTGCCATTCTTCGCCTTCGCTACCGATTATCGGCTCCGGGTGAAAAATACTGTGGATTTCTTCTCGCAGCTCGTCGGCATCGAGGTCCATAGGGCATCTCCGACTTATGTTGGGTTATTTGCCTATTTGACTAACATATTTTATTATAGTCATAGGATTGGAAAGTTCGTGCTTCCCTCTGAAGAGAATCGCAGAACGGTCCCCAGCCCGAAAGATCAGCTGGCGCAGTCTTAGATCAGATAGTCTTCCATTTCGCCAGCAGACTTTCTCTATTGAAAGATGCCGGTTTAGACCGCGCTATCACCCATGTCAGACTCCATAAAAATTGATCCGTCGGCAGAGCCAACCGCTTCTCCCATTTTGTTGGAAGGGCAACGCATTCTAGAAGAGATTAAGCAGTTTAGGGAGCAAGCAGAGGCCCAGCTAAAGCAAGCTGAGATTGTTCGCAAAAAGGCTGATAGCGAGGCCCTGCTTGCGTTCAACGCGAAGGAAGCCTGCGAGAAACATGCAACCACTATTGCGGGTGTCAAGGGAACAGTAGAGGCTGATGCAAACGCGATTGCCACGAACAAACAAAGGTCAGACGAAGCACTCGCCGCTTTGAACGCCGGCAAAGCGAGTGTTGATGCCGAAATGAAGGTCATTGACGGTCGGCGCAAAGAGGTCGATCAGTCTGCGATTGCCATCGACGGTCGTCGCAGGGAGATCGATCAGTCTGCGATCGATATTATCAAGGCAGCCGAGGCAGGTGCCGGTCGGCTTAAGGAAGTCGAAGCTTCAAAGGAATCTACCGAGAACGCGCTTCGAGCGACGAGCGATTCAGCGAAGGCGGCTTCTCAAGCGGCCTCGGAGACTGACGCATCGCAGAAAGAGGCCGAGAAATTGTGTTCGGACGCTGAGGTATTAACTGCCAAAATATCCGAACATCAGAAAACGACAAGCCAAACTGTCGAGGAAACGAAGGCGCTGTTAACGCTCGCTCAGACGACCGAGGCAGATCTAAAGAAGGTCGCAGAGCACCTCGCAAAGAGTGACGAAATAGCGACCGGGCATGAACAGCGTGTCGAAGTCCTTAAGTCGGAATTACAAACCCTAATGGCTAAAGTGGAGGGACTGCTTCCGGGCGCTACCAGCGCTGGCCTTGCCTCCTCTTTCAACAAGCAACGCTCGCGTTTTCAAAGCCCCCAAAAGCAATGGCTTGTTACCTTTGTCAGCTGCATAGTAGTTTTGGTCGTGTTAGCCATCCCAAGTTTTCTATCTGGAATCAGCTCTAGTTTGTTTGGTCATCCAACGGATCAATCGTGGACTGCTGCATGGCGCAATTTGATTCTGCGATTACCGATAGTTGCACCGGTCGTTTGGCTGGCGATTTATGCGGGACGAAACTACATGATGTCGTTACGGATGGAAGAGGATTACGCGTATAAAGAAGCAATCTCAACTGCGTTTGAGGGCTATAAGCGCGAAATGGAAAAAATAACAGGGAGTGACGGTGAAAATCCGACGCCTCTGACGATACTGTGTACGAATATCCTAAGGGCAATTGCTGAGCGACCGGGGAGAATTTATGAGGGCAAACAGAAAGACATAAATCTTCTTGGGGAAATTCAAGAGTTGACCAAAAAAGGCGCAGAGCTTTCAAAGAAAAAACTAGCCACCGACTAAACACATGACAATAGAATTTTCTCTACGTCGAAGAGCGAAACGCGCCCGATTCATGGCTATACTGTGGCTAAGTATAGCGACCACGATACTGGTAGGGACCTACGTCTCCTTACCCCTCATTGCGAACAGCACGCTAAGTACGATCCATACCGTAGAGGTTGACTCCTCTGGTGTCAGGGCCAATCCTTCTCAGCCAAGTACCGAGAGCAAGGCTCCCCATGTTGAAATGTACGCGATTGGAGTTTTGTCGCTGGGGCTGTTTGCGATTTGTTTTGCCTGCTTTCTGCTTGGGCGCACCGCATTCGTTGAGATTGAATTGGCGGCGCGGTTTGTTGGATTCGCGGATGCACTTTGTATCGCAGGGGAAAACTTCGATCAATTAGAAAAAGCAGTCAACCTTCTGGTGCCAGGTACGAAGTACCTGTCAGTACCAGAAATCTTCTCAACTAAAGACCTTAGCTCGGTCGTGGATGTTGTGAAAGAACTGCGGCCAAAGTAGGCCACTCTAGAGCGGGTCAGCAACTTACAGCCTGCTGTGGCTTCAGCTTTTTGGTACGGCTTCAGTATCCGGCACGCATTCAACCCACTTATATTCCCCAGCCGTCTCGCTCGTCACCTTGAAGCACTTTTCAAGTACGCCTTCAATTGCCTGACGGTCGTGGCGCTATAGCCAACTGCGAAAGCAAATTTAAGGAGCGCATGGCCGGGCCTGCGGGGAACCACCGAAGCCGCCGCATACCGCTCGTGGAGAACATCCAAGCTGAGTTTCATGCTGACAATGCGAAGTTGATATGGGTCGTAAGTCTAGATGGAAAGAAGATGCAGTCGGAAACATACAAGGTCCTGGCCATTCTAGACAAACCCAAAAGCGACCAAAATTAGCACCGGAGTCTAACCGAGCGCTACGGTTTCTGTCCAAGCGTTGTCATTCTGACGATCCCCAATCTCCATCTGAACCTATTTCGTCTATGGCGGCTTTTGCTTCCTCATCACTTTGATCTGTTGGAACTTGGTCTGCGTCTGCATCCATATCTGACCGTTGCATTCAAAGAAATATCCATGCTTACCAGGGATAACTCCCCCTCCTGCTTCAATCCATCCATGATTGACCGCGAACTCTTGAAGCAGAGTTTTCATGGTTCCACTAGCCCTACCCTGTTTTCGTGCGGTGCCTTCTCCCTGGTATCCGCTCCCATGACAGCCGAATAGTGCAAATCACGTGCAATTTCGAATTGAAGCCGTGTAGCCTCTGTGGTTTACAGGCGAGGAACGGGTTGGGCAACCGACGCTCAAAGGATTTGCGGCTAGCGTTTCTTGCGGGCTTCGCAAGCCTGATATTCAGATTCCTGGCGTTCGTATTCCTCACACCCTTCGTTGAACGAAGTGGAAGAAGAATTACAAGCTCCCGATCCATTTTTCTCTGCCCATTCATATCCAGCGTAATGCCCGGTGCCTTCGCTATAGGGGTTATCTGGCTCGGTACAACTAGCCGCGGCGCCAGCCTCCTCGTCCTTCCTGGAGGACTCGGAGGACCCGCAACCAAACAACACAAACAATCCGATCACCGCAAAGGCCAGAACCAATTGACGCAGAAAGTTTTCTGACGCGTCACCCATCGTTCTATTTCCTTCCGCTTGCCCCCTCGGCCCTTGCGATAATTCTTTTTCTTGAACACGCCTTACGTCTAGCAAAACGGTACATCCTTGGTTTCCAGCCTTGTCAATAAGATGAGGTTTGGACTAGCGTCTATGGGGATACTGAGGCTCCCTACCGTCTAGCGAAGTTGAATGGGCAACGTCTTCCTGTCGGTAGGCGCAAACTTCATCGCAATGAGGGCAAGGAATCACCGGCGCTGAAGAAAGGTCAAAATCTGTCCCAATGATTTCGGACCGCTGGACTTGATGAGAATTCAGGTTTATGAAGCGCTTACAGCGGACGCAGAAAACCCCGACATACTTAGTGATCATCGCTTGTCGTCCTTCTGTTGTTTGGCCTTTTCTTTCGCCTTTTCTACTGTGTCAATTGCGACGTCCAAGTCTTTCGTGTGGAGATAGAGTTTCCCAGTTCGAGTATCGAGAATCAGAGCCATCCCCTCCCTTTGATAGTCCATTTTTACATACCGGCCCACTGGATAGAAAAACTGGATGCAGACCTGGGCCGTGAGCAAGAACACGATGATAAGGAGCAAGAGACGCACGAAGTTATCAGATTTTCCGTTCATGCTGCCGCCTTTCTCGCCACCACGCTCGAAAACGTCGTGAAGCAGTCCGAATTGTCAGTTCTCAATTGGCGGCCTGGATGGTCACAAGATGCGTGTTAGACCTGAGTTTAGCACTGCATTCATCAGACGACTGCGAATCCAAAGAGAAACTCCTCAAGCTCGTGGAGAAGATAGAAAAGACCTGAAGAGATTAAGCTGCTCCTCTCAGTCGAGAAACAACTCAACGCGAACCTCTGAGCCACACCCGAATCGCACGCCGGAGCAAGCCAGGCGAGAAGAATACCTAGAGTTTCTTAAATCGATACGCGATCATGGCGACGTGTTCGCACATCTCCTGCAATATCAGGACATCGATCGCCTCACCCTTGACGTGATGTCCGATAGCAGGTGTTCCGAAAAATATCTCCACCGACACGTTGCCTTCCAGGCTCACCTTCGTTGGGTAGGGTTTAGCGAACCGCATGCGCGCGATTTCATACTCAATGTTGGGTTTCAAGTTGGGAAGGTTCGGCGATTGCGATTGCTCCAACACTATTCCGTCATGTTCGACTATTGCCGAGCCGGGCTGGAGAAGTGGAATAACTTCAGAAATAATACGATGTTTGTCGGCGTTCGAGAATCGTTGCACAAAGACAAGCCGATCATCTTCCGGGCTTGGCTTTCTATGGAAAGGCTGCAAGGCGAAAATCTCTTGCAATCCGTACTTAATTCCGCCCAGGGGACCACCGGCAACGGGGAGGGCGGCAGTGCCGACCCATTTTGTGTAGTGATTCAGACTAGTGGAAATGGGAAATTGATGCTTTTTCTCCAGGGTGGCGCCGCTGGCACCGACGAGTTTGGCAATGATGTAGTCGAGCGCGCACCTGAGGTTGTGTACGAGGTCGCCGACGATGACGCCGAGGTCGTGTTCCGGCGCGCTATTCGAAGTGAAAAACACCAAGCACCAGCCGCTATTTGGATCGATCTCGCTGAGCCTAGCGGTAAAGGGTTTTCGCTTGGCGATGGCAACCGGAATTTCTCGCTGGAGGGTTTCAAGGTGTACGCGCGCCCGTGCGATCTTTGCGTCTGACTCAGAAAGATCAAGACCAAGCGGCATCGCTCCTCCTGCGCGACTAGCATTCCTTACTGCCCACCTCTACCTGTAGTCGAAAATGTAGCGACTCACCGCCTAGCAGAGCCTATCATGGCCGCCGGAATTTAGGCCGCGTGGTACACAGCGAGGTACACAACAGCGATGTCTAAGACTGTCTTGCAATGACTTAGGATGCCGTCCGTGCTCTTGTAAGTCGTTGCAAGTACTTATGAATCGCTCACTGTCACGGCAAGCGCCTCGCATGGAAGCCCATTTCCCCCAGATGCCCACTTCTTGAGGATTTCAAAGCCTTTCCCAGGCTAGCAGCTCTCAAACGTTGCGGAGCGCGAGCAAATACGCAAGCTGGGACCGCAGATGACCAATTCATTTAGACGCTGTTTATTTATTAAATACAATAACTAGTCTTGGTATGTAAGCTGTAGGATATTTGATGGAGCGTCGTAGCTTTAATGTCTGTCTTTTCACTCTCGCGGGCCACTAATCCCAATCGCACGAATTGCAGTGTGCTCGCCCCGTTGATAAACGATTTTACAGATATCCTGAAGGGTCAATTCGGAGGTTTTTGTGGATAGGAAACTGAAGTGTCCAGTCTGTGGTAAGCCCCTTACGCAAAGTGAGTTCGACCGAGCTTTAGGGTTGTGGAAGGACAAGCAAGAACACATACAGCATCTTGAAGAAGAACGAAAAAAGCTGAGAAAGCAGGGGCTCGAACTTAGACGCGCGTCTGAAAAGCAAGAAAGAGAATTTCGCAAACGCGAAGCGGCGCTAGAGAAAAAAACAAGGCGCCTGATGGCTGATGAGAAGAAAAAGGCAGCGATAGAACTGAGAGAGCAGAGGGCGAGGTGGGAAAAGAGGTTTCACGAAAGACTGAAGTCCGAGGTCAAACAAGGCGTCCAAGCTGGAGTCGAGGAGCAAAGGAAGCAATACAAAAAGCAAGAAGCCGAATTGAGAAAAACCAAAAACAAGATGGATCAGCTTGAGAAGAGCCTGGAGCTTTCGGCCAATAGATACGAAACGGCAAGCGACGAAATCAAGAGATTGAAAGAACAAATCAAAAAGGGCATTACGCCTCAGATCGAAGGTCTTCTTGAAGAAGACAAGCTACTCAAGAAATTGATGGAGCTGTTTCCTCATGACAAGTTCGAACATCCAGGGAAGGGCGGCGACATCATCCAAACCGTAAGAGACCGAAACAGCGAAGCCGGAAGAATTGTTTATGAGTGCAAGCGAGTCAAACATTTCGACAGAAAGCATGTAGAACAAGCTCGCGAAGCTCGGAGAATTCGGAAAGCCGACTACGCGGTATTGGTTACCAATGCCTTCCCGGCGAAACAGCAATTTTACTTTGTGGAGAAAACAGTATTCGTGATAAGTCCTCTGAGCCTCGAACCGGTAACTTACACTCTTCGAGAAAGCCTCGTTAGGATGGCTCTACTGAAGATCACAAGCAGAGCCAAGGAAGAAGCTGTGCAACGAGTCTACGACTACCTGTCGAGCAGCGAGTATCACACCAAGATGAATGATATTGCTGGCCAGCTTTTTGAGCTTGGGAAGGATCTGAATGCAGAGATTTCCACTCACAGGCGAATCTGGCTAAAGAGGTACGGCGCATATCGTGGATTGTTCAGCGACGTGGGGGCGATTGACCACCGACTCCAGGGGCTTGCAAATCCAAGACTCGAGCAGAAAGCGAAGATGCTCCCTGCTCCAAAGAAAGAATTCATTCAGATTCGTGGCCTCGAGTCATAGGATTGTCTTATCTTAGCCATCGTTCGTAGAGGTGCCCGGATTTAACCAGCGCCTTCCTCAGAATTGTCTGCCAAGGATTACGCCGTGTACCTGGCGCGTACCCCGGTTCGGCGTTTCTGATGTTTTTCTCGGATTTGTCTTTTCGTAGAATCAATAACTTATGCGCTTTCAATGTCCCTAATAGTTCGATCCCCACCGCCCCTACCAACCTTCTCATTCTTTACAAAGGACTTGCCAATTCCGCGAGGCAGCAAAAGGCAGCAATAAGAGCGAGGAGCGTCGGCAGGTAGGACATGAAAGTCGGGGCACGGATGGCAAGCCGACGAATTTACATTTGCGATGTCTTCAGTAGATGCGAGGGAGAAGATCGGGACATTGCTCCAATTGCGAGAGCAAAGTATTGGGGACTTTACTCTTCTAGCCTGGGACCCCGCAGAAGGATTAAAGTTTTCTCACACTTTTACCCGACTGGACCTCGATGAACTTTCTATGATGAACAGGCTCGCTACGGTTTCTTGCAGGTCAGGCGGCGAAAATTTTTTTGCTGAGCTTTTCCATTTTCGACGTAATGCAAGGCATCTTTGCCCACGCTTGCTGTTACGAACGGCTGCTTAACAATCCCATCAGCCTCGTGCGACAGAGCGCGAAGCGGAGAAAATGTCTGACGTTTTGGATGCCGAAGAACTAAAAAGACTTGATTTAATGGAGGGGCCTATCGGAATCGAACTGACACCTGAACCTTGGCAATTCTTCAGGGCACGGCGTGTCAACAACTTGCAAGGTACTTTCGGGAGCATTCAGTAGCGTTTAAATCGGTCAGACGCCTAGTGTTCCGCTAGTTGTTCCCACGCGGAAGGCGGGTTGGCACCCTCATATTTGGACCGCAGACGGGTTCAAATACGGACTGAATCTTTTCGGCGGAAATGACAAAGGAATTCGGTGGACTTGACTAACTACTGAGTTACGTCGAAGTTCGATTCCGTTTACCCGCCATTTTGAAACCGGCCCGTTACCCAGCTGCCGCTTTACGTATGCGAGCTCGGACGGGTGAAAAAGGTGCAGGGCCGGCCAACGCTGAGCCGTTACAACCTTTTGACCATTTCTTTGCAAATAGTAGACATCTACTGGCTGAATTGCGCAATGGTTTGCTTCCCAATAAAGTCCCTCGCTCGGTAACCCCCTCTTTTTCAACAATCTAAATTGGTCTGTAAATTGCTCTCTGCCAACTAACACTCATGTGGTTTGTGTGGTCGGACCGAGCCTGGCACGAGAGTGAAGGAGTTGCTGGGGAGGACGTTAATGACAAGATCCCCGTGGCGTCTTTGTGCCCTACTGTTTCTTGGATTCGGGACTCAGGGCGCTAAGGCTGACCAAGTGCCAATCGGCGTGTTTTCCTACGACCCGTTTCAATATAATTCCAGCGGCAACCTCATCACAACAGCCTTCAACGTTTCCAATTACACCGGTGATCCTGCGCACGGCGGGTTTGCTCTGCCTCCCGATTTTAATATTTTTACGTTTTTGAGCATAAGCAATGCGACACTGACGCTGCAAGGCCCATCCGCCCCCCTATCGCCGATCTCTATTGGAAACATTGCTCCGGGTCCCCTTCTCGACCAATCGGGGAATCCGCTTTCATTTCTCCAATTTGCGGGAAATTCCTCGTTCACCTCGGCGCTTTTGCAGGGTACCCTCAACGCTACCAGCGTTACCCTCGCTGACGGGTCTACTCTGACCTTAGATCCGACTGTCTCTGTTCTATTGGGGCCGAGTACGGGAACGAGTCTCGTGCCAGGAACGGATTTTGTGGTGATCGATGCGAGTACAGCCGTGGCAACTGTGCCAGAGCCTTCAAGTATCATCCTTTTTGCCTGCGGATTTTTGGCGGCGGGGCTCGCGAAACTCTTTCTAATCCATCGCGCAACATTGCAACATTGAAGTGAAGAAAAGAAACAAAAGGGAGAGCGACGCTCAGCATATGCAGTCGAGGCAGGCCAAGAATTTCACGATGGCGTGACTTACAGGTCACTTCGAGGCCGCATTGCAAGTTGTGCCTTGCGCGATAGACAGGGAAAAACTGAGATTTCAAGTTCGCGCTAGTAAGGGCTGACCGAACGACGTGCATTTGTGTGCTCAGTCGAGTATCTTGGACCACGAAATCTAGGGGGCTCGCTCATGCGCACCCAGGCGTGTCGGTCGGCTTTTCTAGTAGTAATCGCTGCGCTGCTGCTTGGTGCAGCCTCTGCCCAGGCGCAAGTCACCCTCAGTCCGTCCGCGTCTCCGTCCGCAGGTTCTCCTGGCACGACCGTTATCAATGTCACAGGTTCCGGCTTCCCCTCCGGCGCCATTAGCCCTTCTAGCGTGACGGTAACTCTGACTCCGTCCAACGGCGGGAGTGCGGTGCAGACGTCGCCTTCAGCGGTGACTTCGATCATTGGTACAACACGTCGAGTCACATTCCTCATTCCTTCTTCGATTTCAGTTTCGTCCCCCACACAATATTTGGTCACGATCTCTGGTGTAACATCCGCAGGCACATCATTCTCGAGTACGAACTCGGCAACGCTCACGGTGAATCCTGCAAGCGGGGCCACGCACTTTACGGTGGTAGCACCGGGAGCGGCCACGGCGGGAACGGCCTTTAGCTTCACGGTGACGGCGCTGGATGCTGCCAACAACACGGTCACAGGCTACACCGGGACCGTGCACTTCACCAGCACGGATGGGTCGGCGCTACTGCCGGCCAATTCCACGTTGACCAACGGCACGGGGACCTTCTCGGCGACATTGAAGACCGCGGGGAGTCAGACCATCACGGCCACCGACACGGTGAACGGGACGATCACCGGGACTTCCGGGGCCATCGTGGTGAGCGC
>Ga0307477_10002944_pt1 | contig 12883 bp, 12 predicted proteins | sample atmos_gasesECM2C_FD_203316 | JGI IMG/M metagenome (GOLD analysis project Ga0307477, IMG submission 203316) | Hardwood forest soil microbial communities from Morgan-Monroe State Forest, Indiana, United States - atmos_gasesECM2C_515 | ecosystem: Environmental > Terrestrial > Soil > Temperate...
GTTCCGGCTATCGGCTCCGGCGGGCGCACATAAAATCGTGCTGGATCCTTACGAGACAGTCTTGTCGCGTCCGAAATAGTTGGCCGGCGGATTGAGAGGTGACGATTCATTCAGGATCGGAATTATGCGAACGATTGCACTAAGCACTTCGGCGGCGATGGGTCGCACGAATGATGTATGCGGGAATATCCAGCAGTGACAGCACATGCGTCAGAACGCCGAGTCGAGCACAGACGCGGGGCATACCATAGACTGCGCAACTGGCTTCGTCTTGCCCGAACGTAAGGCCGCCCTGGCGGAAGATGGCGGTCATGCCGGCAGCTCCATCCGAACCCATTCCAGTCATGATTCCACCGAGAGCGCGGTTCTTAAAGATCTGCGCGACGGAGTTCATAAAAAAGTGAACCATCCTTAATCGAACAACCCCAGTCTAGTTAGAAAACACTCAAGTTCAGCCGAATACTGCGTTACACGAAGGTATATGCTTGCGGAATTGGGCCTTTGTTTCGAATAGGGAACCAAGTCGCACGTGTCGGATTGTCGTCCGAACCTGAGCGGCCAATAGCTTCATCCTTGACCCAACGTGGATAATTCATGCTGGGTGTATGCCGATTGGAGTGAACGCTTGCGTGTTCTGAGTGCAGGGACTCTGAAATCCCTGTTTGTGCCAGGCGGAATTTGGTTGCTGGGGACGGTGCTACTGGTCTACTCCGGTTGGCTGACCGTTGCCTTGCCTGTGCTCAGCTTTCTGTACTATTGCGCGATTGCCGCAGGAATGCTGCTGGCGTGGAGATTTCACTCAAGCCGCATCTTCTTGTCTTTGTCGGTAGTCTTTCTGGCGCAGCAGGCGGCAGCCGTTTCTACGGGACAGCCGCCCTTCATCCCGGCCACCTTAACAGCGCTCGCTGTTCTTCTGCCGGTGAATTTCGTTTTGATCGCGATGATGCATGAGCGGGGTTTTACCGTTGAATCGGTGGCGCCCGTGGCTTTATTTCTGTTCGTAGAATCCTTAACCGTGACCGTGTTTTGCGGGGCTGCGGTCCGGGTGCATAGTCTGTCGATTCCGATTGTCCTGCCGCGCTATGCTTTAGCGGTACCGGCCACGGCTGCCATCTTCTTGAGCGTGCGATTTCTGTTGAATCGGAAGCCACTTGATAGTGCATTGCTGTGGTCTTTGGCCTCCTTCTTTCTGGCGCTACGCTCTGCAGCGGTTATACGAACGTCTATGGCGTACTGGCTCGCCACGGCATGTATCCTTGCAACCGCCGTCATCGAGAATTCTTACTTGCTGGCGTATCATGACGAACTGACCACGCTGCCGTCGCGGCGCGCATTCAATGATGCGTTACTGCGGCTGAAGTCTCCCTATTCCATCGCGGTGGTTGATATCGACCATTTCAAGCGTTTCAACGATACGTACGGCCACGACACCGGTGATCAAGTCTTACGAATGGTCGCAACCAACTTGGGGAGTGTCACTGGCGGAGGCAAAGCTTACCGTTGCGGCGGCGAGGAGTTCAACATTCTTTTTCCCGGCAAAACGACTGCCGAAGTCCTGCCACATCTGGAGAAGTTGCGCATGACGGTTGCGAAGTCCGAATTTCGCATGCGCGGCAATGACCGGCGGCAGCTTCCGCGCGGACCCGATCGTCGTAACCAGCGGAATCGTGCTCGTGCTCGAAAGGGAGATGCCATTCGACGGCTAGCCGAAGGCAAGCCGTCTTCAGTGCTGTCAGTGACTATAAGCATCGGAGTAGCCACCGCCGCAGCGGAAAGATCCAGTCCGGAGACGGTACTGGAATCCGCAGACAAGGCGCTTTACCGAGCGAAGGCAAACGGACGAAACCGGGTTGAGACCGCCGCATCTTCGCAGCGGCGCGTGCGCACAAGAGCAGCTGGGATCGCCTAGGAAGTTTCCGAACAACTGAGTACGTTACGTGCGGGCCGGACCGTCGACCGTTGGACGGGAAGTGTGACGGTCCGGTTCCGTACGTTTCGCAAGCACCGCAGGCCGTGCGGTCAGCCGGCGGTCGTAGGTGAGATCGGGCGCTTCCGGCCGGTGCCCCCACATGCGGGGCATTTCATCCGGATAAACGCGACACCCTCGGACTTCCCGTTCAAGTCCACGGGCTTCGCAACATATCCAGAACCGCCGCAGTTCGGGCAGTCTTCCGGAGCCACTCCTTCTCCCCCTCGTGTTACCGAAGATTGTCGCCCAGAGCCAGGGGGTTTTCGCCAAAGATCGTTTTACGTTACGAATCCCGAACAAACCGCCCAAACCCCGCTCGAAAAGCCCTATTCAGTGAGGATTCGTGTGCAAGGACAAAGTAGATCGGATAAGAATGTGTTTACTTTGCCGATTCCATCGCTTGGTGAGGGGAATTGATCTCCGAGTCCAGCTTGAACGCGCCGGTCAGACCTGCAGCTTGAAGATTCTATCCATCCGCATCCATTTTTCTCCTGGCTTTGCTTGCGGGAGAGCTTTCTGGAATCTCCACATCAGGTTCTCCCACTCCTGCACCTTCGGATTGCGGCGATCGGCTTCAGTCTTGGCTTCGAACGAGAAGTCTTCGCTGACTTCCATAATCATGAACATGCGCGTTCCGAGCAGATAGATTTCCATGTCCAGGATGCCCGAGCCTTTGATGCTCTGGATGATCTCGGGCCAGACGTGCTCGTGATGGCGCTTGTACTCGGCGATGAGTTGGGGATCGTCCTTAAGATCGAGAGTGAGGCAGAATCGACGATGCATTTAGACCTCTCTGGCTGGTATTGCCGCAGCGTTTTCTATGGTGGCAGGAGAAGGCCGGTATCCCCGCATTGCGAAATAGAGCACGTAAGCATGGCACACCAGTGGGATCAAGAAAGCACGCTGAATGTTCCACGCATCGGAGATGCGTCCCATAATTGCGGGACAGACTGCACCACCAATGATCGACATGACAAGAAGGGACGAGCCGAGTTTGGTGTAAGGTCCGAGATTTCTAATGCTGAGGGCGAAAATTGTCGGGAACATGATTGAGTGAAAGAAGCCCAGCAACACGATGGCCGCGACGGTTGGCACGCCCGAGCCCAGCAGAATGATTGTCAGACACAGCAACGAGCAGGCGGCAAAGATGCTCAGCAATCGGCTAGGAGCGATCTTTTGCATGATTGCCGAGCCCGAGAACCGTCCGAGCATGAAACCAAACAAATGGGCCTGCAGAAAGTGAGCCGCTACCTTTTCATGTGTTTCCGTCAAGGTGAACTCACTGAACCGGATGACAAAGCTGGCGACTCCGACTTGCGCGCCGACATAGCAAAACTGAGCTACCACACCCTTGATCAGATGTGGGAACGCGAATGCCCCAGTGAGCTTGACGTTCGCCTCACCTGAGGCCTCATCTCTCGTCTCGTGGATCTCCGGCAGCTTCGTGAAAAAAATAAGAGCACCGATAAGAAGGAAAATTGCGGTGATCACCAGATAAGGTGTCTTCACCATGTTCGCTTCAGAAATGCGATAGTTCAGCAGTTGCGTCGGCGACATCGCTGCCTGTTGCGCCGATGTGTACTCGATGCCGGAGAGTATGAATCTCGAACCGAGCAGCGCAACCAGAAAAGCGCCAGCCGCATTGAATGATTGCGCCAGATTCAGGCGCTGCTCAGAGCTTTCCACCGGACCGAGCGTGGTCACGTACGGATTGGCTGCTACCTCAAGCACTGACTGACCGCATGCCATCACAAAGAGTGCAAACAGGAAGAAGGCGTAGACCCGTACTGATGCAGCTGGAATGAACAGAATCGTTCCCGTCGCGCATACCGCCAGTCCTATCAAAATTCCACGCTTGTACCCGATCCGTTGCATGATCCAGCCCGCAGGCAACGCCGCCAGGAAGTACCCCCCGAAGAATGCCGACTGTATGAGGGATGACTGGAAGTCGGTCAGTCCGAACGCCTTCTTCAGATGCTGGATCAACACATCGTTCAGGTTGACTCCAATGGCCCATACGAAGAACAAACTCGTCACCATCGCGAGCGGTACGATGTATCGGCGTTCCGTAACTGGCGCGGATTTCGTCATGAGTTGTTTCTCGGTGGGGTTGCTATGTCAGAGCACGATCCAGATGCACGTACCCACCATCGACGAACAAGTGTTGTCCTGTCGTGTGGCTCGACTTTGACGAAAGGAGAAAGACAACCATCGATGCGATTTCCTCTGTAGTGGTCATTCGCTTCTCCAGGGGAATTTTAGAAAGGATGACATTCAGCTTTTCCTCGGGATTCGGGAAGGTGTCCAGCCAACTCCGGTAAAGCGGCGTCATGACCTCGGCGGGAATCACCGTGTTGACACGGATTCCATAGGGCAACAGTTCCGCCGCCCACTCGCGGGTGAGCGCCATGATCGCTCCCTTCGACGAGGCATAACCAGATGTGCTGCCCTGCCCTGTAACCGCCGTCTTCGAGCCGATATTTACGATTGATCCGTGAGCCCGTTTCAGATGCGGGAGGCTGAAATGAGCCATGCTGTAGTAATGCACCAGATTGCGATTGAGCGAAGCCAGATATTCTGCAGGGCTCCCCTCCTCAAGACCTACCTTGTCATTGCGTCCGGCATTGTTCACCAGCGCATCGAGCCGTCCGAATTCTTTGACGGTTTGAGCAACGGGTTTCTCGCAATTGTCCGGGGTGTCGAGATCAATGCTGATCAGACCACACCTGGAGCCGCCACTTGTAATTTCAGACTGCAGTTTCTCGCCGGCCTTGGCGTCGCGGTCCACAATTACCGGCACGGCGCCCTCGTTCGCGCACGTACGGACGATCGCTGCTCCAATACCCTTCGCTCCGCCTGTGACGATCACGACCTTGCCTCTTAATTGCAGGTCCATGCTCTAACCCCGTAAATTGAAGAAGCCACCATCGAGTGGATAGTCGGCGCCAGTAATAAAGGATGCTTCGTCAGAACATAAGAACAGCGCGAGCGATGCGACTTCGCTCGGCTCGGCCATCCTTCCGATCGGTTGCGACTTCGCCAGCTTCCCAAACATCTCCTGCTCGCGCCCGGGATAGGTTTTCTTCAAGTAATCATCCACAAACGGTGTGTGCACTCGTGCGGGAGAGATGCAATTGCAGCGGATATTGTGTGCAAGATAGTCGCGCGCGACGGAGTACGTCATCGCGATTACTGCTCCCTTGGTCATCGAGTAGGCAAAGCGATCAGCCAGCCCCGCCGAGCCGGCAATCGACGCCATGTTAAGGATGACTCCTCCCCCGTTGTCCCGCATGTGCGGCACGATGGCGTGCATGCAGTTATAGAAACCCTTGATGTTGACCCGGACCAGACGATCAAAATCCGCTTCTGTCGTGCTCTCGACGGTTCCGATGTGCGAAACGCCGGCGTTATTCACCAGAATGTGAATCCGTTCGTGGCTGAACAGCTCGTTCAGAACGACTTTTACCTGCGCTTGATCGGTCACATCAGAAACGAGGATCGAGGCGTCACCACCGTTTCTCCGAATCTGCTCACGCGTAGCCGACGCGCCTTCCTGGTTTACGTCCAGAATACGAATGCTCGCGCCATGCGCGGCAAATTTCAGCGCGATGGCTTGGCCAATTCCACTTCCCGCACCTGTGATCACGGCGACTCTGCCGTCGAGGCGGAATTCCGGTCCGAGATCCTTGCTGTCGCTCAGAGGGAAACGCCTCGCTTCCACGGAATAAAGTCTTCCTGCGCTTTCATCTCGGCTTTCGTATGGACTTCCCCACTCGCAACCTTCACCACGAAATCGAGTATGGTCTCCCCCATCTGATCAATCGTCTGCGCGCCTTCGATGATTGCTCCAGTATCGACGTCAATAATGTCGTGCATGCGTTGGGCAAGGCTGGAGTTTGTCGAAAGTTTCACCACCGGTGTGATGGGATTGCCGGTAGGCGTGCCGAGTCCAGTCGTAAACAATACGACACTCGCTCCGGCTGCGACCTGTGCCGTAACGCACTCGACGTCATTTCCAGGGGTGCATTGCAGGTTGAGCCCGGGCTCGGTTGAATATTCGGGATAGTCGAGCACCGCGGTGACCGGAGACTTGCCGCCTTTTTTCGACGCTCCAGCGGATTTCATCGCATCCGTCAGCAATCCATCTCGCATGTTGCCTGGAGATGGATTCATTTCGAAAGCCGAGCGCACAGCGGCGGCTCGCGCCGCGTAATCCGTCATCAGCTTCATGAATCGATCGCCGACTTCTTTGTTCCGTCCGCGATTGATTAATTCCTGCTCGACGCCGCAGAGCTCAGGGAATTCAGACAGGATGGTTCTCGCTCCCAATGCAGAGAGCAGATCTGAGGTATGCCCGATCGCAGGGTTCGCAGAAATTCCGGAGAATCCGTCAGAGCCGCCGCACTTCAAGCCCACGCACAATTTAGAAACAGGAGCAGTGGCGCGCTGTGCTTTATTTGCTTCCGCCAGTCCCAGAAACGTCTGCTGAATTGCGTCCGTCATCATCGCCGACTCGGAGCCGCTCTTCTGTTGCTCGAAGATGAACAACGGCTTGTCAAATCGTGGATTGCGCTTGCGAATCTCCGACTCGAGTATCTCGATCTGCGCGTGCTGACAGCCCAGACTAAGCACTGTCGCTCCCGCCACGTTCGGATGATGAATGTATCCCGCCAGCAGTCCGCAGAGATTGTTGGAATCCTCGCGTGTGCCACCGCAGCCGCCTTCATGCAGCAGGAAGCGGATGCCGTCGACGTTTTCGAATAGGCGCTGGTGAGGTGAGATCCCCGGCTGCTCCGCAATCCCGTGCTGACCCAATTCAGTGAGCTTGTCTTCGCGATAGAGTCTGGCCAGATTCGCCACCTGCCGCCGGTAAAGCTGCGGGGCCGCGAATCCCAGTTCTTCTTCAAAAGCCTGCTTCAGCACCTGAATGTTCTTGTTTTCGCAAAAGACCAGGGGCACAACCAGCCAGTAATTCCGTGTGCCGACCTGTCCGTCGCATCGCGGATAACCTGCGAACGTTGTCCGGCTCCACTGCGAAGCGTCAGGAGGCGACCACCGGAAGGATTCCGATTGCCGATGAAAGCTTGCGGCTTGATGACGAATGTTACCGACGGTCAGAAGTTCTCCGGCAGCAATCGGCTTGACGGCTTGTCCTACCAGGACTCCATACATAACAACCTGATCGCCAGGAGCAAGGTTTGTCGTGGCGAACTTATGCTTCGCTGGGACATCGGAGTTCAAAACGTGTTGTCGGCCCGCCCATTCGACACTTTCGGCTCGTTTCAGATCCGCCAGCGCAACCAGGACATTGTCACGGGAATCGAGTTGCAATACACGGGATCTCATGGCCGATACACGATCACTGAAGAATACTGGATGCAGGGCAGTGTAAACGTTTGCTGAATGACCCGCAATTCGGCCAAGTGCAATATCAAGCAACCGTTATGCCTTCAGTCTCCAGAAGCGGCGAGCATTTCCACCCAGCACAGCATCGCGAGTTTCGGCCGGGTGTCCCTGAAGATACTTCTTTACGACATACACGGTTCGACCGTACGAACCCGCCACCAGGCATACCGGCCAGTCGGAGCCAATCATGAGTCGCTCAGCCCCAAACGCCTCAAAAGCGATATCGAGATAGGGAGTGATGCCCTCCGGCTTCCAGCGCTGCCAGTCGGCTTCGGTGACCAGTCCCGAGAGCTTGCAGAACACGTTCGGAAAAGCCGCCAGACGCCGAATTCCAGCAGCCCATGTTTCAATCTCTCGACTCTTGATCGCAGGCTTGGCCAGATGGTCAAGCACAAAACGCTGCCGCTGGAATCGCTCAACAAATTCTGCCGCCACTGGCAGATGTTTTGTGTAGATCAGGATGTCGTAGGTAAGGTCGAATTCTTCCAACACTGCGACGCCCCGCAGAAAGTCGGGGCGCAAGAGAAAGCGGTCGTCTGGTTCCGACTGCACAATGTGGCGGATGCCTACCAGCTTAGGATTTCTGGTGAACTCGCTAAGCTGAGAGCGCACCTCGGGAGAACGCAAGTCTACCCATCCAACCACTCCAAGGATTTTGGATGACCGGTCCGCCAACTCTAGTAGCCAGCGAGTCTCTTCCAGCGACTGTCGCGCCTGAATAGCGATTGATCCCTGGAACTCGTTGCGTTCAAGTTGAGGCTCTAAATCCTCGGGCAGGAAGTCTCGCCGGATCGCGACCATCGAGTCGTCGATCCACTCGTATTCGGCCGGGTTGTATTTCCAGAAGTGCTGGTGAGCGTCAACGTGCATGGGTCAACAATGCGGAACGATTCGTTTGATTCTTCGAGAGAGTAACTTCGCGTCGATAGTAACACTACGACATCTGCAGACCGCCTGTGCCCTCGCTCTTTCACCATGAAAGTCGGCTAATCCGCGACAGAAGTGATTTCCGCCATTGTTACCAACGATCCTCTGGTTTAGAGTATCCGAGTTGTTCGCACCGCAGCGCCCGCAGATTCTCATGCAGCCGGGACCAAGGGCGTGAGGAGGAACAGTGAATCCCACCAAGCGGTCTCATTCATCGCATCTGCTCTCCCGACGAGAGTTTTTGGCCCAAAGCGCAACTGCTGCCGCGGGCTTCTCCATCGTTCCGCGACATGTTTTAGGGGGTTCTGGATATGTTCCACCGAGCGACAAGGTCAACATCGCCTTCATCGGAGTAGGGGCTCAAGGCTTACGGGTTATGTTTCATTTCCTGCGCGAGGCTGACGTGCAAGGCGTGGCCGTCTGCGACGTAAACAAAGGCAGCGCCGGTTACCCGCAATGGAGCGACCACGAGTTCTGCAATTCTGTGCGCAAGTTACTCGGAGTCGAAAGCGGTTGGGAGTGGCTCAGCCCCAATCAGCCCATTCAGCTCACCCACTCGCTCCAGGTCACCAGCGGAGTGGCCGGCCGCGAGCCCGCTCAAAAGATCGTGGAAGGCTACTACGGTGCGCAAAAGCGTTCAGGCCAATATAAAGGATGCTCGGCCTACAATGACTTCCGCGAATTGCTCGAGAAGGAGAAGGATGTAGATGCTGTAGTGGTGTGCACAACGGATCATCTGCATGCAGCGATTTCGGCTGCGGCGATGAAGAAGCGGAAACACGTTTTCTGCCAGAAGCCATTAACGCACACTATCTACGAATCACGGCGCATAGCCGAAATTGCGCGCGAGACCGGGGTAGCGACACAGATCGCAGTTGCGAATCAAGCCTCGGAAGATACCCGGCTGCTCTGCGAGTGGATATGGGACGGCGCCATTGGACCCGTGCGCGAGGTCATCAATTGGTCTAGCCGGCCATTCTGGGCACAGGCGGTCGAGCGTCCCAAAGAGGTGGAGCCCGTTCCCGAAGGCCTCGATTGGGATCTGTGGCTCGGTCCGGCTCCGGAGCGTTCCTTCAATCATGCGTACCTGCCCTTTGTCTGGCGCGGGTGGACCGACTTCGGTTGCGGGTCGCTCGGGGATATGGGTTGCTACAGCTACGACACGATTTTCCGCGTGATGAGGCTCGAAACACCTGTCAGTGTCGAAGCAAGTTCGACCGATCGCTACGATGAAACCTATCCGCAGGCTGAAATCATTCGCTATGACTTTGACGCCCGCGGTGACATGCCGCCCCTGCGCTTCACTTGGTACGATGGAGGTCTCAAGCCGGCGCGGCCGCCAGAACTGGAAGAGAATCGTCCGTTCCGCGGCGAACCCGATGAAGACGAAGGTCTGCTCTTGATAGGAGATCGCGGAAAGATTCTCTGCGGATTCAATGGGAAAAATCCAAGGCTCATTCCTCAGAGCAAAATGGACGATTACAAACAACCTCCGAAGACTCTGGCGCGATCGCCAGGCAACGAGCGTGAGTGGCTTGACGCCTGTAAGGGCGGCAAGACAAAGCCAGGTGGGAATTTCGAATTTGAAGATCTGGTCACGGAGACCCTGCTGCTCGGGAATGTGGCTGTCCTGACCGGACAGAAGCTTACCTGGGATCACGCAAATTTGAGGGCAAACAACTCCGACTTTGCACAGAAATACATTCACCCGGAACGGCGCAAGGGCTGGGAACTGTAGCACGGTCAGTCGAACATAGGAGGGGTCCATGTCTGCAGTCTCGAGAAGAGAGTTCTGTAAAACCGCTACAACTTCGGCCGCCGCGGCGGGGTTGGTTTCCGCTGGAGTACTGAAGCTGCATGCAGACCCACTGGGGCTACCAATCGGCTGTCAGACTTGGCCTGTGCGGGAGATGATCGGCAAGGATTTTCCGGGAACCCTGAAGCAGCTTGCTGCAGCGGGATTCAAGAGCATTGAACTCTGCTCTCCAGCGGGTTACACCGAGTATGGTTTCGGCGGGCTCGCCAGATACAAAGGAGCGGAACTCAAGAAGATCATCAATGATGCTGGCCTCACCTGCGTCAGCTCACACTTCGGCATGGAAGAGCTTCGGACGAACCAAGACGACCGCATCGGCTGGGCAAAGGATGTCGGCCTGACACAGATGCTCGTCGCCAGCCTCGGCGGGCCGAAAAACCCGACCATGGATGACGTGAAACGCGCCGCCGATGAGTACAACAAGATAGGTGAGAAGGCAGCTAAGGCCGGCATCCAGCAAGCTCTGCATAACGAAGAGTTTGAGACGTCCACGGTTGACGGCAAACGCACATACGACATTCTCTTCGAACTTCTCGATCCCAAACTCGTGAAGTTTCAGTTCCAGGTCTCCACTATTAGCCAGGGCTTCGACGCCGCCGAATATTTCAACAAGTATCCTTGCCGCTTCGTTTCGATGCATGTGCAGGGGTGGTCAGCGCAGACAAAGAAGATAATGCCAGTAGGGCAAGATTCCCTCGACTGGAAGAAGATTTTCACGGCAGCCAAGACCGGTGGAATAAGGAACTACTTCGTCGAGATGAAGTTCGACATGATGAAGGATAGTGTTCCTTATCTGCACAACCTGCAGGTGTAACCATCCAACGCCCAATAGCAGCGCCAGCAACCTACCGGCTGTCGCGTGGGCGTCTCGCCCTCGCGTCGTAAACCTTGGGTTTTGTGTGACAAACAAAAAGTCACGCCTCCTGTAATAATCCCCACTTTCTCTCCGTCTTTAGAGATGTAAGCAGCCAGACGGAGGAGTACCCTGCGAAGCGCACTGATAGAGGAACCGGCAATCGCCATTCCGCATGAACTCGAGCGGGCTTTTCGAGCGCACCACGGCCTGGTCTTCCGCACAGCCTACCGTGTTACCGGCAACGCGGCAGACGCCGAGGACGTGCTGCAAACCGTTTTTCTGCGCCTGCTCCGCCGGGCGCCCCAGTCCGACGCGATGGAGAACGAAGAGAGCTATCTCCGCCGATCGGCGATTAATGCAGCCCTCGACGTGATCCGCTCACGCCAGTCCGACCGGACGGTGGAGTTGGTTGAGGTTCCCGCGCGTGGCTCAGAAGGTGAAGTCACCGAGTTGCGGCAAGCGCTGGGACAAGCTCTCAGCAAACTTCAGCCCCGTTCGGCAGAAATCTTTACCCTTCGATTTATCGAGGGACTCAGCAATCCTGAGATCGCACGCATGCTTGGCATTTCACAAGTGCTGGTGGCGGTCACGGTGTATCGCACCCGGCAACAGCTCCGCAAGGAGCTCGGAAAGTATCTAGGAGACAGGTCATGAAAAACGAGAAGTTTGATCGATTGCTGTCGACCATCCGGAATGAAAACGTGGATGAGAAGGTTGTCGCCCAGGCTAGCGACCGGGTATGGAAGTCGATGGCCGAGTCCGCGCCGGTTGCAGAGGCAAATCGGCACACTCTGCGAAGCTGCGAGGATTTCCAGGCGCTCATTCCTGCTTATCTTGCAAAGGAACTGGCATCAGCGCGCGCGCTGCTTTTTGAGGATCACTTTCATTCCTGCGTCGCTTGTCGGCATGCTTTGGAACGCGCCAGAGATGGAGAGCGGCAGCAGGTTTGGCAATTCAAAACCAATCGGCCGAGCGCGCTGCCCTGGCGCTGGGCGATGGGAGCGACGGCGGTCGCGGCCGTTCTTGTCGTGGCTTTCACACTCTCGAATGGGCTTTTTCCCGGGCAGCACCCGGTTCGCGCTGAGGTCCAGGCCGTGGATGGCTCGTTATATGCCGTGAACGGAGCCGACATGCAACTGATTCCTGCCGGATATCAAATCCGCAATGGCGATGAGATCCGCACGGCAAAAGGGTCCACCGCAGTGGTTCGCCTTCTCGACGGCTCTTTGGTTGAGATGGGACCAAGGGCTGATCTGGCGGTATCACGGCAGTGGAGTGGCACCACTGTTCATCTTCAGGGTGGGCAAGTCATCGTGCAGGCCGCAAAGCAGCATGCTGGACGCCGACTCTACGTGGCCACGGATGACGGATTGGTTTCGGTAAAAGGAACCATCTTCTCCGTGAATCGTGGAATCAAAGGTTCGCGCGTCGCCGTGGTCGAAGGTGTGGTCCGCGTCGACTTTGGAAATAACACGACCGACCTCACCGCTGGTGAGCAGGCCACATCCAGCGCCGCGGTGTCTAAAGTTCCAGTGCAGAATGAGATTGCGTGGAGCCGGAACTCTGCCAAATATCTGGCTCTGCTGGGTGACTTTGCCGTCCTCCAGAAGCAGATCGCGGCCATTCCTGGACCCGGATTGCGCTACAGCTCGGACCTTCTTCCGCTTGTTCCCGACCACACGGTCGTGTATGCGGCCATCCCGAACCTGACGAACACCATCGGCGAGGCCAACAAGCTCTTCCACGACCGGTTGGAACAGAGCCCCGCTCTGCGCGACTGGTGGAAGCAACAGCAAAAGGGAAAAGGCCCGAAGCTGGAAGACGTTCTCGACCAAGTCAAGAATTTCAGCAGCTATCTTGGCGATGAGGTCGTGGTTGCCGCTGGAAAGGAAGGAACGACTTATACCGC
>Ga0307477_10002946_pt1 | contig 12880 bp, 11 predicted proteins | sample atmos_gasesECM2C_FD_203316 | JGI IMG/M metagenome (GOLD analysis project Ga0307477, IMG submission 203316) | Hardwood forest soil microbial communities from Morgan-Monroe State Forest, Indiana, United States - atmos_gasesECM2C_515 | ecosystem: Environmental > Terrestrial > Soil > Temperate...
CTCGGAAGCCATGATCATACGCATCCAGCTGATGTATCCGCACAACAGCTTTGTTTCGCCGCAAGTCTTCAACCGTATATTCACGATGCATGGCACGACCATGGTCTTCTTCGTAGGCATACCCGTGTTGTTCGGGTTGGCAAACTACCTCGTGCCGTTGATGATCGGCGCTCGGGACATGGCCTTTCCACGCCTGAATGCCTTCAGTTTTTGGCTGACGGCGTTAGGGGGATTTCTTCTTTACTTCAGTTTTCTGGGTGGCAGCGGTCTGTACGGCGCCGGCAACGCGCCCGACGTGGGATGGTGGGCCTACGCTCCGTTGACGTCGCGTGCGTTCTCACCGGGGCACAGCTCAGATTACTGGACGATCTCGCTGTTGGTGGCCGGCTTCGGCAGTATCGGCACGGCAATCAACATAATCGCGACGATTCTCTGCATGCGTTGCCCGGGCATGAAGCTCAGCCGCATGCCTTTGCTTGTATGGCTGAACCTTGTCGTGTCTGGCATGGTCCTCATCGCCATCACACCGCTCTCGGCGGCACAGATAATGCTCTGCGTGGATCGCTATCTGGGTGGACACTTTTTTGACACCCAAGCCGGAGGGTCCGCAACGCTATGGATGCACTTCTTCTGGATTTTCGGACATCCGGAAGTGTACATCCTGATTCTTCCCGCTTTTGCGGTTTTGTCGGAAGTCATTCCAGTATTTTCGCGGAAACCTATGTTCGGGTATCCGGTCATGGTCGGAGCCACCATAGCGATCGGATTCATCAGCATGAGTGTTTGGGCGCATCACATGTTTTCTATTGGGATGAGCTCATACGGCAACGCCTTCTTCGTGCTGTCGACGATGGCTATCGCTGTTCCGACTGGCATTAAAATCTTCAACTGGCTTGGCACCATGTGGGGGGGGCGGATCATCTTTAAGACGCCAATGCTGTTCTGCATTGGATTCTTGTTCAATTTTTTAATCGCCGGTCTCACCGGCATCATGTTGGGCAGTGCGGCTTTTAACTGGCAGCTTACTGGTTCGTATTTTGTCGTGGCGCACTTTCACTATACCCTCTCAGGATCATTTCTGTTTGGAATTTTCGCGGCGTTCTATTACTGGTACCCAAAAATCACGGGAAGAATGCTGAGCGAACGCCTCGGTAAACTCCACTTCTGGCTTTTCTTCATCGGGTTTCACGTATGTTTTGATCTCATGCACATTCCAGGTTTGCTTGGCATGGCGCGCCGAATTTACACCTACGAGCCCGGACGCGGTTGGGATACTCTGAATCTGCTCGTCAGCATCGGCGCATTCATTCAAGGCATTGCCACACTGATCTTTGTAGCCAACCTCATTATTTCTTACTTCAAAGGGGCGAAGGCCGGGAACGATCCCTGGGACGCGTGGACTCTCGAATGGTCGGTGAGTTCTCCACCACCAGCCTACAACTTTCCTTCGATCCCCACCGTCGCGAGCCGCAGACCATTGTGGGATTTGAAACACCCGGAAGACCCGGACAGCCGCTATGAATAAAGGAATGAATCAATGAGCGCAATCACGACCTCCCTGCCCGAAATACCAGGGTCCTGGACGCTTCCCTATAAAGGCAAGGTCGGAATGGCCTGTCTCATTATTGCCGAGTCGGCGATCTTCACAATCTTCGTCGTCGCGTACGTCTATTACATAGGAAAGAGCCTCACGGGGCCGACTCCCCGCGAGGTCCTCGAGACCCCGATTTTCTTCACTGTCTGCCTATTATCCAGCAGCCTTACGATTCACCTCGCGTCAAGACTTCTCGAGCGAGGCAAGCGTGGCGCGTTCCTGGCTCTGTGGTTTCTCACCATCGTGCTGGGCGCACTTTTTATGTATGGCACAGCGCGGGAATGGCACCGGCTTATTTACGAGCATGGTCTGACTATCTCCACCAATCTTTTTGGAACGACCTACTATTCGCTCGTCGGTCTGCACGCGACGCACGTCACGGTTGGTCTACTGATGCTCACTATCGTGCTTCTCTTCGGTTTGGCGGGGCGAGTAGGACGCGAGCAGTCCGCTCGCATCGACGTGCTTTCCATGTACTGGCATTTCGTGGATGCGGTGTGGATTGTTGTTTTTACCGTGGTTTACGTTTTGGGTCGCTGAGGAGATCCGATGGCAATACTGATACCTACGGAACACATCGAGCAAAGCTCTCGTGCACCAAGACAGATCGAGGTGCCGGCATCCACAGCGTGGCCTCTCGTTCTCGCTTTTGGAGTTACGCTGGTGTTCGCGGGACTGTTGACGAGCGTTTCCGTGAGTATCCTTGGCACGGTGCTGGCGCTTGCTGGTTGTGTGGGTTGGTTCCGTGAAGTGTTCCCCCGCGAGCATGAAGAGATTGTGCCGGTCATTCCGGAGGAAATCACAATCCGGACAGCGCGGCGAGTCGTCGAACGAATTCCGATCGCGCCGGAGCAAGTTCGTGCGTGGCTCCCAGTAGAGACTTATCCCATATCTGCTGGAGTGAAAGGCGGGCTGGCGGGAAGCGTGCCAATGGCTGTACTCGCCTGCCTTTACGGCCTGTTGAAGACTGGAAGCATCTGGTATCCCATCAATCTTCTTGCCGCTGTTGTGTATGCGCCGTCCGAGGTGCCTCCGATTTCGCAACTAAATTCTTTTCACACAGGCCTGTTTTTTATTGCGGTCATCTTACATCTCGTTACCTCACTACTTGTGGGATTGCTTTACGGGGCGATGCTTCCCATGTTTGCGCGGCGACCGATCCTACTTGGTGGATTGATCGCGCCGGTGTTGTGGTCGGGATTGCTGTACACGATGCTGGGCCTGCTGAATCCTTTGCTGGCGAGCCGCATTGACTGGTTCTGGTTCATGGCGTCGCAGATCGCATTCGGAATAGTGGCCGGCATCGTCGTCGTGCGACAGGAGCGTGTCTCGACTCGCGAGAACCTGCCGTTTGCCATGCGCGCAGGAATTGAAGCTCCGGGAATAATTCCACCACAAGAAAGCGGAGAGAAACGCCCGTGAACCCAGTTCGATATTTATGCGCATCCGCGGTGGTGGGCCTGATGTTGTTCTCGGGTTGCAGCTCACCCCACGGCCAGCCGCGGCAAGGTTCCGAATCTTTGTCGCCGAATGAGGTTCTGGAATTCCGGACTCTCTACTCGGAAAACTGCGCGGGCTGTCACGGTGCGGAAGGGCGGGGAGGAGCCGCCATCGCGCTTGCCGATCCAGTTTATCTGGCCATCGCCGGTGATGCGGCGATTCGCAAAGTCATCTCCAACGGTGTGCGCGGAACGGCCATGCCGGCGTTCGCCGAGAGCGCTGGCGGAATGCTGACCGACAAGCAGATTGACGTCATCACGAACCAAATGCGATCGCGATGGAGCCGTCAGGGAATTCCCAACGGAGTCAATCCGCCTTCCTATGCACCGAAATCGGCGGGCGATGCCCAGCGAGGTGAGGTAGCGTACAAAACCTACTGCGAATCCTGCCATGGGTCCGGCGGCCGTGGAGGACCAAAGGGCAGCGCCGTCGGGGACGATTCCTTTCTCGCGCTGGTCAGCGATCAGGGCCTGCGTACGATCGTGATTGCAGGGCGCCCCGAATTGGGGGCCCCCGACTGGCGCGGAAATGTGACTGGCAAGCCCATGTCGGATCAGGAAGTGACCGACGTGGTTGCGTGGCTCGGTTCGCGGCGATCTCAAAATCCTGGACAACCCTATTCCGTTTCGAATTACGCGCAGCATTAGGAGCTTGACGATGTCGAATGAAAACGTGGTGTCCCGTCGAGGATTTTTCATGAAGATGGGAATTCTCTTCAACGGCTTGGTGGCGGCTGCGCTGACTGTGCCGATTGTCGGATATGTTCTGTCTTCTATCACGCGAGGGCGAGCGAACGCCTACCTTTCCTGGGTGCCACTCGGGCCGGTGAGCGAATTCCCAGAAGGCGAGACGCGTCTGGCTACTTTCCGGAATCCCTACGTTACGCCCACCGACGGCAAGACGGCGGACACGGCATGCTGGGTACGGCGCATGGAAGGCGAGCAGTTCCAGGTTTTTGCCGTCAACTGCGCCCATCTCGGTTGTCCAGTTCGATGGTTTCAGCAGTCCAACCTGTTTATGTGCCCTTGTCATGGTGGGGCTTATTACCAGGATGGATCGCGTGCTTCGGGGCCACCAGAGCGCGGCCTGTTCCAGTATCCGTACAAGGTGCAGGATGGTCTCGTCACCATTCAGACGGGTGAACTGCCCACACCGGGAGCGAGCGCGTCTCTCGCTGGAAAGAAACCGTCATGCGCCTGATAGCCCAGGTGGGGGACTGGTTCGATCGGCGCTTGCAACTTGCGGCTCCTATCCGCGAGGTTTCCGAGCATCCCGTTCCTCGCAACACGGCAAGTTGGTGGTACGTCTTCGGCAGCGCTGCTCTTGTCGTATTCCTTTTGCAACTCGTTACCGGAATCTTGCTCGCGCTGATTTACGTTCCCTCAGGAAGCGAAGCTTGGAGCAGTCTTCAGGCTTTGAACCATGACGTGACTCTCGGCTGGTTCATCCGCGCGTTGCACGGGTGGGGTTCGAACTTCATGGTGGCGATTGTTCTCATTCACATGGCGCAGGTCTTCCTGTTTGGGGCCTACAAGTTTCCCCGAGAGCTCACCTGGATCGTCGGCGTTTTTCTTTTGCTGATGACTCTTGGCATGGCGTTCAGCGGGCAAGTGCTGCGCTTCGATCAAGACGCCTACTGGGGGCTGGGGATCGGAGCCTCGATCGCCAGCCGCGTCCCGATTGCAGGTCCGGCGATTGTCAAATTGATGCTGGGCGGGCCGATCATTGCCGGCGCCACGCTGTCTCGATTTTTTGCGCTGCACGTCTTCGTGATTCCCGGGATGCTCATCGGGTTCGTGTGCCTTCATCTCCTGATGGTGCTGAAGCTGGGGATCAACGAATGGCCGATGCCCGGCCGCCTGGTGAAAAAAGCGACCTACGCGGCTGAGTACCACGAATTGACGAAAAAAGATGGCGCGCCGTTCGTTCCCTATGCGATCTGGAAAGATATGTTCTTTGCGGCGTTCATCCTCTTGGCGGTGGCTGCATGCGCTTTGTATTTTGGCCCATTCGGTCCAACGGGCCGCCCGGACCCGACAATCATCCAGACGGTGCCGAAACCTGACTATTTCTTCCTTTGGCTCTACGCATTGCTCTCGCTTTTGCCACCTTCGATGGAGACGCCCGCGCTTCTCATCGGCCCGGTAATCCTTATAACCGCTCTGCTTCTTCTTCCATTTCTGTCAGGTGAAGGCGAAAAAAGTTGGCGACGACGGCCAATCGCGGTCCTCACGATCCTGCTGATCGCGATATCGCTGGGGACACTGACGCACCTATCCGGATACACACCTTGGAGTCCGCATATGAACGCTTGGAGCGGTGATCCGGTGCCGGAGCGATTTCTTCATGGTACAACGGCCCTGCAGCGGCAAGGCGCGCTCGTTTTTCAGGTCAAGCAGTGCCGCAACTGCCATTCACTGGGTGAGGAAGGTGGGCAAAGGGGCCCTGGTTTGGATAGCGTCGCCGTGCGGCTCACGCAGGACCAGCTCATCCGCCAAGTGATCCAAGGAGGCGGCAACATGCCCGCGTATGGGAAGAACTTGAGTCCAGCAGAGACCACGGCGCTCGTCGCGTTTCTTGAGACCTTGCATCCGGTCGGGCAAGCTCCCGCGCGTGACGCGTCGCGCGATGTGGTGCTCGGCGACGCCCAGGAAAAACGCCCCGGCACGCAACCCTAAAGACCGATCCATGCCACCTCACGTTCATGTCGCGTCGGAATCTTGGTGGGTTCCGGTTTCGCTGGTCTTAGCCTTGCTCCTCACGGAATTTTTGTACTTGCGTGGATGGCTCCGTCTTCGTTCAGCCTCCGTGAAGCTCATTCCAGCCTGGCGCGTTGCTAGTTTCTCTCTCGGCCTAGTCTTGATCTGGATAGCTGTGGGTTCACCTCTTGCCGCGCTCGACGAGCAGATGCTGACGGTCCACATGATTCAGCATCTGTTGCTCATGACGTTTGCTGCCCCATTGATCCTGCTTGGTTCGCCCGTGACGTCGTTCTTGCACAGTCTCCCTCCACATTTTGCAGAAGTGATTGTTGGTCCACTGTTTCGCTGGCCGCCGTTACAAAGGTTTGGGTGGGTGCTTGGGCGGCCCGTATTTTCCTGGCTTGCGGCAACCGCGGTCTTGATTGGATGGCATATTCCGGGGGTCTTCACGCTCGCGTTGCAATCGGGAGCGTGGCATCTGTTCGAGCAGGCAACTTTTCTTGTGGCCGGCCTTGTTTTCTGGTGGCCCGTCGTTCACGCCTGGCCAAATGCCCCAGCGGAGCCGCGATGGTCGATCCTCTTATATCTCTTTCTCGCCACGTTGCCCTGCGACATTCTTTCGGCATTTCTTGTCTTCTCCGAGCGTGTGGCCTACCCGGTGTACCTCTCGGCCTCGCGGCAGTCTGGCCTTTCTGTTCTCGCGGATCAGCAGTGTGCCGGTGCATTGATGTGGACCTGCATCACCATCGTCTATCTCGTTCCCGCGGCGACTCTCTCAATGCGTATGCTCGCGCCGCGGAACTCCCGAGCCGACTTAGCGCAATCGGAATTTCTCCGCATCATGACTCCGGAGAGTGATTCGAAAAGGGTGGAGGTTCTCTGAGCATGGCAACTGAGCCTGTTCTCGCTGCTTTCCAACTGACTGCCCTTCAGCGCCGTCATTCAGCGCGTTCCCGCGCTCTGTCCGATTACTGGGAGCTAACGAAGCCCGAAGTAAATTTTTTAATTGCCATGACCACCGTGGCCGCTTTTTGCCTGGGTTCTCCTAAGCCTTTCGTGCATTTCCCATGGTTCCTTCTTCTAAACACCCTGCTCGGCACAGTCCTGGTTGCTAGCGGCGCAGGTACTCTCAATCAACTGATCGAGCGGCGGTTCGACGCCCAAATGCGGCGCACAGCTCTGCGTCCGATCGCGGCCGGCCGAGTCGCACCAATCGACGCCCTGGTTTTCGGAACCGTATTGTCGCTTGCGGGTGTCCTCCACCTGGCCTTGGCAGTGCGGCTCACTGCGAGCCTGCTTGCATTGCTGACGCTCAGTGCGTATTTGTTTCTCTATACTCCCCTTAAGCGTCGAACACCCTGGTGCACGCTGGCCGGCGCCTTTCCTGGTGCCATGCCCGTGTTGATCGGATACGTCGCCGCGACCGGGAAACTCGATTCTCAGGCATGGCTGCTCTACTCAATTCTCTTCCTCTGGCAATTCCCGCATTTCATGGCAATTGCATGGATGTATCGCGAAGACTACGCGCGCGCGGGATACGAGGTTCTTCCACCGGGGACAGAGAAAGCAGGGTTCATGGGATGGCAGAGCGTGCTTCCGGCGCTCGCCTTGGTGTCGCTCGCATTTGCGCCAATGGCTTTGCGGCACGCCAATACGGTGTTCGTGACCGGAACACTGCTGCTCAGTTTAAGCTTCCTTTATTTTGCCGCGCGACTGGCCTTAATTCGCTCAAGCCAATCTGCGCGCCGTCTGCTTCTGGTCTCGATCCTCTATCTCCCATTGGTGTTCTTGCTTGTGGTGCTGGCAGAAGTTTGAGGAAATGAATGTTTGCGTCCCACGAATGTTCCGTACGATCGAGAACCGTAACTACCGGCAACGCTCGAATCTGGCGGCGGTGGCATATTTAGGCAGCGGCTGCGACATATGGTTTCACCAACACCATCGCCTCCTAGAATTTATAGCCGGCCCACAGTGCCCAGTAATTCAGGTTGCGGCCTGGCCGGCTTTCTTTCACGAACTTGCCTGCATAAAAAATCCCGTAGTCGGCTTGAAACCACAGATGTTGGTTCGCCTGCCAGCGAACCTCCGTGCCCGGACGGTTTCCAACGAAACGCGCGTTGCTCTTTCCTGCAGGAATAATTAGAAATCCGGGCACGGAATACACTCCGTCCCGCAAACTTTCGCGCCACTGAAAGATCCAATCGACGGAGGCAGTCACGCTGTGCGGCAGCGTCGCTTCAGCGCGAGGGTGTACGTCAATAAAGTTGATGGGGCCGGGGCCAGCCGTGGCGAGAACGCCAAAATAATTGCCCTTGGGGAATAGCGGATTGAATGTGCCGAGGGTGTTCGTCCTCGGATCGTCGCCGCTCGAGATGTCCGCCTTAGCGCTGAATCGCGGTTTCAGCGGAACGGTCGGAAACCGGTAACCGGTTTCCGAAGCCACTGTCCAGGCGCTTATGTTTGCGGAACCGAACGTTCCAAATTGCCAAAGCGCTTCATCGTCGAAATCCCAGCCGGGGTTCCTTTCGGCGATGGGACGAGAAAGACGCGCGCCGATAGTGTGCCGCACTTCGTGGCCTACACCCCGGTTGAATGCAGCTGTTTTTCGATCGAGGCCAAGGTAGTAAGCGTCCAGTGTGATGGTCTTCGTCAAAGGTCGGACGCCGTATACGCCCCAAAATCCGACAGCGTGGATTGGGACGTTATCGAAAAAACCCGGCTTGTCCAGGTCCGGGCGCACGGCGAAGCCGTCAATCTGCCAAGAGCCGATACCGGCCTTCACCCTGAACCCGTCAAAGCTCAAGCGCACGTTGGGGCCTTCGCGCACATCGATCAGGCGCCCGGAGCCATATTCCAACTCGTGTCTCCCCGCTCTAAACTTGATCCAGTTGCGTTCATTCCCCGTTCCGACTTCGAGAAATGCTGCTTGGAAATCGAGTTTTTTTTCGTCGATCGGTCTCGGACCACCGATACGGTAAGAATTCAATCCGCTTTTGAGCTCCGCGAACGAGCGAACGTGCTTGCCGTAATGAACGTCGAAATAAAGCATGTACCGTTCGTTGAAATACCCGTTCATGAAAGGCTGTTGGCCCCAGTTGTCGTTTCCAATCTGTTCCCAAACCTCGCGGGCTTCGCCGCCAATGGACAGGAACCAGTCATTTCGACCGGACCGTAGACGAATGTATTTGATGGGATCCCAAAATTCCTGCCGCTCAGTCGGATTGGCGAGAAAACTCCAGTCGTCGTCCTCGCGCAGCAAGTGGTAGACCCGGGCAGGCGCCGGGGATTCAGCGGTGGGAACTGATTGCCCTCGCGAGAGTGGCGGCGTCGCAAGAGACACGACCATTAAGATCATCAACGTTCGCATGTATCTCTTCGCTCTAGTCCCACCCGTGGCGCTGTGCTTCGTGGATCATCGTCAGAAGTCGTTTGAACTTCTTATTTCTTCGTTACCGAGTGGATTTCCGCGATGTATCCTCCGGGGAACTGCACGATAGCGGATGCTCGCTCGTCGGTCTTATAAGGGGGTACGAGGACTTCGACGCCGCTGGCTTTTGCCTTGGTGAGCGTGTCCGTTAGATTCGTCACCTCATATCCGGTCGTCTCCCTGCCGTACGGATACGGAAGGTGACCGTCGGTAACCAGCGCGGTTAACTTGCCGAACTTAGACTCGATCCTCAGTCGCCGATAGGTTTCCGCGGGCCTTCCGATTTCGACGGCCGGTGCGCGCGGTTCATCAGAGACGAGACTTCCGTGGGAAAACGCAACAAAGCTGGACACAAATGCATCCACACTTTCCTGTGATACGTAGACCCGATTCTCCGGAATAGTTTGGAGCGGGGCATAAGATGGCGCGGTGGTGTGCCAGTACAGTTGTGTGTTCACGCCACCCGGCCATTGAATGATTGCGTCTCGGCCAATCGGATCGTTGAAGGGAGCGACTAAGACATCCGCGCTCGCAGCCTTGGCGGCGCGGATCGCTTCGTCGAGATCAGTGACCAGATAGCCTGTGCGCTCCAACCCGAATGGATACGGAACCTGAGTCTTGAATCCGAATACTGATACGGTGCCTGCAGGAGTCATGACCAGCTGCGACATGGTGCTGCTGGGCGTCGGAGTTACGGTGAAAACGCCCTGCTTGGTTGTTGTGCCACCGAATGTGGCAATCAGGCTCGCGACAAAACGGTCAAAGTCCTGTGGAGCAACGTAGACGTGCGTCGTGTCGTACTGCGGGCCGACAGCTACGCCCGCGGTTTTGGCTATCGGGAGACTTTGGGCGGAGGTGCTGAAGTATCGCGATTCGCACCCGAAGCCGATCGTCAGAAAGATAGCGACCGACGTTCCAGCAAGGATCTTTTTCAAGCGCATTTCTATTTCTCCTGAGCCGCCAATCACGTCATCGCGATGAAACTCGTTCTTGTGTCTAGCCAACTCTCAAAGAAGATCACCTGCTATGTACGTCGGTCGTATCTACTTCGTCGGTCATGGCAATGTGTTCTGCAAAGATGGAACTTGGGTCGTAACGCGTCTTGCGTGATGGAGGATTGTAAAGCGGACGGTCGTAGCGCTCACCGACAAGGCAAACGGATGCGGCGTGCGAAACGTCGAGCTTTTTCGTCTGAATCCAAGTCCCGAACTGCTCGCCAAGCACCATCCCCAAGAGGCCGAGTAAAGCGACGATGGGCGGTGCCGGACTTTTTACCCGGATGAGTCCGTAGAGGACACCGACTCCGAGACCAACGATGAAAGATAAAAACAACACCTTCATTTCGATCCCTCTATCCGTGAATCAGAATGCAAAGCAGTCGCAACCCAGCCCCCATAGGCCAAACTCACCCAGCACTTGAAGGTGCGATCGCGTCCGGCCATCTGAGGGCGCCTCAACATGCGAAGAGGCAGCGGAGTGAGATGCACCAAGAGTGTGGTCCAGGGCCTTCGCGTAACCTCCATATTCTTTTACAGGAGACCAACCTGGGCTCACCGGCAGCGGCGGAGGCGCGAGTTTTGAGAATTCTTCGGTGGCATAAACGACCTTCCCACCGACGATCGTAAGTACGGATTCGAGATGCTTGATCTCCTCTTCGGGAATGGAGAAATAGTCTCCAGAGAGAACTGCCAAGTCGGCCAGCTGGCCAGGAGCAAGCGCTCCTTTTTTGCCGTCTTCGGTTGAAAACCAGCTGCTCCCCATGGTGTAGAGCTTGAGCGCTTCCGCTCGATCCAATTGATTCTCTTGCGGATAAAGACTGAGACCGCCGATGGTCTTGCCGGTGATAAGCCAGTACAGAGAGAGGTAAGGGTTGTAGCTCGAAACGCGGGTCGCGTCGGTGCCTGCTCCCACCGGAACACCCATCTCCAGCATGCGTCGGATCGGCGGAGTGCGCTTGGCTTGCTCTGAACCGTAACGCTCGACGAAATACTCACCTTGAAAAGCCATGCGGTTCTGGACGGCGATGCCGCCGCCGAGCGCCTTGACGCGCTCAATGTTGCGGTCGGAGATTGTTTCGCAGTGATCGAAGAACCAATGCAGGCCGTCGAAGGGGATCTCCCGGTTCACTTCTTCATAGACATTTAATGCCCGCTCGATGGTTTCGTTGTAGGTCGTATGGATGCGAAACGGCCAGCGATTCTCCACGAGATGGCGAATCACCGCTTTCAACTCGCTTTCCATGACCGGGAGCATGTCCGGGCGCGGCACGAGAATGTCTTCGAAGTCCGCGGCGGAGAACACCAGCATTTCACCTGCTCCGTTGACACGATAGAAGTCGTCGCCGTCGCCGGGCTTTGTCATCTTCGTCCAGCTCTGGAAGTCAGCCAGTTCCTGCTTCGGCCTCTGCGTAAAGAGGTTGTAAGCGAGGCGAATCGACAGCTCGCCATCGCGGTGCAGTTCGTTCACCACGCCATAGTCGTCGGGATAGTTCTGAAATCCGCCTCCGGCATCGATCGCGCTGGTGATGCCGAAGCGGTTGAGCTCGCGGAAGAAGAGCCGGGAAGAATTAATTTGATCTTCGCGGGAGAGCTTTGGTCCCTTGGCGAGGGTGGAATAGAGAATGTTGGCGTTGGGATTGGCGATGAGAAGGCCCGTGGGATTTCCGTGGCGATCACGCTGAACCACACCAGCCGGGAAATCCGGGGCGTTCTTGTCATAGCCCACTGCACGCAACGCCGCTGCGTTCAGCAAGGCGCGGTCATACAAATGCATCACGAACACGGGTGTGTCTGGGGCAACTGCGTTGATCTCATCGAGTGTTGGCATCCGGCGTTCGGCAAACTGGAATTCGGTCCAGCCTCCGATCACCCGGACCCACTGAGGCGCGGGCGTTCGTGCCGCTTGCTCTTTCAGCATGCGCAATGCATCGGCGAGCGAAGGGACGCCGTCCCAGCGCAATTCCAAGTTATAGTTGAGCCCGCCCCGGATCGGATGCATGTGTGAATCGTTGAGACCAGGAATGACGGTTCGTCGGCGCCCGTCAATTACGCGTGTTTGCGGGCCCCGCAGGCGCAGAATTTCTTCATCCTTACCCACAGCGGCTATTTTTCCGGCCGTTATGGCAATCGCTTCGACAAACGAGGGCACTGCGTTCGTGGCGATCTTAGCGTTGTGCAAAATGAGCTCAGCAGACACGGTAATCTTCCTTTCAGGTTTTCCAAACGGATTAAGAAGGGCGGAGTTTCCTCCGCCCGTTGACTTTTACTTGTGAACTGCGATTGCAGCGGGAACCACGTAGTCCGGGAATTTCGTGGCCGGAGCACCGTGCACCATCGTGTACACGTACTCGACGCCGATCCCGTAGGCTCCGTAGTGATTCTTCACGATGTCCATCACGGCATCGTAGGTGCCCTTGTGGGCCCAATCGCGCTGCCATTCGAGCATGACCTGCAGTGAAGTGACCGGCTTTGCGCCGGCTTGAATGACGCGCTTCATCGCATTGTCGTGAGCAAGCTGGCTCACATCGCCGCAGCAATCTTCCACGACGTAGACTTCGTAACCGTCGCGAATCGCCTGTACCGTAGGAAATGCAACGCAGACTTCCGTCCAGAGCCCGGCCAGCACGATCTTTTTCCGTCCTGTCTTTTCGATCGCCGC
>Ga0307477_10002947_pt1 | contig 12879 bp, 14 predicted proteins | sample atmos_gasesECM2C_FD_203316 | JGI IMG/M metagenome (GOLD analysis project Ga0307477, IMG submission 203316) | Hardwood forest soil microbial communities from Morgan-Monroe State Forest, Indiana, United States - atmos_gasesECM2C_515 | ecosystem: Environmental > Terrestrial > Soil > Temperate...
GAGCACTGATGAAATATAATCTCGCGCAAATCAACATCGCCAGGCTCATCGCCCCGCTCGATGATCCGAAGATCGCCGGTTTTGTTTCTCAGCTCGAGCCCATCAATGCCGTCGCAGACCGCGCTCCCGGCTTCGTTTGGCGGCTCAAATCGGAATCGGGTAACGCCACGGACATCGCCTACGACGACGACCCTTTTGTCATCGTCAATATGTCCGTGTGGGAATCCATTGAATCGCTGCGGGAGTACGCCTACAAGTCGGACCACCGGAAGGTTTTCCAGGACCGCGCCAGGTGGTTTGAGAAAATGGACAAGCCCAACTATTGTTTATGGTGGGTTCCTGCCGGGCATGTCCCCACTGTTGCCGAGGGTCGCGAAAGGCTGGAGCACTACCAGGTTCACAGTGCCACGCCCTATTCTTTCTGGTTCTCCCAGCGCTTCCCCCAGCCCGCGGAGGAAAGTGTCGCGAGTAGTTAGGCCGGCTTTTGAATGCATCCGCTGACAAATCGAGTGGCAGATGCAAAGATAGGCCCGTGAAGCCCATCCTCACCGCCCATCTTTTCCCGAAGCTCGATGCCATGTTGCTGGAATTGCTTCGCTCCCTCACCCCCGAAGACTGGGAAAAGCACACCGTTTCTCCCAAGTGGAGGGTCAAAGACGTTGCCGCGCACTTGCTCGATACACCACTGCGCGGAGTTTCCATCGGGCGTGACGCCTATGTGGCTGAAAAGCCAAAAATCCATTCGTCCACGGATTTGGCGGCGTTCATCAATCGCTTGAATCAGGAAGGCGTCACTGTATATCGCCGCTTGAGCCCGGCGGTCCTCATTGCGCTCATGGAAGTTGCCGCCAAATTACTTGCGGAATTGCACGCTTCCCGTGACCCTGGCGCCACTGCTCCTTTCGGTGTCAGCTGGGCCGGCGAAGAAAAGTCCGCAAACTGGTTTGACGCGGCGCGGGAATTCACGGAGCGCTGGCACCACCAGCAGCAGATCCGGCTGGCCGTGAACAAGCCGGGCATCATGACGCGCGAGCTCTACTATCCCGTTCTGGATTGCTTCCTGCGTGCTCTGCCATTCACTTATCGGAACGTTTCCGCAAAGCCTGGAATGTTCGTCCAGGTTACTATTTCGGGCGAATGCGGAGGCAGCTGGTATTTGTACCGCGCGGAGCAAACGTGGCAGCTCATCGAGGAGCCGCGCGGTGATAGGGTTTCAGAGATCGTCATTCCGCAGGAAATCGCCTGGCGCATTTTCACCAAGGGCATCGATCGTGACTCGGCGCTCTCTCAAGCGAAAGTCGTGGGCGACACGGCGCTTGGCCTTCACGTCCTCGGCATGGTCTCTATCGTCGCGTAAGCATGAAAACTCGCTATCTCCGCGTAGTATCTCGGCAAGGGTAGTGGATCAGTTTCCGGGTTGCCGACCACCCGGAAGTTGGCTGGGCCATTCAATTCAAGCGCGTTTCCCATTACTAATCCTCTTTGAGCTTCCTAATTCGTTCCTTGATGAATGATTGGCGGGTAATCATACTGCGAAGTCTTCGTCAGCCACGTCCCTCGATTGACAAGGGTTTAACGGGCAGTTCCCCACATCTATCGTTTATCCCTTATCGTTTATCGTTAACTAATCTCAAGGCCGAACCCCAATGAATTTCCAGTTTGACCGTATATCATGGATGTACCCGATCACCGGAGTCGTTTCGTTGCTCTCAGACGAACCAGGAACCGAGGTGGATCTTCCATGGTAATGCCGAGCTTGAAGACTGGCCATGATGCCGCTCGCCGCCGATTCTGGTTGGCGATGTCGGGGTTTGTCATGGCGCTTGCGCTGCTGCCCTTTTCCTACAAAGTCGAACGTCGCCTGGAGACAGTTGTTCACATCAAGGGCGGAGAATCCGAAAAAGTTGACCTGGAACTGGCGCAGCGTTTCCAGTCTCCGTACGCCCACCGCCTGGTTCTGGTGATCAGCGGTATTCCCGATCCGGATTCAGCCAAAGGCGCAGATGCATTGGGCTTCTTAACCAGTTCATTGCGTAGTGTGCCAGGAGTATCGGGTGCCATCTCGAGTCTGGATTGGCCAGATCCTCTGTTCACTGGGAACAGTGGCGGGGCCTTGATCCTCGTCGGGTTGGACCTGCACGATGAAACTGTCGAGGCGTTGGTCCCCAAACTGCGGGCAAGAGCAGACTGGATGGAAGGTCAGCTTAGGTCGCAATACCCCAATATCAAACTGGAGATTACGGGTGAAACGCCACTGACCTTCGATCTTCGCAAGGTCAGTGCAGATGACGTCACCCATGCCGAGGAACGAGCGATGCCGGTAAGTCTCTTGCTGCTGGTGCTGGCTTTCGGCAGTCTTGTGGCCGCGCTGTTGCCGCTGGGAGTTGGAGTACTTTCAATCTCGATGGCGTTGGGTGCGGCTGCGCTACTCGCGCATTATCTGCAGCTGTCGATTCTGGTGCAGAATCTGGCGACGATGCTCGGCCTTGGCTTGGGCATCGACTATGCATTGCTGATGGTGAGCCGGTTTCGCGAAGCATTGGCCGAGGGATATGATCCCGGCCACGCTGCCGATATTGCTGCCGGGCAAGCGGGGCGGACGCTGATAATCTCGGCCACGACAGTTGCAATCGGATTTTCAGCGCTGCTGACTGTGCCCATCAGCGAACTGCGCTCCATCGGGATAGCTGGCCTGCTGGTAACCGTTTTGAGTGTCATGCTGTGTACATTCATTGTGCCTTGGGTGCTTGGTCTGCTAGGGCATCGCATCAATGCCGCCAGAGTGCGTCTTCCAGCCAGATTATTCAAACCACGGGACACCCTATGCGCGGCGAGTGAGCGGTGGGTGCGGTGGGGCAGCATCATAACCCGCCGGCCCTGGACAGCTCTGCTTGTCGCCGGGATTCCACTACTGATCCTTGCATTCCAGGCGCGGAGAATCTCTCCCGGGATTCCTGACCATGGCTCGCTCCCGGCCGCAGCCGAGTCGGTGCAAGCACTGCACACGCTTCAAGGCATGGGGCGGTCGGGTATTGTGCAGTCCCTCCGAGTGGTCCTGGAGTTGCCGCCGCAGTCTCCGCCGCTCTCGCCGGCGGGCTGGCTTGCCGTCAGTCGCTTGACGAAGCGCTGCCAGAGCGATCCTAGAGCGGAAGAGGTTTTATCTCTTCCGACCCTCACGGGAATGTCCGACACTGCGGATGCGGTCGACGATTTGCCAGAGTCAATCCGCAAGAGTTTTCTTCGCAGCGATGGCCAAGCAACCTTGATTGAGTTGCTGCCCACCGCCACTCTTTCGCCCAACGAACAGATACGATGGGTACGAGAGGTGCGTTCCTCCGATGTCGCGGCGATAACCGGCGTGCCCGGCGCTGTGCTGCGCGTCGGCGGCGTTTCCGCACTCGACGCAGATTATGACTCGGTAGTAAAAGAGCGGTTGCCGAGGGTGGTCTTTGGCGTCATATTGGGGAGCTTGCTGGCGCTCCTGATCGGGTTGCGTTCTCTATTTGCGGCCCTCAAAGCAATTCTGCTTAATCTGCTCTCCGTTGGCGCTTCATTCGGTGCGTTAGTTGTCGTTTTTCAGGAAGGCCACGGTAGCAAACTCTTTGGGCTCGACGGACCGACCGGCACCGTATTCCCGATCGTGCCGATTCTCTCGTTTGCCATCGTCTTCGGACTGAGCATGGACTATGAGGTCTTCCTGGTCGCCCGAGTCCTCGAAGAACGGCGGCGCGGTCTATCCGAGAGATCAGCGGTGATCGAGGGCTTGGCCCGCACGGCCGGGCTCATCACGAGCGCCGCGGCAATTATGATCGCCGTCTTCACCGCATTCACCGTGGGAAGCTTTCTGGTCGTCCAAATGCTGGGCTTTACGCTCGCCGTAGCGGTGTTTATTGATGCTACAGCGGTGCGGATGGTTGTCGGGCCGGCACTATTGCAACTTGCCGGCGACTGGAATTGGTGGCCCTTTGGCTTATATGGGGCCCCGGCGGCGCCTGAAAAGGAGCTTATCCCATGACGGCGAACACCATGGATGCCCAGTGACAGCACAGGGCCTGGCAACAGCCTAATTAAGCGCAGCGATTTATTTCACTTTCTCTCCTTGAGCGTTGGACTGGTTGATATCAAAGTCCTTGCGTCCAAGATTTGCCTTTCCCGAGCCCCTTTCGATTACAAGAATCGAGGAGCCGGGCTTGCCTTCCAACTTTGCCTCCACTTGCGTCGCGGACCAGAGGCCGCCGATCTGCCGCAGCCCATAGTAAATGAATTCCTTCTGCTGTCCCGTCCCGCGAGGCGTCTTCACCACATGCACAGGGTACAAAATGCCGCGGTCAATCCACGATGTTACCGAATCATAGTAAGTCCGGTCCTGAGAGCCGGACATGCTCTTAAGGACAAAGCAATCCCGTGCGCCGTATTTCTCCGGCGCCAGGAGTTCCTGATGCTTCCAGAAGAACTGGTTCTCTACCATGTCTTCATAGGAGAAGTCTGTTCCCACTAGGGGGTCGTTCCAACGTTCGAATGGCAACACGCTGGCGGCCTTCTCGCCAGGAAGTACCGCCTCGATGGTCACGTGCCCACTCACGCTCATGTGCAGAAGAAGGCTCGTCTTCTCTGAGCCAGGCCCCGAGATCTCGCATAGCAGACGCAGACCATCGGGAAACCAGTGCGCCTTGGCGACAAACTTGTAGCTCGTGCGCTTGCCATTGTCTTCCACCCGTGTGAGTCGACCGGTCACGCGGTAGTCCAATTTCTCAATACGCTGGCGCGAGCCAGTCAGCACTGTCTCCAGGTCAGGATTCGCCGCGAAAGCCCGCGATGGATGCACCAGCGACAACAGCACTAGCAAAGCGATGGACGCTTGAACCCTCCCAAAGGCGCAATTCGCCCATCTGGCCTCTGGATACCGGCCAAACTTGCGGCTGCGAGAGAGCTTTACGACGCGGCGCGGGAAGGTCATAGCTATGTATACAGCCAAAGTCCGTATAGCGCCCATCCAGGGCGACGGGTAGTGATTCTCAAGCCATGGTATGCAGCCCATTTCAGAACCCACATTTTAGGTGACAGGCTTCCGAACTCTCTCGGCGTCTTGTTTCCATTGGGATACAACCATGTTATGGCAAGCCTTCTGGGATGGAAAGTGCGGATTCTATTGCTTGCTGAGTTTCAAAAGGGTCAACCGACGCGACGGATTTTAGCAGCCTTTATGAAAGCAGACCCACAGTATTTCGTTCGTTGACGATTCAAGCAAGAAATCCCTATAATTAGAGTTTGCCTTTAGCTCTTGGAGGTTAGATGTACGCCGTCATTCAGACCGGAGGAAAGCAGTATCGCGTCGCGCCGGGCGACACCATCCGCATCGAGCGGGTTGCGGGCGAGGTCGGTGAGAAGGTGACTTTTGGCTCGGTCCTTGCCGTCCACACCGACGAAAAAAAGGTTCTCACGGGCGCGGATGCTTCCAAAGCGACTGTAACCGGAAAAATCATAGCCCAGGATCGCGGCAAGAAGCTCACCGTGCTCAAGTTCAAGAAGACCAACCAATACAAGATTCAGCGGGGCCACCGGCAGAACTACACTGCCGTCGAGGTCAGCGACATCAAGCTTTAAGTCATTGTAGCCGCGGTCTTCAAACCGCGGGTTCTTACAAAAGGAATTGTCATGGCACATAAAAAAGGCGGCGGCTCCTCGGTAAACGGCCGCGATTCTCACGGTCAAAGGCTGGGCGTGAAGCGCTTCGGCGGGCAGCTCGTGAACGCGGGCACCATCCTCATTCGCCAGCGCGGCACGAAGCACAAGCCCGGCGTCAATGTCGGCCAGGGGAAGGACGACACGCTCTATGCTCTTGTCACCGGCTTCGTGAAGTTTAAAGACAAGGGCCGCGGCGGACGCTTCATCAGCATTCTGCCTGCGGAGCAGGCCAAGTCCGCTGCGAACTGACTCTCCTTTTCCGCGTTCCTATTGGCCGGAAACACAGCTCTGCGGTCCGCGAGGGAAAAATTTCAGATAGGCGCTGCGCCCGTGGGCAGGAATAATGGCCAGCTCCGGCACTTTCTTGTGCAGCTCGTTCAACCGGGCGACAATCTCGTTGGCGCGCGCCGCATCATTATCGCTGTCCTGCAGGATCAGCGATTTGCCCACGCGCTCTTCGAATCCGCGTTCGTCATCCACCGCGTCGCCCACGTAGAACAGGCGCCGCCCCGGAGCCAGGTTCACGAAAATGCCCGCGCTTCCGGGCGTATGCCCGCGCAGAGGGACGACGACCACGGATCCATCACCGTAGAGGTCGGCGCTTTCGTCGAAGATTTCGTAGGGTCGTGGCGCGAACCGCAGCGTCGGCGCATTTATAGGAGGAAACTTCTGCGTGTGCGCCGCGATTACGTAGCCTTTTGCTTGTACTTTGGGATCCGCGGCAAATCGCAGCTCCTCACTCGTGAGCAGCACGGGAACCGGCGGCAGATCCATCAGGCCTCCCGCGTGATCCAAATGAGCGTGCGAAAGTATCGCCCAGCGCACCCCTGCGGGGTCTTCACCTGCGCGCCGCAAAAGCTCCGGCAGCGGGACTTTCGGAGTGAGTTGTCCGGCGAGCGATCTGAGCGCTAGCCATATGCTGAACGGATAAGTTCGAATCTCCTCGTCGAAGTGGCTCGAATTGCCCGTATCAATCAGCAGGTCGCCTGCGGGATGCCGGATCAGGATGCTGCCAGCGGTGGAGGCGAAGTAAAAGTTGCCAAAGGTTTCTCCCGTTTCGATCCAGCATGCGCCGAGCCCGGGTAACTGCGAAATCGCAGGCGCAATCCTTGCGTGAGGTGGCACTTCCGGCAGGGGGCTTCTCCGGAAGTACAAGACGTACAAAGCGGCGCTGAACACCGCGACAATCAAAAGCATTGCGCCTGCGGTGCGTTGGATCCATCGGAGAGTATGAGACATCGGCAAGCAGCCTCCCGTGCGGAATAACGGCTTCTATTGTTTGCTTATGTTATCGTTTTTCTTGGAGATTTATTTCCTTGTTCGTTGATGAAGCAAAAATTTTCGTGAAGGCCGGCAACGGCGGCAACGGCTGCGTCGCATTCCGCCGCGAAAAATTCGTTCCTCGCGGAGGCCCCTCCGGCGGCGACGGAGGCAGCGGCGGCAGCATCTATCTCGAAGCCAATCGGAACGACAACACGCTCCTGCGCTACCGCTACAACCGGGAATTCAAGGCCGAGCGGGGCCGGCATGGAGAAGGCTCAAACTGCACCGGCCATTCTGGCGTGGACATGATCTTGCAGGTTCCTGTCGGCACTCTTGTCTTCGACGAACAAACCGGAGAAACCATCGCTGACCTCGCCGAGCCCGGCCAGCGCGTTCTCATCGTTCAGGGTGGCCGTGGCGGACGCGGCAACCAGCATTTTGCCAAGCCGTGGCACCAGGCTCCCCGCGAACACGAAGAAGGCCACCCCGGCGGGGAGCGTCACCTTCGCCTCGAACTCAAGCTGCTCGCCGACGTTGGCCTTGTCGGTTTCCCGAACGCGGGGAAATCCACGCTGATCTCTGTCATCTCTGCCGCACGCCCAAAGATTGCCAATTATCCCTTCACTACGCTCGAGCCCAATCTTGGCGTAGTTAATGCGGACGGAGGTACGGGCTCCCACGGTACGGAGCTCGGCCGCACCTTTGTCGTCGCTGATCTGCCCGGCCTCATCGAAGGCGCGCATGAAGGCGCCGGCCTCGGAATTCGCTTTCTACGTCACGTCGAGCGCACACGGCTGCTCGCTCATCTCATCGACACAAGCGATGGGAATGATGCCGACCCCGTGCATGCCTTTGAAATCATCTCCGGCGAGCTGCGCGCCTTTAGCGAATCTCTCGCAGAAAAACCCATGATTGTTGTGGCTACCAAGCTCGACGCTACCAGCGACCGCGCTCGTCTCGAAACGCTTCGCGATTTCTGCCGGGAACGCGGTATCAAGTTTCACGCCATCTCCGCCGCCAGCGGCGAAGGCGTTCGCGATCTTGTCCGTTCCATGGCCGACGCCTTGGAAAAAATTCCCCGCGTCCTTCCGGAAACTTTCCCGGACTCACCTTCGGCCACAGCGGAAAATGGCAAGCATCGGGCGGGGCCCGGCTCGCGACCCGCGTCTGACGACCGCTCCAAACTCGCCACTAACTTTGACCGCACCGCCGTCACCGGCGAAAAAGATTCGTGAGAGAATTGGTCCAGTCCTTCACGGCCCCAAACCGTCCGGGATGGACGGCAAGCCCCCGGGAGGCGCATTGACCACAGCGCAGGCGCACCGCACCGCCGCAAAGCATCATCCTCGTCGCATTGCACTTTTTGGCGGCTCATTCGACCCGATTCACAACGGCCATCTCGCCGTCGCCCGCGCTGCTGACCGCCGTTTTAATTTCGACGAAATCCATTTCATTCCCGCCAGCCGTCCGCCGCACAAACTCAAGCAGCACCTTGCTCCCTTCCCGCATCGCTTCGCCATGGTTTCGCTTGCCTGCAGCGAGCACCCGCACTTTATTCCCTCGCTCGCCGAAGCCGGCGAAGACTTCAGCGGCACACAGCTTCATTATTCCGTTGATACCGTGCGCTATTTTCGCCACGCCTGTCACGGTCACGGCGACCGCATCTTCTTCATCGTCGGCGCCGATGCTTTTCTCGATATTCCTATGTGGAAGGAATATGAGACGCTGCTCGGTCTCTGCGACTTCCTCATTGCCAATCGGCCCGGTATTCGCGCGGAAGCCTTGCGCCTCGTCATTCCGCCAGACTTGATCGCCCGCCCCGACGCGAAAAATGGAGCAGAAGCCGGGCATCCCTCCCAGGTTGTCGCCCATCTCCTGCGCGGCACCGTCTATCTCCTCGAAAACGTTTCCAGCGATGTCTCGGCTACTGATATTCGCCGCCGCGCCAGCCGCAGCCAGTCCATTCATGGACTTGTCTCCTTGCGCGTCGAGGAATACATTCTTAAACAAGGCCTATACCGGTGAAATTGGAATCCCTCCCAAAGAGTGTGAGGCTTGCCGTTGCTGCGGCGCAAAACAAGAAGGCTTCAGCACTTACCGTGCTTGACCTCAGCGGCCTCGGTGCCTTCACGGAATATTTCGTGATTTGCACAGGTTTTAGCACGCCGCAGGTCCAGGCAATCTGCACGGAGGTGGAAGCACAGTTTTTCAAAGAGCTGAAGCGCTCGCCCGAACACCGCGAAGGCTACCTCTCCGCCGAATGGGCCCTGCTCGATTTCGGCGGTATTGTTGTCCACGTTTTCAGCGAGCAGGCGCGCCGCTACTACGATCTCGAACGCCTCTGGCGCTCCGCGCCAAAGCTCGAAATCCCCGACGAGCTGGGTGGCGTTGCAGGGAATGCGGCTCTCGGCGAGGCACGCGCGCCAGGTGAAGCGATTTCCCAATGACCACAGATCGCTTGCAGTGGATTTCTGAAGACCCTGTCTCGCTGCACGTCTTGGAGCTTGCTCAGAAAGTCGCCGCCGCTCCCACCACGCTGCTCATCACCGGCGAGAGCGGCACGGGCAAGGATTATCTGGCGCGCCTGATTCATGAGCTTGGTCCTCGCCGCGATGCGCCCTTTCTGAAAATCGATTGCGCCAGTTTGCCTCCGCAGCTTGTCGAAAGTGAACTCTTCGGGCACGAGCGCGGAGCCTTCACCGGCGCCGTTGAACGCAAGCTCGGCCGCCTCGAACTCGGTGGCAGCGGCACCATCGTGCTTGATGAAATAGCGGCCCTATCTTCAGCAGCGCAAACCAAATTCCTGCGCGTCCTCCAGGAGCGCGCTTTCGAACGCCTGGGAGGAACGGAAACTCTTCACCTCGAGGCGCGCCTCATTGCTCTCACTAACGTGGACCTGCCCGCCGCTGTTTCCAGCGGCCGCTTTCGCGAAGATCTTTTTTTCCGCTTGAATGTTCTTACCATCACTGTACCGCCCCTGCGCGAACGCCGCGCCGACATCTTGCCTCTCGCCGAACATCTGCTGGGGGTATTTCGCTCGGTTCACGGGCGTCCCGGCGTGCACCTCAGCGATTCTGCGCGCCGCATGCTTGGCTCTTACCCTTGGCCCGGCAACATCCGCGAACTCCGCAACGCGCTTGAGCGCGCCGTGGTTTTCTGCCGCAACGACAAACTCGAACCCGCCAATTTTCCGGAAAATATTCGCGCTGAGGGAGGCGCCGTCGGCTCCACCACCGGACTCCGTTCTCTCGAAGATGTCGAGCGCGAAGTCATCGCGGCTACCCTGGAGGCCACTCATTTCCGCATCGGCCGCGCCGCGGAAATTCTTGGCATCAGCCGCAAGACGCTTCTCGAAAAGCGAAAAAAGTACGGTCTCAAGTGATCGTCCGGCCAAGATGATCATCCCGAGGAGCGGCTCGACGCGGGGGCTCTCTTCGGGTGAAACAAAACTTTCATGAAGCTCCGCCTCCTCATGCTCGGCAAAACCCGCCGCCCCGAGTTGCGCGCCGTCCTCGAAGACTATGCCAGGCGCATTAGCCGCCATGCCCCTATCGAAATCACCGAAGTTCGTGACGAATCGGCCGCCATCAAACGGCTCGAAGCTGACCGCGCCGCCAGCGTGATCCTCCTCGACGCTGCTGGAAAGACTCTCGATTCCGAGGCCTTCGCCAAGTGGCTCGCTGATCACCGCGATCGCGGCACGCGCGAGCTCGTCTTCCTCTGCGGCGACGCCGATGGCTTCCCCGATTCCCTCCGCAACCTCGCTCACCAAAGAATCTCTCTAAGCTCCATGACTTTCTCCCACGAACTCGCCCGCGTCATGCTCGCCGAGCAGCTCTACCGTGCCTTCGCCATCCTCTCCGGCAGCCCCTACCCGAAATAGCCCCGCTGGTGTACAACGTTACGCATCATGTCCATCCGCATTTCGCCTGACCAGAACCAGCCTTCCGCCGCCGTCGAAATCTCTCTCGAAAAACCCCTCCCCGATTACGATCTGCATCAACTCGATCAGCCCACGCCTCGCGATGTTGACGTCATCCTGGTTTCTCAAGGATTCCGCGACCTTGTTGACGACGCACGAGGCGTTCTCACGGATTTGCTCAGCCAAACCGGCCTGGAAATCACGCAGCTTACAGGTGCCATCTGCCCGGGCGACGGCGATGTTTATCGTCCCGGCCTCTGGATTGTCCTCCGCGACCCACATGCCCCGCCGAAGACGACCTTCCCCGTCGCGGCTCAGGATCGCGTCGCCTCCATCGCTGCCAAACTCGCCGATCGCCTCCAACTCACGTGAGGAACACTCCGGGACAGAGACCGTTGCCCCAAAATTCACTTCTTCCGGCTTGCCCCTTCCGCTGCCGCTGTATAATGTACGGATGCCAAATAGCCAACAGAGCGCGCAGACGCACGGCACCACGGTGCTCTGCGTGCGCAAGGAAAGCAAGGTCGTCTTGATTGCCGATGGCCAGGTCACTATGGGCGATCACGTCATGAAGCACACCGCTCGCAAGACCCGCCGCCTCTACAACGACAAAGTCGTCGCCGGCTTCGCTGGGTCCACCGCCGACGCCCTCTCGCTTTTCGAACGTTTTGAAGGCAAGCTCCAGGAGTTTTCCGGCAATCTGCAGAAAGCCTCGGTCGAGTTGGCCAAGGAGTGGCGCAAGGATCGCGCCCTGCGGCATCTCGAGGCTTTGTTGATCGTCGCCGACGCCAAGTCCACGTTTCTTCTTTCCGGCAACGGCGACGTTATCGAGCCCGACGACGGACTTTGCGCCATCGGCTCCGGAGGCAGCTACGCGCTATCCGCGGCGCGCGCGCTGCTCAAGCACTCGAAGCTGAACGCCAAGGACCTGGCCATGGAAGCCATGCGCATCGCCAGCGAGATTTGCATCTTCACCAACGCCAACTTCACGGTCGAAGAGATCTAGCGGTGGTCGTCCTTGTACAAGATCCGTCCCAGTCTTATCGTGATGTCCTCCCGGCGCATCAAAGGGATAAGGCAATTGCGAGCGGGCTTCGCATCATTAGGTTTTTCTGTGGCAACTGTACTGGAGGTACGGCCTTAAGATAGAGCTGTCATCCTGAGGTTACCCGGCGAGGGTAACCGAAGGATCTCAACGTAGACTTCATCTACGATTTCAAGCGTCGCGCAGTCCGCGACAAAAGGATGTATGGCCAGCAAGTCCGATAAAGAACTGATCTATCTCCCCGGCGGCAACGGCGCCGCTCCGAGCGAAGAGCCGGAACTCCTGCCGGCGCTCGACGAAATGACGCCGCGCGAAATCGTCGCTGAACTCGACAAATATATTGTCGGCCAGGCCGCTGCGAAACGCGCCGTCGCAGTTGCCCTGCGCAACCGCGTTCGCCGGCAGAAGCTCCCGCCCGAAATCGCCGAAGACGTCCTCCCTAAAAACATTTTGATGATTGGCCCCACCGGCGTCGGCAAAACCGAAATCGCCCGGCGTCTCGCTCGCCTGGCTGGTTGCCCCTTCATCAAGGTGGAAGCCTCGAAATACACGGAAGTCGGCTACGTCGGCCGGGATGTCGAATCCATGGTCCGCGATCTCGTAGAGACTTCCATCGACATGATCCGAGAGGAAAAGCTCGATGAAGTCGCCGACCGCGCCGAACAAGCAGCCGAAGAGCGCGTCCTCGATCTTCTCCTCCCGCTGTCGCCACCGCCCGCTGTCGGCACGTCCGAAGCCGATGCTGCCGCGCAACGTGAACAGTCCCAGCGCACCCGCGAAAAACTCAGAGCACAGCTCCGTGAAGGCAAGCTCGACCAGCGCATGGTCGACCTCGAGGTCCGCGAACGCGCCATGCCCTCTTTTGAAATCATTTCCAACCAGGGCGTGGAGGAGATGGATGTCAACATCAAGGACATGCTCTCCGGCATGTTTGGCCAGCAGAAAAAGAAGCGCAAAATGTCTG
>Ga0307477_10002948_pt1 | contig 12878 bp, 9 predicted proteins | sample atmos_gasesECM2C_FD_203316 | JGI IMG/M metagenome (GOLD analysis project Ga0307477, IMG submission 203316) | Hardwood forest soil microbial communities from Morgan-Monroe State Forest, Indiana, United States - atmos_gasesECM2C_515 | ecosystem: Environmental > Terrestrial > Soil > Temperate...
AAGGCGACGGAGTAACGGCCGCCCGCCTGCTCGAGCTGCGCCTCCACCAGGTTGATCGCAGGAGAGCCGATGAAGCCGGCGACGAACTCGTTGGCCGGCCGGTCGTAGAGGACCTGCGGCGTGTCGACCTGCAGCAGGCGCCCGGCGTTCATGACCGAGACACGGTCGCCCATCGTCATCGCCTCGACCTGGTCGTGCGTCACGTAGACGGTCGTCGTATTGAGCCGGCGCTGGAGCTCGTGGATCTCGGCGCGCATCTGGACGCGCAGCTTCGCGTCGAGGTTCGAGAGCGGCTCGTCCATGAGAAAGGCATCGGGCTCGCGCACGATTGCGCGGCCCATCGCCACGCGCTGGCGCTGGCCTCCCGAGAGAGCTCTGGGCTTCCGCTTCAGGAGCTGCTCGATCTCGAGAATCTTGGCGGCGTTCCGAACGCGCGTAGTGATCTCGTGCTTGGGCATCCGGTGGAGCTTCAAGCTGAAAGCGAGGTTCTGTTCGACCGTCATGTGCGGGTAAAGCGCGTAGCTCTGGAAGACCATCGCGATGTTGCGCTCCTTCGGCGTGACGCCGTTCGCGATGCGGTCGCCGATCCGTAGTTCGCCGCGTGTGATCTTCTCGAGCCCGGCGACCATGCGGAGGGCGGTCGTCTTGCCGCATCCCGATGGGCCTACGAGCACCATCATCTCCCCATCCTCGATCTTCAGGTCGAGGTCGGAGACGGCCTGCGTACCGTCGTCGTAGACCTTCGAGACTTCGTTGAACTCGATCTGTGCCATCGGATCAGCCCTTGATCGCTCCGCCGAGGCCGGTGCCGCGGAGGAAGGAGCGTTGGAAGATCAGGAAGCCGGCGATCGGGACGAGGCAGGCGATGAACATCGCGGCGAGGAAAACCCCGAGCGACGTCTGCGATTCGATCGAGGGTAGGCGAACTGAAAGCGGCTGCACGTTCGGGTTCGGGAGGACGAGGTAGGGCCAGAGAAAGTCCTTCCACGAGACGAGCACCGCGAAGATCGAGACCACGGCGAGGATCGGCTTCGACATCGGCAGGACGATCCGCCAGAACAGCTGGAACGGCCCCGCGCCGTCGATCTCGGCCGCCTCGAAGATCTCGCGTGGCAGGTTGTCGAAGAACCGCGTCACGAGGATGACGTTGAAGGCGCTCGCACCATACGGGAGCCACACTGCCCAGTAACTGTCGATCAGCGACTTGTGCACGATCGGGAGACGCACAACCTCGACGTAGAGCGGCACGAGGAGCACGATCGCCGGAATGAAGAGCGTGGCCAGGAGCAGGCCCTTGACGATCGGCGCGTACCGCGGACGGAGCACCGAAAGCGCGAAGCCTCCGGTCGTCGCGACGACGATCTGCACCGCCCAGGAGCCGAATGCGATCACGATCGTGTTCCAGAAGTAGCGGCTGACGTGCACGCCGTTCCAGGCCTGGCTGAGATTGCTCCACGCCGCGCCGTGTGGGAAGAACGCCATCGGGTTGCTGATCGTGTCGATCGTCGGCGTGATCGCCGCCTTCGCGAGCCAGAGGAGCGGACCGAGGCCGATCACGACGAGTCCGGCGAGCAGGAGCGCGTGAAGCGTGCGCATCCCCCAGCGCGTGCTCGGCTTTTGCCACTCGAGCTCAGAGATGAGGCCGGTACCGCTGGCAGGCTTGCTCATGCCGTGCTCCAGGAGCGGGTCAAGCGCCAGTAGACGAGCGAGAAGACGGCGAGGAAGCCGGCAAGCATGAGGCTGAGGGCCGTCGCCATGCCGTAGTCGCCGCCGAGCGAGTTCCCGAACGCGTAGTCGTAGATCAGGAGCATGACGGTTAGGGTTGCGTGAACCGGCCCGCCGTCGGTGAAGAGGTACGGCTCGAGGAACACCTGCGCGGTCCCGATGATCTGCAGGATCATCGTCACGAGGAGGACGCCGCGAATCTGAGGCAGGGTGACGTGCCAGACCTTGCGTAGAAGCCCGGCGCCGTCGACGGATGCGGCCTCGTACAGCTCCGGGTTCACCCCGATCAGCGCCGCGAGATAGATGATGATCGTCGCGCCGGCGTTGGCCCAGGTCGAGTAGAGCACGAGCGAGGGCATCGCCCACTGCTGCGACTGCAGCCACGGGTACGGCCCGAGACCGACCCAGTGCAGGATCGTGTTGAAGACGCCTTGGGAGCTCGCGTCGTAGAACGTCTTCCAGAGGAGCACGCCGACAACGGGCGGGATCACGACCGGCAGGTACGCGAGCACGCTGTAGAGCCCGCGCCGCTTCCGCACCTGGCTCATCAGAACCGCCGCGATGAGCGGGATCGGATAGCCGAAGATGAGGGCGAGGAACGCGAAGTAGATGGTGTTCCTGACCGCGATCGGGAATTGCGGATCGTGCCAGACGGCAGCGAAGTTCTGGAAGCCCGCCCAGGTCGGCGCTTGCACAAAGTTCGTGTGCTGGAACGCCATGATCGCCGTGCGGACGATCGGGTACCACGAAAACGCGCCGAAGACGAAGAGGAGCGGCAGGAGGAACACGAATGCCGCGAGCCCGCGGCCACGGACCCAGTTGAGGGGCGCCCGCCGAGGCCGTGGGTAGGAGCGCGAGAGCCCGCGCTCGCTCGGAAGCGCGGGCTCTCTCGGCTGATCGACGGTGGTCAAGGTCACTCCACTACGAACCCTGCTTGATCGCGGCCTGCGCCTGAGCGTTCGCCTGCTGGAGCATCTGCTGGACGTTCGTGCTTTTGTTCGTCAACACCGCCTCGACGACGGCGTTGAGGGCGGCATAGACGCTCTGGGTCGATGCCTCGGGCTCCGGGATGAGGTTCTGCGTGAAGATCCCGTTGAGGAACGGCTTCATGTGGCCGATCGGGACGTTGATGTACGGCTCGATCCAACTGTTCGCCAGCTCGTACTGCTTCCTGTTGAAGAGCGGGAGCGCAGGCACGCCGACCGGCTGCTTGTTCGCGACCAGCGTCTTCGCGTTCCGGATCGCCTGCCCCTTCGAAACGAGCGGCTGCTCGTAAAAGAAGCTGATCCACTTCATGGCCGCGGCGAGCTCGGCCTTGTTTGCGTTCGGGCGGACGGCTGCGAGCGTGCCGCCGCCGAGAACGCCGGCCGTCTTGTTGTTGGCAAGCGGGATCGTCGTGACGCCGTAGATGGACGGGTCGACGTTGTAGGCCTGCACGAGGTTGGTGTACACGTCCGAGCCGCTGATGTACATGCCCACGCCACCGGCAGCGAACGCCTGGTTGATGTCGCTCCAGCCGAGGTCGAAGTTGGAGCCCATCGAGTTGTCGGTCCAGCGCATCGTCTTCAACATGTTCAGCGCCTGGATCGTGTACTTGTTGTCGAGGGTCGCTTTTGCGTGAGTCCCGGTACCGGTCTCCATCCGCCCGCCGAGCGCGTAGACGAGCGTGGTCAGGATCCATCCGGCCGTGTTGTCGTTCTTCGCCATCTCGACGTAGCCGGGCTTGCCGGTCTTCTGGGTGATGATCCGCGCGTCCGTGCGGATCTGCGCCCAGGTGGTCGGCGGCTTGTTCGGGTTGAGCCCGGCCTGCTGGAAGAGCGCACGGTTGTAGTGGAGGGCCTGCGCGTACGCGCCCTTCGGCAGGGCGATGATCTGTCCCTTGGCGTCGGTTCCCTCCGCGAGGACCGCTTTGTTGTACTTCTTGTGGTACGGGAGCTTCTCGAAATACGGCGTGAGGTTTGCCAGCTGGCCGTGGTCGCCGAGTGTGCGAGCGTCGGTGAACGGCACCTCGAACACGGTCGGAAGCGTTCCGGCGGCGAGCTTGGCTGCGAAGGTGGGGGCTGTCCACTGGTACTGGGTCGGCTTAACTTTGATCGTTGGGTTCTTCTTCTCGAACTGCGCCACTTGGGCGTTGAACTGGTTGATCGCCTGCTGCGTGCTGCCGGGGATGAGCGAAGCGACGCTGATCGTGACATTCGTCGCCGAGCGCGTCGAGCCGGCGGCCGTGCTCGCGCCGACGCCGAGCACGACTGCTACGGCGACGATCATCGCTACACGGGTGGACTTCATCGTCCCTCCTTTTGCTGATCTGTCCGATGCTGAGACGTGCGAGTGGATTCCCAGTTAGAGGGCCAGACTCCGTTCTCTCGGTAGAGCCAGACCGTGGTGTCCTGCGGAAGCGCACCTCCTTCGAGCTTCTTGCTGGCGATGAGAATCGCGGCGCCGCCCGGCACCGCGATCGGATCGGGACCGAAGTTGACGAGGCAGGCGAACGCGTCGCCGCGCGCGAATGCGAGGGACTCGCCGCCGGCGTCGAGCCAACGGAAGGGGCCTGCACCCCAGGGCCGGGTCCGGCGGATGCGCAGGCCGTTGCGGTAGAGCGAGAGCATCGAAGCCTGGTCGTCTGTCTGCGCCGCCGCCGACAGGGGCGCCCAGTCGTCCGGCTGGTCTAGCCAGGACCGATCTGCGCCGTCGGGGCTGAAGCCGTACGGCGGGCGGTCGCCGTCCCAGGGGATCGGGACGCGACAGCCGTCGCGGCCTGGATCGTTGCCGTCCGAGCGCAGCCACATCGGGTCGCGGCGACGCTCGGGCGGGATGTCCTCGACCTCGGGCAGGCCGAGCTCCTCGCCCTGGTAGACGTACATCGAGCCGGGCAGGGCCATGGTGAGCAGGGCTGCGGCACGCGCCCGACGCGTGCCGCGCTCGAGGTCGGTCGGCACGCCGGGACGCTTCGCCGCGAAGGCGAACGAGCTGTCGGCGCGCCCGTAGCGGGTGACCGGCCGGGTGACATCGTGGTTCGAGAGCACCCACGTAGGGGCCGCGCCGACCGGCTCGTGGACGGCGAGCGACGCGTCGATCGACGCGCGGATGCGCTGTGCCTCCCAGGGACAGCCGAGGAAGTCGAAGTTGAACGCGGTGTGCAGCTCGTCCGGACGGAGGTAGCGAGCGAGCCGGTCGGCATCGGCTAGCCAGATCTCCCCGACGAGCACTCGTGGGTCGTCGTAGGAGTCGGCGACCGCCCGCCAGCGGCGGTACACTTCATGGGTCTCGTCCCGATCGGTGAAGGGGTGCTCTCCGGGCCCGGCGTCGGGGCGCTCGTCGCGAAGCTCCGGATCCTTCATCAGCAACGCTGCCGAATCGATGCGGACGCCGGCCGCGCCGCGGTTGAACCAGAACCGCAGCACGTTCTCGTACTCCGCCCAGACCTCGGGGTGCGTCCAGTTCAGGTCCGGCTGCTCCGGCGCGAAGAGGTGCAGGTACCACTCGCCGTCGGCGACGCGAGTCCAGGCGTTGCCGCCGAAGATCGACTGCCACTGGTTCGGTGGCTCGTCGCCGTCGCCGCCGCGTCCGGGTCGGAACCAGAAGCGCGCGCGCTCGGGTGACCCCGGCGTCGAGTCGAGCGCCGCCCGAAACCACGGGTGCTGGTCGGAAACGTGGTTCGGTACGACGTCGACGATCGTCCGGATGCCGAGCGCACGCGCCTCGGCGATCAGACCTTCCGCCTCAGGGAGGGTGCCGAAGGCGGGGTCGATCGATCGGTAGTCCGAGATGTCGTATCCGTTGTCCGCGCCGGGAGACGGATACCAGGGGTTGAACCAGAGCCCGTCGATCCCGAGCTCGCGGAGATACGGGAGTCGGTCGCGGACGCCGGCGAGGTCACCGACGCCGTCGCCATTCGCGTCGGCGAAGCTGCGCGTGTAGACCTGGTAGATGACCGCCTCGCGCCACCACTCCGTCGTCGCTGCGTTGACGCCTTCCTCGAGCGGTGCCGCTACGACGCGAACATCCACGCTCGCGAGACTGTCACAATTCCCAAACTATTGCAAGATCACGCGATAATCTTGCAAGCGGCTTGCAAGACTAGGCCGAAGCGGCCGCGGGAAGCGGGCGTCGTACAGCTGCCGCCGGCCCCGTCGAAGCGCGTACCACGAGCTCTGGCGCGAACAGGAGCTCCTCCGACGAGACCGCTGCGCCGCCGACAAGCGAGAGAAGTGTGGTCACCGCGCTCCGCCCCATCGGCTCGATCGGTTGCCTGACGGTTGTCAGCGGCGGCTCGGTACACGCCATCAGCATCGAATCGTCGAAGCCGACGACCGAGAAACCTTCGGGCACGCGGACGCCCTCGCGGTGCACGCCCCGGATGACTCCCAGTGCGAACACGTCGCTCGCGCACACGGCAGCCGTGGCGCCGTGGCGGAGCAGCTTCGTGCCGGCAGCCTGGCCACCCTCCATCGAGAACATCGTTCGTTCGACGAGCTCGGATGCGCCGCCGAGCTCCTCGAACGCTGCGAGCTTCCGGGCCGATGGAACATGATCGGCGGGGCCGAGCACCATCCCGATCCGCTCGTGCCCGAGAGAACGCAGATGCGCGACCGCCTGCTCGACCGCACTGCGGTCATCGGTCGAGATGCGCGGAAACCCGAGGTCGTCGTACGCGGCGTTCACCAGCACAGCAGGCAGACCGCGTTCGCGAAGCCGCAGATAATGCTCGTGGTCGGCGGTCGCCTGCGCATACAGGCCGCCGGAGAAGATCACCCCGGAAACCTGGTGCTCGAGCAGCATCTCGACATAGGCAGCCTCAGAGATCCCGGCCGACGTCCGAGTACACAGGACCGGCGTGAATCCACGCTTGGCAAGCGCATCCGCGACGACCTCGGCGAAGGCCGGAAAGATCGGGTTCTGGAGCTCGGGGAGCACAAGCCCGACGAGCCGCGCGCGTGCCCCCCGCAGACCGGTTGGACGCTCGTAGCCCAGGACGTCGAGGGCCGTCAAGACGAGCTCCTGCGTCGCCTTCGCCACGCCGGGACGCTGATTGAGAACGCGGCTCACCGTCGCCTCGCTCACGCCCGCATACTGAGCCACCTCGGCAAGCCGCCGCCGCATGAGCGTCAGGCTAGCGCAAGAAACCGACAGACACGAATGGCGCCGCGGGACGACGTCGGGGCCCTCCCGTCGATACGGCGGCGAAAGACGTCATCTCCTCGGAAGGCAGGACGCGCTCTGCCTCTAACTGCTCGTGTTGGCCGTGTCTTCGTCGATGTTCAGCGCGGTTCTAGCGCTGCTGATCCAAGCGGAGGTCTCGTAGCGCATCAGCGCCCAGACCACAACGACGAAGACGACTACGCCTGTGGCGAGCGCCGCCCCGACGGAGTGATTTGTCGTCACCGCGGCAAGTAGTCCTGCGGCTGAGCCCGTCAATGCTGCGGTGATCACTCCGACCATGCCGGCGATGGTTCGCCAGCGCTGCGAGCGGCCGCCGAGAAGACCCTGGACAGCAAGCCGCTCAGTGGTCGGAACGCTCAGCAAGTACGGGAGCAGCTCGGGCGCCTGCTCGAAGTAGTAGGCGCGCAGCCGAGCGATCCGGCGCGCATAGCCCCTGTCCTCGATGCCGTTCTGGAGCGTGCGCTCGAACGTGACGAAGCCGACGAAGGCAAGTACAGGCAGAACGAGCAGGGCAAAGGCGTAGAACGCCGTTCCCAACTGCGTCGCCGTCGCGAGCAGACCGAGTGCTACAAGCCCGCCGCTGACGGAGCTGAGAAACATCGTCGCCCGTCCGGTCGACTCGGCGATCGTCGACGCGCGGGCACCCTGCAACGTGAAGTGCTCCGTTGTGAGGAACGTGACGGCGGAGGGCCGTGGATCCCCACCAGACTCAGCGGGCGGAGCTCCGAACTCAGTCGTCGACGTCTCTCCTCATGGCGGCCCACCGACCCTAGCCACCACGCCGGTCGGTAGCAGCGGTGTTAGCGTCAAGGGATGGCTGAGGTCGACGGCCGCGCTGCCGACCAGGATGGGACGCAGGGGATGTCGGTGGTCTCGACGGGTCGCGAACCGAATCGATGGGCCGTCCTGGCCCTGCTGAGCGTCGCCCAGCTGATGGTGGTGCTGGACGCGACGATCGTGACCATCGCGATCCCTTCGGCCCAGGAGGCGCTGCATTTCTCCACAGAGAGCCGGCAGTGGATTGTCACCGCCTATGCGCTGGCGTTCGGCAGCCTCCTGCTGCTGGGCGGCAAGCTCGGTGATCTGTTCGGACGGAAGTGGGCCCTGATCGCCGGCTTGGTCGGGTTCTCGGTCGCCTCGGCGATCGGCGGCCTCGCCCAGTCCTTCGGCGTGCTCGTCGCGGCCCGAACGCTCCAGGGGGCTTTCGCCGCACTGCTCGCACCCTCGGCGCTCGGGTTGCTGACGGTGACCTTCGAGGGCTCTCCCGACCGGCCCACGGCGTTCGGGATCTTCGGTGCGATCGCCGGCGGTGGCGCGTCACTCGGGTTGATACTCGGCGGTGCGCTCACCCAAGTCCTGTCCTGGCGCTGGTGCCTCTACGTCAACCTCGTCATCGCCGTCCCGGCGACGATCGTGGCGTTGCGGCTGCTGGTCAATCACCGTGCGGAGAAGCGAGATCCGATCGACATACCGGGCGTTCTCACCTCAGCGCTGGGCCTGTTCGCGCTGGTCTACGGGTTCTCCAACGCCGAGACCCACTCCTGGACTGCCACAGCCACGATCGTGGCGCTTGTTGCCAGCCCCGTGCTCCTGACGGCCTTCGTGCTGATCGAGCGCCGAGCCAGGCATCCGTTGCTGCCGCTGCACATCATCTGGGACCGCGCCCGCGGCGGCGCCTACACCACTCTCGCGCTGGCCGGCGCGGCAATCTTTGCCATATTCCTGTTTCTCACCTACTTCCTGCAGCAGCAGCTCGGCTTCTCGCCGCTCAGCAGCGGACTGGCGTTCCTGCCGCTGACCGGAGTTCTGGTGGTCACGTCGACCACCGTGCAGACACGCGTGATCCAACACACCGGGGTCAAGCCGCTGGTACTCGTCGGGTTGACGCTCGGGGCAATCGGGATGTTCCTGTTCACGCGCCTGACGCCTGGCTCAAGCTACGCCAGCGACGTCCTTCCCGGTCTGCTCGTCCTGGGCGTCGGGATGGGCTGCATCTTCGCACCGGCGTTCTCGACCGCGACTCTGGGCGTGGATGGAAGCGAAGCCGGGGTCGCCTCCGCGATGGTCAACACCTCCCAGCAGGTCGGCGGCTCGGTCGGCACCTCCCTGCTCAGCACGATCTTCGCCGGCGCCGTAGCCAGCTATACGGTCAGTCACCTCAACACCCCCGACCTGGCCAACGCCGCGGCGGTTCACGGCTACACCACGGCCTTCTGGTGGTCGGTGGGAATCTTCGCCCTCGGCTTTCTTCTGGCGATGGTGATCCTCCCCGGCCCGGCCAAACCTCGCGTGGCCACCTTCAAAGCTGCCCTCGCCCGTCACGCGATCGGCAACTGCCACTTCGACACAGCGGATCGCGCCCGGCCCGGGATCAGCGCTACGCCGGGTGCTGCGGGGCGATGAGCAGCGGCCGCTTGGTGTGCGTCGCGAGTGCGTGCGAGACGCTGCCGAGCAGAGCGCTGCGCATGGCGCCGCGGCCGCGCTGGCCGCAGACAATCAGCCCGGCGTCGATTTCCTGGGCGATCTCGTCGATCGTCTTGGCCACCGATTCGGTGGCTTGCGCGATTCGCGCGGACGCGTTGTAGCCGCGCTCGCGGGCACCTGCGGCGCCCTCTTCGGCGATCTGTCGAGCGGCAGCCGCTTCCTCGTCGTCGATCTCGCCCTCGTTCGGGACGGCGAGTAAGAACGAGCCGGCTCGTGCCAACTGCACCGCTGCCGGCGTCCACACAACCAATACCACGGCATCGGCGGGCTTGATCAGCTCGACTGCGGCAGCCAGCGCAGTCCTCGAGCCGTCCGACCCGTCGTGGCAAAACAACACAGGCTTATTCACCGCTCGGCCTCCTGTCGCAGGCATCACGCAGACCCGCCTCAGCGTACTTCGCGGCGGGACCCGCCCGGGTTACCCACTTCGCCTAGACAGCCTCGGTGAGAGCATCGCGCCGTCCCGGTTGACAAGCTTCCTGGGGTGGCGTCGGCCGAGCGCATCCATTTCTTGCGTCGACAACTCAGCGCCGGGGGGGACAGCGCCGCAGTCAAGACTGCGGCGCGCGCGGCGATCGTCATGCCGGCCGTGTTCGCTCTCGCGGACAAGGTCGTCGGACAGCCTCAGACCTCGCTCTTCGCGGCGTTCGGTTCGATCGCACTCCTCGTACTTGTCGAGTTCACAGGCCCTCCGAAGACTCGCCTCATCGCTTATCTCGGGCTCGCATGCGTGGGGGCTGCGTACATCACGCTGGGGACGCTCTGCTCGCGCCATGACTGGCTCGCGGCGAGCGCGATGGCGGTCGTCGCCTTTGTCACCCTCTTCGCGGGTGTTGTCAACGGCTACGTCGCGGCGGGAGCCACCGGTGCCCTACTGACGTTCGTCCTGCCGGTCACCGTGCCGGTCCCGAACGCGGCGATCCCGGACCGCCTCGAGGGTTGGGGGCTGGCGGCCGGCGCGGGGATTTCTGCGCTGATGCTGCTCTGGCCGCCTCGTCAGCGGACGGGCTTCGCGCGTCAGGCGGCCGACGGGCTCCACGCGGTTGCCGATCTCCTCGAAGCGAGCCGCGAGGCCTGGGCCGAACGCGCGCGTGTCGCGCGAGCTTCCGTGGACGCTCTCAAACGGCGTTTCCTGGGAGCACAGCATCGACCGACGGGTCCAACCGGCCCGATGGCCGCACTCGCATCGCTTCCCGACGAGCTCGACTGGCTCCTCTCCTTCGTCACACCCGACCGCGACGGGCGGCTCGAGCTCGCCTGCACGGAAGACGCCGATGCGTTGGCGGCGGCCGCCGGAGTGCTTAACACGGGCGCGGAGCGGCTCTTGGGCCGCGACGGACGGCCCGACTTCGAGCGCCTGGAATCGGCGCGCGACGCGGTCGCGCGAGCGCTCATGCGACGGCTGCAAGAGTTGCCGCCCGACACTCCGCCCGGCGAGATCCCACGCGCGCTCGACGCTCCGTTCCGCATTCGCGCAATCACCTACTCGGCCCGACAGGCCGCCGGCTACGCCCTCGTGGCAGCAGGCGCCGATACACCGGAGCTCGATCGACTCGACATCCTCCGCCAACCACCCACTCTGGAAGCCACGGAGCGGTTGGCGATCGAGCACGCCAACGTCAGGTCGATGTGGTTCCGAAACAGCCTCCGCGGTGCCGTCGGGCTCGCAATCGCGGTCTACATCGCTCAACGGACCGGGCTTCAGCACGGATTCTGGGTCGTCCTCGGCACTCTCTCGGTGCTGAGGTCGAGCGCGCTGTCCACGGGTTGGTCGATCGTCAGCGCGCTCGCCGGAACCGCGCTCGGAATCGTCGTCGGCTCACTGCTCGTGATCGGCATCGGGACGCACGAGGCGGTGCTGTGGGGCGTGCTTCCGATCGCCGTGTTCCTCGCAGCGTACGCACCGCGTGCGATCTCGTTCGCGGCCGGCCAGGCGGGGTTCACCGTCGTGCTGTTCGTGCTCTTCAACCTCATCCAGCCGGTCGGCTGGACGGTCGGGCTGATTCGGGTCGAGGATGTCGCCATCGGCTTTGCGATCAGCCTGCTGGTCGGCGTCCTCTTCTGGCCTCGGGGCTCCAACGTGTTACTTCTCGCCGAGCTCGCTGCCGCGTATGCAAGCTGCGTCGACTACGTGGTCGCAACCGCCCGGCGGCTGAGCGACGCAACCGCCGCCGACGCCGCCCGGGCCGCCCGCGCCGCGGACGCCTCGCTCCACCGCCTCGAGGACGCGTTCCGCCAGTACCTGACCGACCGCTCTGCCACTGCCTACAACGTCGAGGACGTCGCAGCGCTCGTCGGCGGCGCGGCGCGCGTTCGCCGCGCCGCGCAGTCGCTCGCCGCACTCGGGCGCATGGCGGCGCGGAACGCGCGCGTCGAGCACTGCGCACGCAACCTGGACGCCGACCTGGAGGCCCTTCGAGCGTGGTACACCTCACTCGGCGACGCCCTCGTCGAGCAACGCCGGGTGCCGCCGGCAAACGCCCGCGACACCGAGGGCGGCAACCGGCTTCTCGCCTGCGTTCGTGAGGCCGCGCGAGACCGCGACAAGGCGACGGTGGATGCCGCACTCGTCCTGCTCTGGTCGAGCCAGCACGTCGAGAACCTCCGGCGCCTGGAGGCACACCTTGGAGAGCGGGCCAACGCCGCACGGGCAGCCGCAGCCGCAACCCCACCCCGGATAAACTCGGCCCGCGAGCCGCCCGCGAGGCTCGAACCCACGGACGGCGATCGCGCAACGACCTGAGGGAGGTGCGCGAGATGGCCACGACAAGTGCCAAGGTGGGCTTCGTCGGCCTGGGACACATGGGCGGGAACATGGCGGCACGCTTCCTCGCCGCCGGATACCCGGTCTACGGGGAGGCACAGAGCCGCGAGGGCGCCCAGCCGTTGATCGAGCAAGGGCTGCAGTGGCGGGACACTCCACGCGAGGTGGCCGAGGCGGCAGACGTCGTCTTCACCTCTCTGCCGGACGACCAGGTGCTCGAGCAGGTTGCCTCTGAGCCGCACGGAATCCTCGCCGGGCTGGCCGCCGGTAAGACGTGGGTCGACATGAGCACGGTCAGCCCGGGCGCGAGCCAGGAGATAGCTGCGCGCGTAAGCGCAGCGGGCGCATCGATGCTCGACGCGCCGGTCTCGGGGAGCGTTCCCCAGGTGCAGTCGGGGACGCTGACGATCATGGTCGGCGGCGACGAGGACGCCTACCATCGGGTCGAGCCTCTCCTGAAGGTGCTCGGAACGCCGAACTACATCGGCGGCAACGGCCAGGGGCTTGCGCTCAAGCTCGCGATCAACATCAGCCTCGCCGTCCAGATGCTCGCCTTCGCCGAGGGCCTGCTGCTGGCCGAGCGCTCGGGCGTCGACCGGCAACGCGCACTGGACGTGATGGAGTCGAGCCCCATCGGCTCGCCGATGCTGCGGGCACGCGCCTCGATCATCCTCGATCCCCCCGCCGAGGCCTGGTTCGACCTGGGCTTCATGCACAAGGACATCGAGCTCGCGCTTGACGC